>Ga0182015_10005504_pt1 | contig 13135 bp, 13 predicted proteins | sample 712P3MmetaG_FD_120478 | JGI IMG/M metagenome (GOLD analysis project Ga0182015, IMG submission 120478) | Permafrost microbial communities from Stordalen Mire, Sweden - 712P3M metaG | ecosystem: Environmental > Terrestrial > Soil > Wetlands > Permafrost | place: Sweden: Stordalen | collected...
AGCAACTTCTTCAACCCAGTGCTCCAGCCTGGCATGCCTAGGATTGCGAGCTGTTGTCTCGACTTCTATTGTTGTACTGGCCATAGAAACTTTCTCCCTAGACCGAACTCGAGCGCGGTGCCGCCGCGCTAAACATTAGGATGCGGCCAGCGATACGCGCGTCTCAACCCGCAAGCTCAACCCTAATATTCTCTCGCACTTGTGCGGATTATTCCAGCTAACGAGCTTCCTTACCCTCAGTCACAATCTCGGAAAAGTCGGCGATGGTAGAGAAGTCTTGGAAAAGTTTGTTCAATATTGCCAATCGATTTGCACGAATTTTTTCGTCTTCCACCATTACCATTACTTCCTCAAAGAACCTGTCGAGCACAGGTCGTAAGCACGCGGCACTCGAAAGGGCCAGATCGTAATTCCCCTGCTCGCGCCATGTCTTGTAATGCGCCCCGCTATTCACCACACCATTCATCCAAAGAGCCGTTTCTGCAGTACCAACCTCGCCCATAAGGCCCTCATTAGGCCGATCGGGAACAGATATTTTCTTTTCGCGGGCCTGCGCCAATATATTCTTAATTCTCTTGAACGAGATACAAACGGCTTCGAGCTCCTTGGCCTGTTGGGAGCTTCTCGCCCTTGTTACCGCTTCAGCCCGGGCGACGGCGTCTACAACGTTGTCACAACCAGCCGCCAGAACGGCATTCACTACATCGTATTTAAATCCGAGTACGTCGCGCAGATAAAATTCCAGGCGCTCGCGGAAGAATGTCTGCAAGGTGCTCGCGTAATCGACTGCGTGAGAAAATTGTTTTTCTGCTGCCGATCCACGATAGGCTTGGCGAGCGTCGGTGAGCAATTGATTGAGGCCAACCGGCAGTTTCTTTTCCGCAATAGTCTTTACGATTCCATTGGCCTGCCGTCGCAACGCGAAAGGATCTTTTGATCCCGTGGGTTGAAGTCCGAGGGCAAACATTCCTGCGATGCTATCCGCTTTGTCAGCGATCGAAAGAACCGCGCCCTCGAGTGATCGCGGAACCAAATCCTCCATGGATTGAGGCCGGTATTGATCGTAGATTGTTTGCGCGATCAACTGCCGCGTGTTGTCCGGCAAATCCGGGTCAAGCTCTTGCACGCCGGCGTAGAGTCCTCCGATAATTCCTTGCAACTCGGTAAACTCTTTCACTAACTCAGTGGTCAGATCGGTTTTCGCCAGTGACGCCGCCTTGTGCACAATGCCTGGCCGAACCGTAACTCCATTCTGGCGGATACTCTCGCACAGCCAACTGCATAAGCGTTGCACCCGCTTCGTCTTGTCGTAGTAGCTGCCGAGATCCTTCTGGAATGTGACGTTCTTTAGCCATGCAATTCGTTCGCGCAGTGGATGCTTTTGATCAGTCTTCCAAAAAAAACGCGCATCGTTGAACCGGGCCCGCAGCACGCGTTCATGCCCATGGCGAATAGTGCCCCGCGGGTCGCCATCGATGTTCAGGACCGCGAGGAAATGCGGCAGGAGCTTACCGTTCGCGCCCTCGATAGCGAAATACTTCTGATGGTCGCGCATGACCGTGACCAGCACTTCCTCGGGCAATTCCAGGAACTCTGCATCGAAGCTACCCAGAATTACGGCCGGAAATTCCGTGAGGTTGACGACAGTGTCCAAAAGAACCTTGTCTTCACGCCAACGCGCGCCGGCAATGCTGCGCGCAGCAGCATCAAGTTCTTTTCGGATGCGCTGTTCGCGCTCGCCGCGACTCAGGACTTTGGCGGAACGCAAAGCTTCGACGTACGCGGAGCCCGCACTTGGAATGCGCACCGCACCCGGAGCTAGAATCCGATGCCCACGCGATTCGTTTCCCGCACGAATGCCATCGAATTCGAGCGGGAGCACTTCCCTGTCCAGCAAGGCCACCAGCCAACGAATGGGACGCACGAACTTTTCACTTGGCAGCCGCCAATACATATTTTTCGGCCAGTAAATGGAATTGATTTCTTTGGGAAGCAGTTGCGATAGCACTTCAATCGCTGATCGGCCCTTCTTTGTGATCTCTGCGGTAAGGTATTCACCTTTCGGAGTGGTGACTCTCTTTAACCGAGAAACATCGATGCCGGCTTTGCGGGCGAATGCATCCGCAGCGGCTGTAGGCTTCCCATCCTTGAAAGCCGCTTTCGTCGGAGGACCAGTTACCTGCTCGGTAACATCGGGTTGTGCCATTGGAATTCCTGCGGCGAGAACCGCGAGGCGGCGAGGCGAGTCAAGACTCGAGACTATCCCAGCAGGGGACAGGTTTTCACGTTCCAGCAATTTCTGAACGCGTTCGCGAAGTTCCAGCGAAGCTACATTAATCATCCGCGCGGGAATCTCTTCGCAACCGATTTCAAGTAGAAAATCTGGCATTATCCACTCCGTAGCGCCGGCATTCCCGAGGGCATCTTGCCCTCGGCTCGGCGGGCTAGACGCCCGCCGAACGGCCGCCGGGACGGCGGCGCTACAAAACTCGGGCAGTTTCTCTTCTCGCCTTCGGCATCTTCTGCGGTTCAGACTCTTCAGGCACCGTCTCGGTACGCTGTTGGTCCACATACGCTTTCGCAATACTCACGGCAAGGGCACGCACCCGCGCGATCACTGCAACGCGTTCTGTTACTGAAATCGCGCCGCGGGCATCCAACACATTGAAAAGGTGCGAACACTTCAAACACAGATCGTAAGCGGGAAGCACAGGAAAGCGATTCTTGTCAGTCTGCCAGCCGTCGTTGACAGCTTTCGCTTTGGTAAGCGCCGCATATTTCTCCAGCAACGACTTGCACTCCGCTTCAGACAATTCGAAGTGCTTCCATGTTTTTTCGACATCGGCTGCTTCGAAGTTGTATACGGAAAATTGTTGCTCCTCCGCCAGCCGCACGTCCCCATAAGTGACGGCTCGTCCTGTCTGCGGATCCCGCGCCCACACGATGTCATAAATCGAATCCACATCCTGCAGGAATGCGGCGATGCGCTCCAGACCATAAGTCAGCTCCGCTGAAATGGGATCAAGATCGATGCCGCCACATTGCTGAAAATATGTGAACTGAGTGATCTCCAGCCCATCCAGCATGACCTGCCAGCCAACGCCCCATGCGCTAAGGGTCGGCGCCTCCCAATTATCTTCTTCGAATTTAATGTCGTGCTGCCGCAGATCAATTCCTATCGCGCTGAGCGATTCGAGATACAACTCCTGAACGTTCTCCGGCGGCGGTTTGAGAATGACTTGCAGTTGCGTGTGCTTGTAGAGGCGATTGGGATTCTCGCCGTAGCGGCCGTCGGCTGGGCGGCGGGAAGGCTGCACGTACGCGACTTTGTAGGGGTTCGCCCCCAATACGCGCAAGAATGTCTCGGGAGCCATGGTGCCTGCGCCCACCTCGACGTCATAAGGCTGTTGCAAAACGCATCCTCGTTCCGCCCAAAACGCCTGCAGGCGCAGGATGAGTTCCTGGAAAGTCAGCGCATTGGAATTCTTTTCAGTCAAAATCCTCGAGATGGTACCGCGGCGGTTACAGTGCTCAATCGATTCTCTCCAGCATCCCTGCCGTCACCAGTTTCTTTTCCATGTGCCGCTGGAGAGATTGCAGCAGGAACTTACGCAAGTCCGCAGCTTGCGCCTTGCCTTCGGATGTAGCGGCAAAGCTGTGAACGGACGCGCGCAACATTCTTCCCGCCAAGATTCGCGATTCCACTGACATCTCCGACGAGGCCAGCCGCTTGTCGTCGGCGCACATCAATCCGTCGCTCAGGGCGTGAAAGAATGCTCGACTTCCATTCAACGCGCGTCCGCAAACGATGCATTCGGAAAGCTCCGGGAGATAGCCCATCAACCTTGTCATCCACAGCTCAAAATACGTGATGGGCATCCAGGGATCAGATCCGCGGAGTGCCTCCAAAACCGCAAGCGCAAGCCGGAAAGCGTCGTCATTGGCTTCGCGATCGGGCAGCAACTCATCCAGCAACTCCGCCACGTGACCCAGCGCAACCGCCCGCGGATAACTTACTTCGAATACCAGCGGCGACTCCAGGACTTCACAGGAATCAAGGCGCACCAACTCTTGCCGTTCGCGATCCTCATAATAAGCTCGGACGTAAGTCAGCGGCTCCAGCGCTCCGCCAAAGCGCCGCCTTGACTTCATGGCCGAACGCGCCACTCCGCGCACCTTACCTTCCAAGCGAGTGAACAGCGTGACCAGCAGGTCGGCCTCGCGCAAGGGATACGTCCGCAAAACAATCGCTTCCGACTCCTTCAGCGCCATGGAAGCTCAGTTAATAATCCTTGATTGTAAAGGAGCGATGGGGAGATGGAAAGCAGCGGATGAAAAGCTGACATTCACAGGCGCGCGAACTTTGAGTTTAGTCAAGCCCGAATCAACTTCTGAGCTCGTACTGGAAGACGGAACCCAATTCTTCGCCGTTTACGAGGCTCTGGAGTCATCAAGTCATTGATCGCCGCAATGATCGCTTGAATCGAAGCATCATGGCCTTTCAAATGACGCTCCAATTCAGCCAGCTTGCTGGCAAGCCTTGCATTGGTGCCGAGCATGTCACGTAAACGGACAAATGCTCGCACTACGAACAGACTCATCTCAATCGCGCGCCTGGTACTCAGCACAGTTGCCGCCATAATTGCGCCGTGTTCGGTGAATGCATATGGTAGGTGCCGTCGTCCGCCGTGGACAGATCTTGAGGTCGCAAATTGCGACCTCAAGTTTTTGTCCTCTATGAGCGAAAGCTGAAACATAAAGTCCGGAGGAAAGCGCTCGGCATTGCGTTTGACCTGTTCGTTCAGCCGCTTGACCTTCACGCCGTACAGCTCGGCCAACTCTGAATCCAAAATAACTTTCTGGTTTCGTAAAACAAGAATTCTTGGCTCGACTGGTTTTAACAATACTATCTGGGCAACACGCATAAAGACTCCAAACTTGAGGTCGCATTTTGCGACCTCAAGTGTAAGACTTCGGAACGTCGATTTTACGCGGTTTGCATTCAGCCGAAATGGAAAAGGCGCGCATCAACAAACACTAGACGCGCGCCCGGTCCAAATAGGGAATTCGATCTTACCGGCCAAAATACTTGGCGTTGCGCTCGGTGAAACTTTTCCACTTTTCCGGCAGGTCGTCCAATGCAAAAATTGCCGATACCGGACATACCGGCACACAGGCTCCGCAGTCGATGCATTCAACCGGGTCGATGTACAACATTTCCTCTTCCGCGTACGCCGGCGAATCCTTTTTTGGATGGATGCAATCCACCGGGCAAGCGTCGACACATGCGGTGTCCTTGGTGCCGATACACGGTTCTGCGATTACGTAGGCCATAGACTGTGACTCCCCCTGAATGTAAGCCGCTTAACAGGAAACCAATATTTTAACAAGAATGCCAATCTCGGTACAGAGTTTGCGCGAATGATCGTCGTCGCAGAAAACTAGCGCGCGTGTTTTTCACGCGTTTACCAACTCCCGCTGTGCGCTCGGCTCGTACTCCACGATATGTCCGGCCACGGCGCTGGCAGCCACTGTAAGCGGACTGGCTAAATACATTTGACCAGGTCCGCTGCGTCCAGGGAAATTACGATTCTGCGCGCTGATGACCACTTGTTCAGGCCGCGTCGTCACCCCCGGCCCAGCGTTTATACATGCTCCGCAGCTCGGCTCGATCACGTGCGCCCCAGCTTTCTCGAAAACTTCAAGATAACCTTTACGTATGCAATAATCGCGCGTCTCCTGCGATCCGAACTGGATGTAAAATTTCACCGAATCGGCTATCCGTTTGCCGTGCTTCAGCGCATCCAAAAGCACCAGCGCATACATATCCATGTCTTCATTCTTGCCGGCGGTGCAGGTGCCTCCATAAGCGAGTTCCACCGGCACCGGAATGCTGAGATCGCGGATATATTTTCCGTTCCCCGGATCGCCTGGGGTAGCTACCATTGGCGTGATCTCGGCGGCGTCGAGTTCGATTACGTGCGCGTACTGTGCATTGGGATCGCTGCGAAGGCCGTCGATCATCGCTTCCGCTTTCGCGCGGTCCATGCCGCGTCGTTCCACGAGAAAATCTACGGCCTTGCGGTCCGGCGCCACAATACCAGTGAAGCCACCGATTTCCGCCGCCATGTTGGTCATGGTGGCGCGCTCGTCGACGCTGAGCTCCTCAATCGCTTCGCCTGCATATTCCATTACCTTGGCGAGAGCTTCGCCGCTGCGGACATAATCGAGACTGAGAATCTTGAGAATGAAATCCTTCGCGGTAACGTTAGGATGTTTCTTTCCGCGAATCACAATCTTCACCGACTCCGGCACCTTCACCCTCACATCTTTCGTGATCCATGAGTTGAAGACGTCAGTAGTGCCGATGCCGAAGGCCACGCATCCGATCGCCCCGACGTGAGGAGTATGCGAATCAGAACCGATATTCAATTGACCCGGAAGCGCGTAGCTCTCGAGCACAATCGAATGGCAGATTCCTTCCGACCCTTTGCGGTCTTTCAATTCGCCATGCAGCTTGATTCCCTGCTTGGCCGCGAAATCCTGTTGCTTGAGTTTCAGTTGGGTCGCGAGATCGAGCAGTCCGAGCTTCTTTTTCTCTTCCGAAATCACTTCATCGAGAAATGTCAGGTGATCACGGAAAAGCAAAATGCTCGAGGCATCGTTTACCTTGGCATCCTTGCCGACGTAGCGCTCGAAGAAAATGGCGGCCATCGGGGTGACGTATTCGTGGCTGAAACGCAAGTCGGCACGGGCAAAACCAGTATCTCCGGGCTTCACGCTATCGACGCCAACTGCGCCCTGCTCGCTGATCATGTGCCGCGCGAAGATTTTCTCCGCCACTGTCATGGGACGTTTCTCGGTCTTGATAGGAGGCAGAAAAACTTTCTTCTGCATTCGCGCCACGTTGAAGGGAAATAGCCCTCCATACTCGATCACTTGTTGCGTGATCTCGTCTTCACCAGCAACGAATTCCTCGAGCGGAATCTCCTCGCCAGCTCGTATTTGATCAATCAGCGCAAAATTGGTTGAGGTCAAAAGCCCGAGGTTCTGGCAGTTCTGCTTGTAGATGCGCTCAATGTTCTCAGCAATGACGACGCGAATCCCGGCGCACATTTCGGCATAGGGCGACTGCTCACGGCTCGATCCCTTGCCTCTTCGCTTTCCGCTGACGGCGCAGACGAATCCACCTTTTTTTACGTCCGAACGGCCGATGGGAAATACATTCCCGCATTTGAGACCAAGATAAGGAATTTCGCCTAAAGTTTCGTCGAAATAAAAGCAGTAATGCGCAGGCGTGATCTCGTCGGTCGAAATGTCGTCGCGCAGCTTGGGATTGTTGCCAGGATTCTTCGTGTCCCACGGCAAATCTTCTCCGGCAAGTTGCCGCTTAATGAGTTCGGGATCCTCTGTAAGAAAAAGAATGCGTCCATTCAGCCGAACTTTGTCCGGCCGCTTCTCGATTTTGCGTTCCAGCAGTGTATTGATCACGTTTCTATAGCCCGCGGGATGAAGGTAAGACCCACACTGCTCTTATTGTAAACCTTGTAGCGCAGGCTTGCGGGCAGCGCGCATGAATTCCAATGGCGCCCGCACGAGCGATGACGCTCGTGGCTATACTCAATGATGCCCTTGGGCCCGATCGTATTTTTCTCCAACTGGAATTGCCACCGCGAGACGATTCTCTTTTGGAGCGAGCGGACATGTGGCATACGGCGTAACTGCGCACGGCGGATTATAGGCTCGATTAAAGTCAATCTCTACCGTTCCATTTACGACTGGATCGGTTTCGAGGAAGCGGCCTCCAGGGTAGGTATCGGTTTTACTGGTCAGATCATTGAACACGAAGGATAGGCCTTTTGTAGGGTTGCCGCCCAAATCGGTCAGCCGCACTTCCTGACCGTTGATCTTGAATACCACAACACCCGCGCTGGCAGTCGGCGTAGTGTCGCCCAGGACATTGGGGACATCCACCGTTTTCTTGCCTTCAGGTGGAACCAAGGTTGCCTTAACACGATACGACAGGTTAATCGGGAAGAAAACCGGCCCGCGGTAATTCCTGGCCGCTTCGCTGTCAACGTCTTTCAGACGAATGCCAATGCGCCGTCCGCGGATGATCGCTTTAATGCGAAGACTTCCAAGTTCCAGTACGGTCGGATTACCGGAAATGTCCGGCTGCAGCTTGACCGCAGTTACCGGCTTACCCCCGACCTTGGCGCTCGCACCAGGAGACAACGTTACCGTAACGTCAGTTCCCTGCAGGTCAAAAACCCCGGCCTGCGACGGTCCTTTGGGAAAGACTACGGCGTTAGCCGCATCCGTTCCAAAGCTGTTTTCCCCGGCCTTCAGCCAGAACAAGCCTGCCAAAGACAACCAGTTTTGTTTCAGGTCATCGATTAATTCGGATTTCCATTTCGCGTACGATTGGAGATACGCCGCATCGGGCGCGGCCGATGTAGCTTTCTTGTCGGCTACCGCGTGCCGGTCACAAGTCGCAACCACTAGCGCTATCACGGCCAGGAACGTCAGTTTTCGCTTCATAGTTTTACATCCATCCTACTCGTTCCACATAAGCCAATCAGCCTCGATGTTCCGTAAAGGGCCATGACCACTAGAGACGCATTAAATACAGGATTCGCTGTATTCCAAATTCGTCCAAATTCTAGAAATATACTCGTACTTTCAAGCTGTTGTTCGGTGGAGGCTCGGGTGCAAAAGTCATCGATGTGCAGAGACTGGAAAGAGATTTACAAGGCCGCGCTGTTCGAAGACGACAATACCAAAATACCACAGCGCATTGCGGACGCCGAAAGAGCATTGGCGGCGCGAGCGAGCGAGCTGTACGGCGCGAGTGATGATCAGATTCGTGAACAGCAGGCGATGGAAAATGCCCGATACTTCTTACGCGTTTTGGGAACCAGCCAAGGACTGCTGAATTCCGGCGATTACATTAATCAAAAACGAAACGTTCAGATGCACACGGCGTAGTCCGGCAATCGCCTTAATTAGTTCCGGTAAGTCACCCCACTGTCTCTCTGCCGTGGAGAGTGCGAAAAAAGATCTGGCGGGTGAAGGCCTGGATCCTGGGGGAACAGTCTGCTTCATTTCTCTCCGCTGTTGTCTCTCTCAACTAGCCGCTCCCAAGGTTCGAGTCGAACTCGGGAATCCCCCTCCGGAGCTATTCGATACTGCAGTAGATCGAAGTTGGTGGCGCTGCTATTTCTTCCGTGCAATCGAGGCATCTTCCATACTGGCCTGCTTGTTCCACCCGTGGAAACGCGAGAAGTCACCCGCATTCCATGCCTCGCGGAGTCCAGGAGTACTCAGATCCCAGTCTGGGCGGATTTCACTGGTCACGGCGCGCAGATCGTGCCAAAGATCGACGACCGACGGACGCCCCCAGAACCAGTAGCCGTTATAAATGCTGTGGATCACTAGGCCCGGCTTGAGCACGAGCGTATGCGGGATCATCGGATTGTGCTCGGGGTCGGTGTACTCCTGGATGTCGAGATCCTTCTGAACCGTTCGGTCGGGGTCCGAAAGGAATGTCCACTCGGCTCCGACTGATGCTCGAAACTCCTGGAGCGTGTGGTGGTCGTCGGTGGAAATCGTAGCGACCTGAGTGTACGCCACCGCGATCTTCGGGTAGAACGCGGCGAGTTCCAAATGCTGCTGGTGCTCCTTTGGGCAATAGTGGCCGCGCGCAAGCGTGAGGATTAGCGGATCCTCGCCCTGTAGCTTGCTGAGTTTGCACACTTTGCCCGTGTGATCGGGCAGTTCGTAGTCGGGGAAAATGCCTCCGGGTACGATATCAGAACGCATGATTTGACTCCTCCCGTTTCTCTTAAAGATCCAGAGTGACAGCCGCGTTGGGCTGGGAACAGCATACAAGCACGTTCCCGGGAGCCGGCCTCTCCAGCGGCTCAGGGTTGTAAGTAATCGATCCATCAATCAGACCAGTCATGCAGGTATGACAGACTCCAATCCGGCACGACCATCTGACTGGAACATCGCATGCTTCCGCCAGTTCAAGCAAACTGGCAAACCTACGATCCCAAGCGGCGGTAATCCCGCTACGCGCGAATGAGACTGCGGGGCCAGATCCGGGCGGCCCTTGTGGCAGGTGAGGAGTGTGAACAACCTGCGCCATACCAGGGGTAATCGCCTCGAGAGAACCGAAGATTTCCGTGTACACACTCTCGGCGAGCACGCCCCAGTTTTGCAGCCCATCGCGCATACTCTGCAAGAATGAAGGTGGGCCACACAGATAGAAATCACTATTCCGTGACACGCCGATTCTCTCCAGCAAAGCTGCGTCAATGTGCCCGGGAGCATCGAAGTCCGCCCCGACCTGGTCGATTGCAGCGGGCCTGCTGTACACAATGTATCCTCGTCCGCGAGAGAGTTGCTTCAGTAACGAACGCGATTCTTCTGCAAATGGATGGTCGACGCGATTGCGCGCTCCATAGATCCACCAGATCTCTCGCTGCGATTTTTCTGCGGCCAGTGCGTGCAGCATCGACATCACGGGCGTTGCGCCCACTCCTGCGCTCAGCAAAACCACAGGACTCTGGCTGGGACGCAGAGTAAAGCTTCCGCGCGGCGCACTAACATCCAATAGATCGCCTTCTCGCGCACGGTTACACAGAAATGAACTTCCAATCCCATTCAATTCGCTCTTGACGCTGATGCGGAGATGGTCAGCTGCCGGCAGATCAGACAACGAATAGCTGCGAAGAACCGGTGGTTTGCCCGGATCGACGAGTAACCGCAAAACCACAAATTGACCTGCCTGGCAGAGAGGAAGAAGCTGCCCATCGGTTGGCTCTAGAATGAAGGAAGTTACGCTATCGCTTTCCTTCTTTATGTTCGCGACTCGCATCTGTCGAAATCCGGGCCATGCTGGCGCTTGTTCCTCATAGGCGAGTCCCGGATTCCCGACCGTAGTGTTGGAGCTCAAATCTTGTTGCAGCATCGCCTGGAACGAACTCTGCCAACCCTTGCTAAGCGCGGGAATTCGCAGCGCGCGCTGCAGTTGTTCGCTGGAAGCTCCTGGCAAATACAAGAGACCGTCAATGTCGGCCACCGTGATACTTTCTGGACCATCGACGATCTTTACGATGTCGTCGCCTGCACCAACTTCTCCCTCCTGCAACACGCGAAAGTAAAACCCTGGTCTGTGATGTTCTACAAGAAGCGCCGGCATACGAGGTTCGTTCATGCGAATGGCGACGCGGTAGCAGGTCACGCGTGGCTGCGTTACTTCAAATTCAGCACCACCGATGCGGTATCGATCGCCGATGCACACCTCGTTATCAGGAAGCCCCTCGACAGTGAAGTTTTCGCCGAACTGGCCGAAAGTAAAATCGTTGCGGCCCAGAAAGTGCTCCCAGTAATGGTAAGAATCCATCTGGTAGACAAATACAGAGCGCTGCTCCCCGCCGTGACCGGCGAGATCGGCTTGCACATCACCATCGATATCGAGCTTGCGCACCATTCGCCTTCCGGTAACCGGAGATTTCCAGACTGACGTTCGGACCGTTTTGCCGTTCCATGTCACGTCGCGCGGAAGGCCAACATTTACTGAGAGCAATCGCGGCATGCGTACCTCGTCGGAGTCCAGCGTGTGGTTAGCATCCTTGTTATTTTCTACCAACGACGAGCCGGAGCGGCACCATCGACGTGGAGAATCTCTCCACTCACGTGACCTGCCTGTGCCAGGTAAAGAACCGCATCGACAATATCTTTCACCGTCGCCCTTTTCACAGCCGGTTGCGACGTCGAGTCTTTGGGGTCAATACGGTGCATCGGCGTATCCACCTCGCCGGGGGCTACGGCATTGAAGCGGATACCATCTTTTGCATACTCGATTGCGAGATTCTGGGTCGCTGAATTCAACCCACCCTTCGTAATCATCGAAACCGAGCCATTTTCGCCGGCGATTGGCCGATCGGCAAGCGCCGCGGAGATGCTTACAATGCATCCCGATTTTTGTTTCAGCATCTCTTTTACAGTGCGCTGAGTGATGTAGAAGAATCCGAGTAGATTAACCGAAATAAGAGCGTCGAAGTCCTCGATAGTAAATTCAGTGAAAGGTTTGTTTAGGAAGATCCCAGCGTTATTCACCAGAACATCAATGGTTCCGAAGTTGTTGATTGCTGCCTCGACAGCATCGGCAGCAGTTTGCTGCTTGCCGATATCCCCATTGAGCACAGCCAAGTTGGCTGAGGTAGCTAACTTTTGGTTGGCGTCGCGAGAGGTTGCGACGACGTTGTAGCCTTCGTGCAGAAATCCTTCGACTAAACCCGCGCCAATACCCCCCGATGCTCCAGTTATGATTGCTGTTTTCTTGCCCGACATACATCACCTTTCGACCTAAAAAGTTCGAACCCAATACACAGTTGCGTCACCGGCCCTCTTAAAGCGGCTTCATTTCGCCCGCCGCGCCGCGAAGCCCTCGCGTGAAGAACCGACGAATCCTTGCACCAACGCGGTCGGCCGCTGTGTCCAACGCGAAATGACCACCGTCGACAACGTGGATTTCAGCCTTCGGCACATCCTTTCGGTAGCGTTCCGGTTCGCCGGAGTCGAACGAACTTTTATATTTGCCACAAATCACCAGCAGGGGCGATCCACATTCGGGTCGTTTCCGACATGGCACCGCACCCGCCAGCGCCGCATAAAACGCTCGCGCTTCTCCGCTCTCGTGCTCCAGACGCTCTACTAACTCGCCGGTTTCTCTGTCCAGCATCGCAATCTACTGGTAGCGCGTGTGCAAATCACAAACTATAATCATCATCGCTCGGCTCCTGTCCTCCGAGCCTTGGTCGCTTTCAGCGCTTCCAAGTCTACTCGCTCGCAAGGAACCGACACGGTTATCTCATCAGGCCGCGATCTAGAAAAGCTGAATCGCGGCGAACCTTGATCGAAGAGCGAAGAGCGAACCGATTTCTCCATTCGAATCGAAACTTGTATAATCCGCCGATGCAAGGAATACCGTGGAGCACAATTGCGCTCGGCTCGCTGTTGCTCATCTCGGCCCGCTCAATAGGAGGACAGAAAGTGGAATCTCCGCAAACTGAAAAGTCGAAGCCGCCCGTCAATACGGAGCAGCGCGGGCGCATCATTGGAATCG
>Ga0182015_10005506_pt1 | contig 13133 bp, 11 predicted proteins | sample 712P3MmetaG_FD_120478 | JGI IMG/M metagenome (GOLD analysis project Ga0182015, IMG submission 120478) | Permafrost microbial communities from Stordalen Mire, Sweden - 712P3M metaG | ecosystem: Environmental > Terrestrial > Soil > Wetlands > Permafrost | place: Sweden: Stordalen | collected...
GACACCCCCAAGCCCGTCGCTGTGTCCATTGAGAAATTTGGTGGTGGAGTGGACCACCATGTCGGCGCCGAGTTCGATCGGACGCTGAAAATATGGCGACATGAACGTGTTGTCGACCACGACCTCAACCCCGTGCCGGTGGCTGAGTTCGCTGATCGCGCGCAAGTCGCAAAGCTCCATCAGAGGATTGGTCGGCGTCTCCAGAAACAGCAACCGCGTGTTGTTCTTGAACGCACCCTTAACGTTGTCCGCGTCGGACGTATCGACATAAGTAAATGTAAGGCCAAAGTTAGCCAGCACCTGATTGAAGAGGCGGGGCGTCCCGCCATAGAGATTGTGGCCGGCGACAATGTGGTCGCCGCTCTTGAGCATCGTAGCAATGGCGTTAATTGCCGCCATCCCACTGCCGAAAACAAGCGCGGCCGTTCCACCTTCGAGCGCTGCGAGGTTGGTCTCCAATCGGTCGCGAGTTGGATTTGACACCCGCGCGTATTCGTAACCTTTGTTCTTGCCGATTTCTTCCTGTGCGTAAGTGGAAGTTGGGTAGATGGGCGCACTGACCGCGCCGGTAAGCGGGTCGGGTTCTTGTCCAACGTGAATGGCGGTAGTTGCAAAGCCGGATTTCTTAGCGGTCAAGTACTCTCCTGGGGCCAGAAAAATAAGGTCAGAGGTGAGAGGTCAGATTGCACAGGTACCCAACAGCTGCGAGCATGCAGGTTTTCACCTCTGCAATCTGACCTCTGACCTCACACCTTCCTCCTACGTTCCGCCCTCAAAAATCTTCTTCGACAGGTAGCGTTCGGCAGAGTCGGGAATCAGCGTAACCACGCGCTTCCCTGACCCCAGCCGCTTGGCGATGGCAACCGCCGCGTACACATTGGCTCCGGCGCTGGAGCCTCCGAGGACGCCTTCGCGCGCCGCCAATTCCTTCACCATGCCGAAAGCCTGCTCATCGGTGACCATCATCACTTCGTCGCACACGGAGCGATCAAAATTTCCAGGAATAAAGGTGTTGCCAATGCCCTCCACCTTGTGTGGACCGGGCTTTCCGCCGCCGAGAATCGAGCCTTGCGTCTCCACTGCCACGGCGTGCACCTTCGCAATCCGTTCTTTGAGAAAACGGGCGACTCCAGTAAAGGTTCCAGCTGTACCGCAGCCGACCGTGATGGCGTCGACCCGTCCCTCCATCTGCTCAAAAATTTCGCGGGCTGTGTTTTCGTAGTGGTAGTCGGTGTTCGCGGGGTTGTCAAACTGCGCGGCGAGAAACGCCCCAGGTGTAGACGCCAGCAGATCCCTGGCGCGCTGGATGGCGCCCTGCATACCCTCGGCTTCCGGAGTACGCGTCACCTCGGCGCCGAGCGCCCGCATGATGATGACCTTTTCTTCCGAAAATTTCTCCGGAACGAACAGACGGACTTTGTACCCGCGGCTCACACCGATCAGAGCCAGGCCGATACCGGTGTTGCCCGCCGTCGCTTCAATGACCACGCCACCCGGCTTCAGTTTGCCTTCGCTCTCGGCGCGCGCAATCAAGCCAATGGCGGCGCGATCCTTCACGCTCCCTCCCGGGTTCAGGTATTCGAGCTTGGCGAAAATGTCGGCCGATCCCGCAGGCGCCAGCTTCTTCATCTGCAGCATCGGCGTTTCGCCGACCAGCTTCGAAATATCGTCGCTAACGCGCAGGCGGGAGCCGCCCGAAGTTAAGGTTGTGGAAGGCACACTCCAGAGTAAGGAACGGGAAGGGGAAGCGTCAATGCAAGGATTTCGTAATTCTGCAATTTGGTAACTGGGTAATCTACTGCGCGCCGGAAGCCGGTTCGGGTCCAGCGTAGTAACCGCTTTTCGTCCGGACGCTGAGTTTGCCACGGCTGTGCGAACGCGCGTCCACTTTCACTTGACGATAGCCGCCCTGATCTTTCGGCGTCGTCGGTTTGTATCCAATCGTGTACTGGGTGCGAATATCATGGGCCACGGTGCGACTGATGGCGTCAACTTCATCCAGCGTTTGCGGGAAAAAGGCGATGCCGCCAGTTCTATCGGAGATGATTTGCAGCGCACGTTTGGCGTGCTTCGGGTGCTCTTCTTTCTCCAGGATGCCAATCGTGTAAACGGTGGGTCCATTCTCGCCCTGCAGACGCCGTACGGCCTGTTCCAGGGTTTCCGCGCTCTCGTTATCCTCTCCGTCCGTAACCACGAATATGACTTTCTTCTCGAGCTTCGCGTCTTTTTTCAGGTGCTCAGCCGTAGCGACGACCGCGTCGTAGAGCGCGGTGCCTCCGCGAGCCTCGATTTTTTCCAGGCCCTGTTTCAGCTTATTGATGTTGGATGTGAAATCCTGATCAAGGTAGTACTCGTCGTTGAAGTTGACGACACACACTTCATCGTTCGGGTTGGAAGCTCGTACCAGATTCAGCGCCGCCGCGTTCACCTTTTCACGCTTCTCGCGCATCGATCCGGAATTGTCGACCACGATGCCCATGGCGACAGGAATATCCTCGTGCCGGAATGAAGTAATGGTTTGGGGATGCCCATCCTCGTAGACGTTAAAGTCATCCTTACCGAGGCTGGTGACGATATGCTGCTTGTCGTCGACAACCGTGGCATGCAGCACCACTTCTTCGACCTGCTTGCGGAAGACGAAGACACTGCTATCCTCGGGGGTCTCCGCATTCTGAGCGGCATTCGGCGGAGTAGCCTGTCCCGGCGGGGATGCCGACGAGGATGATGGAGAAGAGCCGGTTGGAGGCGCGGTCGCAGCCGGTGACGTTGCCGCCGGAACTGCGGGCGGCTGGTTCGGCGCAGGTTGATTCGGCGCTCCCTCTTGCGCTTGCGTTGTGTTTCGGAGCAATGCTGTCAGCAGGAAGAGAATCAGTAGACGAGCATTATTCCGTCGGAGCATAGTAACCCGTCTTGGCGTAGACCTTGAGCGGCGGCAATCCTTTTGGCGGCAAGAGCTTCACTCGTATCTTACGCCATTTGCCATCGCGCACAGGATTCTTAGGACGGTATCCGATCACATACTGGTTGCGCAACTCGATCCCAATCTTTGTGGAAACGTCCGCCAGGTCGTTCGGGTTATCAATCGTAAACGCCCGGCCACCGGTCAGTTCCGTCACGTCGCTCAGCAGGGCAGGTCCGAGGCGCTCTTCTTCGGTCGGGAAGTAATGATCGTAGATGCCGATCGCGTAAATCAGGATGTCGGCCTCTTTGACCATGGACCGGATTTCGCCTTCCGTATAGCGGCTATGGTTGTCGCCCCCATCGGAAATAATCAGCAGGGCTTTCTTCGGATACTTGGCCTGGCGCATTTTGCTGACGCCAAGGTAAATGGCGTCCAGCAGCGCCGTGCGTCCCTTGGGAACCGCGTAGATGAGCCGGCCCTGAATGTCATCCACCGAACTCGTGAAATCGGCAATCTCCTCCGGCTTATCGGCGAAGGTGATCATAAAGAACTCGTCCTGCGGGTTGGCGGTCTTGAAAAACTCAATCACCGCCTCGCGGGCGCGCTCGATCTTGCTCCCCATGCTGCCGCTCATGTCAAAGATCACGCCAATCGAAACCGGAGCGTCTTCGCTGGAGAAAGTTTTGATCTCCTGCTGGTCTTTGCCTTCAAAAAGGTTGAAGTTCTCGCGGTCGAGGCCGGTCACAAGCCGGTTCATGGGATCGGTGATGGTGACGGGCACCAGCACCATGTCCACGTCTACCTTCATGGGCTTGGTGTGGGTTTTGAATGCCGGATCAATTTCGGGCTCTTTCGGAGCCGGTGGCGTGACGCGAGGCTGGATGTGGACGTCTTCACTCGAATTCTGCGCAAAAAGCGGGAGTGAGCCGCACACAGCAATCAGCAAAAACAATGCGAGGGAGACGCGAGCCGAGAACTCTTTGCAGCACGACATAGACCCTGCCAAATCCGCGCCTTGGAGGGGACCCGCGTTGAAGAGCGGGCCGCAACAACCGCTATGAGCCGGATAGTAGCACAAGATCGAAAAAGTGATGTCACCTTTTCGCAAAAAACGAACTTTAGATTCCCAATTAGCCAGACGGCAGCTGACACTGCGCATCTTTTTTCCATTTCGGTCTATGAAATTCAGAAGGGTGCCCCGTCCAAGCTCCGCTTGGGCGGCCCGGCTGGAGTGCGCCAAGAACGAAGGTGCTGTCAAAGACGAAAGATACCACTTTGAGTCGGCGCCACCTCGCCCCTGCTACAATTTCCGCGTTCCCCTTATGGCAATTATTTCCCCATTCCGAGCTTGGCGCTACGACCCCGATCGCGTGGCGATCCAGCAGGTTGTGACCCAGCCCTACGACAAGATCACTCCCGCCATGCAAGACCGCTACTACGAGGCGAGTCCTTACAACCTGGTGCGTGTGATTCTCGGCAAACCTCTGCCGGACAACGGAAAAGCCGAAAACGTCTACACCCGGGCGGCGGCGTCCTTCCAGAACTGGCGTCAAACGGGCGTTTTGCGACAGGATGACAAGCCTTCCATCTACCGCTACTCCCAGACTTTCAGCGTCGGGGAAAGCGCTGCCGGAAGCCCGCCGAAACAGGAGCGGCGCGGCTTTATCGCCCTTGGCAAAATTGAGGAATATTCCGCGGGCATCGTGTTCCGCCATGAGCAGACTCTGGCCAAGCCGAAAGCAGACCGGCTGGACCTGCTGCGCGCGAGCCGAGCCCACTTCGGTCAACTCTTTATGTTGTATAGCGGGGCCGGCAAGGTAGATGCCCTGCTCGATACGGCAATAACCCCGGAAATCGCTCCAGACATCGAGGTCACCGACGAATATGACGTCGTTCACCGCGTCTGGAGGATTTCCGATCCGGCTATCATTGCCTCCGTGCGCGACCAGATGAAGGATCGGAAGCTGATCATCGCCGATGGCCATCATCGCTATGAAACTGCCCTGACCTATCGCGACGAGTGCCGGGCGACGGCCGAGACCGGGTCGGGCCTTCCCATGCCTTATGACTCGGCAATGATGACCTTCGTCGATATGGCTCGACCCGGCCTGGTAATTCTTCCGGGACACCGGCTCGTGTTCGGCCTGCCATCCTTCTCAGCCGAGCAATTTCTGACGGACGCCCGCAAATTCTTCAACGTGGAAGAAGTCGACCCCGGAATCGACGCGAAGCGCGCCACCGTCATTCTGCAGCAGGCCGGACACGCCGGCACGGCGTTGCTCGCGGTCACCAGCAACCAGGCATTTCTACTGCACTCGCCCAAGGATATTGCCACTGGCATGTTCAAAAACATTTCTCTGCGCCAGCAGGGGCTGGACGTCGTCCAGTTGCACAAGAGCCTGTTGGAAGGAGTTTTGAAGATTTCGGAGGATGCGATTCGCAATCAGCAGAATGTTTCCTATTGTCGCGAGGTCGGTGAAGCCTTGGCGCAGGTCCGAAGCGGAAAAGTACAAATCGCATTTCTGATGAATCCCGTGCGCATCGAGCAGGTCCGCGATATCGCTTTTGCCCGCGAAGTGATGCCGCAGAAGTCCACCGATTTCTATCCCAAGCTCCTAAGTGGCCTCACGATTTATGCGCTGGAGTAGCAAGCAATCGAATGGAGAGCCGGGCGCCACGCCCGGCCTTCCATTAGTTGGAGCTTCCGTATAGGGTTGAGTTGAAGTGCCCCCCCTCACAACGAACCAGCCGTTGACGAGCAAAACGACGAGCAAGACGCTGACGAAAAAGATCACAGCCATTCTGTTGGCCGCTGTCACCTTTCTGGCCGCGTCACCCACTGCTGACGAGAAGCGCATTTCCGTTTACTCTCCGGTCGCGTCCTACGCGCTTCCAGTTCTGGAGCGTGGCGGCCGCGAATATGTCGGCCTGCTCGAACTTCTGGAACCCCTGGGACGCGTCAGCAGCCAGTCCGATTCTCGCCGCTGGAGACTTCGATATAACACGGTCGATGCCGACTTCGTCGCCGGAAACACTCGGATCAGGATTCATGGCCGCGATTTTGATCTCGCCGCTCCCTTCCTGATGGAGAACTCGCGCGGATTGGTTCCGCTGAGCTCGCTGAGCACATTGCTGCCGCACTTTCTCGGAGCGCCCGTCAATTTTCGCGAGAGCGCGCGCCGCTTGTTCGTCGGCGACGTTGGCACCCAAATCAGTTTCCAGCTCGACGCGAGCAATCCCCCGCGGCTGATGCTGAATTTTTCCGCTGCCGTGAATCCGACCATCTCCACCGAGCCGGGCAGGCTTCGCATGGTTTTCAAGCGCGACCCGGTCCTCTCCCCCGGGAGCCAATCAATTTCTTTTGACAACAAGATCATCACGCAAGCCAATTACTCCGAAAATAATGGCGACGCCGAATTAGACGTGGCCGCCAGCCAGCCGCTGATGGCAAGCTTCTCTAGCAACCGAAGAACGATTATCGTTTCGGCCGTCCCGCAGCCGACCGCAGCCAATGCACCGGCAGCCGCGCCCGGGGCGACTCCACAAAATCCGGCGCCCGCCGCACCCTTGCCGTCAGCGGCAACCATCGCCCCAAGTTATAACAACAGTAATAATGTTCATCGCATTCTGGCCGTCGTCGATCCCGCGCACGGTGGCGACGAACGCGGCGCCGCTTTGACCGATAAGCTGGCGGAGAAGGACGTCACCCTCGGATTCGCCAGATTGCTGCGGCACGAACTTGAAATTCGTGGATTCGCGGTCACCTTGCTGCGCGACGCCGATACCAGCTCTACGCTCGATCAGCGCGCCGCATCCGCCAACGTGGCGCGCGCCGAAATCTACATCAGCCTGCATGCCGCTTCGCAGGGCGCCGGCGCGCGCGTTTACACCGCACTGCTACCGGTGGAAGGAACGAACAACGGAGCGTTCCACGCCTGGAATGCGGTCCAGGCCCCGGCTTTGCCCATAAGCCGGATCGTGTCGGCCGCGATCGTCGCCGAGCTGCAGAAAAAAGAATTCCCTGCAGCGGAATCTTCCGCTTCGCTGCGGCCACTGAACAATGTGTTCATGCCAGCCGTCGCAGTCGAACTGGCGCCCGGATCGAATGGTATCGCGGACTTAACTTCCGCCAATTACCAGCAACGGGCCGCGGCGGCAATCGCCGATGCCGTAGTCTCGATCCGCGACCGTCTGGGAGCGCAACCATGAGGGTCCGAGCATGAGGGTGCAAAGATGATCCCGCGTCATCTTCTGATCAGCGTCGCCGCGCTGCTGGTGGTGGTCGTTTCGATGGGAGTCTATCTGCGCCACATGCGGCTGCAGGCAGGCGAACTGGAGTCCGCCGAATCCGTCGCCTTGCCCGTCGTTCCTCCACCCTCCGGCCCCACCGAGACCGTAACTCTCTATGTGGCGGACGACGCCGCTGGCAGGTTAACCGCGCGGTCAGCGCAGATTCCGCTCCCCGAAGGACGCCAGCAACGGGCAGAAGAGCTATTGCGCGCTCTGCTGCGCATTTATCAGCAGCCCGGAGCGGCCCATCCCATGGCCCCCGCAGCGGACATTCGCAGCATCTACCTGGTCGCTCCCGGAGCCGCCGTGATCGATCTGAATGCCGCCTTTGCCGATCAGCACCGCTCCGGCATTCTCAGCGAGCAGCTCACCGTAAATTCTCTGGTGGAAACGCTAGCCGCCAACTTTCCCGGCGTCCTGCGAGTCAACATCCTGGTGGAAGGCAAGATGCGCGACACTCTAGCCGGACACGCCGACCTCTCCGAATCATTCGATGTAACGACGGTGGAGCAGGCGGGCAGTCAGTAGCATGTTTTCGAGGGTGCCCCGTCCAAGCTTGGGCGGGCCCATTTCATCGTTTACAGATGTTTTCGGGTGGCGCAGCGGTTCACCGCTGCGATACCTCCACCGTCTTCAGTACGGCTTTGCAGGCTGCGGAAAAAACTCGTGTAGAGACGGGGCTTGCCCCGTCTAACGCCACCAGAAAACTCTGGTTCGAAGGGTTTTGGGTAGGGCTCGGCTTTTAGCCACCGAGGTTTTGAAGTTTGACGTCCAGGCCAAAACCCTGGCGTACCCCGGCGACCCAAGCCTCATCGCTCTGCGCACCCAATTCTACCCACTGCTCGTCGGTCAGGGACGCGCGCCAGGCTAAGAGCCCGGCTGCATCGGGACCTACCGGATGACGTAACTGCCAGGTCCCGCTATCGATAATCTCCCGTATCTTCTCTCCTACGACGTAGGGAGAAACGGGATTCTCCAGTGAGGCGCGGAACAGTTCCATCAAACGCCGCCTTTGCGGATATCTCGTGCTGCTCGGAGGCTGACCGACTTTCCCAAAGATCGGAGTCGCGATCACGCCCGGCTCAACAATGGCGACGTGAACCCCAAACACCTTCATTTCTTGTGCGAGGCATTCGCTCAAAGCCTCCAACGCAAATTTGGACGAAGCGTAAGGTGCCTGTGGAGCACCGGCAAAACGACCCGCCACGGAAGTGACGTTGACGATGCACCCGCTGCGTTGCTCTCTCATGCCGGGCAAAACCGCCTGCATGCATCGCAATGCCCCAAAGAAATTGGTCTCCATCGTGGCGCGAAAACTGTCGATCGGAGTTTCCTCAACCGCGCCCATATTGCCGATGCCGGCGTTATTCACCAGCACGTCGATACGTCCAGCTTCTTTGAGGATTGCGCCGAAGGCGACTTTAACCGACTGGTCCGAATCCACATCGAGCGCAGCCAGGCGGAGCGGCAGCTTCTCTTTGCTGGCAACGACCCGCAATTCTTCTCCCCCCGTTTCCGGGTTGCGCATCGTCGCGTAGACGGTATGTCCGGCGCGGGCAAGGGTGATCGCGGTAGCTTGGCCAATACCAGTGCTGGATCCAGTGACAACTGCGATGGCCATATCTTCTCCTCTGGGACGTTGCGGATTTAGCGACAGATTGCCGCTTCTGAGCCCAGCAATTGTACATGCAGTCGCTGCCTCTAACGGCGACCTGGAGCGAGGACTAGGTTCAAGATCATTGGCCATTTATGACGGGACTGGGACAAATCCGGGACCACTTTCCGCATGGTCGGCAAGCCGAAAGTTATCCAAGCCTATAGGGGTACCCCCTCCCCCCTCCCCCCTCCGGCCTATTGGAATCATAGAGTTACATGGGTACCAATTGCCTTGGCTAACCCAGAAATGATATGCTGATGTTGCCGAGAATGGCAACCCGTTTCGCAAGCGGGGGGTCGTCTAGGTGGAAATCGTCGGGCGTAGAAGTTTTATAGAGCGCGCTGTGACAATCCCGTTGGCTGGCAAGGCAATCCCCGTTGTTTCGATGGCTTAGGCCTTAGTTCGAAACGAAGGGGAGGGACCATTCGCAAACCGGCGGCAGCGAGGTTTGTCTTCTACGCCCGACGAGGTATTATAAGTCGAGAAGATGGCTAACCCAAAAGAATCTCTTCCCAACGCGGCGCTGTTTCAGAGCGCACTCCGTAAAGTTCTCAGCGCCTCCAAGTCCGATCTCAATCAAATGCTTGCCGAAGAAAAAAAGGCCCGTGAGGGGAAGCCGAAACCGGGACCGAAGCCAAGACGTAAACGGGAAAGAACATGACCGACTTAAATTGGGTGGAACGCAAATTCGTGCGAGAGCAAAATCTAACTAAGGCTGATGATTTATGGCAGGCAGTCTTAACAGCTATAGAAGGCGCGTGCAAGAGCTTCAATACCTACTACTCCGCCATTGGAAACGCTAAAGTTTCTCCTCAGAATGGTCACAGTATTCTTGTTGAAGTAGCGCACCGGGCAACGCAAACTGCTCCGATGGATACGAGAAGGCGGGTGCGAATCCTCTTCGATGAGCGCACTCTCACGGTTACATTGGATGAGCACTCAGCTAGAACAGTTCAAGTAGAGGCGGATCAAGAACGATGTTTTCTTAAATACGGCAAGGGGGAACTTACGCCCGATAAATTTTCGGAATTCGCTCTTGGAGATGCCTTTTTCACTCCACGTAATCCCCACGCCCCCTCTAGCCCTGCTCCCGGGTCATGGAATTGGGAGTAGCCGAGGCGCTAGTTCTTCCCAAACATGGCGCGATAATTATTCTTTCTCCAATGTTCTGCTCCCTCTGTTTTGAGTATCTGTTTATCTAGATCAAAGCACACCCCGACGATTTCCCCGTCGCGGATGGAATCGTCTATATCGCAGTAATGAATGGGAATGTCGTACCAGAGGTATGTGTGGCCTCGCTCCCCCGCATGATCCTTTGCAAAGTCCCACAGCGTAGTCCGACGCTTGTTATATCTATCATCTTCTCGGCGCGGAATCACTTCATAACTCACGGAGATTTTTTGTCCAGCTGTCATGACCGGGATTTCTTTGAAAACGATCTCATAGGCCCCGATTTCCGATCTTGTCCTACTGAGTTGCACGTATCTGATAGTTCGAGTCCCAACGTGGGTAAGGAGAAATTTCCAATCCGACAGTTCACTACTCAGCGATTGCGATCCCTCGACTTCCAAGACAAACGTCGACCGGTCATCCTTGGAAAGCTTAGGTTTCTGGAATTGCGCCCAGATGATAATGCCGAGCCCCGCAATTCCACAGATCGCGCCAAGGAGTTTGCCGACAACCGCTAACGCAACACCGACTAACATCAAGCCAATGCCCCACAAATTCTCTTTAGAGATCGCCATCACATTGCATGGACGCACCCCGACCCGCTAAACTGCTAGTGGGAGTGGCGACCGACGCCCTCCAGTTTTTCCGAAATATAGAATCGGCCCGTTCATAGCGGGTCGTTTCTATTTGTGATCTTATTCCTTCGCGCGGCGCTTCGGCCCACGTTTCCGGTAGTGCGGATTAGAGAGGACTCGCATCTCCCTTTCCGGTGAGTTCGGCAAAGGTGAGTCGCCTCCCAGCGACTTGCGAAAGGGCCAGCAGGAAACGGTCGGAGTCATTCAGCGGATTATCTTTCGTAGCGCGATTGTTGAATCTGAAAACCTGCTCGTCAATGTATCGCTCCAAGTGGAACGGCTCGACGGCGACATAGGTTTTGCGCGTCTCTAGCTCGTGAGCCTCCGGCTCTTTCTCTCCAAATAGTCCAGCCGCATTTTCATCAATCTGCCAATCGGTTGCCGCATCTGATAATCGGTTGCCGACCACATGTCGCTCTTTGCGCGTTGTCGCACCCTCTCTTGCCTTTCAAGTCGCTCAATAACCGCATGAACCTTGACTGGTTTTAGTTTTAGCGCATCGGCGATCTGTAGGACGCTGCAATCTCTCTGCGCACGACGAATGTGGCCATAGCGATCAGGTTGAAATGGACCCGGATTTACCTGCCTCGTTAGATAACCTGCTACAAGGTTGTCGTCCCAGCGTTCCCATCGACTGCCGATCACGCGACGTGTCCATGTTGCGCTTTTGTATGCTGTCCCGAGGAGTGTAAGGATAGCGGCGACGGATGGCAGAAATCACGGATGAGCATCGCCAAACCGCAAGAGCATTCGCCATGAGCACATGCACGTTGCATGGACGTACCCCCAGCCGCTAAACTGCAAGTGGGAGTGTCGTCCGACGCCCTCCAGTTTTCCCGAAATGTAGAAATCGGCCCGTTAGCGCGGGCCGTTTCTATTTGTGATCTTATTCCTTCGAGCTGCGCTTCGGCTGGCGTTTAAGGTAGCTTCAATCTCTTTCTGACTTCTGCCTTCGCGATTTCCCATACCGCAGAGATCGCGACATCCGGCAAACCCTTGGTTCGTTCTTTCACTTTCTCCCAGATGCCGGGGTCGCGAGTGTCGGCTATAAATTCGTGGCCGCGCCATGTAAGCCGAGAGACCGCTGCTGCTGGGGCATCCAGTGTTGCAATGCCCTTTACAAAGTCATTCTCGAACAGTAGATCGATGTGATAGGCGATTTCATCCTGCGTGCGTCCCTCGAAGTCTGAAGTATTGAAAACGACAAAGTGAGAACCATTGAGCCGGGGGTCATCCTCAACCCGCAAGAGAATTTCGCGGATGAAGTCCATATCACGTTTCACGGCTGCTCTCCTGTACTCGTAAACTTGCATGTGAACAGACCTCCAGCGTACGATTTGGATGTCCGCTCACAATCGAGATTTTCCATGAAATGCCCAACTACGAATTGGGCATTCCTATTTGCTTCGAGGTCGTGGGCCGCGTTTGCGGCAGTGAGGATTAGACAGGACTCGCATTTCCCTTTCCGGTGAGTTCGGCAAAGGTGAGACGCTTTCCGGCCACTTGCGAAAGGGCCAGCAGGAAGCGGTCGGAATCGTTCAATGGATTATCTTTCGTGGCGCGATTGTTGAAACGAAAAACCTGCTCGTCAATGTATCGCTCCAAGTGGAATGGTTCCACGGCGACATAGGTTCCCTTCAATCCACGCTTCAACAGACTCCAGAAGTTCTCTAGCCCGTTCGTATGCACGCGGCCATTGACGTAAGTCTCGGCATGATTCACCGTTTCGTGAATGTAGCGCCATTTCAGCTTGTCATAGGGTACGGCGTCATCGGTGTAAACGGCAGAGCCGTACTTCACATTGTTGAGCACTTCATTCTGCAAAGTCTCGCGTTTCACATTCGGCACAACCGATGCGCGAACCTTGCGTTCGTCGCGGTCCAGCATTCCCATCACGATAGTCTTTCCGGTTGCGCCGCCAGTGTGGCCGCTCTGGGCTGCAAAGCGTGCGCGCCGATCCCGGTGCATGTTCTTCAACTTCCCACCGACGAAAGTTTCGTCAACTTCTACACCGCCGCTTTCGGTTCCTCCGAGCTTAGTTCCCATCGTCCCGGTCTTGAGCACCAGTCGCAGCCGATGCAGCATGAACCATGCGGCTTTCTGGGATACTCCAAGGTGCCGGTGAATCTCATAGGAGCTGATCCCGTTCTTACAGCTAATCAGCATCCAGAGACCGGGGAGCCATTTCTGTAGCGGGATCGGGGAATCCTCGAAGATGGTTCCGACCTTCACGGAAAACTGGCGACGGCAGGAGCGGCATTTCCAGCGCTTCTGCGTTTTGAGATAGTAGGGGTTCTTCGCGTCATCGCCTAGACAGTCGGGGCAGTGCGGGCCATCGGGCCATCGCATGGCGGCGACGGTATCAATGCAAAGCTGTTCATCGGTAAAGTATTGAATGGCTTCCTGTAAAGTCTTGGCGTTGAACATGTCAAAAGGATAGCAAATCGGCGTGGGTTAGTCAAGCCAATTAATACCGTTA
>Ga0182015_10005507_pt1 | contig 13129 bp, 10 predicted proteins | sample 712P3MmetaG_FD_120478 | JGI IMG/M metagenome (GOLD analysis project Ga0182015, IMG submission 120478) | Permafrost microbial communities from Stordalen Mire, Sweden - 712P3M metaG | ecosystem: Environmental > Terrestrial > Soil > Wetlands > Permafrost | place: Sweden: Stordalen | collected...
GCGCACACTTTAAAATGAGACGCAAAGTCATCATCGTACTCGTGATCACCACGCTGTTCACGGCGCTGGTAGTCGGTTTTTCCTGGATTTATCTTTCGCAACTGTTGCGCCAGCGCTTGCTGTGGGCGGATGAAACCGCTTCCCAGCTCACCAACCAACTCGAATACGCCGCCTCCAAAGCAGTTCCCGATCTGACCAGCACGCGGGTTGACACCAATAATCCCAAGGCGATGCGTACCGCCATCACGAATTATCTGCAGACCGACACCAACCTGAACGACATGCTGGAATCGGTGGTGGGAAATTCCCGCATCATCTATGACGCCGCCATCATTGATCCGGGCGGGCTGGCGATTCTCGACACCAATCCAGCGTTGAACGGCAAGCCGGTACCGGAGCGGTCTCCCTTAAGCGCGCTGCGCGACGCCGGCTTCCGGCGCCAGCTGCACATGCTCTACGGCCCGGGCACGGTTTATGACGTAAGCATTGGTCTGGAACTCGATGGCCAAATCTTCGGCAGCGTGAGGGTGGGAGTGAACACGGTTTTTTTGCGCAGCGAATTGACGCCGCGACTGCAGCAGGCAGCTTTCTTTTCGGTAGTCGCGATTTTTTGTTCGCTGGTGCTGGCGGCGGTGGTGTCCAATGTCGCACTCGGCCCGCTGAAAGCCATCAGCCGCAATCTCGACAGCGCGAGCGCCGGAGACGTGCTGCCCGCCGAGGAGTCGGGCTCGGACGACGAGGTCGGCCTGGTGTCGCTCAAGATCGCGCACCTCGGGCGCCAGATTCGCGATACCAACCAGATTTTTTCCGCCCTGAAAGACAATGTCGAGCAGGTGATGACCAAGCTGCAGGACGGACTTATGCTCTTCACCCGAGATTCGCGAGTAGTCCTGGTGAGCGCTTCGGCGGAAAAATTTCTGGGACGGCCGCGCCGCGAAATTCTTGGCCGCACCGCCGCGGAGATTTTTTCCGACGGAACGGTCCTGGGCGCGGTGGTTCTCCCCGCATTCCAGAAGCAGCGCCCGCTGGTGCAATACGAATTCGACGCTGCCGATGGCCGCCGGGTTCAGGTGTCGCTTGATTTCATTCAGGAGAAAGGCACGTCCATCGGGGCATTGCTCACCATGCGCGATACCGAATCGGTGCGCCGCATCGAGGACGAGATTGAAATTTCAAGGCGTCTTTCCGCCAGCGGCCGCCTCACCCGGGGTGTAGCTCACGAAGTAAAGAACCCGATCAACGCTATCGTGCTTCATCTGCAGTTGCTGCAAAATAAACTGCGTCAGGACGATCCCGAAACGCGGCGCCACATGGACATCATCGGCAGCGAAATTCACCGGCTCGACCGCGTGGTGCAAATCCTGGTGGATTTCACCCGTCCCCGCGATTTGCGGCTGGAAGAATTGGACTTGCGCAAGATCCTGGAGAACGTATCGCAGCTGGCCGCGCCCGATACCGCGCGCCAGCGCGTGCGTGTGGTGCTGGACTTCCCGAAGGAAGATGAGCCGCTGATGGTGCGGGTGGATTCCGATCTGATGCGGCAAGCGATTCTGAACCTGGTGCTGAACGGCTTGCAGTCGATGACCGGAGATGGAACGCTTACACTGAAGGCGCGGCGTGATGACGAAATGATTCTCGCGGAAGTGCTCGACCAGGGCTGCGGCATTCCTGCGGCAGCGCAGGAGAAAATTTTCGAACTCTACTTCACCACCAAGGGCGACAAAGGGGGAAGCGGAATCGGCCTCGCCCAAACCTACCAGATCATGCAATGGCACTACGGCTCGGTGGAATTCGATTCCATAGTCGGCGCCGGCACCACCTTTCGCCTGCGCTTGCCGGCGGCATCGAAAGCGGAGCGTCAAAAAGACGAAGAGATGACGGTCTGAGCCCCCGTGATGGCGCACAAGCATGCTGGCGGAGACAGTAGATGATCATCGAAATGCGCACCTACAAGACCAAGCCCGGCAAGCGCGCCGAATTCCTGGAGATATTCCGGTCGAAAAGCGTCCCCGCGCACAAAGAAATCGGGATGAAAATATTGGGGCCATTTCTTTCTGTGGAGAATCCCAACACATTCTTTTTTATGCGCGGCTTTCCGGATCGAACCACGCGCGAGCCGATGAAGGCTAAGTTTTATGAGGGAGAATTGTGGAAGCGCGAACTGGAGAGCGTGCTGATGCCGATGCTGGAAAAATACGACGTCGTGCTGGTGGAAGACCCCGAGGGGATGGTGCATTGGTAGGACGGGCAATCAGTCGCTAGTCGTTTGTCGTTAGTCGTTGGCCATTCCTGCTTGCTGGACGAACACAATGAAAGCCTTTCTGCCAATTACGGTGATCATTACGTTGCTGACGGCGGGTTCGCAGATCATGCCAAATTCCAGTCCACAGGCAGTAACGCAATACATCGGGTTCGATCGCAACGACTATCCCGGGGATGCGAACTTGAAGATGCTCCGACAGACGTTCTCTTATTCGGGATATTGGCTGAATATTCCGCCGGGGGCGAAGACGAATTCGTGGACGGGAAAACGGAAAATCCTGGAGGCTGCCGGTTACGGGTTCCTCGTTCTTTTCAACGGGCGCACTTATGCGGAGATCAAAGCGGTCGGGGATGCGGCTCGATTGGGCAGGTCCGATGCTGAGGCAGCGGTTCGAACGGCGCGCGCGGAAGGATTTCCGTTGCAGACCGTCATCTTTCTTGACCAAGAACAAGGCGGCCGGCTGCTCCAAGAACAACGCGCCTATCTTCATGCCTGGGTCGACCGAGTAAATTCCGCACAATACGCGGCGGGTGTCTACTGTTCGGGAATTGCGGGGCGAGAATCCGCCGGCGTCTCGGTTGTTACGGCGGAAGACATTCAGCAAAATGCGGGTGGAAGAAAAATAAAATACTGGGTCGTCGATGATTCCTGTCCGCCATCTCCTGGATGCACGGTACGGAAAGATCTTTCACCGGGAACCAGCGGAATCTCCTTCGCGGACGTCTGGCAATTTGCGCAATCACCAAAACGGCCTGATTTCGCCCGAGGCTGCGGGGCTACCTATAATAAGGATGAGAATTGTTACGCGCCCGGCATCGTTTCCTCAGAAGATCGCACCCAACGAATGGATGTGGACCTCGACGTTGCTGCGTCTCGCGATCCTTCCCGCGGCAGAACGCAGGAGCCTTAAGATCGGAGCGTCGCGGTTCCCACCCTTGTGTCGGTCAGGCCTTCTATGAATGTCATAATCTTCGGCGCTACCGGAATGGTTGGGAAGGGATGCTGCGCGAATCCCTTCTGGACCCGAATGTCGAACTCGTGCAGACGGTCGGACGGACGGCCACTGAGGCGCCTCACCGGAAATTGCGTGAGATTGTACATTCGGACCTGTGGCACTACGAGACGATTGAGGCTAGCCTCTCAGGCGCGGGCGCCGCAAGTTCCGAGCGCGGACCCATCATGTGGGCGCGCATCAAGGGGAAGACTGAAAATGCGCTATTGAAAATGCCTTTTAGCGCCTACATTTTTCGTCCGGGAATGATCCAGGCGCTCGATGGAATCCAATCGAAGACAAAATCCTCTCGCGTTTTTTACAAAATCGGTAAACCGTTGCTTCCGCTGTTGCGAAGAACGTTCCTAATCACGTGTTGACCACAAAAGAGATTGGCCGCGCTATGTTGATCGTCGCTAAGGACGGTTATCCTAAGAGAGTTTTGGAAAGCGCGGGTATTCGCGCCGCGGTTTCAGCATGATGGACACGACGGTCTCGGGCGACGCGAGACCGCCCCAGCGGAGCTTGCAAGGGGGCACCCGGCTTAGTGCTCGTTTGTTGCCGGGATTGTTGCGGGTGGTTGTAAGTCCACGGTCTGGGCCAGGCGGAAATTTAAGCGGCGATCGGTGCCGAAAGAAATGTCGCGGTCTTTATTTTTGTCTTTGTCACTATCTCTTTGACTGGCGGATGCGGAATTTCGTTCCTCGCGGGGGCCACCTTTCGCGAAGATGCTGGAGGTGTAGATCATGATCTGGCGGCCGCCTTTATTCAAGCTCACCAGCACGATCCGCAAATAGCCGGGTTCACGCGCGCCCGCAGAGGGCTTGGCTTCGAGGACGCGGCCGGTTGCGGGTGTGTCGCGGGGAATCCGCGTCTGGCCGTCGACCACGACCGGCTCATCGACGGTTGCGCTGAAGGTGTCTCCGGGATGCGCCGTCGCGCTGGAAAGCCCGCTCTGCAGGCGAATCAGGATGGGCGTTCCCTCGGGCAATTTCGTAGTGGATGGAATCAGAGACTGGCTGGGTGACATTCCGGTGGAGTGGGGCTGGCGATCGAATGGCAGTTTTTGCGAATCGGAGTTCGAGGAGTCGGCGGCGGGCGGGCGGCTGCAGGCAGTGATACAGAAGAGGAGGCCGAGCGTCAGCGGAATGAGGGCGCTACGACCGGGATGCACGGCCATGATCTTCTCCGATTCAACTCTGCTGTGCTCGGTGGCGTTCGAGGGCTGCCGTCCCCACACACGCCTCAATCATGCCATACGTTCCGGTCGCGCGTGCCTTATGGCGAGATGGCGGTACTGTTACATTTTGAAAATTACCGTCCCTTCGCGACTAAAGCCGCGATTGATTTGACGGCACTTACGGCGCGGCGCAAAGCCGCGCCCCTTCAAAGCAAATTCAAACTGGTGCAACACCGAGACGACGCGTTATGGATTCGCGCCGCCGGTCAGATTGAAAGCTGTGTTCACCAGGCCGACGTGAGAGAAGGCCTGAGGAAAATTACCCAGCTGACGTTTTGCGACTGGATCATATTGTTCGGACAGAAGACCAACATCATTTCGGATGTTCAGCAGACGCTCGAATAACCGCACTGCGTCGTCATGGCGACCCTGCAAGGCGTAATTATCCGCCAACCAGAATGAGCAGGCCAGAAACGCTCCCTCTCCATGGGGCATACCGTCGACGGCTGGGTCTTCCGTGTACCGTTGGATAAAGCCGTTCTGCATGAGATGGGTTTCGATGGCTTTAACCGTGCCGATTACGCGCGGATCATTCGCCGGCAGAAAGCCGACCAGCGGCATCATCAGGATGCTCGCATCCAGGTGTTGGGATCCGTAAAATTGCACAAAAGAATTCACGTCCGCGTCGAAACCCTGCCGGCAAACCTGCTCATGGATGGCCTCCCGAAGTCTTTCCCATCGAGGTATATCCAGCGAGAGCCGGCCCTGTTCTGCCCTCTTTATCTGGCGATCGACAGCGACCCACGCCATCATCTTGGAGTGAACGAAATGGCGGCGCGGGCCGCGCACCTCCCAGATGCCATCATCGGGCTGCTCCCATCCCGTTTCCAGAAATTCCATCAGCGCCAGAGCCATCTCCCCGCGTTCGTGCCGCGGCGGTCCCAGTCCTGCCTGGCGCGCCTGAAAAAGCGTGTTGGCTACTTCTCCAAAGATATCCAATTGAAATTGCTTGTAGGCGGCATTGCCGGTGCGGACCGGGGCGGATTTCTCATATCCCTGCAGCCACGGCAGCTCCAGTTCAGTGAGCCTGCGTTCGCCGCGAAGCCCATAGAGAATGTTGAATTCGGCGGGGCTGCCGGCGACGGCTCGCAGAAGCCATTCCCGCCACTCGCGCGCCTCATCCAGATAGCCGGCATTGAGCAGAGATTGCAGCGTGAAGGTCGCATCCCGCACCCAACAAAAGCGATAGTCCCAGTTGCGGACGCCGCCTAGCTGTTCTGGGAGAGAAGTGGTTGCCGCGGCTACGATCCCGCCGGTGGGCAGAAATGTCAGGGCCTTCAGTGTGATCAGCGAACGCAGCACGGCATCGCGCCATTGACCCTGATAAGAACAGCGATCCGACCATTCCCGCCACCATTTTTCTGTTTTCTCGACCGCCGCGTCACTGTTCAGCGGCTCAGGTTCATGCTGGTTTGAGGGATACCAGGTCAGGTTAAAAGAAACCTTTTGTCCTTCAGCAACGGTAAACTCCGCCTTAGTCTGCATGTTTTCACCGCGAAGCGGCACATCCGTGCGCAGCCGGATCATGTCGGGACCGGCGATGGCGGAAATCCCACTCCCGGTCTGCCGAACCCAGGGCACCACCGACCCGTAGTCGAATCGAATTACGAGCTCCAGGTTCATACGGACCTTCCCTCTGGTGCCGACGACGGTGCGCACAAGCTCGGGCATTTCATTCTCTGGCATGTCATTGCGAGGAATCATGCAGTCGATGAGGGTGGCCGATCCGCTTTCGGTTTCAAATTCAGTCTCGAGGATCAGCGTTCCGTCACGATAGCGGCGGCGTATGGCGCGGATCGGCTCGGAGGGCGAGATGGACCAATGACCGTTTTCAGAGGTTCCGAGCAGCGCCGCAAAACAGGCACCGGAATCAAAGTGCGGAAGACAGAGCCAGTCGATCGAACCCTCTCTTGAGACGAGAGCCGCTGTGTGGCAGTCGCCAATCATCGCGTAATCTTCAATCGGTATGGACAGGCGTTACCTCCACGGAATTGAGGTCGGATTGACGCAAGCTTGCTTTGGATGCTTCGGGGCCGGTAAAGGTAGTTCCAAAGCCTTATCCTGACATAGCTACGTCTTGGCTCGCCGCAGGAAGTCTCGGGTAACGTCTTCGAGAGTCTGGCCTTTGGTTTCTGGAACCAATTTGTAAGAAAATATCCAACAAACCAGGCATATCACTGCATAGGCCCAGAAGACTCCCGCCGCCGTGCCGAAGGTTCTCTCTAAAACGCTCATCACATTGCCCAGGAAAAAGATTGAGGTTGCGGTTGAAACCCAAACTACCACCGAACCCGTGGCCATTCCTTTGGCACGAACACGGGTGGGGAAAACCTCGGACATAATGAGCCAGGTCAGCGGGGCTAAGCTGACGATATAAGTTGCCATGCAGAAGTACATGGCTCCCACGATGAAGAAACCATGCAGCCCGAAATAGAAAAATGTGCCCATCAACAGTTGGGCGAGGCCCATGCCGGCAACTCCCCAGAGCAGGAGCGGTCTTCGGCCGAGACGATCGACAATTAACATGGAAATGACAGTGACGATGATGTTGAAGATGTTCATGATCACGGTCTGACCGATGGCGCCGCTCACCTGCGTGAAACCAGCTTTCTGGTAGATGATCGGAGCATAAAACGTCAGGGTGCTGACACCTGTCCATTGCTGAAAGAATGCGAGTCCAACCGCAATGAGCAGCGCCACACGCACTCCGGGGCTAAAAAGTTCCCAGATGTTTCCCTTTTCCTCCTGAATACTGGCGAGAATGTCTTTGATTTCCAGATCGGCATTCTCCGCCCCATCGGTTTTGGTTAATACGGTTCGTGCTTCCGGCAGGCGATTTTTTTCGACCAGCCAGCGTGGACTGTGGGGAACAAAAAACAGCCCCACGATCAGGACGAGGCCGGGGACGCAGGCGGAAGCGAACATCCAGCGCCATGCGTCCGGGATGCCACTCTTCAGAAGGAAGTACGCGACAATAATAGAAGCGGTCGAACCGACTACAATCGCGAGCTGATTCAGGGTTACGAGACGACCGCGGAGGCGGGCGGGCGATGTTTCTGCTATGTACATGGGTGAGACCACCGAAGCCAGCCCAACCCCAACTCCACCCAGGATGCGGTAAAGATTGAAATCAAACATTGCGTTGGCCAGTGCGGTTCCGACCGTACCGGCCAGAAATAAGCCAGCCGCAACCATGAGGGTCCATTTTCGTCCCAATGCGCTGTCAGACAAGGCGGGGCCAAGAAAAGGTCCAAGGATGCAGCCCACCGACGCGCTGCCGAGGGCCCATGCCTCTTGCCCGAGAGTGAGTGTAAATTGGCCCTTGAGCACTAACACGGCTCCCGTAATAATCGAAAGGTCGTAACCAAAAAGAAAGCCACCAACGGCGGCAATGAGTGAAATTACGTACAGGTAGATGTCGGCGCCCGGCGCGCGAAAATGGGGATTCTGCGATTGATCGTGGACTTTCGTTTGATTCTGATCCATGCCTTTGCTTTCAGTGCTCCCAGATTTATTTCACAAACTTTGTCTCCAGCACGTCGTCGGAGACCGCCCATCATATCAGTGACCTGTTGCTTAGAGCTTTTTACCGCCGAGGACGCCGAGTACGCAGAGAAAACCGAACCTTGGCTAAAACCTTGAGTTTGAGACAAACGCTTAGAGCTTTTTACCGCCCAGTCCTTCGGACGTCACGAACGATACCATCGTACGAAATGCAATACATCTGATGCGGAGCGGGAGTTTTTCAGTAGAGTGATGGGGGAATCCCCACTCTAACGTCGCAAAGAACGCGACGTTAGAATGGGCCCCGCTTGTCTTGAAGGATGGCGTGGGTTTCGATTCCGCAAAGCTGATTCAATCCGTTACCGAGCTGGTGGGCTTGGGGTGAGCACGCGCAATTCATTCAGGCGCTCGCTCGTACTGATGTTTCTCGATAGAATAGCGCTCGACAGAATAACGTCAGATGGTGGCCAGTGGCATATTTCTCCTGACCGCCGGTACAAAATCGTGAGCGCTAGAGGCAAAGCGAGGAGCAGCAATGAACGTTCAGAAAGTCATGTGGACGATTGCAATCGGGGCGTTGGGGTTAGGGCTGTTTTCCATGAGCGCGGAGGCTAAGACGACGGTGACAAGCCAGCCATTTGGAAAGATGCCGGATGGAACTCCGGTAGAAATTTTTACGCTGAGCGACGGCGCCTACGAAGCTCGAATCGCATCGTACGGTGGAATTGTAGTTTCCTTCAAAGCTCCAGACCGCAACGGCAAGCCGGCGGACGTGGTGCTTGGTTTCGACGATCTCGATGGATACGTAACCAATTTCAACTCGACTTCCGTTGCGTTCTTCGGGGCGATCATTGGCCGCTATGCGAATCGCATCGCGCACGGCAGCTTTACGCTGGATGGCAAGAAGTACTCCCTGCCTCTGAATAACGGAGAGAACACGCTTCACGGTGGACCGCACGGCTTCAACAACGTGGTGTGGAAGGCAAAGGCGGTCGAGAATGGTGTGGAACTGAGTTATCAGAGCAAAGACGGCGAGGCGGGTTATCCGGGCAACGTGTCGGCTGTGGTTCGGTACACCCTGGTGAAAGGCGATTTGCGGATTGAGTATCGGGCCACGACGGACAAAGACACCGTGGTCAATCTGACGAATCACTCCTATTTCAATCTTGCCGCGCAGGGTGACATCCTGAATCATCAACTCACTCTCCACGCATCCCGCTTCACTCCGGTGGATGCCGGTCTGATTCCGACCGGTGAGCTGAAATCCGTAGCCTCGACTCCCTTTGATTTCCGCAAACCGACTGCGATCGGAGCGCGGATCAGTGCAGATGATAAACAGCTCGTTCTTGGCCACGGCTACGATCACAACTGGGTGCTCGATAACAGTGGCGGGAAACTGACGGAAGCCGCCGAACTGTATGACCCAGGCAGCGGCCGCGTGATGAAAGTTCTGACAGACCAACCGGGAATTCAGTTCTACAGCGGAAACTTCCTGGACGGCTCGATCAAGGGCAAGGGTGGAAAACCGGAACCGCTGCATGCGGCGCTGTGCCTCGAAACACAGCATTTCCCGGACTCGCCGAATCATCCTGATTTCCCGACGACCGAGTTGAAGCCGGGTGCGACTTATCACACGGTCACGGTGTACAGCTTCTCGGCCCGGTAGGGAATTTCGCCACTCAGCCTGAGGTTGGCGGCGTGTCGGTGTAGGGACGGGCGGGGCGCCCGTCTCTCCACTCGTAAGAATGCAGTTCGCGCGCTACTCACTCAGCTGGGGAAATTTCTTCTGCCGATAGCAGCGATCGAAGATCCCGAACATAAGCGCGATCACCACAAACACCATCCAGCTGGCTTCGGGACCGAGCGGACCGCCGGTTAGCCATTGCGGGCCTTGCCAGCGGGTTGCAAGAAGATGGCCGACGGCATACTCGCCGGCGTTTTGTCCCGACCATACGAAGAGGTTGGCAAAATCAAAGGCAGCGTGGAAACCGATGGCGAATGCCAGTGAGCCGGTGCGGCGCAGCGTGAGGCAGACGAACAGGCCAAGCAGTCCGGTGGAGGCGAAGTCTTCCCAGCGCTCGTGCGGCTTGAAGAAATAGTGCAGCGCGCCGAAGCCGATCGAGAGCAGAATCGCCGCTGTCCAGAAGCCGATGCCATCGGCGAGCGTGGTGAGGAGGTAGGCGCGGAATTGAATCTCCTCGGCGAATCCGATGAGCAAGTTGGCGATGATCCAGACGCCTGAGAAATACCAGAGCGTGCCGCCATGAATTGCGAGTCCGAGGATGCGATAGCCGCCGAAGGCTGCAATCAATCCCACGAGCAAAGAAGTGGAAGCCATGCCCCAGGCAAGTCCAACCCAGAAGTCGCCTCCGAAAGCGTTGCGTACCGGAATGCCGTAATCAGGAAAGCGGCGACGCTCGATGCGGGCCATAATACAGGTGGCAGCCAGCACCTCGATGAGCGACGTCAGTTCGCCGTAAATAGTACCTACGGGATCAAGGAACGAACGCTGCTGGGGATGGAAGATCTTCGGGATGATCCAGTTCTCCAGGAGGTATGAGAGTCCGGCGAAGATGCCGACAAAAATGAGCAGGCGCCAACCTGAACGCAGGCCGCGCGCGTTGAAAAAGATTTTTCTCATATCGCAGATACGATCGCAGGGGGCGTTACGTTCTTCATTGAAAGTTGCTGTTGCGGCAGAGACGGGACTAGCCCCGTCTCTACGGAAATTGAGCTAATGCGACGGCGCATTCTAGCATCCTTCATTTGAACGCAAAGAAGTGATCGGACAAATTCAAGATTGCGATGCGGAACGCAATTGACGGAGAGCAGTAACTGTCATAACATCTGAGCATTATGACTTCGCCTAACCATCCTCATCACCACCATCATCATGCGATGAGCCTGTCGGCGGAGGAGTACGGATAATAGCCTAAAAGCACTGATAGGAAATCCAAGCCCGCTGACGCAAACGCGCAGCGGGCTTTTTATTTCTGTTGCGAGCGTTCGCGGCACTGGGAAGGAATAGAAAGAGGAGATTTCGATGGAGATCGACTTCGACAAAATGCAAGGCCTGGCGCCCGCAGTGATTCAGGATGCGGCCACCGGGGAGCTGTTAATGGTGGGCTTCATGAATCAGGTGGCCCTACAGACGACGCTGCGAACCGGGTTCGTCACGTTCTACAGCCGCACCCGGCAGACGCTGTGGACCAAGGGAGAAACCTCGGGTAATCGCCTGGAGGTGGTGACGGCATGGACCGACTGCGACCGCGACACGGTGCTGCTGCGCGTCCGCGTGTTGGGCGAGGGCAAGGTGTGCCATACGGGGTCGAGATCCTGCTTCACGCAGGAACTTCCGTTGGGCACGGTGGCGTCAAGCACGACGCCGGCCGCGGAAGAGGAGACACGGCGATGAAACTCCGGCTGGGGATTCCGAAGGGTAGCTTGCAGGAAGCGACGCTCAACCTGTTCACACGCGCTGGGCTGCGCGTCTACACCAATGCGCGCTCTTACTTCGCCGCGACCGATGATCCTGAGATCGAATGCCTGCTGATCCGTGCGCAGGAAATGGCGCGCTACGTCGAACATGGCGCGCTGGACGCGGGCTTAACCGGTCTCGACTGGGTGCTGGAAAGCGGCCTCGATGTGGTCAGCGTTACCGACCTGATCTATGCCAAGCAGAGCATGGGAAAAGTGAAGTGGGTGCTGGCCGTGCCGGAAGATTCGGATTTTCGAAAGCCGGAGGACCTTGCGGACAAGATCGTCGCCACTGAGCTTGTGAGTTTCACGCGAAACTATTTTGCCAGCCGCAACGTGCCGGTGCGGGTTGAGTTCTCCTGGGGCGCGACTGAAGTGAAACCGCCGTTGCTGGCCGATGCCATCGTCGAGGTCACGGAGACCGGGAGTTCGCTGCGCGCGAACCATTTGAGAATCATCGAAACAGTGCTGGAGTCCAACACGCAACTGATCGCGAACAAGGCAGCGTGGGCCGATCTCGAGCGGCGGCGTAAGATCGAAAATCTGGCCGTGATGCTCCGCGGGGCCATCGCCGCGCTGGGCCGCGTCGGTCTGATGCTCAACGTACGTAAATCAGATTTAGCCGCCGTTCTTGGCCTGCTGCCTGCCTTGCAGAATCCTACTGTCGCGCCACTGGCGGATGCCGAGTGGGTCGCGGTCAACACGGTCATCGAAGAACAAAGCGCATGGTCGCTGATTCCGAAGCTCAAGCAAGCGAACGCCCAGGGCATCGTCGAGTATCCGCTGAACAAGGTGGTGATGTAATGCGCATTCTCGAAGGGCCCAGGAAGAACCGGTTCGTGCGGGAACTGGAGCAGCGCGGCGCGAGCGATCTGGCGGATGTTGAGCCGGCGGTGCGGCGGATCGTGAAGAGTGTCCGGCGCGATGGCGATCGAGCTTTACGCCGTTACGCAGCCCGGTGGGACGGGTTGGGCGCGAACGAACCCCTGCGCGTGGCGGAAACCGACCTGCGTGACGCGTGGCAGAAAACTTCTTCGGAGTTGCAGGACGCCATCACGCAGGCGGCGGACAACATTCGACGGTATTGCGAATGGCAGAAACCGGAGGAGTGGCGGCGCGAGATTCAGCCTGGAGTTTGCGTGGGGCAGCTGGTGCGTCCGCTGGATTCGGTCGGCTGCTATGTTCCCGGCGGCCGTTATCCGTTGCCGTCGACGTTGCTGATGACGGTGATACCGGCGCTGGTGGCGGGTGTGCCGCAGATTCGCGTGGCTTCGCCGCGGCCGACGCAGGCGACTTTGGCGGCTGCGGGATTTCTCGGCGTGCGCGAGTTCTACCGGGTTGGCGGAGCACAGGCCGTCGCCGCGCTTGCCTATGGAACGGAGAGCATTCCGCGTGTCGAAAAGATCGTGGGACCGGGAAACCGTTACGTGACGGCGGCCAAGAAACTGGTTGCGTTCGATTGCGGCATTGAGTTTCTGGCTGGTCCTACCGAAGCCGTTGTGATCAGCGAGGATGGCGATCCGATTTTCATCGCCTGTGATCTGGTGGCGCAGGCGGAGCATGATCCCGACGCGCTCTGCATATTGATTACGAGTTCGCGGGGACTGGCGAAAGCTGTCCAGGCGGAGGTGCAGCAGCGCACGCGCGCAAATCC
>Ga0182015_10005508_pt1 | contig 13128 bp, 9 predicted proteins | sample 712P3MmetaG_FD_120478 | JGI IMG/M metagenome (GOLD analysis project Ga0182015, IMG submission 120478) | Permafrost microbial communities from Stordalen Mire, Sweden - 712P3M metaG | ecosystem: Environmental > Terrestrial > Soil > Wetlands > Permafrost | place: Sweden: Stordalen | collected...
CCGGGTCAAACGCGAAACTCTCGCCGACCTGCGTTCCGGTGAAATTGACGCCAAAGAAGTACAAATTGTTGTTCCAGAATCCCGGCGTGCAGAAAGAAGGACCGTTCACCTGCCATTCCTGCACCACGGCATCCGTCGGGTTGAATTTCCCCATATTATCGCGGTCGAGCAAGAAAAACATCGACGTCTTACTTCCGCCTACCAGCAAATGCGGATTCGGCCCTGACGTTTCATCGATCAGGACCGCCGTCCCGCTCGAACCCACGTCCGCGTCCTCCGAATCCAGCAGGCCTTGGTCACTGGGCGTGAAGGAATCCAGCACGGACAACGCTGGAGTGCTGAGCTTCAGGTAGCTGTCGCCAAAATCTGTGACTCCATCGAAATCACCGTTGCCAGTAATCAAGAACAAATTGTTGTTCGCGTCGGCCGCCGGCGCACCGCCAGACATCCAGATTCCCGCTCCGCAGGTCACGGATGGAGCCGGCTCCGCCGTGCTCAGCGAGTTTGGCGTGTCATTGAAAGCGACCGGTGCCGCCGCCAGATTCGCTGTCTGATAGCCCACTAGCCACCCATGGTAAGTGCCCTGATCGCTGTGTGACCCCCATCCCACGTACACGATCCCGTTGACCAGCGCCGACGCCGGCCGCTGATTCTGCGTTAAGGTATTGAAAGAAATTGTGGTCCCGCCTTCGCAAGTACCCGGCACCGTTATTGCGCTGCTGATTTCCACCGGACTGTTTGGCGCTTCCGCGCCGGTCGCCAAACTCAGCGCATGCAGTCGCTGATGATAGGTCCCGCCTACGGTCTTCGTCTTCGTGACCAGATAGATGGTATTGGACGAAGAGTCAATGACCGGCGTTCCGATGATCCCGATATCTGGGAAAATATCCTCCGAATTGACATCGACGTAATTGCCGTAGGTTTCGCCCGCGCCGACCAGCTGGAAATTCCAATACGTCACGCAAGGACTTGCGTCGGCGTCAAATAAATAAACGGAATCATGCGTGGTGGCCGCCAAAATCACGTTGTGCGTTCCGCCTGCAACGCTTACGTTTGGCACCCACAACGGTTGCGCGTACACCGCGCCATCCACGGTACAAGAAAAAAGCTTGCCGAAAGTTGCCGGCGCCACATTCGTAGTGTTTAGCGCGTATTCCTGGACGTTTGCGCCATCGCGCGACAAATCATTGTGATATGTCGTCACGCCGGACAGGTCGGTAACGCCGATCGTCGCCGTCGCGGTCTGGGTCGAATCGATAACGCTCGTTGCGGTGATAGTGATGCCGCTTGCCGGAGAAGCCGACGCCACGTACGTCGCCGTCGTTGCCGCCTGCGCGCTGAACGTCCCCACTGAGGCGGTCCACGTCACACCCGCGGCGTCGACATCGTTCGTCACCGTCGCGCTGAGATTCAAAGCTTGACCCAGCACCAGCCCACCGGCTTTCGGCGTCAACGTCACGCTCACCGGACCAGCCGAGACCCCTACAGTAATGGTTACCGCCGCGCTCTTGGTACCGTCGGCCACAGAGGTCGCCGTCAGCGTAACGCTTGCCGGGCTCGGCAGAGCCGCAGGAGCCGTGTACGTGATAGCGGTCCCGGACGCGCTTGCGGAGGCCGAAATCGTGCCGCAAGTCGCACCCGTGCAACCAGCACCGGACAGTGTCCAGTTCACACCTTTATTCGTCGAATCGTTTTTTACCGTGGGGGTAAAGGCCTTTGTTCCGCCCACCAGAATCGTCCAGCTTGCCGGGGAGACGCCAACGGAAACGCCCGCAGTTGGAGCCGTGGCCGTCACCGTAATCGCTGCCGCTGCCGTCTTCGTCCCGTCGGTCACCGAAGTCGCCGTCAATGTCACCAGAGCTGGATTCGGCACGCTGGCGGGCGCTGCGTACGTCAGTGCCGCTCCCGACGCGCTGTTGGCAGCCGATAATGTGCCGCAAGTCGCGCCGCTGCAACCACTTCCCGCCAAAGCCCAGGTTATGCCCTGGGCCCCACTGTCGTTAAATACCGTCGCAGTAAAGGCCTGTGTTCGCCCCGCTTGCACCGACACCGTGGCCGGTGACACCGTTACCGAGATCGCCCCCACAATGGGAGTTCCGCCGCCGCTCTGACTCGACCCGCCCCCGCAGCCACTCGCCAATCCGGTGAAAACCACAACCATCGCAAACAAGGATTGGGTGGCACGCCGCACACGTACTCGCATCAAAGCAGTCTCCCGTGTAACTTTCATTTCAGGTTTTCTATAAGACGTATAAAAGAGCTTCCGCGGGGCTGGAAGCTATCTCTATTAAAATCTGGAACCTAGCAGCTGGGATTGCGGATCACCTGTGGCATAAAGATATCAAATGGCTCGCCAAACCACCAGAACACCACTTCCCTGATTTTGCCTCGGGTTGGATGCTGGTAATACGTCAAGAGACGGCAGGCGGATGCTGCCCGGCTAAGAGAATAAGCGGTGGATGAACGCTCGAGCGCGGTTCACCAGTGAATCGTTTTCCGGAGGCTTGGACGGTGCCGGTGCCGTCGGGTTTGTCCCGGCAGGCTGCTTGGCGGCTACTGGCTTGACCACCGGTTCACCTTCCACCCGGCCCTGAAAAATCAGCGTCGGCCGCACACGCACCCGCCGCATCAACAAAATGAGTTTCGGATCGAAATTTTCGTTCTGCACCGCCGCATTTGCGTTATAAGCCAGCGGTGGCATATATACCTGATAAATCGGCTCTTGCTTCTCTGCGGGAGGTGTTTCTGGAGTCGATGTGGGCGCACGAGTTGCGTTCTTTAGCTCGGCATCATCCTTTGCCACCGGCTTTGCTTCGGCTTCCTTTTGGTGAATCTCCTCGGTCGTCGCCAACCGGCTGATTTCCAGCGGGGGTGGGATGGCTTTCGCCATCTGAAGGTCGCAATTGCATTGTCCCGCCGTGTTGCGCAGACCCTGCAGCGCGCCATTGTTGAGGACGATGTCGCCGCCCTGCGGCACGATCACGTTTTGCCCGGTGAGTTGCTGCTCCAGGCGAACGGCGCCGCTCGTAGCCCGCACGCACATCACCCCGGGGGCGTCGAAGCCAATCAGGATGTCCTCCGCGCTGTCCCCGATTGTGATGGGCTTGGCCTGGATTTGCGCGGTATAGATTGTCACGCTCGGCAGCTTGTCGACTAGGACGCGAACAATTCCGGTGTCCAGCGCCAAGGTCAGCGACCCGCCCGACTTCAGGACCGACAAATGCGCTGGCCCGCAGATGACAATTTTTCCGCCTTCCACCAGATCGAGTCGCGCCTGGCCGGATTTCACGCGGATGTCGTTTCCGCTGCGCAGGATGGTCTTGACCTTGCCTTGCACCACTTCCACAGTCATCGGTCCCTGCAAAGAAATTGCTTCGCCTTCAATCGTGCCTACCGAGTCATCCGCGGGATTGTCCGCCCCGGCGGTTACCGCCGCGAGTTTGGAATCCATTGCGGAAAACAATGGCCTTGAAGTGGCAAGCAATGGCCTGGGAGTCGCCGCCTTCAAAAGCGATCTAGACGTTGCGGCAGTCCATTGCGAGCCAGAAAAAGCGGCGGCTAGCGCCGCATCGGACAGCGCTGGGACGCCCATCCCAGCCGACGCCAATGCGGCAGCCGTCGCGAAGGGAACGGCGCGCCACAGCAACCTCTCAAAATTTGTTTGAAATGCCAATCCCTGCGGCTCCAGATTACTCAGATGCGGAAATTTTATTCGCAGCAACCTTCCAGCGAGTGTCCGCCTATACTATACGCCGACCATCATGTCAGACGCAGCCGAAGGTTCCTCGCGCGAACAAGGACACGACACGTCCAGGGCCACGCCAGCGCCGTCTGCAGCGCCGCGTTCCGTGGAGGATGCCGGGCTTCCAACGGCCGACAAATCGGCGCCCGTCCCGCCATCGCAAAACGCCACGAATGTCCATTACGATACGCGGCTGCCCGACCTTCCCTGGTCGCGTCGCGTTCAGATCCCCTTCATCGCAGCCGCCGTCTACTCCGTCATTCGCACGCTGGGCCCGACCCTGCGCTTCGAGGTTTTGGGCTGGCAGCATGCCGACCGCGTTCACGCTTCGAAAAAGCAGTGCATCTGGGCGTTCTGGCATCGCGTGATCATTCCCATCGCGTGGTGGGCCCGAAATCGCGGCATCGTAGTGATGAATACCACCGCGTTCGACGGGCAATGGACTCGCAAAGTCATCGAGTGGCTCGGCTTCGGCACCGCGCAGGGAAGTTCTTCGCGCGGCGGATTGCGCGGCCTGGCGGTAATGTCGAGACGCCTGGCTGAAGGCCTCGATTGTGGTTTCACGATCGACGGCCCGCGCGGCCCGCGCTACATCGCAAAACCCGGCCCGGTGATGCTTGCGCGCAAAACCGGATGCCCGGTCCTCGTATTCCACATCGGGATCGACCGCGGCAAAACGTTCGAGAAGACCTGGGACCATTTCCTGCTGCCGAAGCCATTCGCCCGTGCGATATTCCTCGTCGCCCCGCCGATCCACGTTCCGGCCGACGCAAATCAGGAAGTGTTGGAAGCCAAGCACGCCGAAATGCAGCGCGAACTAGAGCGCGTCCGCGACATCGCCGAAGCCTGGTTCACATTGAACGAACCGCAGCGCGCAAAATACCGCGCAGAGTTTTCCGTCTGACTATCTCGATTGGTAGCGCCGGCATCCTTGCCGGCTCTTTTCGCTCACTGCCACCTTCAAAAACGCCAGCAAGGATGCTGGCGCTGCCTGGGAATCGTCACCGCGCGTTATCGTTGCGCTCGCCTAACTTCACCGTAATATCCAGCTTCTTTCCGCCGCGATACACCGTCAGCGTGACGGTATCACCGGGGCGCTTGCGATTCAGAACAATATCCATGTCCACCGTGTTGCCCACTTTCGCGCCGTCAATCGCCACAATCACGTCGCCGCCAATCGCGATACGCTGCATGCCCGCCTGAGCGACACGATCTCCACCGCGTACGCCCGCCACTGCCGCGGGTCCGCCTTTCGCGGCGGTTTCCACGAGCAGTCCCTCTTCAATGGGCAAATCCAGCGCCTGCGCCAGATATCCGCCCACGGGAATCGTCTGCACTCCGATGTAGGCGAGATGCACGCGGCCTTCGGTGATCAAATCCTGCGCGATTCTTTTTGCCGTGTTGATGGGAATCGCAAAGCCGATTCCCGCGGTCGTTCCGCTCGGCGTATAAATCGCGGAGTTGATGCCAATTACTTCGCCATGCGTATTGATCAGTGGCCCGCCGGAATTTCCGCGATTGATGGCCGCGTCGGTCTGAATGGCGGCGTCGATCAACGTCGTCTGGCTGGTTTGCACCGTGCGGCCCAAGGCGCTAACGACGCCCGTGGTCAATGTGCTTTGAAAGCCAAACGGATTGCCGATCGCCAGAACTTTCTGTCCGACCTGCAGCGCAGCGGAATCGCCCAGCGGCAACGCCACCAGGTGCTTACCCTTCGGATCGATTTTCACCAGCGCAACGTCGTTGCGCTGGTCGGCGCCGACAAACTTTCCGGGGAAGTGCGATTGATCGCCCAGAACCACTTCGATCGACTGCGCTTCCTGTACCACGTGAAAGTTGGTGAGGATGTAGCCCCGCTCGTCGATCACGAAACCCGAGCCCGCGCCTTCGACTGGAACCGGGTCCATGAAAAAATCGTACTCCGTTGCTTTCGTCAGAATGTTGGCGACCGCAGGCGACGCCTGCCGGTACACCCGCACGTTGATCGATTCATCGTCGGTAAGAGCCGCATCGCGCGAGGCCACGTTTGTGCTGGCGCCGGAAAGCGGAGAAGCCGCGGCACTGTTGCCGGAGGGCGCGGGCGTCGGCGACGGATTTGCGCCGCCACCCAGCACCGCGCCCACACTCACCGGTTGGCGTTGACCCCAGCGACCGCCAGCCCAATAGGCGGCCAGAATCAGTACTCCACAAACAAGAATCAGGCGTGTGAGGCTGGTTGCATTTCGCTTGCTCATTTTTAGAATCCTTCTTTACCGGAACTACCGAGGCGTTGTTATCAGTATAAGGAAAACCTTCGCCTGCTTGATACGTCGGATGAGCCTGGGCGTTTGGGCGCACGAGTCCCGCGCCCTACAAAGTCTTTACCGCAGTTTTGCCGCGAGCGCTTCCACTTGGCGCCGCGTGCCTTCCAACGATCCGGAGCAATCGATTGTTTCCGTCGCGAGCTTTAATTTCTCCGCGACCGGTAGTTGCGCGCCAATGCGGTTGCGCGCTTCTTCTTCGCTGAGCCCACGGGCGCGCAAGCGTTCGAGTTGTTGTTCCTGCGTGGACCATGCGACGACCAAACCATCCAGATATTTCGGGTATCCGGCCTCGACCAACAAAGCTGCTTCCACAAATGCCGCACTGCGCTTACCGTCGCGCGTCCAGTCATCAAATTGGCGGAGAATGTTTTCTTGCACCCTCGGGTGTGTGATGGCGTTGAGTCGATCGAGTTTTGCGCGGTCGGCGAAGACGATGGTGGCAAGTTTTTTGCGGTCGATCGGAGCGCCGGTACCGCTGTTGCTCGTCACAGTCGGCGTTGAGCCGCCGGAGTCCATGTGGGACGTGACTATGCCTGGTCCGAATTCGCGGACGACGTCGTCATAGGCAGGCTGCCCTGGCTCGATCAGTTTTCGCGCCAGCGAGTCGGCATCAATCACATCGAAGCCGCGTTCGCGCAACATCGCGGCGACAGTGCTTTTGCCGCTCGCGATGCCGCCGGTCAGTCCAAGTTTCAGCATGGCGATTGTTACCGAGCGGCAGCGGCGGACGGAGCGGTTTGCGTTTCGGATTTGGCGCGGCGGAGGCGCGCGGCCTTGACGGTGTTGCTCATGAGCATGGTGATGGTCATAGGTCCGACGCCGCCGGGAACAGGAGTGAGCGCACCGGCGGTATTGACAGCGTCGGGATGCACATCCCCGACCAGCATAGAACCTTTAGCGCGAAATTTTTCGAGACGCGCCGGAAAATTCAGCAGCAGGCGCTCGGCTTCTTTCGCGTCGGTTACTTTGTTGGTGCCAACATCGATTACTACCGCGCCGGGACGAGTCCAGTCGGCCGCTACATAGCCGGCCTTGCCCATCGCAGCGACGACGATGTCGGCGCGCCGTACAACGTCGGGGAGATCGCGTGTTTTCGAGTGGCAGATGGTGACGGTGGCATTCGCGTGCATCAGCAGCAGCGCCATCGGTTTGCCGACGATATCGCTGCGGCCGAGCACCACGGCATTCGCGCCTTCCACCTTAATATCGGCGCGTCGCAGAATTTCCATGCAGCCTGCGGGCGTGCAAGCGACAAGTCCGGGTCGCCCGCTCACCAGCCGTCCGAGGTTGACGGGATGAAAGCCGTCCACGTCCTTGGCGGGATCGACGGCTTCGAGCACCCGCTTCGTATCGACCTGCGACGGCAGCGGCAGCTGGATCAGAATGCCATCGACAGCGTTATCGGAATTGAGTTGGTCGACGAGCCGGAGCAGTTCGTTCGTGGTGATGGTCGCGGGAGGCGTGTGCATCCAACTGGCGAGGCCCAGCTGCTCGCAAGCGGCGATTTTGGATTTGACGTACAGCTGCGAAGCGGGATTTTCGCCAACGAGCACCGCTGCGAGGCCCGGACGGATATTCTGCGCGGCAAGTCGCTGAATTTCGATGGCAAGGTCCGCAAAAACCTGGTCACGAATTTTGGTCCCGTCAAGAATGCGCGCTGTCATCAAGCTCACTTTCTCCGGCAAGGAGGGGTAACAGAGTAGGTGGGACAACGGAACGGCCGGCCTTACTCGAAAAAAGTCGATTCTTTAGAAGTTCGGAGCTTTAGCTCCCACGTAAACTGCCTGCTCTCAATCGGTTCCAGCCCTGAAGAAACGCTTTTGGCATTTTTTCCCAGCCTACTCAGCTCTGCCGTAACTCCGGAAAAAATCAACGCAGCTTCAGTCGCCAAGGGCGTCTTTCGATGTTCTCCCACAGGCTCAACACGGCCGATATTAACACACGGTCGGGACGGGTGCCTGGGACGCGCTTTGGCACTGACCGTCGCCCGCCAAGTTCGCTGACACCTCAGTTGCTCGCCAGCTGCAATCTGTGGAATGCTTCCGACATTTCCCAATTCAAGAGGTGCCGCCATGAGCAGCAGTCCCGAAACGCTTCGCGCCGTTCCGCTCTTCTCTCTGTTCGACGAAGATGAACTCGCCGTTTTGGCCGGCGAGGTAGAAATAAAAACATTCGTGCCGCGCCAGCGCATCTACAAAATCGGTGACTCAGGCGGTCACGCCTATGTAATGGTTTCCGGAAAAGTTCGCGTCACCATCGTTGACGAAGATCATCAGGAAGTGGTCATCGACGAGCCCTCTCACGGTGAGTTCTTCGGCTTCGCGTCCATGCTCGAGCAGACGCCGCACCAGACCGATGCCGTGGCGCTGGAAGAAACCCGCTGCATCGAGGTCGACCGTCACGATATCAACGTGCTGATCGAGCGCAAACCGCACGCAGGCATGGACATGCTGACCGTCCTAGGCCGTCAATTCCACGCCTCGCAGCAACTGGTTCGCAATCGCGCCAATCGCAATCCCAACGAAGTCATCGAGGAAGACGCTACCGTCGGTGAGCGAGTCGCGGACCGGGTAGCCCGTTTCGGCGGCTCGTGGTCGTTCATCATCACCGCCCTGGTCATCCTCAGCATCTACGTCACGATCAACGTAATCCTGCGCAAATCCGCATGGGATCCGTACCCATTCATTCTGCTGAATCTTTTTCTATCGATGCTCGCAGCGATCCAGGCGCCGGTGATTATGATGAGCCAGAATCGCCAGGACAAAAAAGATCGCGTACGAGGTGAGCTGGACTACGAAGTGAACCGCCGCGCGGAAAGGGAAATCCAATCCGTCACGCACAAACTAAACGTGCTGGACGACAAAATGGGCGACGTAGCGGAACTCCTCCGGCGCCACGTAGACCTAGTAAGCGGCAATACCGCCCCGCCCCATTCTTGAGCGACGGGCATTCTTGCCGCCCGTTCGCCACCCTGTAGCCGCGGTCAGCCTCATCGACCGCGGGGTTTAGACGAAGCCGCACGGGGGCGTTCTACGACAACTCAAAACTTAACAAAACCGCGTTTTCAGCGATTTGTCGACGCTGCCGCGACAAAAATGAACGACGCCCCACTGAATGCCAGCGCAACAAACAAACTCGTCAACTCATCCTGGTTGTGGATCGCAGCCAGCACTCGCGGCAAATGCAGCGTAAGCACAAAAAGCAAAAACATAATCCCGAGCATCGCCGAAGCAAGCCGCCCCAGGATATTCGTAGCGATCGCAGCACCAGCCAGCGCCATGCATCCACCGGTGAGAAGAATCCAGAACATGTGCCCGGGCAGCCAGGTCTGCACCAAGCCAATCAGAAAATTCCTGTAGATGTAGTGCTGCCAGCCGAAAATCACCATCGAAATTCCAAAAACGATCCGGCCGAACAAAATCAACCTGGCGTTCGAAGCAGATCCGATCGCCGCCAGGCTGTCCACTGGAAGCAAGGCAGCCAAAACAAAAGCCGCTGCGGCCAGAGCCAGGGGCTCCAACGCTCGCGTCCGGTCGTTGCCGCTATGGAGCACCGCTTGCAGATGCAGCAATTGAAGAAACAGCACGCACAGCAGAAAGAACACGCCGATGAAGAGAGCCGACAGTCGCGCATATTTCTCGATCGCAATGCTCAGCCCGGCCGCAATCAGAGCGATGCCTACGAGATACGCGCCAATGGCTCCGCCTGGAGCCCAAGGCGGCACCGGCGGCAGTCCGCCGGCAAATTTGCCAAGTGCGATGTATTGGATTCCGAATACGATCATCGGAATCGCGAAGAGAATGCGGCCGAGTGTGGCCAGATGTTTGTCCATCGTCGTTTGCCCGGCTGGAACACCGGGATTTCCTCAATGCGCCCGTTTCTGCCCTGCGGAGAATCTCACCTCACAATTTCCTCAACGAATTTGACGTATTAGAACATGCGACGTGTTGCGGCGGTGGCGCAATTGTCGACGAAAAGTGGTTATAGATATTTTCGCAAGAGTGGATATTGACTTGTGTTGTTTTGCCGCGAAAAGAAATGCGTCTCCCTGGCGTTATTCGTTTCCGCCGTAAGCTCTTAGCAAAGCCACACGCTTGTTTTCTTTGGCGGGGAATTGCATTGGCAATCTCACCGCCGCGGAAAGTTCGTCGTCCGTGTCACGCAGGCCTCCGCAAGCAGCACGGCTAGCGCGTCAGCATTGGTAGGGGCGAAAAAGAAGAGGCAGAAGCCCCGAAGGGAATCGTTCTAGTAGCCCGCGTCTCGGGAAAAGACCACGAACCCGTTAGCGGGTACCACGATGCTCGCGGAGGCTTGAAATCCGTGCAGCGGCTCGCCGGTGGCCAGGATACCTCCACCGTTACCAGCCACTACCGGATTGACCCAGTTGTCGTAGACATCGCTATTGAAAATTTCTGTCCAACTTCCCCGGTATGGAAATCCGATCGCATAGTTGTACCAGGTAGACTCCGCCAGGGTTGCAACCACAATGACGTCCTGCCCGGTTCCTTCAAGCCAGCGGTGAAATCCAATGACGCGGTTCTGGCCGTGAACGTGGAATGGGTTTACATTTTCGCCGCGTAGAGCGGGCTGATTCCAGCGCAGCCGAATGAGATCCTGCGTGAAACGCAGATGATCGACCATCGCCCGGTCGCTTCCGCTTTCGAGGCCACCCCACCAGATGAGATTGGACGACGTGGGATCCCAACTCCACTGCTTGTCTTCCAGGAATTCCTGTCCCATGAACAGTTGCGGAATCCCGGGGGTGGTCAGCAAGAGGCCGGTTGCGAATCGGGAACGGCTGCGGGCATACCAGGAGCGCGAGTTCGAGCCGTCGGCCAGAGCGGGAAGGCGCTGCTCACGTCCTACTGCTACAAGATCGTGATTTTCGACGCAGGGAACTGCCTGCCAAGCATGCGCAAGGCCCGGAGAATAGAGGTTGCCGGCAATTGCGTCGAAATCTACTGTGGCGCTCTGGCCGCAGGATGCCTGCTGCACTGCGCTGCGCACGGCGCCTCGTAATCCGTCGTGTTGCAGAACGTCGAAGCCCTCGCCGCCGTTGGCTGTTGACGCGACGATTGAAGCGCTTGATTGAGGATAGTCTTGAAACTCGAAAGGCCAATACTCGGCGTTTTGTAGCAGCCGCGGCTTGAGGAAGCGAAGCGTGTCCGTGAGATCGCGGCAAAAACTCCAGCCCGAATCTTGATTCATGGACAAGAGCGCGCTGATTTCATCGTAGCGAAAACCGTCAACATGAAACTCGTTGATGTAGAAACTGGCGCTGTTGATGATGAATTCGCGGACATCGTTGTTCCAGAGGGCGAACGAAAGTCCACCGGCGAGTCCCTGGTTCGTGAAATAGAGGCTTTGGTTGTTGTCGCTGGTGTTCGCGGCACGATCCCAGAAATACAGGCTTTGATCGTCGCCTTCGAAACCGCCGGCGTGGTTGTAGACGACGTCGAAGGCCACCGCGATGCCGTACACGTGGCACAAATCCACCAATGCTTTTAGTTGTGCAGGCGCGGGAGTGATATCCGCGATCTGCATCGGCGGAAGGTTCTTCGCGGCTAGCAATCGGTTGATAGTGGTCAGATATCCGGACAAAGCGGACGGTGCGGTGACCACGTAGGGAAAGTCCGGCGAGAAATAGTCGGCGCCGTTGTAACCCATGGAGACATCGGTTTCGAGTTCGTCGATGGGAAGGGGTTGAAGAACGTTGACGCCGAGCGCGACCAGGTACTCAATCTTTCCAATTACGTCGAGGAAAGTTGAAGGAGCGCCGGGCGAACTTGGCGCGTACGTTCCGATATGCAGTTGGTACACGATCATGTTCGAGAAGTCCGGCGTCACAAATGCCGAATCATGCCACGGGTACGCCGAGCCCGGACGAATCACGCAACTGCAATTCGGGAACTTAGCATCGGTGGCCATTTCGCGCGCGTAGGGATCACGCTTGTAGCCAGTCGAGCCCGCGCCATTGACCCAGAAATGATAGGTGTCGCCTTCGGCGGCAGTGGGTAGGAAGCCGGTCCAGTAGCCGTTGGTATCTTTCGCCATCAGCAGAGGGTCGGCCTGTCCGGTGGCTGGAGTGCCGCCAAAGGTGCCGTTCACGTATACGGCGGTGGCTCTAGGAGCCCAGACGCGAAAGGTGGCGCCGCCTCCGGTTGTGAGGTTTGCGCCCATGGGAGTAGCCGGCCGGATGTTGGCCTGCGAAATCATGGAGTCAACTCCTTGCGGGCAGGAATCGAAGCCCCGCTTTTGGCGGGGCGAGTGTTGAAGCAACGGTATCGTACTACCAGAGATACGGCTGGGTTGCATGAAAATTCCGCGAAGACTGGATTGGAGATTCGATTGTGTTCGTGGACTGGCCATTTTCATGCATCCGGAGCTTGAGAAGGTCGTGCTCTCCAACTATAGCTATTTCTGGTTTGCGAGGAGTACCAACATAGCGACCAAACGGAATTGTAGTACGAGTGAGGTGACGCGCAATGGCGAGGAGCCGTTCTTCGAAGCTCAAGGCCGGACAGGGTTGCGCGGGCTTCAGCCTGCGTTAGAGCTTGTGGTTGGCGTGAGCTTGCGCTTGCTAGATTGAAATCAAGGTGGGGGCTTGCGATTGCTACTTGCGGATGCGGCTTGCAGATATGTTTTTAAAGTGGGCACAGACAAGAGTGTCTGTGCTACTCGCGCTGAGAAAAACCGAGGCTGGGGTCGACGAAAAACGGCAGGCGTTTTCGCGGTCAACTAGACTTCGCGGCTGAAAAATGCGAGCATTTTAATCTGCAGGTCGACATTACCCGTACATGAGCAGCCCCCCCACTAGCCCTGCTGCTCCGCGCAGCCGGGGCAACGGTATTCCCCGCGTCATCGTAGCCACCACGGCGCTTTTGACGTTCATTTCGTTTTGGCGAGCGGCGGCTATCGTTCTGAACGACCTGGCTTCGTCTGCGTACTATGCGGGCGGCGAAGCTGAGGGCTTCATCGGCAAGACGGCTCCCTGGTTCATCCTGGCAATCATGTTGTTTTCGTACGCGGTGCGCGCCGTGTACGTGGAAAGCTGCAGCATGTTCGTGCGCGGCGGCGTGTATC
>Ga0182015_10005509_pt1 | contig 13125 bp, 11 predicted proteins | sample 712P3MmetaG_FD_120478 | JGI IMG/M metagenome (GOLD analysis project Ga0182015, IMG submission 120478) | Permafrost microbial communities from Stordalen Mire, Sweden - 712P3M metaG | ecosystem: Environmental > Terrestrial > Soil > Wetlands > Permafrost | place: Sweden: Stordalen | collected...
CCTTGCCGGCGACCATCATCAGATCGGCCATCTCATCGACGATCACCACGATGAAAGGCAGGACCGAAAGCTGCATCGCCTCGTGTTCGTAGATTGCTTCGCCGGTCTCAGGATCGTAGCCAGTCTGGACCGTCCGCATGAGGGTCTCCCCCTTGGCTGCCGCCTCGGCGACGCGGGCGTTAAACCCGTCGATGTTGCGGACGCCGAGCTTCGACATGTTCTTGTAGCGCTCCTCCATTTCGCGAACCGCCCATTTGAGCGCGACGACCGCCTTCCTTGGGTCGGTAACGACCGGCGTCAGCAAATGCGGAATCCCGTCGTAGACCGACAATTCGAGCATTTTCGGATCGACCATGATGAGACGGCATTCCTGCGGCTTTAGCTTATAGAGCAACGACAGGATCATCGTATTGATGGCAACCGACTTCCCCGATCCCGTCGTGCCCGCGACGAGAAGATGCGGCATTCTTGCCAGATCTACGATGATCGGCTCGCCGCCGATTGTCTTGCCGAGCGCGATCGCCAGCCGGTGTTTGGTTTTCTCGAAATCCTGCGACCCGAGCAATTCGCGCAGATAAACGGTCTCGCGCCGCTGATTCGGCAATTCGATGCCGATGGCGTTGCGCCCCTGAACCACCGCGACTCGGGCCGAAAGCGCCGACATCGAACGCGCGATGTCGTCGGCAAGACCGATCACTCGCGAGGATTTGATCCCGGGCGCCGGCTCCAGTTCGTAAAGCGTCACCACCGGACCTGGCCGCACATGAATGATCTCGCCCTTGACGCCGAAATCTTCGAGTACGCCTTCAAGCAGTCTGGCGTTCTGGCTAAGCGCGTCCTCGGAAACCATGTTCGCGGCTTGTTTCTTGGGCTCGCCGAGGATATGCAGCGGCGGCAAACTATAGACGTGCCGCGCCAGCTGGTTGAGCAACGAGGGCCGCACCTCGTGGAGGGCGCGCGATCCGGGCTTTAGCGCGCCGGCTGCCGCCGCGATGACGTGGCGCGGCGCATAGATGTCGCGATCCTGGTCCTGGTTTTGTTCCGGCGGGGTCCCCCTGCTTGCGGCGCGGACGGCCGGCGGGGCATAGGCGCTGGCGTCGAAATTGGACTCCCCTGGTTCCGAGCCTGGCCAATGCAGCGGCTCTTCGGCGAGATCGAGGGGCCGCGCGAAGGCGCCCTCACGCTGCCGCCCCGCCACGGCCGATGCGGGCAGTGGCGGCGCGCGCCGGCGGCCGATTTGGCGGGCCAGCGCCGCCTTTAGGCTGAGACAGGCATGAATGATCGCGCCAAGCAAAACGAGCGCGAAGCCTGGCTCGCCGGCGGCGTCGTGATCCTCCGGCTCCGGTGCGTCAGCGCGGCCGGGCAGTGGGTCTTCCTCGTCCTCGTCCAAATTCGCCGAAGCATAGTCGCGCAGGCTGATCGAGGCCGACAGGCAGAGGATCGCGCCGCCCGCCAGGATGGCGGCAAATACAACCATTCCAGAGCCGTGCCCGGCGAGCAGACGGCTTGGAACCGCGAGAATTGCATCGCCCACGACCCCTCCGAGGCCCGTAGGCAAGGGCCAGCGGGCGGTTGGCGGCAGCAATGCGGCGAGCCCCGCCGCCAACACGCCACCGCCGAGCCATAGCGCCAGCCTGGCCTTCACCCGCTCCATGCGCCGGGCTGCGATGAGCCGCCATCCCCAAAAGCTCACTGGCGCCAGAAACGCGAGCGCCGAGAGGCCGAGCATTTGCATGATAAGGTCGGCGGCAACGGCGCCTGGCGCGCCGAGGAGATTGTGCACCGGTCCCGAGGCCGCATGGTTGAAGCTCGGGTCCTGGACTGACCAGGACGCCAAAGCCAAGCCAAGCCCCGCCGTGGCGGCGATCAGGCCGAGGCCCGCGAGTTCGGCGGCGCGCCGCAGCGCAAAAGCCCGCAAGGATTCCGGAATGCGATCGAGGGCCGTAAAACTTGTCGTTGTCCGCATTCTATCCCGCGCCCGTTGCGCCGCTTCCATATTTGCATCCGAAAAAAGAACCAGGTTTCGCGGCGAAAGTCCCGCGAAACGAAAGGCTTAGAGCAGGACTCGATCGACTGTAAATCCGATCGCGCGCTAAGTGTCTTGGCACCCGGCGCCGGCGATTTGCAGCAAATTATCAGGATGCGGTTAAAGGTGTTTTAACCTTGCGCCGCCCGCAACGATGGGAGCGCAACAAGCGCGGGGTTGTGCCGTCCCACCGGCGCCGCGCTCAGCCCGTCATTGCGAGGAGCGAAGCGACGACGCAATCCAGGAGGGCCGCGAGGGCACTGGATTGCTTCGCTTCGCTCGCAATGACGGCGCCGGCGGGAGTTCTCATTAAAGAGTTTCGGTAGAATTTGTCCTTGAGCGGCTTCGGTGGTGCTGGCCTTGGGCGCCCCTCTTGATGGCGCCTTTTTTGGCGGCTACGTGAAGCCAGCCAATTGGACAGAGAACCGCCGCGACCGGCACTTGCTTGAGAACCAGACCGGTAAGCGCCAGGTTGTCGTCATCATGCGCGACCGCAATGGGATCGCGCTTCCTTTCGTGTTCCGCTCCGAAGCTCAGTCAATCGCGACCATCGCAAGCAGGGTTGACGGCGACTATCTTCGCCGACGAAGCCCGGAATTGGGATATTTTGCATGAGCGCTTTTTGACGAAGCGCATCAATCACGAGGAATGCTATTCAGACGGCGACGCTGGCATAAATCAAGCCGAAAGCTTTTTCTCGCGTCTTCGCCGCGCCCAAATCGGCACGCATCACCATTTCAGCGGGCGCTACCTTGCCGCTTATTCCTCAGAAATGGCGGGGCGCGAAGACAATCGCCGCGTTTCAAATGGTGAGCAGTACCTTATGGCCACGAATGCGGCACTGGCGCATCCCGTCTCGCGCCGGCGGAAGGGGTATTGGCAGCGCCGCCTTCACCGCTCCCATTGAATGGGGTATGTGAGATAGGAATAGACTACGAAATCATCAATCAGAAGATTGAGCTTAGCTTCATCTTCTTCAGTGATGTCAACCGATACTTCGAAGTCTATTTTACCGTTAGATTTTCGAATTTTTTCAAGAACCTTTTCTACGCAATCAAGACGATAATTTATAAGCGCTCTATAAATGCGCCTTTGATCATCCCACGTACGCTTATGAAACGGGTGGCGCACGATGCTACATGCGCATCTCATCGCAAGCATAGGATTTGCGTAGAGTTCTGCTTCCTCATCCAGCCTGTTTTTACCCGGATCTGGGCGAATCGGGGCGACTGCAGCGATCGTGACGCATGTCAACGCCGCTCGCTTGGCGGAATCTGTACGGCTTCCAGGATTCAGATACAAATTCTTATACGAATTCGTCAGCGCGAAATACACATGCGCCAGAATATTTGGCATTTCAGGGTGATACAGCAAATCAGTGTCACGAAAGCCTGACGCAGAAAGCTGCATTTCGATCATTGTCTGGAAATAATCGGCTCTAGCAGCTATGTCCTCCGGGCTTCGTTCCGCGACCGACACATTGATCTCCCTTGATGAACTCGGCTACTTCTTCGCTCGCCGCCGAAGTTCGTCAAGATACTTTTCTTCTAGTGTCGAAATTTCTTCATTTTGCTCTGCGGCCGCGGCAAGCCAGATTTGTTCGTCGGTCTTGGGCGCGTTATTGTCATCACGGACGTTGCGCTCATGATCAACGGCTTTCCCCGACACCTTGAACGGGGCAAGTAGTCTCGGATCGTCTGCGCTAGGCATTGTACTTCTCCCTTAGGTAGTGCACAAAATGTACCACTTTCAGCACCAAACGCAAAAAGGAGCTTGACAAATTGCAAGCCCCTTAGAGCAAAGCCAACGAATTGAATCAGTTATAGGACAGAGAGAAACGAATCAATCCCCGGAAATACAAAAATTTCTCGATGTCAAGTGATTCGCGGGAATAATTCCGAGTTCCCCATCTGCTGTCTAAAAGGCCCGCGCCGGGTAGAAAGCGCGTTCGCACAGCCAAATTGCCTTACCTTGCCACAATAACTCGGCGGCGCTTGGGCCGCTTACGCCTCGCCCCTCTGCCAAGAGCATCGTGAAGCCGAGAATTCCCCGCCACGGGGATTTTCCAGTGAGGTTCATGCGAAACTTAAAACGAAGCTTCATTTGGACCTCCTTGCCTATGCGCGAAATTGCGCAAAGTTTAAATAACTACCGATTTGCGTTCTGCAAGAGTCCACACCCTCAGTCCGCGCCGTCTCTCCGCAGTTACGACACGGCCTCGCGCCTCTTGCCTCAGCATGACTTGAACAACCCTAAAGCCGATGGCCTTGCGCAAGACGGAATCGTTCTCGTCCAGCCGCTTCGCGCGGATCACAGCGCGCGCTAATTCGCGCGTGTCCAATCCTTCCGGGGCCTCAGCAAGCACCGCGTTGCATAAAGCAAAAAGCTCCCCGCGTTCGAATATACGAATGATCGACACGCGCGACGGATAGGCGACAGCCTCGCCATTTCTTTCGAACAATTCCAGCGTTGCGTTGACATTCACAAAATCGCGCCTAGCTGCCGCCAATGCTCCCTCGTAGGAACTAATGATGCGGTCTAGTTCGTCGCGTTTGGCGCGCAGTGTCGAGACAATGTGCGGTTCGACCATGCCGCCATATTAGCGGAATTTTCACATTTCGGCCGGAAGCCGCGCCATTTGGCAAGGTGAGCTTGCTACACAATACCGCTCTAATCGCGGCGGCTCTGTCAAGTGGCAAGCATTTGTTGCCATCGAAGCCATGGCGGCGTTTCGGATGGCGGGGCCGGCGAGGGCAGGCAAGATTTCGCGATCGAAGAGTTCGCCGCCCGCTGGGCGATCGGCAATATGAGGCTTGCAAGATCATCTCCCTCTTGCCAAAGCCCTCACTCCAAGACGCCGCGTGTAAATATGAACCTGCTAGCGGACAGATCAATAGAGGCGCTATGACGGGAGTTTGCCGTCGGGTGTCGCCTTGTCGATGGCCTGCGGCAGATGTTGCGCCAGCAATTCCGCGATTTTGTCGGCGGGAAGGCCCATCTTGGCGGCGAGTGCCTGCACCGTGCCGGAGCCGAGCACCTGGTGAATCTGATCCGCCGTGATCGGCAAATTCTGTCCCTGCGAAATCCATGACTTCATGGTATCGCCGAAGCCACCCTTCTCGAATTGGCCGACGACGTTTTGCAGGCCGCCTTGCTTTTCGATGTAGGTGTTGAGGAGCGTCGTTGCTCCAGCGCCAATGACGCCGCCGAGAATTCCGTCGAACGTGCCCATATGACCCTCCTAAGCGCAAATCCCTCGAATGGCAGGGCCTGAACCTCGGCCGGCATCCGCCCCGGATTTGGAGGCTGAGATTAGCGCCATGGACAAGCCGTGGCAAGGCCATGCGGAGGCCGGTGCGCGGCCGGTCGGTTGCCGAATTGGCGCGCATTTGCCCTTTGGCGCGGATCGCGCGAAGCGGTGATGACAAGCCAGCGCGACGTCACGCTGCCAAGGTAACGTCAAGACTACCCATGGCATACCGGAGCGCATCGAAGCAGTCCCGGTCGATCGCGGTGCCGACGCTCTCGGACATGATGGCGAGGGATCTGGAGATTGGGATGCTTGCCCGATACGGTCGATAGGCGGTCAGCGCATCGAATACATCCGCCGTCGTGATGATGCGCGTTTCGATGACGATTTGATCGCCGTTAAGTCCGCGCGGATAACCCTTGCCGTCAAGACGCTCGTGATGCGCCGCGGCAATGGGAGCAAGAACATGAAAGGCGGCGATGCGCGACAGGATCGCCTCCGAGTGGGCCGCATGCATTTTCATCGCCGTCCATTCGTCCGGATCAAGCTTGCCCGGCTTATCCAATATGGCGTTGCTAACCCCTAGCTTGCCGATATCATGCAACAGCGCCGCGCGTTTGAGAAAGCGACGCCTTTCGGCCGAAAACCCCATCCTATCCGCGATCATGTCCGCAAATAGCGCGACGCGCTCGCAGCGCCCGTTGGTGTAGTGGCACTTGGCATCGATGACTTTAGCGAACGCCGCCGCGATGTCGTCGAGATAGTCTTCGTCGACGGTCTTGACCTGCTGCGCAGGCTCGAGAGCGTAGATTGCCTGCGGCAGGTCATTTGAGCGCAGCGTATCCCAGAATTCGTGCCGCAGAGCGATCCGATCGAAGGCCACCGCTACTTGTGGATCAAACCAGGTTCCAGACCGGCGCCGAACCTCTCGCCGTGCGGCCTCGACGCCATTGCCGGTATGGACCACGTCGATGACCTGCGCCATCAGCGCGATCCGCGAATAAATGGGGATGGCGGCGCCGCGCAATCGCGCGGGCATGCCGGCGCCGTCCCAATGTTCGTCGAGGTTCTGGATCCCATGCGCCACGGCTTCCGGAAACCGCATTTTCCGGGCGATTTCAGCGCCACGCTGGCAGCGCGTTTCGGTCAGTTCCAGGGTTATCTGGCTGGCATTATGGATGACTTTGACGATCGTGCGAAGTCGCTCCGCCAATCCGGCCTTCAACCCGGTATGGGCCAGTACAAAACGAAGTGCCTTCGCCCGGCCGCCGTCGATAAGCTTGAAGTCGTGCTTGAAGCTCAGATCGTCAGTCAGATAGAGACGGCAGATGCGCGCGGCATTGCTGCTGCAGCCGAGGTCCTTTAGAAGCAACGTGTAGAAGAGTTCCCATATTCCGGATTCGCAAAGGCCGATCTCCTGACCGATGTGAACCCCGATCCAACAGCTGCGAACGCAGTGCCCCGCCGGCTCGCCCCCCGCCATGTCCAACGCATGGCTGAGCGCGCTCAAAAGTTCGGCAAGGGGTATCTCCTGAATGTTCGTTTCTTGGATGTATGATGGGGCCATGAGAGAAATTTCCGGGTGATTGTCATGGCCGCCTATGGAAGCCAGAAAAACAGATGTTCTGATTGCGCGCGGGACCAGACAACCACACTTGGCTTAACGTTGAGTCTAGCGATCTGCCGCATTTGTACCGACATCCCCCGGATGACGGCCTTGTTGAAGCTGAGGTTGCCGCTGTCAACGGAGCGTGGCAATGACAAACCCTCGAGATGGGGCTCTCGTGCACCAGAGCCCGGCGACATTGGTGCGTCGGGCGCCGGACAACGCCGATTTTCTTGGCATCAAGTCGTACCTCTCCCATCGCCGAAACCACGCCGCAAAATAACGCGTTATCGGGGAAGCGCGGGTTAAACTCGTTGCGGAATTTCGGGAAAATTCTCGGCAGCTGCTTTGAAATGACCGGAGTCCGGGTTAAAACTCAAGGCGAGATAGGATTTCCCCATGGCGATGATCGGTTCGATCCGCAGGCAGCTCACGCCCATCCATCCGGAGGGCTATATTTTTATCGCGGGATTTGCGCTCGTAACCCTTGTCCTCGGCTCGTTTTTTGGCTCTCTCTTTTGGATTGGCGCGATCGCGACCGCCTGGTGCGCCTATTTCTTCCGCGACCCGGTCCGCCTCACCCCGCTCGATGAAAATCTGGTGATCTCGCCCGCCGACGGCGTCGTCTCCTCGGTTGGCTATTTCGCGCCGCCGCCGGAACTCGGCCTTGGGCTAGAGCCGATGCAGCGGGTTTCGATATTCATGTCGATGTTCGACTGCCACGTGAATCGCGTGCCTGTCGCCGGCCGGGTGACGAAGATCGCCTATCGGCCAGGCCTTTTCGTTAATGCCGATCTCGACAAGGCGAGCGAGAACAACGAGCGCAATGGCCTTGTCATCGAGGGTGGCGGCGGCCGTTTCGGCGTTGTCCAGATCGCCGGATTTGTCGCGCGGCGCATTGTCTGTCTTGTCCGTGAAGGCGAGGTCATCGGCGCCGGCGACCGGTTCGGCCTGATCCGCTTCGGTTCGCGCGTCGATGTCTATATGCCCGGCTCGGCAAGACCCTTGGTGACGCTCGGATCCAAGGCGGTCGCGGGCGAGACGGCGCTCGCCGAACTTCGCTCGAACGCGCCGCGGCGGAATTTCAAATCCGGTTGAATAGGTGCCAAGCCCAAGGCCCGCCCCGGGCGTCTTGCCAGGCTATGTCCGAAGGAGCTGACGCACCAACACGTCACCGCCGCGCCCGCGCCGGTGTGCCGCGGCGCCGCAGGGCCTCGTCAAGCGCGCCGCGCTCCGGGTACGTCCGCCGGCGCGGGGACGACGCAATGCCGCCCAATCGTGATGTTGGCCGCGATGCGCACGAGACCGCCGATCCTAGTTTCTTCCCCGATGACCGTGTTGCCCGCGTTGCCGCGATCGATCGTCGAATTGGCACCGATCTCGACCCCGTCCTGAATAATGACCCGGCCAATCCTCGGAGCCCTGGGAAGCCCCTGGGGGCAAAGGGCATCGCCGGCGTGGCCGAAATCGACACTCGGCTGACCGATGCGCACCCCCGGATGCAAGATAACCCTGTCGCCGATCAGCGCATGGGTAATCGTTGCCTGCGGTCCGATCAGACAATCGCGGCCGATGCGGACGTCCGAACCGATAACGCTGTTCGCGCCGACGATCGAACCGGACCCAATTTCCGCGCGGGGTCCGATGACCACCCCCGGATCGACGATCACGTCTTGTTCGAGACGTGCGTCGGGATGAATCGAAGCGCCTGGATTGATTCCCTCCATGCCAAACAAGGATTTTGGCCGAACCGCCAGCGGAAACAGCCGCCGCATGGCGAGCGCGAAGCCGCGAGAGGGCGCGTCCATCACGAGAGCCAAGGTCGACTTTGGCACGCGCGGCGCGTCGCCCGGCGTCACGAAGCAGGCGGTAGCGCGGCTGGTCTCCAGAAGCATGGCGTTGTCAGGAGAATCGAGAATGGTGAGCTCGCCCGGCCCCGCCTCGTCGAGTGGCGCCACCCCGCTGATAATCGCCGATAGATCGGCGCCTTCAACGACCGCCGCGCCGGTGCAAGCAACGATATCGGCGAGCGATGTCCTGGCCGCGCGTGGGAAAAACACTGGTTCGCTCATGCGAGCCTCTCCACGCCGGCCGTTCCGCGCCCTTTGCATAGGATTTGGCGAACGCCGCAAAAATCGGGCCGGACGGACGCTTTATCAGAACGTGGTGCCGCCAGTGAAGCGGAAGAACTGAGTCTGATCGAATTGGTTCTTGGTGATGGCTTTGGCGAAGTCGAAGCGGATAGGTCCGAGCGGCGACGACCAGATAATCGACCCGCCGGCAGAGGTCCGCAGCATCGTCGTGTCGCCCCCGACGGTGATGCAATTGCCTTGCGTGTAGAGCGGAAAGGTATCGGTTGGCGTGCACACGCCGTTCGAACTGAAATTGGTGCGCCCGTTGAATCCATACAATGTGCCGGCGTCGGCGAAGATAGCTCCCTTCAGGCCGAGATCCCTCGGTAGACCGAAGAGCGGGAACTGCGCTTCAAGGCTGCCGCCAAAATACTTGGTGCCGCCGAGCGGGTTGCCCTGGGGGTCGCCGGACCCCGCGTCGCGCGGGCCGATGCCAAACGGAGCAAATCCGCGCACCAGGGTTGGCCCGAGATTGAAATTGTCGACGATGCGCAAATCGTTTCCGCCAAAGGCCGCCAGATCGCCGCCTTGCAGATGCACTATCCCGACGATCTGATCGTATAGCTCATGATAATAACGGATGTCGGCGGTGGTGCGAACGTAGCGTTCATCGCCGCCCGCGCCCGCGATGTCCTGCCGCAATTCGGCGTACAAGCCGCTAGTTGGATTTCGGTTGTTGTCAAGCGAACTATAGCCAAGCGTATATCCGAAACTCGAAGTCACGAAGGGGCCCTCCGCCTCCTTGATCGCCAGGGAGGCCTGGCCACCCGTCAAGCAGTTGAAAAAGTAATTGGGCGCACCTACGCCCGTCGCCCCCGAAACGACCGGCGTCACCCCGTAAATCGGACTCTCGCAACTGTCGTAGGGTTGCGCGGGAGTGTTGGGAACGGAGATGTCGGTGCGGTAAATCGAGTAGCGTGGCGAGAAGGTAATCTCCTCCGTCACGGGCAAGCCGAGCCGCAGCGTCGCTCCGGCCACGAAGTCATTATAGAACGAATACTGAAAGGAGTCGCTTTCCTTCGCGGAGATATCGAAGCCCGCCGCGATCCGGTTGTCGAGGAAATAAGGTTCCGTGAAATTGAACTCGACGCCCCGGCTGTACTCTCCCTCCGAGACCGCGAGGCGCACATATTGGCCGCGGCCCATGAAATTAGTTTCGGTCACCGAGACCTCGGCAATGAAGCCTTCGGAGGTCGAATAACCGCCAGAAAGCGATAGCGCGCCGGTCGGCTGATCCTCGACATCGACCACCACGATCACCCGGTCGGGCGCCGAACCCTGTTCGTTGGTGATCTTCACCTTCTTGAAATAGCCGAGGTTGTTGAGTCTGCGTTCGGCCCGGTCGATGAGCACCCGATTATAGGCGTCGCCCTCGCCGATTTCGAATTCGCGCCGGATCACATAGTCGCGCGTTCTGGTGTTGCCGCGCACGACAATGCGTTCGATATAAACACGCGGCCCCTCATCAAGGACGAAGGCGATGGTCACCGTACGCGTCGCCGGATCGCGGTCGCCGCGGGCATGCACCTGCGTGAACGGGTAGCCGTGCTTGCCGACCTCCTTGGTCAGCGCATCGACGGTCTTTTCGACCAGGTCGCCATTATAGACTTCTCCGGCCGCAAGACGCACGAGCGGGAGCATTGAGGCTCCGTCGAGGTCTGGCAGATGCGATTCCACATTGACCGCGGCAACGGTATATTGCACCCCCTCCTCTACCGTGATCGTGACGATATAGCCGCCTTGTTCCGGGTCGAACTGCGCGTCGGAGCCGACGACGCGAAAATCGGCATAGCCGTTCTTTAGATAGAAGCGGCGGATAAGTTCGAGGTCGGAGGCGATCCTGTCGGGATCGTAGACGTCCGACGTCTTGAAGAAAGAAAAGTAATTCATCTCCGTCGTCTGCATGAGATCGCGGAGCTTGCCGGAGGAATAGACCTGGTTGCCGACGAAATTGATCGTCTTTACGCCCGTCTTTTCGCCTTCGTCTATGGTGAAGACGACATCGAGCCGACCGTTTGGCAGATCGACAGTGCGCGCGGTCACCTTGGCCGCCGCGCGGCCGGACCGCCGATAGACATCCTTGATCCGCTCGATATCCGCATCGACCATGGCCTGACTAAAAGGCCCGCGCGATTTCGACTGGACCTCGGCCGTCAAGGTTTCTGTCTTGACCTTGCTGTTGCCCTCGAAGACGACGCGATTGATGACATTGTTCTCGGTTACGCTTATGACGAACCGGTCGCCGGCCCGGCTCACCTTGACACTGGAAAACAATCCGGTGGCGTAAAGATCCTTGACCCCCTTGTTGATCGCAGCCTGATCCGAGCCGCTAAAATAGGCGGCAATGGTTTCGCTGTCGATACGCTTGTTGCCTTGCACCAAGACGTTTTCCGCAATAGCAGCGCCGCTCCCGGCGCAGAGCCAAGCCAACGCGACGATTGCAACCGCGAACCGGCCTTGAAATATACGCATAAACCGCATTGTAAGATCGGTCCCCAAATCCGCGAACGCTTGACTCATTACTACGCACTAGTTTGTTGAAACAACGCTATACCACGCACTAGTTTGTTGATACAACGCTATTTCACGCACTAGTTTGTTGATACAACGCTATTTCACCAGAATGGTCCAGGGCTCCTCCAGTAGCCACCAAGCGTGGCTTTTACAAGGTTTGGCATGCCCCGCAAATCAAGTTTCGTCGCATTGTAGCGATTTCGGCGGAGCGTGGCAGGCAAGACACGCATCGCGGTTAGCAATCCCTTAAGGAACAGGGTTAACAATTTGCTTATTTTTCGACAAAACAGTGTCCGCAGCAAATGCCCCTCGCCTATCGGCCCCCGGTGGATCACCCCAAATGCATCCATTGACGGGTCAGGCGAAGAATGTCGTTGTAGGTGGCAAAGACCATCAAGCTTGTCACCAGCGTGAGGCCGACCTTGAAGCCGAACTGTTGCACCTTGTCAGTCATAGCCTTGCCGCGAACCGCCTCCACCGCATAATAGAGGAGATGACCGCCATCGAGGAGGGGAATCGGAAAAAGGTTCAGCATCCCGACCGAAATCGACAGTATTGCGGCAAGGTTGAGCAAGTACGACGGACCGAGCTTAGCCATCGCCCCGGACATCTCGGCGATCCGGATTGGTCCAGAAAGTTGATCGGTGGATTCCTGTCCGGCTACCAAGCCTTTGAGGTAGCTGCCGGTGCGCTCGACGACATACCAGGTCTCGGATCCCGCGAGCTTAACCGAGCCGACAAAACCATAGTTCTGGACATGCCAATTTTCCGGCTTGCTTTTGGATTGGACTCCAAGGACCCCGACACGCGTGGTGCCGAAAGGGGTTACCACGTCGCGCCGGCGCGGCGTCGCGACGAGTTCCACCAATTTGCCGCCGCGATCGACGCTGAAAACCAGTCGCGTGTCGCTGGCGGTCTGCACGATGCGCTGCATGTCCTCGAAGCTATCGACCTTGGTCCCGTCGATCGAAACGATTAGATCGCCTAGCTGAAAGCCGGCCGCCTCGGCGGCGCTTCCCGCGGTAACGCCGTCCACCATGGGCATGAGGATGGCGCGCCCGTTGACATAAAAGATGCCGGTGAAAATGACGATCGCCAGGAGGAAATTGGCGACCGGGCCCGCGGCGACGATCGCCGCCCGCTTCCAGACGTTCTGAGCAACGAAACTCACCGCCCGCTCGCCGGGCGGCATGGCCGCGACAAGATCTGCATCCGTCATCGAGGCGCCATTGGCGTCGCCGTGGAATCTGACATAGCCGCCAAGCGGGAAGGCCGCAACCCGCCAGCGGGTTCCATAGCGGTCGTCAAAGCCGAAAAGTTCCGGTCCGAAGCCAACCGAGAAGGTATCGACCTTAACCCCACACCAACGGCCAATCAGAAAATGGCCGAGCTCGTGGAAAAAAACCACCAGGCTCAAGACAAAAAGGAAGCCCAAAATGATATACCCGGCCGATGGCCAAATACTTGTGAGGATTGACATTTGAACTCCTAGCCCTTTCTAACAATGCCTTCCGCGTGACCGCGAGGACATCCCGGCTCTCGCGACACGGTCATGCGGCCACCAAAAATGCACGGAACCGGTAAACATACAGAGAAC
>Ga0182015_10005510_pt1 | contig 13123 bp, 11 predicted proteins | sample 712P3MmetaG_FD_120478 | JGI IMG/M metagenome (GOLD analysis project Ga0182015, IMG submission 120478) | Permafrost microbial communities from Stordalen Mire, Sweden - 712P3M metaG | ecosystem: Environmental > Terrestrial > Soil > Wetlands > Permafrost | place: Sweden: Stordalen | collected...
ACTCGATCAGATCAGGCAATTGGCCATACGATCCGTCGCCGCGCGGAATCATACGGACGGCCTGGGCATCAAACCCACTAACGTCTTTACCAATGCCGACAGCACGAAACTTTGCTGGGAGTATGTGCACTCGGGAGTGGTCACCGACAAGTGGCCATCGTCGTCTCAGAAGCCGGCTCCGGGCACAAAGTTCGATCTGCCGATCATGCTGATGTGCGAGACCCGCCAGGGCAAGCTCGTCAAGGTCAGGGAGTATTTCGATCTACTGACGCTCACTGAGGCCGGCACCCCGCATCACCTGTATTCCTAGTGTGAACGCCCAACTAGTTACCAACCAGCAGTATGGCTTGGGTGAATAGGAAAGAAATGCCTCTAATGACTCTAGACGTTGTAATCGTCGGTGCCGGAGCGAGTGGGCTTATGCAGGTCGTGCGAGCTCGGCTTGCTGGGAATACGGGCGACTGTTTTGGAGAGACTCCCAAGCCCCACGGGTTTGTCGAAAGCCCCTGGACTTCAATCGCGGACGATGATGCACGCTGCAAACACCGGTTTGCAAACATTGGTTTGCACGCCTATTTTCCATGAATTGTGTGCAAAAAGAGACAGTTTACTCGTTGGGCGCCCTGCCATACTTCGGCATGCTTGCGGGCCATTCCTCTCGCACCGGCGACCCATCAGGCGCCGCGCGGAATGTGTAATGCTTTCTAAAGAGAGTTGAGATGAAACTGCTGATACTGGGCGCCACCGGGGGCATCGGACCCGTGCTCTACACTCTAACGGCGCTCGGCCTCTTCCGGCGCGTTTCACTCGCCGGCTTCTTAATGTGCTTCATCTTGATCGGTCCTGGCGTCGCAGAGTTTACACACTTCATATTTCCAGCCCTCCAGTCGGACGTGCTGCCCACAGTCGCCGCCCCAGTTCAGGCCATCGTCGGGCATGGCCAATTTATGCAGAACCTCCCAAATTTCTGGGGGCATGTTACCGGGCGTTACTACTTTCTCGGCATGTACACGGCAATTCTGCCCATGATTCCCGGCATCTACGGTATCCGCAAGTTACCTGGACTCCAAATGGAAGTTCGAGATGAATAAGCCCGAGCCTCAGCTTGAGACTAAAGCCGATCCTCAGGATGAAACCAAACCCAAGGCACCGTCGGAATCGACGCCGCAGATTGCCAAGCGAGCCTATGAAATCTACGAAGAGCGAGGCCACCATGGCAATTCTGCAGTTCAAGACTGGGAGGAGGCGAAGCGGGAGATCGGAAGAGATGAAGCAAAGGCGGAACCAAAGCCTGAAGCCAAAGGCGAGCTCAAACCTGACGCCAAAACCACGCCACCCTCATTCATAAAGAAAAAGCCCGTTATCGCCGGAATTGTAGTCTTGGCAGTTTTGGCCGTCGTCGCGGTCGGCTTTGCACTGGGGCGATTGGGGAGGAACTCGGAAAAAGACAAGAACCGGTTGGTCCTCTATGGAAATGTCGATCTGCGCGAAGTCGAGATCTCTTTCAACAATAGTGAGCGTATCGCTGAGGTGCTAGTCCAGGAAGGGGACAAGGTCACACGCGGACAGATCCTGGCCCGGTTGGACACGAGCCGACTGAAGCCGCAGGTGGCAGAGGCGAAAGCCGAGATGGAGGCTCAGCAGGCGGTGGTTCAAAAACTGCATCACGGCAGCCGCCCTGAGGAAATCGCACAGGCCCGGGCAAATGTCACGTCCGCCAAAGCGGACGAAGTTAATGCCGAGCAGCAATGGAGGCGCCTGACAGCGTTGACAGGGCTTACAACCGGACGGGCCATCAGCCAGCAGGACCTCGATAGCGCTAAAGCCGCCTTCGGCATGGCGCACGGGCGGTTGGAGATGTCGGGGAAAGCCCTCGATCTATCGGAGATCGGTCCTAGAAAGGAGGACATTGCCCAAGGCGAGGCGCAACTGCGCATCACTCAGGCCCAACTCGATCTCCTGCGCCGGAAATTGATCGACGCCGAACTTGTTTCTCCGTGCGATGCCGTGGTGCGCTCTCGGCTCTTAGAACCTGGCGACATGGCGTCCCCCCAAAGACCGGTCTTCGATCTTGCGATCGTGGATCCAAAGTGGATCAGGGCGTATGTTTCCGAATCCGATCTGGGAAGGATTCACACTGGGATGAGAGCGTCGATCGGCGCCGACAGTTTTCCCGGCCGAACCCTCTCAGGTTGGGTAGGTTTCATTTCTTCGGTCGCAGAATTCACGCCCAAGACTGTCCAGACTAAGGAACTGCGATCCAGTCTAGTCTACGAAATTCGCGTTTTCGTGAAGGACCCCCAGGACGAATTGCGTCTGGGCATGCCGGCGACTGTGCAGTTGGACTTAGATCCGGCCGCTCGTAGTCAGCCATAGGAAGGTGTCAACCAAAATGTCGTGGAAAATCCTCACAGCCATGGTGGCGGTCGGTGTGGCCGGCACCGTCGGCTGCGTGGTCGGCCCGAATTATCACCCATCCCCTCCTAGTGCTCCAGCCGTCTGGATCTCGCCGGTAAGCGGGGTGACTGACAGCGCGACCACACCGTCCTCCTGGTGGGCCTCGTTTAACGATGTCGAGCTTGACTCCCTGATAGAGCGGGCAGTGCGATCAAATCTGGATTTGCGCGCAGCGGGAGCCCGACTGCGGCAAGCGCGGGCAGTCCGGCAGGGAAGCGCGGCCGATTTCTGGCCCTCAGTGGACTCCCCGGACTCCTACGCCAGACAAAAGCAGAGTCAGAACCAGCCGTTAATTGGATCGCTGGCGTTGCCGCCGAACTTCCCTTTCGAATACAACGTTTATAGCGCCGGGTTCGACGCGTCGTGGGAAATCGATATCTTCGGCGGCAAGCGCCGCGCGCTCGAAGCGGCGACTGCGGAATGGGAAGGAGCGATTGAGGCTCGCAATGGTGCGATGGTGAGTTTGCTGGCCGAGGTGGCCAGAAATTATGTCGAATTACGGGGCGGCCAGCAACGATTGGAGATCGCGCGTTGTAACGTCAAGCTTCAGGCGGAAGCTTTGGAACTCACCCGCGCCCGCTTTCAAGGTGGGGTCGCGACCGAACTTGACGTGACACGGTCGGCGGCCTTGCTTGCAAGCACGGAGGCCGTGATTCCGCCGCTCGAAACCGATGTACGAAGTGCCATGTATGGGTTAGCGGTCCTGCTTGGCCAGCAACCAGGCGAACTCGTGGCGGAACTTTCTGCTCCTGCCGCGGTGCCGACGGTACCGCCGATAGTTCCGATCGGGCTTCCCTCCGATCTTCTTGAGCGCCGCCCAGATGTGCGCCGGGCCGAACGCCAACTGGCGGCTGAGACCGCCCGCATCGGATTGGCCAAATCGGACTGGTTTCCCAAGCTCTCCCTCACCGGGGACGCCGGGACGGAAAGCGTCAGCATCACTAATTGGTTCGATGCCGGCAGCCACTTCTGGTCGATCGGCCCTAGTTTGCAATGGCGGGCGCTTGATTTCGGCCGGGTGCGCGCTGAGGTGCGGGCCCAAACCGCCGTGCAGGAGGCCGCACTGGCGACTTACCAGAAGACCGTGCTGATTTCCCTGCAAGAGGCGGAAAGCGCCCTCGTGACCTATGCGCAGGAGCAGAACCGCCATCGAGCACTTGCCGAAGAAGTGGCCGAAAACCGGCGCTCGCTCGATATGGCCGATGGCCTGTACGCCGAAGGGCGCGTCAATTTTCTCGACGTTCTCGATGTCCGGCGATCGCTCTACCAATCCGATGATCAATTGGCGGTGAGCGATCAGGCGGTCTCGCTTGATCTCGTCGCCCTTTATAAGGCCCTGGGTGGAGGGTGGGAGACGCTGACGCCGCGGCCGGCAAAAGCGATTTCAGCCGTCCCAGCACCATGACGCCGCTCGCTTCGTCTCCCGCATTCCTTTTGGACAGCGTTTGCAAGTCCTTTCGGCGCGAGACGGGAGAATCGGTGCTGGCGCTCGACAATATTTCTTTCTCCGTCGGTCACGGTGAACTCTCCGCATTGATCGGGCCGGACGGGGCGGGCAAGACGACGCTGATTCGCCTTCTGGCCGGGCTGATGAAGTCCGATAGCGGCATCGTCAGTGTGCTTGGGGTCGACGCGGCCAAGGACCCACAAGCGATCCAGTCGCGGATTTCGTATATGCCGCAGAAATTTGGACTCTATGATGATCTGACAGTCCGAGAAAATCTGGACCTCTACGCTGATTTGCACGGGGTCTCGACCGAAGAGAGGCGGACGCAATATACCCGCCTGATGGAAATGACCGGTCTGGACCTGTTTCAAAAACGGCTGGCTGGGCAACTTTCCGGAGGAATGAAACAAAAGCTCGGGTTGGCCTGCACTCTCGTCCGTACCCCTGAATTGCTGCTCCTGGATGAGCCCACTGTCGGTGTCGATCCGCTCTCGCGCCGGGAACTATGGGAGATCATCCGCAAACTCGTCAAAGAAGGTCTGACCGTCTTTTTGAGCAGCAGCTTTCTTGCTGAAGCGGAAGCGTGCGAACGCGTGCTGGTCCTGAACGAGGGGAAGAAACTGGCGGACGGACCGCCGGCGGACCTTAGCAAACTGGCGCACGGCCGGACCTTTCTCGCGCAACCACCGGACGGAATGAAAGCGCGAGACTTCCAGGCCAAGCTTCTCGATGAGCCAAGTATCGTCGATGCTGTGCCGGAAGGTGGGCAGGTCCGATTGGTCTGTCAGGCCAGCACCGGCGGATATCAGCCCGGAAAGTTTGAAGGGGCCACAGCACAACCGACGCCTGCCCGGCTGGAAGACGGATTCATGGTGCTCATGCAAAAGGCTCAAGGGGGAAAGCCAGCGAAGGAAGCGGCGTATCAGTCAGCGGAACCCATTGCCGCCGGGACTCCGAACGACTGCATGGTCGAAGTCCACGATCTCGATCGGCGCTTCGGGAAATTTGTAGCCGTCGATCATGTAAGTTTCAACGTCAAGCGTGGAGAAATCTTTGGCCTGCTCGGCCCGAACGGAGCCGGAAAAACCACGACGTTCCGGATGCTCTGTGGGCTGTTGCCGGCGTCAGGTGGCACCTTGAAGGTCGTGGGAATCGACGTGCGCGAGAACCGTGCTTCAGCCCGGCAGCACTTGGGCTACGTGGCGCAGAAGTTTTCGCTTTATGGGCAGTTGACGGTCACGGAGAACTTAGATTTTTTCGCGCGAGCCTATGGCCTTGGCGGAGAGAAAAAACGTGAACGGATCGCATGGGGCGTGAGCCAATTCAATCTTGAACCTTTCGTCCTCCTGCCCAGCGCCCAACTGCCCGGAGGATTCAAACAACGCCTGGCCATGGCCGCCGCCCTCCTTCATCGGCCCGAGATTCTTTTTCTGGATGAGCCGACCAGCGGCGCCGATCCCTTCGCGCGCCGAGAATTCTGGCAGCGGATCACGGCGCTCGCCGCCAATGGAGTGACGGTAATCATAACCACGCATTTCATGGCAGAGGCTGAGTATTGCGATCGGGCCGCAATCCTCGATAAGGGAAAGGTGCTGGCTCAAGGCACTCCAGCGGAACTCCGCGCCCGCGCGCCAGCGAAGAGAGACCGTACAGCGACGATGGAAGACGCCTTCGTCGCCGTCGTCTTGGAGGCGCGCGGCCAGTCGGTGGGTAAATCCGAGGAACTGCCGTCATGAATAAATGGTCAGGAAAATTGCGGCGAATTCGAGCGCTGACTCTCAAGGAAACGCGGCAGGTCCTTCGCGATCCGAGCAGCATCGCCATCGGTATCGTCTTTCCGCTGATGATGATTCTACTGTTCGGGTATGGGATGTCGCTCGATGTCACCAAAGTTTCTGTTGCCGTGGTCGACGAAGATGCTTCCTCGGATAGCATCGCTCTCATCGGGGCTTTTCGGCTTTCACCTTATTTCAAGGTGACGCTGGCTCACTCGATGGCCGAAGCGAATACTGTGTTGTTGGACCAGGGGGTGGACGGAGTATTACGGATTCCGTCCAATTTCAGCCGGCGATGGCATTCGGGTAAGGCACAAGTCCAGATTCTGGTCGATGGCACGGACGCGAACGAGGCGCGCATCATGCAAGCCTATGCCCAAGGGCCGGTCTCCCTCTGGAGCACAGCGCAGGCCAAATCCGTGGGCGCCGTCTCGGCGGGCCCCGTGATTGTTGTCGATCGGATGTGGTTCAACGAGAACAATGACAGCCATTTTTTCTTGGTGCCGGGCCTGATTGTCTTGGTGATGACGATTATCGGAGCGTTTCTCACCGCCATGGTGGTGGCCCGTGAGTGGGAACGGGGAACGCTTGAGGCTCTTTTCGTCACTCCCATGCGAGCGACGGAGTTTCTCGTGAGCAAGGTCCTCCCCTATTTTGGTTTGGGTATGATCGGGTTCGTGCTCTGCATCCTGGCTGGCCAATTTCTGTTCCATGTCCCTCTCCGCGGTTCCCTTTCCCTGCTTTGCCTCGCTTCGATGATTTACCTCGTGGTCGCCTTGGGAATTGGGTTGCTGGTGTCCACACTAGTCAAGAGCCAGTTTCTCGCCAGCCAGCTAGCCATGCTCCTGACCTTTTTGCCGGCGCTGATGCTCTCGGGTTTCCTGTATGACTTGCGGAGCATGCCGGCCTTCATCCGCGGAATTACATATTTCCTGCCGCCGAGATACGCGGTAGCGCTCATGCAAACCCTTTATCTAGCGGGCAATGTCGGAAGCGTGATCTGGCTGAACCTAGGGGTTCTGTCGGCGATGGCCATGACTGTGATGCTCTTAACCCGATTGGCCACTCGGAAGCAACTCTCCTGAGGGATTCGAATGTACTCCTCTCTTCTTCGCATCTTGGCGCTCGTCCGGAAAGAATTTCTCGCCGTCCTCAAGGATCCACGAAGTCGCTTCATCATCTTTCTGCCTCCGATCCTGCAGTGCTTGATCTTCGGTTACGCCGCCAGTTTCGACCTCAATTTCGTTCCCTACGCCGTATTGGACCAGGACCACAGTGCCGCCTCCGCCAACTTTCTTGCCCGCTTGGATGGATCCGGAATCTTTCGGCGCCAGAGCGATCTCCATGGGACCGAGGACATTTCTACCTCGATTAACAATGGCCATGCGCTCCTTGTCATCCAAGTCGGCCAGGATTTCGAGCGGCACCTGCTCGCTGGTGAACCCGTACGAGTCGAGGTAGTCGCCGATGGTCGCAATTCCAACACCGGCCGCACAGCCTTGGGATATTTCGAGAGCGTGGTCGAAGAGTTCAACGCAGACTGGCGAACAAATCACGGCGAGGCCGAGCCGCCAGTTAGTATCGTTATTCGGTCATGGTACAACCCCAACCTGGACTCGCGCTGGAGCATGATCCCAAGCCTGATCGGCACGCTGACGCTCTTGGGTACGTTAATGCTCACCGCCATGTCTGTGGCTCGCGAGCGCGAACAGGGAACATTTGATCAGTTGCTCGTCACCCCTTTCCGACCGTTCGAAATCATGGTGGGAAAGGCCGTCCCCAACATCGCAATTGGCTTGACTCAAGCCACTACCATTTTGTTGATCGCGCTGTTTTGGTTTCACATTCCGTTCGCGGGTTCGTTTTTCGTACTCTATGCTGGACTGGGACTGTTCCTGATGGCCGCGGTAGGCCTGGGGCTCTTGGTCTCCTCCATCTCTGCGACCATGCAGCAGGCGATGCTCTACGCATTCCTCCTAGTGATGCCGTTTGCCATTCTCTCTGGCCTGACAACTCCGTTCAACAGCATGCCGGAATTCCTCCAATCGGCTATGGTCATCAATCCGCTTCGCTACGCTCTCGACATTACCAGACGGGTTTACCTGGAGGACGCAGGCTTCACCCAGCTTCTCTCTGATTTTTTGCCCCTGGCTGTAATTGGCTTATTGACCCTTTCTGGAGCCGCTTGGTTGTTTAGGCGACGACTCACCTAGACCGCCCAATGTCGGGGGATACATCTGGCCTCTGATAGAACTCAATATTTCGAGCCGGACGAATATCTGGGTCTCGCGACGTTTAGTGGTGTGAAGCAGCATCTGTTTTCCGACACGAAAACAAATCCAGTTTCCGAAGGCGACCTTGCGTAGGCACTCTGGGCACAGAGTTTGAATTACCCAACCTAAGGTGCGACATCCGCCAGAGGGCAAGCACGTCTAGAAAACGGCGTCACGGATCTTTCGCTTCGACCGATCCCGGCTGCGGGCGACACCGGCGCCAATGGGCAATTCGAGTTTCCTATTGACTGCGAATCACACGCTGGAAGATGACGGGGTCGACAGTCCGCGCCTAAAGCCCTCTCGCCAACTCGGCCAGATAGGCGCCCAGCCGAGCACGCGCTTTGCTTTTGCGTTTGAGGCTCCCCGACTTTCGGTCATCAACATCACTCCATGCTCACCTACCGCCAGCCTGCCGATGAAGGCTGGCACGCGCCACGGCGCCTTTGCGCCGATCGCTGCGGCCAGCGCCGGTAACCAATCCGATACCGGTGCGGGATCGTCATCGACGACGTTGTACACTCCTGGCTGTCCGCGCTCGATTGCCGCGGCTGTCGCTTGCGCTGCGTCATCAATGTGGAGGAACGACCACACGCCGGCGCCCGTTCCAATGGCTGGAACATGCCGCTTGCGCACCTCTTCGAGAAAAAAACCCCCTTCGCCAAGGGATGTTCCTGGCCCATAAAATCCACCGTAGCGCAGCACCAAACCTTCGAGTCCCGAGCCGAGGACCGCCGACTCCAAGTGGCGAATGGCCTCCAATCCCCGGCGAAGTTCTGCCGGAGGGTTGGCATCGAGCGGGTCGTCTTCGGTTTTGACCGGGCCTCCGACTCGTGCGTAAGGCCATCCTGCATAGCTTTGCGCAATGAAGCGGCGAACACCGCTGGCATGCGCGGCCGCCAGCAGATTGTCTGTCCCCTCGGTGCGCAGGCGATTCGTCATGGCGAAGTCGCGATCAAACTTCCGCAGATTCAATCGGGCTGGGATTGCGGTAAGTTGATGAATGATGACGTCCGGCTTTGCGCTCTGGATGACATTCATCACGGAATCGGGATTCAGAGCATCGAGCACAACGGCCTGAGCACCAGCCGCGCGGAGCAAGTCCGCCTTTGTTGGCGTGCGCGTGGTCCCAACCACCCTGTGTCCTGCCCTCACCAATACCGGAACGAGTCGACTTCCAATCGCGCCCGTGGCTCCTGCCAGAAACACCTTCATTTGCGACCTCCTCTTTGTGTTCACCTCAAGTCCGGTCTTCTCAATGGTGGACTATGATGCGCGCTGCAAACGGCGGTTTGCAAACATTAGTTTGCACGATGATGTTTCATGAATTGTGTGCAAAAAGAACCAGTTTATTCGTTAGCGCCCTGCCACACTTCGGCATGCAGACTGTTCCTCTCGCACCGACGACCCGCAGGCACCGCACGGAATGTGTAATGCTTTCTAAACGGAGTTGAGATGAAACTGCTGATACTGGGCGCCACCGGTGGCATTGGTCTAGAGATCGTCAGGCAGGCGATAGACGGCGGTCATCAGGTGACCGCATTTGTCCGCACGCCTGAGCGGCTCAAGAAATTCGGTGACCACATCGCGGTCATTCAAGGAGACATGCTGAACGGTGCCGAACTCGAGCGGGCGCTTGCAGGACAAGACGCAGTCTTATCAGGTTTCGGCGCTCGAGAACCCAGATCCAAAGCCGACGCCGATCTCCTACGGCGCTTCGCGGTCGCGCTGACGAGAGCAATGCTGCACGCCAAAATTCGGCGTGTGATAGTCGTGTCCGTTGCGTTCCTGTTCACCGATTCAATCATCCCTCCGACGTACCTTTTCGGCCGATTGTTCTTCCGGGACGTGGTTATCGATGCTTCTGGGATGGAGGATATCTTCCGGAAGAGCGCCCTTGATTGGACAATTCTGCGTCCACCCCGACTTACAGACAAGCCCCGCACGGGAAAATATCGAATGCGCGAGGGCCATCTGCCTCGTTTCGGGTTCACGATCTCGCGCGCAGATGTTGCCGAATTCATGATCAGCACTGTCCAGAATGGCGGCACCATCGGAAAAATCTTAGGGGTGAGCAATTGATTTCGATCTTGGCTCTTGGCGACCACGCCAGGCATGATTTATGAGGGCTGCAAGAAGAAAAGAATCTGAAACCAGCGCAGTTTCCGCCTGTAGAGTTGCGGCCACTGACGGAAGAAACCCTTCATTCCTGGTGAACAATCATCTCGACCCGAGGAGGACTTTAATGTCAATGTCAACCGCCCAAGAAACGACCAACAAGGCGACGTTCAGACACTTAACAGAAGCGATGAACACCGGCGACCGGGATCTCATGTCAAAAGCAATCGACGCGGCCTTCGCGCCCGACGCGTTGATCTACACGCCAATGCCGGTTCAAGCGACCGGATCGCAAGCGATCAAGGAGGTGTTCGGCGCGCTCTACCGGGCGTTCCCCGATCTTCACATCGCGGTCGATGACTTGATCGAAGAAGGGGACAAGATGGTCGCCAGGAACACGGTTACCGGGACCCATCGGGGCGAATACATGGGCGTCCCGCCAACCGGCAAGCTCATCAAGTACAACGAGATGTTCGTCTTACGTTTTGTCAACGGCCGAATCGCCGAAACGGGGGGGATCGTCGACGTCCTCTCACAGATGAAACAGCTCGGCGTGATCCCACCAAGGCCCGATCCACGCGATCAGAAAGTAATGGCGAATACCCTGGATCGCTCGCTGAACGATGCCGCGTTGAACGTTCTCTTTCGTGAAGCGCGGACATTCAACCAATGGCGGCCGCGGTCGGTATCCGACGAGACACTGCACGCGCTGTACGAACTGCTGAAGTGGGGACCGACGAGCGCGAACACAACCCCCGCCCGCTTCGCGTTTGTCCGCTCAAAAGAAGCAAAAGAGAGGCTTCGTCCCACATTGGCTCCCTTTAACGTCGAGAAGACGATGGCCGCTCCTGTGACCGTGATCGTCGCGTATGACCTGAAGTTTTACCAACACTTGCCAAAGCTGTTCCCGCATGTACCTGGGATGGCACAGCACTTCGAAGGCGATCCCGAGTTGGTGAACGTGACCGCCACGCGCAATTCCAGCCTACAAGGTGCTTACCTGATCATGGCCGCGCGGGCACTCGGTCTGGATTGCGGGCCGATGTCCGGCTTCGACCATGCCAAAATCGATGAGGCATTCTTTGCGGGCGAGCCCGTCAAGACGAATTTTCTCTGCAACCTCGGGTTTGGCGATCCCGCGGGAGTGTTTCCGCGTCTTCCGAGACTCGCCTTCGCCGAAGCCTGTTCGCTGCTCTAAGGAAGAAGGATGACGAGTCAACGGATCGCCCGCAGAGACGTGTCCGCCGCGAGCCGCCGCGGTGGCTCTCACTTGGTCGGTCTCGGTGCAGTGACGCTGCAACGATCTTCAGCGCTCACCTGCTGGCGTGGCTGGCCTCCGGTGATCATCGGCGGCGGTTCGGGCACCGCAGCATTCGTCTTGTGGAGCCTGCCCGATCTCCGGCGGCCCTTGATGCCAGAGGTCGCCCTGCCCGCGTTCCTGCTCACGGTCGCCGGACTCCAAATCCACTGGTTCCTGGGTGCTATCACTCCCATCAGCAACTCCGTGGGCCAGTTAACGGGGCGGTTTCTACGGGGATTTACTCCGGTACCATGCTCCAAAGTATGGCACGGCGAAAATGAGAGATCGGCGACAGGAAGTTGCATATGACTGGTTGGGCGTTCACACAGAAGTTGCCAAACAGCAGTATGGCTTGGGTGAAGAAAGGAAAGAAATGACTCCAATGACTCTAGACGTTGTAATCGTCGGTGCCGGACCGACCGGGCTTATGCTGGCGTGCGAGCTCGGCTTGGTGGGAATACGAGCGACTGTTCTGGAGAAACTCCCAAGCCCCACGGGTTTGTCGAAAGCCCTCGGACTTCAATCGCGGACGATGGAGATGCTCGATCATCGGGGACTGCTTGAGCGGTTCAGTGCAGGGCGGAGCGCCCCTCCGTTCGCAAATTTCGCGATGTTTCACTTGAATCTGCACACGATCCCTTTCGGCCACCCATCTGGGGTCGTCATTCCGCAATCCGACATCGAGCAACTGCTCGAGGCGCGCGCGCGCGAGCTGGGCGCCGAGATCCTTCGCGGACACGAAATCACCGGCGTGCATCAGGAAGAGGATCTCGTGAGGGTGGGGATCGTAGGGCCGAACGGTGCGTATGAGGAGCGCTGTCACTATCTGGTGGGTTGCGACGGAGGCCACAGCGCTGTCCGCACTCTTTCCGGAATCGGTTTCCCTGGCTTAGGGCCGACGGTCATCGCGCGCTTCGCGGACGTCACAATTGGCGAGGAAGCCAAACCGCTTCTGAAACATGCGGTCCCGGAGCTGCATGATCAGAACTTCGGTATTGCGCGGACCGAGACCGGCAACTTTGCCATCGTGCCGCTCGGCTCCGGTATCACTCGTGTCGCGGCGGTCGAATGGGATCAAGCTCAGGTTGATCGCGACGTGCCGATGACTTTGGACGAACTCCAGGAAGCTCTCCTGCGAGTCATCGGCACCAAGCTCCCGATGAGCGAGCCACGTTGGATGACACGGGCAACGGACACAAGCCGCCAGGCGGAGCGATACCGTGACGGAGGCGTGCTGCTTGCTGGCGACGCTGCGCATGTGCACTTTGCCTACGGCGGAATGGGACTTCAGACCGGCGTGCAGGATGCGGGGAACCTCGGTTGGAAGTTGGCCGCGCAGATTCATGGCTGGGCGCCGCCCGGCCTTTTGGATACCTACAACACGGAGCGACAGCCGGTCGGCAAGCGCGTCCTCATGGCAACGCGAGCAGCGACCGCGCTCGCAAGGCCCGGAGAACACGTTACGGCGCTTCGAGAGCTTGTGAGCGAATTGCTCAAGCAGGAACAAGTCTTCCGAACGATCATCGAGATGATCACGAGTGTCGACGTTCACTACGAAATGGACGCTGGCGGCAGAAACCCACACCCGTTGCTCGGCTATTGGGCGCCCGACCTTCCGCTGTCCACCGCAGCGGGCAAGACCCGAGTTCCGCAGCTGATGCACAGTGGCCGTGCTGTTCTGCTCGATTTCGCTGATCGGACGGCCCTCCGCGACGCCGCAGCGGGTTGGAGTGATCGAGTTGATGTGGTAGTA
>Ga0182015_10005511_pt1 | contig 13121 bp, 13 predicted proteins | sample 712P3MmetaG_FD_120478 | JGI IMG/M metagenome (GOLD analysis project Ga0182015, IMG submission 120478) | Permafrost microbial communities from Stordalen Mire, Sweden - 712P3M metaG | ecosystem: Environmental > Terrestrial > Soil > Wetlands > Permafrost | place: Sweden: Stordalen | collected...
AACTCTGGGCGAAGCAGCAGCCGATGGTTCTCCGCTGGGCAAGCGAAAACGCCGCCGCGGACGCCGTGGGGGCAGAGGACGCCGCCGCAAGGGAGCGCCCGCTTCGCCCGGGCTACCGTCGCAAGCTTTCGCGCAATCCGCCGAACCTCAACAATCGCGACCACCGGCGCCGCGTGCGCCTGCGTTCGAGCGGCCCGCGCCTGAGCGGTCAGATACCGAACGAGCGTCGCCCGCACGATTTGCTCCCCAAAGGGCGGCATACGAGCCGCCCGTTGCTGCGCCCGAGCGGGCTTCGCGCTCGGAGTCGTCGGCACCGCAACTGCCTTCGGAACGCGCCGCACACGGGCGAGGCGATCCCGCGCTGGCCTCGCGCATGGCGCAACTCGAATCGCTCCTGCGCCGGCTCGTCACCAGCCCGCTGCATAAACTGGATGAAGCTGAAGATGCTCCGGCGGGTCCCGGGGTATTTTTGCTCTCGGATTCCGATCAGATCACTTCGTACTACGTGGAAGCCTGCCAGACGCTGCGAATCGGCGCCGGGAATCTGGTGCGCGGCGGGCGCGCCGGAAAAAACACTCGCGGCGGACGGGGCTATTCCTCCGACGCCGGGATGAAGGCCAAGCTGGCGGAGTACCTGGGCATCAGCGAAGCGAAGGTCTCGCAGTACATGAAGGACCATTGCGTGCTTCGCTGGATCCAGCTGGATGACGACGCGCCGCTGCTGGCGCACTTCGCCATTGGCGTCCTGCGGACCCCACTGAACCTCGATTGATAGGGGATTGCGCGGGTTTACCTGAATGGACTCCAAATCAGTTGGCGCCGGTACTGGGATAGGTGTCACCGGCCCGATCTGATACCCGGGATTAGTACCAGGGGCGGTTCCTTTGGCTGCGCTTTTACGCCGTTTAACCCCCGATTTGTACATTTGGACGCATGGACCTAGACGGGCTCTTAGAATCCGGGCAAACTCTGGTACCGTAACCGCTTACGGGCATGGGCGTGCCCGTAGAGGTGCAGGTTTTCCGGAAGTTTCGCGGGGATTCAGTTCACTTTTCAGTTTACGAGGGAATCTTAAGGAAGAGGTGCAGTTATATGCCGAAGACAGTAGGCAATCAAATTTGGAAGACTTTCGACTGGGCGCTCTGCAAGACGGCGGGGCTAACCTTTGACACGATTCAACACTTTAACAAGAAGAATCCCAATCCGTCTTTTACGCCGAAGTGGTCCGACAAACCGCTGCTGAAGTCGTGGGAGAAGTCGAAGCCCACGCTCGGCTGGCCGCGGACGACGGACTCGCTGTGCCCCGCGTGCGTGAAGGAAGCGCGCGAAGCCATCATTGACGGCAAGAAGGACTGGACCGACCTCGTTCACGAGAAGGTCGGAGAGATCAAAGCGCAGATTATCGAGCGCGATGGCCAAGTATGGATGATCAAAGAGTGCGCCATTCACGGCAAGTACGAAGACCTGATGGCGATTGACGCAAAGTTCCTCGAATGGATTGAAGGAAATTTTCCGGGACGCGATATCCCCGCGCACAACGACGAAAAGCTGCACAACCACGGTTCTAGCACGGTGCGCCACGGCCGCGGGTCGGTGCTGACCGTTGACCTGACGAACCGCTGCAACATGATGTGCGACCCCTGCTTCATGGACGCGAACCAGGTGGGCTACGTCCACGAATTGAGCTGGGAAGAAATCCAGGAAATCCTGGACAACGCCACGAAGATCAAGCCTCGCCGGCAGATGTCCGTGCAGTTCTCCGGCGGCGAACCGACGATGTCGCCTTACTTCTTTGATGCGGTCCGCTACGCGCGCAAGGTTGGATACAACAGCGTGCAGGCCGCGACCAACGGAATCGAATTCGCCAAGAGCAAGGATTTCGCCAAGAAGGCCTTCGAAGCGGGCCTGCGCTACGCCTACCTGCAATTCGACGGCATCGGCAACGACGCGAACAGCCACCGGCAAGTCGGCAACTTGTTTGACGTGAAGCTGCGCGCGATCGAGAACCTGCATGAAGCGGGCGTCGAGATCGTGCTGGTCACCACGATCGTCAACAACGTGAACAACGACCAGGTTGGCCCCATCGTGAAGTTCGCGATGGACAACCCGAAGAAAATTTCGTTCGTGTCGTTCCAGCCGGTTTCGTTCACCGGGCGCGACGAGGACATTACTCCGGAACGCAGAATCCGGCAGCGCTACACGCTTTCGCATCTTGCTCAGGACGTGAGCACGCAGGTCGGCAAAGTGGAACCGACGCGCGACTGGTTCCCGATTTCCTACATCGCCACGTTTGCGGGCTTCTCGGACCTTTCGCACGGACCGGATTCGCAGTGGGGCTCGCTTTCCTGCGGATGCCACCCGAATTGCGGAGTGGGCACCGCGCTGATGATCAACAAGGAAACGAAGGAATGGGCGCCTGTCCCGCGATTCCTCGACGCTCCTTCGCTGACCAAGGACGTGACGGCAATTACCGACGCGGCCCGCGGCAAGAAGTTCTCGAACTTCATGATGGCCATGGCGCTGCTGAAGAACTACAAGCCGTTCCAGGCGCCGCCCAGCTTGAGGCTCAAGGATCTCTGGATGAAGTTCGACAAGACCTGGGCGCTTACGAAGGACGCGGACAAGAAATACGGGAAGACGAACCCCGAGCGCACCTACGAAGACGCCATGAGGCGCCGCAAAGAAGATCCATGGAACTTCCTGTTCATCGCCGGAATGTGGTTCCAGGATCTTTTCAACTACGATTTCCGCCGCACGGAAATGTGCATCATCCCGTACGCCACGCAGAAGGGTGAAATTTCGTTCTGCGCGTACAACACGGGCGTGGGCTGGCGGCAGATCATCGAGAACATGCACAAGAACGCGACCGTCGCGGAATGGTACAAGAAGCACGGGAAGCACGAAATCTACGCGAAGAACAAAAGCGTCGCGCTCAACAATTACGAGCACTCGCTGAAGATCAACGAGGACGATGCGTCTCGTGTGCGCCACCTCGAGCACGATATTCCGCTCACCGCAGCCGAAGAAGACCGCACACGCCGCAAGCAGGCGTATGAGGAAGCGGCCAAGGTGAGGAAGATTTACGAGGAGCTCGTGCTGAAGAAGAAGTCGGAGCCTCTGATGCAGATCGGTTCGATGGACGAGATTCTGTCGGCTGTTCCGGGCACGACCGTGAAGCGGATCGAACCCGCGAACGGCAACGGCGCGACGGCGGCTGCGAATTCCGAAGCCGCAACCGTGGCCGGCGACTAAAGACCGGGGCGCAGCAAGCAGCGCCCCCTGCAATCCCAACCCTGGCTAGTTTAACGAGCAGCCCCGGCTTCGGCCGGGGCTGTTTTTTTTGATTCCGGGACTGCTTTGGACTAGAGTGAAGTTATATGGCACGCATTCGAATCATGGGCGGAAACGGGCACAAGCGGCGGAACCGTGTGTTCGATTTCACGGTGATTCTGATGCCAGTGCCGGAAAACGCGCCGTCGGCACGCGGATCAAAGGAGCGGATCCTGCGCGCGAAAAACCCCACAAAGACGGGCTATCGGGTGACGGTTCCGCTGCTCCCGGGAGTGATCACGTACGGGCGCACCGAAGAAGAGGCGCTCGAAATGGCGAGCGACGCTATCCGCTGCCATCTCGATGGCCTTCGCAAGTCGGGAGAAGAAATCCCCGACGAGAAAAGGGCCCATACCGCCAGGTTGCGTGTCGCGCTGAGCGCCTGAATGGCCGCGCAGCTTCCCGTTCTCAAGCCGCGAGTCATTCTCAGGGCACTCTTGCGGGCCGGATTCTATGTTCACCACCAATCGGGAAGTCACGCTCAACTTCGGCATGTCGCCAAGGCCCACCTGCGTGTGACCGTACCGCGTCACGATCGCTTCGATCTGCCGCGACCTGTCTTGCGAAGTATTCTCCAGCAGGCCGAACTCACGGCTGAACAGTTTCTGGCATTGCTCTAAACCCATGGCCTCGCACAAAATCTGATCATGCCGGACCGGACACGAACGCGCGAGCTTGCTGCTGAATTCATCCGCAAGGGTGACCCGCTCGGATGGTTCGAGGCGCTTTACCAGGAAGCCGAGAGCGGCGACGGGATTGTCCCGTGGGCCGACCAGGAGCCGAATCCGCGGCTGCTGGAGTTCTGGAAAGCGCGCCAGCTCGAAACTGCAGGCAAGCGGGCGCTGGTGGTCGGCAGCGGATTTGGCGACGACGCCGAGCAGCTTGCGGCCTGGGGATTCGAGACCACCGGCTTCGATATATCGAAAACGGCCATCGAGGCGACGAAGAAGCGCTATCCCGAGACGGACGTCGAGTACGTCGTGGCAGATCTGTTTGATCCGCCGCAATCGTGGCTTCACGCATTCGATTTCGTGCTCGAGATTTACACCGTGCAGGCTCTCCCCGCCCAGTTGCGTCCCGGAGCCATTGGGAAAATCGCGCAATTTGTCGCGCCGGGAGGGCGGCTGCTCGTGATCGCGCGAGGCCGCGCAGCAGATGAGCCTGAAGGCAAGGGCCCTCCGTGGCCGTTGATGCGCGCCGAACTCGACGGATTCCGGCGCGCGGGGCTCGAGGAAGAAGTTTTCGAGGACTACGCCGAGCCTGAGCCACCGTGGGTGCGCCGATTTCGCGCTCTATATCTACGAGCAGAACCAGCGGCTCGGTCCGGCTCCCATCGCTGAATTTGATACAATGATGGCTGCTGAGCTTCCGCGGCCGAGGCCAATTTCGATGCCGATTTATGAATATCTTTGCGATGATTGCGGCGAGCGCTACGAGCGCATCGTGCTGAGCCGGAACACGGCGATCGAGTGCCCGAAATGCGCGAGCGCGAAGCACACGATACAGTTCTCGGTTTTCGCCGCTCCTGCGAACGGCGCGAAATCGTCGGGCGCGTCTTCGTCCTTATCGTCTGGTTCGGCATCTTCCGGCGGTGGATGTTGCGGCGGCTCCTGCGGCTGCCGATCGAATTAGGCGGCATTGACGATGGCCACCTCGGAACCAATATTCAGCAAGGAAACCTTCCGGTTTTTCCGAGAGCTCGGCCGAAACAATCACAAGCCCTGGATGGACGAAAATCGCGAGCGATATCGCGCGGTGATCGTCGAACCGTTTCGCGTGCTGCTCGATCGGCTGGCCCCGGTGGCGCTCAAGCTCAATCCGGGCTTTGTCGTTAGCGGGCGTGTGGGAGACAACTTCTCCCGAATCAACCGCGATATCCGATTCGCGAGGGACAAATCTCCCTACCGCACGCAAATGTATCTCTTCTTTGCCGAGCCGGACGACCAGAGCGGGCAGCTCTACGTCGGCGTTTCCGCTGAAACGGTCACGTATGGCTTCCGCGTTTACAGCGAGGGCCGCACTTCGCGCCTGGTCGAATTTGGCCGCGTGCGCGGCCGCGAACATCCCGAATTCATCGAGCGGCAGCAGCGGCGGCTGGGCAAGAAGTTCGAAAGCTACTGGTATGCCACCGAGAAGGGTGAATGGGCGCAGCACAAAACGTGGCCTTCGAAGCCGGAAGACTGGAAAAAGCTGAAAGCCTGGGTCGTGCGAAGGAAATTGGCCCCGGCCGCCGCAACGCGCCGCGGGTTCGAAACCGAAGTCGCCGGGATTTTCCGCGAGGTCTATCCACTTTCTGCGTTCGCCACGTCGCCGCGCTGGAAATTGTAGCCGCAAAGGTGTAAGAACATTGGCCATGAACCCGGTTCTGAGTTTCCGCGGCCCCGTTTCGAGACCTATCCGTCGGCGACGTGGGGCGATTCAATCCATTCGAAGCAAGCCCCTCCTTGCGGCTGTTTTGGGAATCGTTCTGCTGGGAGCCATGTATGTTCGACCCGGCGTGGCCCACGCGAACAATTCCGCGCAGAGCGGCGCTGCGGCAGCCGGCGAGTGCGACCGGGCATGCCTGTACGGCTTCCTGGATCAGTATCTGGCCGCGCTCGTGGCCAAGGATCCGGGCCGGCTGCCGTGGGCGGCGCACGTGAAATTCACGGAGAACAACGTTGAGCTGCACGTCGGCGACGGCCTATGGGGCACGATCAGCGCCAGGGGGGCGGACGACTTGAAAGCTGCCGATCCGGAAACCGGCCAGGCCGCGTACTTCGGCGTAGTTGACGAGCGGGGGAACCAGGCTTTCTTCGCCCTGCGGCTGAAAGTTGAAGACGGGAAAATCTCCGAGGTGGAGACGGTCGTGGACCGGAAAGGCTACGGCCCGGGACCCTTCGGCGACCCGGCGGCGATGAAACCGGTGCCTGTTCTCCTCGAGGATGTTCCCGCGGAAGCGAGGCGACCTCGCGCGAGAATGATTTCGCTCGCCAACGGTTACTTCAGCACGCTGGAACTGAACGACGGCCAACTCTTCACCGTATTCGACAAGGATTGCAGCCGGCGCGAGAACGGCGTGTGGACGGCCAACGATCCGAATCCGGACCCGAGGTCGGCTCTTTCGGTTTACGGCAAAATTTCCTGCGAAGCGGGATTCAAGCTTGGAAATTACCGCTGGGACGACCGGCTGCGCGAAAGGCGCTTTCCGCTGGTGGATGAGGAGAAGGGCCTGGTTCTCGCCGGCGGGTTCATTGACCATGCCGGGAGGCTCGAAACCTACACCACGACGGACGGCGCCGTACACCAATCGCCGATGAAATCGCCGCATTCATTTTGCCTGATGGAAATGTTCAAGATTCAAGACGGAAAGATACGGCACGCCGAGGCCGTATTCATCACCGTGCCATATCGCATGCCGTCGCCCTGGGTTGAGCATCACGAATGAGTTTGCGGCGCTAACCGAAGAAGGAGATTGCGGCCATGGTTGACTTTTCGAATCAGCCCACGATGAAGGGGTTTTTCGCGCCGACGCGATTCGAGGCGGATGTATATGACTGCGAGGTCATCGGGAAAATCCCGTCGGAATTGAACGGGGCATTCGTGCGTCTGGGAGGCGACTGGTTTTACCCCCCGACGTCGCAGGAAGATTCGCCGTTCAACATGGACGGTTACCTCGGCATGTTCCGGTTCAAACACGGCATCGTGAATTACAAGGGCCGTTGGGTGAAGACGCCGCGATTCAACGCAGATCGCAAGGCTCACAAGCAGCTTTTCGGGGTCTACCGGAACCCGTTTACCGACGATCCGAGCGTTCACGGCCTCGATCGCTCCGTGCAGAACACCACGCCGCTGGCGTTTGCCGGGAAACTTTTCACTCTGAAAGAAGACAGCCTGCCGTACGAAATTGACTGCAACACGCTGAAGACGATTGGTCCGTGGGATTTTCACGGCAAGTACAAGAGCCTGACATTTACGGCGCACCCGAAGGTTGATCCCGTCACGGGCGAGATGATCTGCTACGGCTATGAAGCCACCGGCCTCGAATCCAACGACGTATTCCTGTACACGATCAACAAGGAAGGCGTGGTCACTCGCGAGCTGCGCTTCAAAGTGCCCTACGTCAGCATGGTGCACGATATCGGATTGACGCAGAAACACGTGATCATTCCGGTGTTCGGCTTCGTGACCAGCATGGAACGCCTGAAAGAGGGCAAGGTCCACTGGGGATGGGACAGCACGAAGCCCGCGTACGTGGGCGTAGTCCCGCGCGAGGGAGAAGCCAAGGACATACGCTGGTTCAAGGGCCCCGAGCGCGCCACGGTGCACACGCTCAACGCCAGAACCGAGGGCGAGAAGGTGATTCTGGAAGCGCCCATCTTCGATTCGAATCCCTTTCCGTTTTTCCCGCCGATTGACGGCTCGCCCTGGGATCCGCAAAAGGCGCGCGCCTACATTCGCCGCAATACGTTCAATCTGAACTCCAAGGACGACGGATTCACGGAGGAAAAACTGTTTCAGATGAACGTCAGCGACCTGGGCCGCGTGGACGATCGCTACCTTTCGCTGCCATACCGCTACGCTTTCACGGCCTATTCGGACCCCAAGCGGCCGTTCAACCAGGCGCGGGCCGGAAATCTACAGGGCCGGGTGAGCAATTGCTACGGCCGCTTCGATCTGGCGACCGGCGAAGTGAGCTCCTACTTCGTCGGCGACACGCACAGCCTGCAGGAAGTGTGTTTTATCCCGCGCGGTAAGAATGCGCCCGAAGGCGACGGCTTCATCATGGGCGTCGCGTCCAACTATGCGGAGATGCGTTCGGAATTGATCATTGCCGACACGCAGCATCTCGAGGATGGGGACGTCGCGCGCGTGATCCTGCCGTTTCGCGCGACTTCGCAAGTACACGGAAGATGGATGGCGGAAGACCAGCTGCCGTTCGCTTGAGCGGCGCCGCTATGAAAGGCGCGATGAAAGAAATTTCTGCGAGCATGACCATCTGGCTGACGCGTCGCGGATTCCTCGGGAAGCTGGCCGTTGCCGGCGCTGCTGTCGGCGGGGCCTGGCTGATTCCCGGCGGTGGCATATCTGAGTTGGGAACGGCCGGTTCGCGCGAAGATGGCACTTCGGTCGTGTCATTCCATATGGACCAGCCGTATCTCGACACCACAGGCAAGGCCGCGCCGTATCATCCGCCGGTCGGCGCCCGTTCAGCGGCGCCCGTGGCGCATCTTAGCGAAGAAGCGTTCCGCAGGGCCCAGTCCTACGCTTAGCGGATCATGAAGCAAATCCTGAAAATTATTCTGTGGGGGACGATTGCGTTGGCGGGGGCCGGCGCGCTCGCAGCGATTGCATTCGAGCGGCGCGAGCCGCTCAACGCCGTGTGGTTCATCGTTGCCGCGCTGTGCACATTTCTGGTCGCCTACCGGTTTTATTCCGCGTTCCTGGCCGCGAAGATTTTCGCGCTGGATAATACGCGCGCCACCCCGGCGGAGCGGCTGGAGGACGGCCGCGATTTCGTGCCGACGAACAAGTGGATTCTCCTCGGCCACCATTTTGCGGCAATCGCGGGGCCGGGACCGCTGGTAGGGCCCACGCTTGCCGCGCAATTCGGCTACTTGCCGGGAACGCTGTGGCTAATCGTTGGCGCGGCCCTGGGCGGCTGCGTGCAGGATTTTACGATTCTTTTCTGCTCGATTCGGCGCGACGGAAAATCGCTGGGACAGATTGCGCGCGAGGAAGTGTCGAAACGCGGCGGAATGATCGCTCTGGTTGCGGTGCTTGCGATCATGGTAATTCTGCTGGCGGTGATCGCGCTGGTGGTGGTGAAGGCGCTCCGTGATTCGCCGTGGGGCACGTTCACGCTGGCGATGACGATTCCCATCGCGCTTCTGATGGGGATTTACCTGCGGTTCGTACGGCCGGGGCGCGTGCTGGAGGCCTCGTTCGGCGGCGTCGCGCTCGTGGGCCTGGCCGTGGTCGCGGGTCAATGGGTGAACGCGTCGCCCGCATGCTCACAGGCTTTCACCCTTTCCGCTCCGGCGCTAGCCGCGGCCATTATCGTTTACGGCTTTGCCGCGTCCACGCTGCCGGTATGGCTGCTGCTCGCGCCGCGCGACTACCTGAGCGCCTTCATCAAAGTGGCTGCGATTTTCGCGCTCGCTGCCGGCGTGCTAGCGGTGCGGCCGACGCTGGCGATGCCCGCGCTGACGCGTTTCACCGACGGCGACGGGCCCGTGTTCGCGGGGAAAATATTTCCGTTCTGCTTCATCACCATCGCGTGCGGCGCCGTCAGTGGCTTTCACGCACTGATCGCTTCCGGCACCACGCCGAAAATGATCCTGCGCGAAGGCCACGCGCGCATTATCGGCTACGGCTCGATGCTGATGGAATCGTTCGTCGGCGTGATGGCCATGATCGCCGCGTGCGCGCTCCAGCCCGGAGTTTATTTCGCCATCAATAGTCCCGCGGCAATTGTGGGCAAAACGGCGGACGCCGCAGCGAAGACGATCAGCTCGTGGGGATTCCCGCTTGATCCGCGGACGATCACGTCGCTCGCGCAGCGCGTCGGCGAGCGCACGCTGCTGGATCGCACGGGCGGCGCGCCATCGCTCGCCGTCGGGATGGCGCAGATTTTCAGCGGTACGATTGGAGGAGACCATCTCCTCGCCATCTGGTATCACTTCGCGATCATGTTCGAGGCGCTTTTCATCCTCACCACTCTTGACGCAGGCACCCGCGTGGGCCGCTTTATGGTTCAGGACCTGGCCGGGCACCTATGGAAGCCGCTGGGACGATCGGGCTCGACCCCAGTAGCCTTGGCGGCAAGCGCGGCGATGGTCGGCGCGTGGGGTTATTTTCTGTGGCAGGGAGTGATGGACCCGCTCGGCGGCATCAATTCGCTGTGGCCGCTCTTCGGCATCGCGAACCAATTGCTCGCGGCGGTCGCGCTGGTGGTGGCGACGACCATCCTGCTGAAGATGGGCCGCGCGCGCTTCGTCTGGGTAACGCTGATTCCCATGATATGGCTGGTTGCGGTGACCATGACGGCTAGCTGCGAAAAAATCTTCAGCGCGAGTCCGCGCTTGGGATTTCTCGCGCAGGCGAACGTGCTGGCCGGCCAGCTAGCCTCCGGCGCGATTCCCGCGGCGGAGATCGCCGACACACATCGGCTGATTTTCAATAATCGGCTGGATGCGGCGGTCACCGCGGTTCTCGCCTTGATGGTGCTTGTGCTCGTAGTTGAGGCGGTCGGCGAATGGATCACCATTTTGCGCGGACGCAAACCGGTCGTGCTGCACGAAGCGCCCTACGTTGCAACGCGCTGGGCGGAAGGAGACTAACCGTGATTATGAACAAAGGAGCAACGATGGAGACTCAAGCGAAGGCGGTGGGCCTGCTGCGCGGCGCATGGTCCTGGGTGAGGCAGGTGAGCGGCGACGCCGCGTATGAGAACTACCTGCGGTGCATCACCAGACATTCCGATATCGGAGCGTCCGCGGCGCCGGCGCCACTTCTTTCGCGTGCTGAGTTTTATCTCGATTCGCTCCGACGCCGTTATTCGACCGTCTCCCGTTGTTGTTAGATCCGCGCAACGCCATCGCCAAGAAATCACCGCACGCTTACGACGATCTTGCCAATCTGCTCGTTCGACTCCATGTAGCGGTGCGCCGCCACGATCTCCGCAAATGGGAAGACGCGGTCTATACGGGGTTTGAAGCTACCCGCCTTCAATTTATCGAAAACATACTTCTCAGCTTTTGTCCTCAGCTTCGGATCGGCAAACACTTCACGGAGGGTGTACCCGCGAACCGACAGACCTTTACCGAGAGCGCTAAACAAGGGAAAGGGAGTTGGTTCGGGCGCGAGCGCTCCATACTCGAAGATTGTTCCACCATGAGCCGCAGCCTGAGCGAGCAGTTCCACGCCTTTGCCCCCAATGGGGTCGAAGATCACGCGAGCGCCCTTGCCGCCGGTAATTTCGCTTATCCGCTTAACGAAATCCTCTTCCTCGGTCGCGATCGCGTGGTTCGCTCCGACCTCGACCAAGGTGGCTTTTTTCCTGGAAGATCGTGTGGTTGCAATGCTGATCGCGCCTTCCGCTTTCACCATCTCGATGGCGGCGATTCCCACGCTGCTGCTGGCCGCCGTGATAATCACGAAGTCGCCTTTTGTAATCTGAGCATGCGCGATCAGCGCTCCATAGGCTGTCAGATATTGCATCCAGACGGATGTGCCCTGCTCGGGAGTGAGATTCTCCGGATAAGCCGCCAGCGCAGCGGCCGGAACAATCGCCACTTCTCCGTAGACGCCGTAGTGCGTCATGAGGAACGCCGGAACGGTGCTGGCCTTCTTGCCGAGCCAGCTCTTGTCCACGTCTGGCCCGACTGCGGCTACTGTGCCGGCCGCTTCATAGCCGAGCTTCGATGGTAGGACGGGAGCCTCCAGATATTGGCCCCGGCGGAACATCACTTCTGCCCTGTTCAGCCCAATTGCTTTCACATTCAGGCGAACTTCGCCTTTCCCCGGCTCAGGGATTGGTTCTTCCCGAATCTTCAATACTTCCGGTCCACCTACGACATCGAAGCGGACGATCTTTGCGGTTTGATTGGCCACGTGAGTCTCCCTGGTTGCTTTGGTCCCCTGCGAAGCTGGAACGATTCAATGTACTACATGCGAATCCGTCTTTTCCGCAAAGCGGAGACGCGGGTAGCACTGACTTCCTGGCGATGGTTGCCGAGTCAACAGCGTACATAGTTCGTTGACGGAAACCGCTATCCGCCGATATAATAGGCGTTTGCCGATAGGGCTGGGAGGCAGCATGTACGCCGTAATCCGCAGTGGGGGAAAGCAGTACCGCGTTGCATCGGGCGAGACGATTCAGGTCGAAAAGCTCGAGGGAAAAATCGGGCACAAAGTGACGTTTGACGACGTCCTGGCGGTCCGCACGGACGACAAGAAGATTCTGGGCGCGGAAGAGCACAAGGCGAAGGTTACCGGCAAGATCGTGAAGCATCTGCGCGGACCCAAGCTCAAGACACTTAAGTACAAGACAGGCGGCCAGTACAAGATTCAGACCGGCCACCGGCAAAATTTGACAAGCGTCGAAGTGGACATTCAACTTCCGTAAGGCAACTATCATAGGACTGCCCGCAGCGGGCAAGTTTCCTCGAGGATTTCATGGCACATAAAAAGGGCGGCGGGTCATCTACTAACGGACGCGACTCGCAGGGCCAGCGACTCGGAGTCAAGCGGTTCGGCGGACAGGCAGTCACCAGCGGCAGCATCCTGGTGCGCCAGCGCGGCACTCACTACAAGGCAGGGAAGAATGTCCTGCGTGCCAAGGACGATTCTCTGTTCGCGCGCATAGACGGCGTGGTGCTTTTCGAAGACAAGGGCGGCAAGGGCCGCTTCATCAGCGTCCTGCTGCCCGAGGAACACGCCTCGCGCTACGAGAAGACGTCCGCTGCGCCGGCCGCGGACTGAAGCTTTCATTCGGATGACGCGCAGCCGGGGCGTCGCCCACTTTTGTTTTTCTCCTCCGTCGTGGCGTATGCTCTATTCGTGTGCCCTGAGAGAACGGGTGTCTCATGTTTGTTGACGAAGCCAAAATATCGGTGAAGGGCGGGGACGGCGGAAACGGCTGCATGGCGTTCCGCAGGGAGAAGTACGTCCCGCGCGGCGGCCCTTCGGGCGGCGATGGCGGCAATGGCGGCGACATCTATCTCGAAGCGAACCTGAACGACAACACGCTGTTGCGCTACCGCTACAATCGCGAGTTTCGCGCCCAGCGCGGAGGCCATGGTGAAGGT
>Ga0182015_10005512_pt1 | contig 13121 bp, 11 predicted proteins | sample 712P3MmetaG_FD_120478 | JGI IMG/M metagenome (GOLD analysis project Ga0182015, IMG submission 120478) | Permafrost microbial communities from Stordalen Mire, Sweden - 712P3M metaG | ecosystem: Environmental > Terrestrial > Soil > Wetlands > Permafrost | place: Sweden: Stordalen | collected...
GATGTAGTCGCGGATCTGCGGCTTGATGTCGTCGAGCCGCTCGAAGCGGATATACAGATTCTGGCGCCGGCCGTCGTTCCAGGTCTGCGGCGCGATGTGAATGGCGCCCAGCGGGGCGCCATGCTTCGGGGGCAGGGCCCATTCGAGGGCCTCGTGCTGTTCCGGATGCCAGAGAATGAAGCCCTTCTCCATATTGCTCCAGAACCAATCGATCATGCGCGGCGTGACGGCCTCGTGCTGCCAATCGATATGCGTACCCATGGAATCATGCGTGATGGTGTGTTTCATGAGGCTGCTCCCAAAGTTGATGCCCAGCTGTACCACCCAGCGGGACACTCGTCCCGGCCCGTTGCGGCGGTGCACCTGGCCGAGGCCCGCGTTTGTTGCCCGGCCGCCACTTGCGCGATTTAAAACCTTGTGATTAGATTACCACTATACGGTACACCTCTGCTATATAGCGATACGATTCTGAGCGCGATGTTTTCTTAAAACCAGCCGCTTCGCGACGGCGGGTTGGCACGATGGACTGGCATCCAAAGGCCGCGCGACCACGCGCGAGATCGGCAAAAAATAGATTTATCTTAAGGGGAGTCGACAAGTGAACCTACAGATTCAGAGTGGCATCCTGATCATCTTCGCCGCCGCGCTGCCCGCCGTAGTGCTGGCGGACACTGCGCCTCCGGCTCCGGCGGGCCAACTCGAGGAAATCGTCATCACGGCCCAGAAGCGGGTCGAGAAGCTGCAGGACGTGCCGGTAGCGGCCTCAGTCGTGTCACAGGATTTACTGGCCAGAGCGAACGCCGGCGACATCACCGACCTCAACAACCTCGTCCCTTCGGTGGACATGAACGCGACCATCAACGGCCGCGTCCCGATCGGCATGCGCGGAATTTCGAGTAACGCCAACGAGGCGACCGTCGGTTTCCCCTCCGGGGTCGCGATCATGATCGATGGCGTCCCGGTGCCGTCGGACTCCTATGACGGCAATCAGCTCGATGATGTCGACAAGGTCGAAGTTCTCAAAGGCCCGCAGGCCACCCTCGGCGGGCGCACCGCCGCCGCGGGCGTGATCAACCTGGTCACCCGGGGCCCGAGCGATCAGTTCGAAGGGTCGATAGGCGCCACGGCAACCAGCGACAGCGAGTATCGTGGTAATTTTTTCGTGTCCGGCCCGATGTCGAACAACGTGGAATTCAGCGTGTCCGCCTATGCCAATACGCGCGATTACCCGATCACGAACATCGCGACCGGCAAAGCGACCAACCAGCAGACCGACGGCGTCCGCGGTAAGCTGCTCTTCAAGGTGAACGATGACTTCGACATCTCGCTGATGGTCCACTCGGCCGAGGCGAAGTCACAAGGGTTCAATTTCGTCTATACCTACGTGACGCCCGGCGCTTCGTTCCTCGCCGGCACGGCGAACCCGAACCCGTTTCCACCACCTGTGCAACCGATCTTGAGTCAGGCGACGCTGCTGGCCGGCATTACTCCGAGCTATACCAACCTGCAGTACAACAGCCCCGTCACCACCGCGGGCGCGCACATCCAGGACACCGACGCCTCGATCAATCTCGAGTACCGGCTTGGGGGAGGCCTCACGCTGACCTCGACCACCGCGTACCAGTATGAGACGCAGACGAACATCCAGGACCTGTTTGCGCTCGCAACGTATTTCTCGAACAATCTGGCCGCCGGCTTTACGAACTTCTTCCTCAATATCCTGCACCTGCCGGGAGTGCCGCCCGGAACGCCGGCGGGCTGGGCCCCGTTCAACAACACCCAGACGCAGATCGAGGACGTCAAGCAGGTGAGCGAGGAATTGAAGCTCGCTTCGCCTACGGACCAGGACTTAAGCTACCTGGCCGGCTTCTTCTACTCCGACCAGCAGGTGGGGCTCGATGAAGTTCGGACGTTCACGCCCGCTGCCATCGACTATTCCGTTCAGCCCGACACGAAGACCTACGACGTCTACGGCCGTGTGACCTGGAAGATCATGCCCGACCTCTCGCTGGTCACCGGTCTGCGCTACAACGCAGACCGGCTGAGTTACTTCGAGAATGAGCTGGTCTACGCGACCGCCGCCGGAGTGCCGCCGTTCGGTCCCCTCATCAGCAGGAGCACCGACAACTCGTCCGCGGTCGTCGGCGACGTCAGCCTCAAGTACAACCTCGCCAAGGATTCGATGATCTACGCGACGTATTCGCGCGGTTATGCGCCGCGCGCCTACAACACGGCGCTTGCGCTCGCGAACAGCACTCCGCAAACCCCGGTGGGCCAGGAACACGTGGACAACTTCGAGATCGGGACCAAGGGCCTCTATCTCGACCATCGGTTGAGCGTGGACCTTGCAATTTTCGACACGATTTACAAGGACTACCAGATACAGTCCTACTCGGCGCTGCCCGGCTACGTCAACCCGCCGCTGGTGCTCTCCAATGCCGCAGAGGCGCAGACCCGCGGTTTCGAGGGCGACCTCGCCTTCGCCGCGACCGACCTGACTACGCTCACCTTGAATACTGCGTACATCGACGCCGAGTTCAAGAACTATGCGAATGCGCCGTGTTGGGGCGGCACGGGCCAGCAGACCACCGGCTGCACCCTCGATCCGACGACCAAACAGTATATTCAGAACGTGTCCGGCGATCCGATGCCGAACGCGCCGAGGTTCAAGGGAACGTTGGGCATCGATCAGCGCATCCCAATTGAGCAGTCGCACTTCGATCTCGTCGTGGGCGCCAACTACGCCTATCGATCCAGTGCCGAAATGCTGCCTGACCAGAATCCGCAGGCCATCCAACATGCTTTCGGGCTGCTGAACCTGTCGGTGGCGCTGAAGGATAGGGACGGCAAGTATTCCATCACTGGATTCGTCAACAACCTCACCAACCACATCTACTACGGCGACGTGGAAGACTTCTGGACGGGTCCCTGGGGAGCGAATGCGGTCGTCGCGCAACCCGCGCGCGACGCGCAGCGATACGCCGGCGTCCGCCTCAGAGTCAATTTCTGAAACAGGGTCTCCCAAGGACGCGCCAGGCCTCCGCGCCTGGCGCGTCCGCGCTGATGCTGCTCAACCGCGACCGGGCGACCGAGATCCTGGCTCGCACCCGCCTCGATGCGCTGGTCCTCAGCGATCCGCTCAAGACCGACGGAGGCGCACTCATGCGGGTGTTGGGCAAGGCGCCCCTCGAAGCGCGCGAGCTGCATAGGCGCGCAGCCACGAGCGCCGCGACCTTCCACGCATCAATGAGCGAGGGCGTCGCCGCAATCCTCAACGCCATGGGTCTCGGGAACGGCACGCTCGGCATCGACAGCCTCGAAGCCCAGCAATGGGCCACCGAGGCAGCCCCGGCAGCGACGATCCGCGTGGCCGCGGACATCGTCCGGCACATCCGGCTCGTCAAAACCGCACCGGAGCTCGCGTACCTCGAGGCGGCCGCGGAAGCGAACTCGCGCGCGCTCATCGCAGCCGTGCACGGCGCCCGCGCCGCGGGAAGCTTGCGCGCGCTGCGGGAGCGGTTCTTCAGCGAAGCGGCGCTGCGCGGCAACACGGGAATTTTTATGCTGGTCGACGGAGTGATGGATGAAACCTACGAGGAGTCGCTGGTGGAAGGCCGGGCATTTCTCGTGGACGGCGTCAGCCACCGCGCGTTCTACCAGGGCGATTACGCCCGCACCGTGTGTATCGGCGAGCCGTCGGCGGAACTGCGCCGCGTCTCCGAGGCGCTGTCCTTGGCCTGGGGGGAGATTCGAAGCCGCCTGCGGCCGGGGCTGCGCTTTTCCCAGATCCGCGACATCGGCATATCCGCCCTGAAACAGGCTGGATATGACTACACGGTCGCCTTCAAGCCGCACTCGGTGGGACTCGCGCACGAAGACCAACCGCGCGCCGATCTCGACGGCCGGCCCTTCGACCTCGCCCTGGTCGAGGGGATGGTGCTGAGCGTCGATTGTCCGCTGCTCGATGTGGGCGTCGGCGGCACGGCCCACCTCGAGGATCTCACGCTCATCACGGCCGACGGCAGCCGGCCGATTCATACAGTGGATGCGCCGCTCATTCTCGTGTGACCGCGCTCGTCTGACCGGCAGCTCACTTGACCGGGAGGGCGCTTTAGCTCCGCGCTTGGCCGCCGGTCACGACCGCAAGCTTGCCCATATGCCGCGTTGCCATGGCCATTTCTCCTACTTGGTGCCAGGGTTCGCGCCCGGCGGCCGCGGAATGTTGAAACCGGTATGGCCCTGCGCATCGATCGTCGATTCGAGAGTACCCGGTGTGAGGACGGCCGCGGTGGGCGTCTGCCGCCCCGGCGTGACGTAATCGAACACCACGCGCTCGGTCGTCACCATGGAGAATGACCCCTCGGCCGTGAGCTCGCGGTCGCTTTCCATGATGCGGCTTCGTGCACCCGCGTCGCCGCGCAATCGCTCGAGGTCGTCGAGGCTGCTGAACCAGAATTCCTCGATCCCGGCGTGCTGTCCGACGCCGCCCGCCTCGAACAGAGTGCCCTTGAAAATACCCGGGTCGAGCGGCAGCCGCGGGTTCTGGACATACTTTCGCAGGATCCCGAGCGGCTCGAGCGCCCGCAGCACTGCCGGGGCGTGCTCGGTGCGCCAACGCCGCTCGAATTCCTCGTCCGACAGCCCGGGCCGCTTCCTCAAGAAATGGATGAGCTTCACACCGCCATTGCGGAATTCCGGCTGTTCATACATGACGCGGCCCGCGGTGAGCTCGACGGCAAAATTGTCGTCGCCGAATTTGTGCGGCTGCATGCGCTGGACGTAATCGGGACTTCGCATGGACAACACGAGATCATCGAAGCTCTCGAGCCAGTGGTCGGCCATGTTGTCCCATGCCATCGGCGAGAGCGGGTGCCACAGCAAATCATCAGGGACGCCGTTGATGGTGAAATGCTGCGCGTAGCGTTTGAATGCCCGCTGCGTGGAGGGATTGGTGATCATCAGAGCAACGTGAATGGTGCCCCACTCGTAGAAATACCGCTCCTGCGTGTCCCCGGGCTTGCGGCGGGCGGCGAGAATGAACTTCATCATCGGTCGATCTCCTGGGAAACAGTACAGGCGGCGCGTTTATAAATATCCGCGCGCGTCGCCCGCGAACTCATTGCTGGGCCGCTCGAGCAGGAATGAGCGTCCGCGTGACTTTTCATCAGCCCATCTTTTTACCGGAATGTGGACATATAGTACCGCAATACGGTACTCTATCCAAGTCGATCGGCGGCTGGATATGTTGCCGCCCCGCATGGGCCGTCGGGGACCGACCGCAAAGAAATTCCACTGGAGCGCTACTCAAATGATCACCATCCGCGGCATTGCGTTCGAAGAGAATCTGAAGAACAACATGGGTCTCGAGTTTTACGACTTGAGCCACCCGTGGGGCCTGGGTCAGCCCTGCTGGCCGTATTTCGAGGACGTCAAGATCGAGCGTCTGCACTCGATGGCGAAGTCCGGTGTGCTGACTCAGCGCATCACCACGGTCATGCACTCGGGCACCCACGTCGATGCCCCGGGCCATGTCGTCGAGGGCACACCGTTCATGGACGAAGTGCCGCTGCCGCATTTTTTCGGGACCGGCGTCGTCGTCTCGATACCGAAGGACGAGTGGGGCGTGATTACCGCGGATGACCTCGAGAAGGCCACGCCGAAGATCCAGCCCGGCGATATCGTCATCGTCAACACCGGCTGGCACAAGTACTACGGCGACAATCAGAAATACTACGGCTACTCGCCGGGCTTCTACAAGGAGGCCGGCGAGTGGTTCGCCGCCAAGAAGGTCAAGATGATCGGCACCGACACACAGGCGCTGGATCACCCGCTCGGCACCGCGATAGGTCCGCACGGGCCGGGCTGGCCGAACGGTCTGCTGCCCTTCGTGTGCCAGGATTACAAGAAGCGCACCGGCCACGATGTGCTGCAGGATTTCCCGGAATGGGAGCCGTGTCACCGTGCAATTCTTTCGGCCGGGATCTGCGGCTTCGAGAACGTGGGCGGCGAGCTCGACAAGGTGACGGGCAAGCGCGTGACCTTCGCCGGCTTCCCGTGGCGCTGGACCAAGGGCGACGGTTGCATCGTGCGGCTGGTCGCCATCATCGATCCATCGGGCAAGTATCGGATCGAGACCGGGAAGGCGTGAGTCATGCTGGTCAAACGGTTCGCTGAGGCTGAAGCCTACCAGGCGCCGAACCACTACGACATGCGCGCCTTGCGCCTGCAAGGCTTCGAGGCCGGCGGCCCGACGCAATCCTGGGTCGGCCTCTCGCACTTCCTTCCTGGCGGCGGCGCGGGACCCGACTCCTCTACCCTCGAGAAGGTGTACGTGGTGCTCGCGGGCGAAGTCACGGTACGCGTGGGCGCCGAGTCCGCCACGCTCGGTCCTTTGGACAGCTGCTGCATTCCGGGCGGCGAAACCCGGGAACTGAAGAACCTCGGCAACCAAGTGGCCACGATGCTTGTCGTCATGCCCTATCCGAAGGCCGCGCCATGAGCGACTTGCTGCGGGAACCGGCGCGCCTCTTCGACGTGCGCGGCAAAGTGGCGGTGGTCACCGGTGCATCCGGCGCTTTCGGCGCGCTCGCCTCGCGGGTGCTCGCCGCCGCCGGCACGCGCCTGGTGCTCGCCGCCGGCAACGTGGGCGAACTCGACGCAACCGCGGCCCAGTGCCGCGAGCTCGGCGCCGAGGTTGCGACTGTCGCGCGGCGCCCCAACGAGGAATCCGACTGCGAGATCATCATGCAGACCGGGATGGACCGCTTTGGCGGACTCGACATTTTGGTGGTCGGCTCGGGACTCAACGACGTCTCGCCGATTGTTGACATGGCTCCCGAGCGCTTCGACAACGTCCTCGCAGGCAACGTCACCGGGGCGTGGCTGGCGTGCAGGTCGTTTGGCAAGCGGGTGATCCCTCAGGGCCGCGGCGGCAAGGTGGTTTTGGTCTCCTCGGCGCGCGGGAAGCTTGGCCACCCGGCCGGTTACACCGCCTACTGCGCGTCAAAGGCCGCGACCGACGGCCTCACCAAGGCGCTCGGCTGCGAGTGGGGCAAGTATGGCATCACGGTGAACGCCATCGCGCCCACCGTCTTCCGGTCGCCGCTGACCGCCTGGATGTTCGAGGACAACGAGAAGGCGAAGACCACGCGCGACGGCATGCTGGCGCGCATTCCGCTGGGCCGGCTGGGCGAACCCGAGGACCTTGCCGGACCGCTCCTCTTTCTCGCATCCCGCGCATCGGATTTCTATACGGGACACATCCTCTACGCCGACGGTGGTTATACGGCGGGCTGACCAATGACCTCCCGCACCGTCATCGCAATCATCGGCGGCGGCCTCATGGGCCACGGTATTGCGCAGGTCTTCGCGCGCGCGGGCCACGCCGTGCAAGTCCACGACCCCGCACCGGCGATACTCGCGACGGTCAACGAGCGCATCCGCAAGAACCTCGGCGATCTCGGCCAGGATGTCGCGGTCGCCGACCGGGTAACGGTGCATGCGGTTCTCGCCGACGCGGTTGCGGGCGCCGGAGTCGTGTTCGAGGCGGGCCCGGAAAATCTCGGGCTCAAGCGGCAGATATTCGCGAGCATCGAGGCCGCGGCATCGCCGACGGCGATCCTCGCCAGCAACACCTCCGTGATTCCGATCACGCAGATCATGAGCGGCCTCGAGCGCGGCGCACGCGCCCTCGGCACGCACTGGTGGAACCCTCCCTACCTCGTTCCGCTCGTTGAAGTCATCAAGACGCCGTTGACCGCGGCCACCGCCGTCGGGGCGATGACGGCATTGCTGACGGCCGCCGGCAAGACACCGGTCACGGTCGAGAAGGACATTCCCGGCTTCGTCGGCAACCGGCTGCAGCACGCGCTCTGGCGCGAAGCGATCGCGCTGGTCGCACAGGGCGTGTGCGACGCGAAGACCATCGACACCGTGGTCAAGGCCAGCTTCGGACGGCGCCTCGCGGTCTTGGGTCCGCTCGAGAACGCCGATCTCGTCGGTACCGACCTCACGCTCGCCATTCACGAGACCGTGCTGGCAGATCTCGATCGCACTGCCGGCCCTTCGCCTTATCTCAAGGACCTGGTCGCCGCGGGCAAGCTCGGCATGAAAACCGGCGAGGGCTTCCAGCGCTGGACGCCGGAACAACAGGCGGCACTTCGCGCGCGCGTGCTCGACCATCTCAAGGCGCTCGACGCACAGGGCATCTGACAGGCGGGAATCTCATGGCCAAACCATCGAACAAGATCATCATCACCTGCGCCGTTACCGGCGCAATCCACACGCCGACGCTCTCGGCGGGACTACCATACACGCCCGCCGACATCGCCAAACAGGCCATCGATGCGGCGAACGCCGGCGCCGCGATCCTGCACCTGCACGCCCGCAATCCCAAGGACGGCTCCCCGACCGGGGATCCGGACGTGTTCGCCCAGTTCCTGCCCCAAATCCACGCATCCACCAATGCCGTCATCAATCTGACGACCGGAGGAAGTCCGGACATGACGGTCGAGCAGCGGCTCGCCGCCTCACTCAGGTTCAAGCCCGAGATGTGCTCGCTGAACATGGGCTCGATGAACTTCGCGTTCCATGGCATGGCCGGCAAGATCACTGACTGGAAGTTCCCCTGGGAGAAGAAATACATCGAGGACAGCGAGGCGTTCATCTTCAGGAACACCTTCCGCGACATCGCGCGCGTCTATCACCTGATGGCGGACTTCGGCACCCGCTACGAACATGAGTGCTATGACATAGGCCACCTCTACAGTCTGGCGCACTTTCTCGACAAGGGTCTCGCCAAGCCTCCGCTTTGGGTCCAGAGCGTGTTCGGCATCCTGGGCGGCATAGGCACCGATCCGGACAACGTCGTATTCATGCGCCGAACCGCCGACCGCCTGTTCGGCAAGGACTACGTCTGGTCGGTGCTCGCTGCCGGACGGCACCAGATGCCGCTGATCTCCCAGGCCGCGATGCTCGGCGGCAACGTACGCGTGGGGCTCGAGGATTCGCTTTACATCGGTCGCGGCAGGCTCGCGGCGAGCAACGCGGAACAGGTCTTGAAAATCCGCCGGATCCTCGAAGAGCTCGGACTCGAAATCGCAACTCCGGACGAGGCGCGGCAGATCCTCGCGCTCAAGGGCCGGCAGCATGTCGAGATCGCTGCGTGATAGACTCGAATTCCAGCACCGAAAAGCAGTCACGGAAAGAAGAGCGCATGGCCAAGAAGCATGCCGGCCGAGCGCCGTCACGGACGAGTGATTCCCCCAAGCAGAACATTCAGGTCATCACCCGGGCCGTCAACGTGCTGCGCGCGCTCGAGGGCGAACCCGAGGGCCTGAGTCTCGGCCAGATCGCACAACGGGTGAATCTTGCGCGCTCCACGGTGCAGCGGATCGTCGACGCACTGCGCGCCGAACAGTTCGTGATCTCCGCGTCGCCGACGGCCGGCGTGCGCTTGGGGCCCGCGCTCATCCGGCTCGCGGCATCCGCGAGCGTCGAGTTCGACCACATCACCCGGCCGATCATGGCGGAGTTGTCGCAGGCGGTCGGCGAGACGGTCGATCTGTCGGTGCTCAAGGGAAATTCCGCGGTGTTCACCGACCAGATCCAGGGGCGGCACCGCCTGCGGGCGGTGTCGGCAATCGGCGAGAGCTTCCCGCTTCACTGCACCGCCAACGGCAAGGCGTTGTTGAGCGTGCTGCCCCCGGACAAACTCGAGCGGCTGCTGCGCATGCCGCTGCCGAGGATGACGGCGAACACGATCACGAAGGCGGCCGATCTGCAGAAGGAGATCGATACCTGCCGACGGACCGGCATCGCGATCGACGACGAAGAGCATACCGAGGGCATTTCCGCGCTGGGCACCGGATTCCTCGACCCCATGGGCCGGGCAATCGCACTCTCGATCCCGGTCCCGACCACGCGCTTCAAGCGGATCCGCCAGGAACTCGGCACGCACCTGCTCGCGGCGCGCGGGCGCATCCGGGCGGCCCTGGGCGAGCCGCCGGGCTAGCCGCCGCTTCGCAGGAATCGCAGCCCCGGAGCGCTCAGTGTGCTCGTGCCAATCCTCAAGGTCGCGGCTGTCGCCGGCGGCTGGTCAACGGCTCAATCCGACGCTGCCCATACGGCCGAAATCCGGCAAACAGGGATGCGGCTCGAAGCGCACACGGCAGTCGATGACCGCCGGCAATCCCGACGCGAGTGCGCGGTTCACGGCGCCGCGGACCCGACCACGCGCCGTGACCACTTCGCCGAAACAGCCGAACCCTCGCGCGATTGCCGCATAGTCGGTCCCTTCGAGGTCATCGCCCAGCGTGAATCCATAACCCCGCTGATGCGCCGTCTTGATGACCCCCCACGACGCGTTGTTGTGAATGACGTTCACCACCGGCAGCGCATAGCGGCGCGCGGTGTCGAGTTCCTGGATGGTGAAGCCGAACGCCCCGTCGCCGGTGATGTTGAAGACCGGCGCGGCGGGATTCGCGAGCTTTGCCGCAAGCGCAAACGGCAGCCCGAAGCCGAGCTGCGTCGCGCCGACCTCGTTGAAGCGGGTGCGCGGCGCCGAGAACGGCGTGAAGTCGTTGCTCCAAAACGTGGTGTGCCCGCCGTCGTAGGCGATCAGGGCGTCGGCGGGCAGCGCCGCGGCGAGTTCCGCGGCAAGTGCCGCGGGGTGCATCGGCTCCGCGGAATCCTCCGACAGCCGCGAGAGCGTGCGGCGATGTGCATCGCGAACGTCCCCAAGGCGCGCGAGCCATTCGCGCTCCTGGGCGCGCGCGCCGCGGGCCTGCAGCGCGTTCAGCAATCCGCGAAGCGCCGAGCGTGCATCCGCCTGCATGCCGACCTCGATGGGCAGCTGCCGGCCCAGGCTCGATGCATCCGTGGAGATGTGAATCAGCTTCGCGGTTGGGGCGATCATGGGTCCACGCTCGTCCCACATCCACGGCGAGAAGCGGCACCCGGCGGCGAGCACGACGTCCGCCTCCCGGCACGCCTGCACGAAGGCCGGCCCGCTGATCACGGCGGCGTGGCCCACGAAGTGAGGATCGTCCGATCCAACCACGCCGATCGCGGTCTGGGTCGCGGTGCCGGCCGCGTTGAGCAGCGCGATCAGTTCACGAAACTCCTCGGTCGCCCCGGATTGCGTGACGCCGCCCCCGGCGATCAGGAGCGGCCGCTCGGCCCCCATCAGCAGCGATGCCGCCGCATCGACCTGCTCTGCGGTCGCGGCGGGACCTTCGGTCAAGCGGTACCGGCCCGGTTCGAGCGGGAAATCCCGCTCCTCGTAAGCCAATGTCCCGCGCAAGATGTCCTGCGGCACGTCGAGGTGCACGGCCCCGCGCCGGCCCGTATGGGCCTCACGCAATGCCATGCGCACCAGTTCCGGGATGCGCCGGCCATCGTGGATCGCGGCGCCCCACTTCGTGATCGGCCGAAACAGCGACTCCGTGTCCATCTCCGCGAACATGCCGCGGTTCGGGTAGCTCACGTAGTGTTGGTTGTTCGAGGTGATGGCCAGGAGCGGCAGGCTGTTGGCATTCGCCACCGCGATACCGGGAACGAGGTTAGCCGCGCCGCTCCCGCACTCACCGATGACGATCGCGAGACGCCCGGTCGCCGCGGCCGCGCCCGCCGCCATCAGCGCAGCTCCGCCTTCGTGGCGGGCGCCGATGAAGCGCAGGTTGGGCTGGCGCGAGAGCGCGCTCATGAGCGGGCTCAGCTTGCCGCCCGTCAGGCCGAACACGGTATCGATGCGTTCCGCCGCGAGGGCGCGCACCAGGGCTTCGCCGCCGGTCAACTCGATCATCTTGCGTTCCTCAGGTCGATGCGGTTCAGCATTGCGGCATGATCGCCGGCGATGTACGCGCGCACGTTGTGCACCAGCACCGGCAGGATCTGCTCGGCGTAGACATCGCTCATGCCGCCGATGTGCGGCGTGACGATCACGTTGTCGAGGGCCCAGAGCGGACTGGCCGGCGGCAGCGGCTCCGTCGCGAACACATCGAGACCGGCGCCGGCAATGCGCCGCGACTGCAGCGCCTCGATCAGTGCAGCTTCGTCGACCACGTTGCCGCGGGCCACATTGATGAGGTAGGCGCCGGGCTTCATCGCCGCCAGGACCGACGCGTCGACCAGGTGATGAGTTTCGGGCGAGTACGGCACGACCAGCACGAGGAAGTCCGCCCTGCCGGCGACGTCGCGCAGCCGCTCACGCGGCTGGAGTTCGTCAAAGTGCTCCACGTCGCGGCGGCTCGTGATGCCGACCACTTTGAGGCCGAACGGCTTGCAGCGCGCGGCCAATGCCTCGCTGATGGTTCCCACGCCGATGATGACCACGGTCTTGCCCGCGAGCAGCCGCTGACCCCAGCGATCCCATTTCGCCTCGCGCTGATTAGCGAGCATTTGCGGGAAATTACGGTAGAGCGCCAGCATGAGCAGGATCGTGAGCTCGGCCATCTGCGGCCCGTGGATGCCACGCGCCGAGGTCACCACTACGGAGGACGGCAAGTCGAGCGCGAGCAGCGGATCGATGCCGGTCGTCAAGGCCTGAATCCAGCCGAGCTGCGGCATCGCCGCGACGAGTTCCTTGGGCACATTCTGCGCCTTCGCGACCAGTATCGTCGCCTCCGGCGCCCGCGCCAGCGCTTCCGTCCGGTCCGAGGTCACGACCACCGCGTGACCCGGCAGAGCCCGCGCCAGCCCCTCGCCGTAGACCCGCGCATCATGGGCGCTGTCCGGCTCGAATATGAGCGTGAGGTTCGTCATGTCATGCCCAGGCCTCCATCACGGCGTCAGATCTCGATGATCCGCTGCGGCGTGCGGTGCAGGCACTGTCCGGGACCCCGCTCGCCCAAGAGATAGTTGTCGCAGACCACCGCGAACATGCGCTCATTGACGAATCCAGGGTGCACGACGATGCTCATGCCGGCCGCGAGCGGCATGTCCTCGTCGTGCCGGATGAGCGGCCGCTCGACCATGTCGTAGCCCATTCCGTGCGAATTGAGCCGCGTCTCTTCGGGAAGCCCGCGGGCCCGCATGTAATCGTTGAAGGCGGCGAAGACGTCCTTGGGACGGGCGCCGGGCCGTAGCAGTCCCAGCATGAACTGCTGAGCCTCTTTCACGGA
>Ga0182015_10005513_pt1 | contig 13120 bp, 10 predicted proteins | sample 712P3MmetaG_FD_120478 | JGI IMG/M metagenome (GOLD analysis project Ga0182015, IMG submission 120478) | Permafrost microbial communities from Stordalen Mire, Sweden - 712P3M metaG | ecosystem: Environmental > Terrestrial > Soil > Wetlands > Permafrost | place: Sweden: Stordalen | collected...
ATCTGACAAGGCTGCCCGCGTATCTGACAAGGCTGCCCGCGTATCTGACAAGGCTGCCCGCGTATCTGACAAGGCTGCCCGCGTATCTGACAAGGCTGATCGTCGCTCCGACCGGCAAGGCTGTTGCAATCTTTCCATCCGGACGCTCGGCGACCGGTACAGCTTCGCCAACGACATCGGCTTCATTGATCCGTGCAAGGCCGACAAGCTCGCGGAGTCCCTTGAGCTTTCCGGTCTGCCTGCGCGTGAGTCGAAGCGTCTCGAGATCGCGTCCATCGAGGACATCGGCGAGGTGGACGTCTATGACATCCAGACCGAGAGCGGCGAGTACCTGAGCGCGGGCCTCCGAGTGCACAACTGCTTCATCCTCGGTGTCGAGGACTCGATGGCCTCCATCCTCAACTGGTACGTCGAGGAGGGCATCATCTTCAAAGGAGGTTCCGGAGCCGGGGTCAACCTCTCCAGCATCCGCTCTTCGCGCGAGCTCCTCAACGGGGGCGGGACCGCTTCGGGTCCCGTGAGCTTTATGAGGGGCGCCGATGCTTCGGCAGGGACGATCAAGTCCGGTGGCAAGACTCGTCGTGCAGCCAAAATGGTGATCCTCGACGCTGACCATCCAGACATCAAGGAATTCATCTGGTGCAAGGCGCGCGAGGAACGCAAGGCGCGGGTGCTGGCACAAGCCGGTTTCGACATGGACCTCGACGGGCGCGACAGCCAGTCGGTTCAGTACCAGAACGCCAACAACTCGGTCCGATTGACCGACGAGTTCATGCAAGCAGTGCTCGAAGACAGCGACTGGGACCTAGTCGGCCGCACCTCCGGCGAGGCGATAGAGACGATCAAGGCGCGTGAGCTGTTCCACCAGATCGCCGAGGCCGCCTGGGAGTGCGCCGATCCCGGGCTGCAGTTCGACACGACGATCAACAAGTGGCACACGGCCCCGAACACAGGCCGCATCTCGGGCAGCAACCCATGCTCGGAATATGTCCACCTCGACAACTCGAGCTGCAACCTGGCCAGCTTGAACCTCATGCGGTTCTTGAACGACGACGACACCTTCGACGTCGAGGCTTTCCAGGCCGCAGTGACCGTGGTGTTCACCGCGCAGGAGATCCTCATCGGCAACGCCGACTATCCGACGGAAAAGATCGCAGAGACGACGCGGCGCTTCCGTCAGCTCGGGCTCGGCTATGCCAACCTTGGAGCCCTGCTCATGGCCCTCGGCGTGCCCTACAACTCAGACGAAGGGCGTGCCATCGCCGGCTCGATCACCGCCCTCATGACAGGAGCCGCCTATGTGACATCGGCTCGCACCGCCGCGAGGATGGGCCCGTTCGCTGGCTTCCACGAGAACGCCGAGGCGATGCTGGAGGTGCTGAGGATGCACCGCCGCGAGGTCGCCAAGATCGACGAGGAGCAGGTCCCGACCGAGCTGCTCGGCGCCGCCCAAGAGGCGTGGGACACAGCTGTCGAGCTGGCCGAGGCGCACGGTGTGCGCAACTCCCAGGCGACGGTGCTCGCTCCGACGGGGACGATCTCGTTCCTCATGGACTGCGACACGACCGGGATCGAGCCCGATCTCGGGCTTGTGAAGACGAAGAAGCTCGTCGGGGGCGGGACCATGTCGATCGTCAACCAGACCGTGCCCCGGGCCCTTACGCGACTCGGCTACAGCCCCGAGGAGACCGAGGGGATCGTCTCTTACATCGATGAGCACAAGACGATCGTCGGCGCCCCCAAGCTGCGTGCGGAGCACCTACCAGTCTTTGCCTGTTCAATGGGTGACAACACGATCCACTACCTCGGCCACGTGAGGATGATGGCCGCGGCACAGCCGTTCATCTCGGGTGCCATCTCCAAGACGGTGAACCTCCCCGAGGAGGTCACCGTCGAGGAGATCGAGAAGCTGCACGTCGATGCCTGGCAGATGGGACTCAAGGCCGTGGCCATCTACCGCGACAACTGCAAGGTCGCCCAGCCGCTGGCGACGACGAAACGAGGGGAGACCGAGGCGCCGATCATGACTGAGGACGACACCTCCGGCAACGGCCGGAAGACAGACACGCACGTTCGTGAGGCTGCTCTCCTCGAGCGCATCTCCGAGCTCGAGGGTGCGCTGCAGGCCAAGCACGTGATGGCCCCGGCCACCACGACACGGACGAGGTTGCCCCGAAAGCGTCGCTCCAACACCTTTGCTTTCCGCGTGGCCGACTGCGAAGGGTACGTCACGGTGGGCGAGTACGAGGACGGAAGGCCAGGGGAGGTGTTCATGAAGGTCTCCAAGCAGGGCTCGACCCTGTCAGGCGTGATGGATGCCTTCTCGATCGCGGTCAGCCTCGGCCTGCAGCACGGTGTGCCCCTGTCCACCTTCGTCCGCAAGTACACGAACATCCGTTTCGAGCCTGCGGGGATCACTGACGACCCGGAGCTGCGATTGGCGGCGAGCCTCGTCGACTACATCTTCAGGCGTCTCGCTCTCGATTACTTGAGCTTCGACGAGCGGCTCGAGCTCGGGGTGCTTTCGACAGGCGAGCGGACTCAGCCGACGCTTCCCGGACTCGAGGACGTCGACGACGGTCAGGCGGCCAGGACAGACCGGGAACGCTTTGGGGCAGGCGGCGACGCCACGTCTCGGCAGCAGACCAGCGACGCCGAGATGCTCCGGCCCTCTGGGCAGATGGAGACGAGGGACGCTCCTTTCTGCTACGCCTGTGGCAACGTCATGCAGCGGGCAGGTTCGTGCTATGCGTGCCCGAGCTGCGGCGCGACCAGCGGCTGCTCATAGTTCGCAGGCGCCGGCAAGGGAGGTAGGGCGACCCATTCGGCGCAGCTGGGTTTGAGCCCGGTGTAGTTAGGAGGGCCGCGCTTGTCACTAGTGACGACGGGGCACAAGATGTCTGCGGTCTCGCGTATTCGAAGAAGCCTCCAGACACATCTGTGGAGCCTTTGGCCACCAGAGGTCCTCGACAGCTCCGAGTCACCGTCTGCTTCTCGCGTGCGGCGTTACGTCCGGGCATTGAATAGCCAGGAACGCCGTCTTAGCGACCAGGTTTCGTCTGATCCGGCTCACTTGCACCGCTTCGAGCGGTCCGAGCACTCCCAGAATGGCGAGGACGGGATCATCGCCGAGATATTCGCGCGCCTCGGAGCGAAGAACAGATCGTTCGTCGAAATCGGTGCATCTGACGGCGAGGAGAACTGCACGCGGGCGCTGGTCGAACAGGGATGGTCCGGAGTTTGGGTCGAGGGGGACTCTGCAAAGGCCGCAGCTGCGCGTCACGCCGCGGATACGAGGCCAGTGGCTGTAGCGGAGGTCTTCGTGGATCGAGACTCGGTTTTGCCCGCGCTAAGGCAGGCTGGGGCTTCAGCAAGTCCGGACCTGTTGGTGATCGACGTCGACGGCAACGACTACTGGGTGTGGGAGACCGTCGACACCTGTCATCACGCCCGCGTCGTCGTGATCGAGTACAACGCCGTCGTCGGGCCCTGGCTGAACTGGGTCATGCCGTATAACCCGCGCCACCGCTGGGACGAAACACGCCGGCACGGCGCAGGGCTCGCGGCTCTTGCCAGGCTTGGGTCATCGATGGGCTACAGGCTCGTGGGCTGTGACAGCCACGGAGTGAACGCCTTTTTCGTCGTGTCGTCGCAATCACAGAGCTTCTCGCATCGATCGGTTAGAGATCACTACGTGGGCCCGCGCTACGGCTTGCCCTTCGGCCATCCCCGCCACGCGTACCAGCCTTTCCAGGCAGATCCGGTGCCCGAGGGGGAGTCTCGCGGCATCCGCCTCGAGATCGTGCCGCCGGGGTGCACAGAGGTCCGTCCGCTCGGTCTTGTCTATGTCGACGCGGTAGTCCACAACGGTACGAGCGTGCCGATTGGGAGCTCCCGCTCCACCCCGGTGCAGCTTGCCGGTTGGTGGCTCGGTGAGGACGGCCTCCGTCTTTGCGACGAGCCTGAGAGATCGACGCAGCACTGGCGCGCGGAACCGGGCGCGACGGTTCATCTCGTCGGCCGCGTAACTGCTCCTGACGTGCCCGGTCATTACACACTCGTCTTCGGCCTCGTACAGGAATCGGTGTGCTGGTTCGACGGCCCGGGCGCAAGCGTGACCGTCGGCAGTTTGGCCGTTCGCTGATCTGGGCACGCGATCTTCGTTCGGGCTGTTCCCCATTGTCAGCCAGTACCGTGGAGCTGACCGTATGGCCACTCCCGCGTACCACCCCGAACCCAGTCATGTTGCCGAGGGCGATCTTCCGACAGCGCTCCCGCCGATCTGCATCCTGGCTGGCGGCAAGGGCACGCGTCTTGGCGAGGTGGCCGGAGGTGTTCCCAAGCCACTGGCCGAAGTTGCCGGCGAACCGTTCCTGGTCCACCAGTTCCGGTTGCTGGCAGCTTGTGGAGCCAATCACGTGGTTCTTTGCGTCGGCCATCGCGGGGAAATGATCGAGAAGACGATCGGCCATGAACGGTTCGGCATAACTGTGGAGTACAGCTACGACAGTCCCGGTCTCGACGGAACCCTCGGCGCCGTACGTCGGGCTCTTGCCCTCCTCGGGGAACGATTCCTAGTCTTGTACGGAGACACATATCTGCCGATGGACTACCAGGCCGCGGACGCCGCCTGGCGTGCCAGCAGCAAGCCAGCACTGATGACCGTGTTTCGAAACGAAGGACGATGGGACGAGTCGAACGTCGTGTTCTGTGACGGCGTCGTCGTGAAATACGACAAGTCGCACCGAACAGCAGACATGGCGTGGATCGATTACGGGTTTGGTGGCTTCACCGCCAGTACCCTCGATCTGGTGGATGCCGCCGAGACGGATCTGGCTGGGTTGCAGACCCTGCTGGCCGATAGAGGACTTCTTTGTGGTTTCGAGGCCGCAGAACGGTTTCACGAGATCGGTACGCCGGAGGCGCTAAGAGAGACAGACGAGTTTCTCCGCCAGCTCCGGGAGTCGAAGCTGGGCTGACGACGGTGCACTGTGCGTCGGAGTCCTGTGATTAGACGCCGCCGCGGCGTCGATACGACGATTCTTGGAGGTCACAGAATGTCCTCACCTGACTCAGCTCGCTCTGCGGTGTTCCTGGATCGTGACGGAGTTCTCAACGAGCTGACGATGGACCCACGCTCAGGGAGGTCGGAGTCGCCTCTTTGCCCAGAGGACGTCCGTCTGCTTCCTGGCATCGCGAAAGGAGTTCGTCGTCTGCGTGAGGCGGGCTACCTTCTGATTGGCGTCACAAATCAGCCCGCGGCTGCGAAAGGAACAGTCTCAGAAGACGAAATTCTCGCCGTTCATGCTCAGGTCGTTTCGCTCCTGGCAAAAGCGGGCATTGTCCTCGACGCCTGGCGACTATGCCTGCACCACCCAGAAGGAACGATCGGCGGCCTGGGCAGGGCATGCGACTGTCGCAAGCCCGCTCCGGGGATGTTGTTTGATGCCGCCCAGGCGCTTGCGGTCGATCTTCGGACATCATGGATGATCGGCGACACCGATGCTGACATCGAGGCGGGCCGGGCAGCAGGCTGCCGCACGATCTTGGTAGAGCATCTTGCGTCCGCTCACAAGCGAGCCGGCACGAGCACTCCGGATCAGACCGCGTCCGATCTGGCCTCCGCCGCCGACGTCATAGTTTCCGCGGTGCCTCGCTCCGCATAGAAGACAGCCGAAGGTCCCGCGGCGGGACCGGCCCCCGGTGTAGTGATCTACACCGCCCGACCAAGGGGTTGCGCGGAGACACCGAGCCTGCGGTCAATAAGGCGGCCAACGACGGACCAGGGCACGACCGACTCGATCGAAGAGACACGACGCCGGCCGAGATTCTTCAGGATCTTAAATCGCACAATGTCGGTCCATCCCGCACCGTAACCCGAGTACAGCGGCGCAAAGCCGGCTTGCTCGAGGGCCCAAGCGAGCGTATTCGGCTCGAACAACGAGATGTGGACCTCAGGCACAATGTAGGACCACTTTTGCAGTCGGCCGGAATACGGTAAGGCATTGCCAGTCGTAAGAAACAACAGCCCTCCGGGTTTCACAAGTTGCCTCAACCGACGTAGCTCAGCGATCGGGTCGAGAACGTGCTCAAGAACTTCGATGGCAGTCACGATATCGAAAGCGGTCTCGCCACTGCCACGCGCGGAGTCATCGAGTAGCGGAACGCCTAGGGAGCGTAGCCGCGATACAGCCCAGCTCTGCTCAAAGCCGAGGGCATCGGCGACCCCAGTCTGGTTGAGATATCTGACCAGACCACCTGCCCCACACCCGTAATCAAGCCACGCCGTGTCTGGTGTCAGGTCGATCAACGACCCCACAACCTCACGTATGCCACGCCACTCATAAAGACGCACTGAGTCACGGAAGGTCGTGATCTCCTCTGTGTAGTTGACCAAGGGATCGGCGCCGCGTCCGGCGTAGTATTCTTCGCTGTATATCGTCTCGTAATCCAGCCATGGGTTACCGATGAAGATAAAACGGCAAGCGAGGCACCTATAGATGTCGAATGAGCGGCCGCTCCATGCACCGGTCTTTGAGAATACTGCCTCGACGTGAGCACTGTGGCACAGCCGACACGACACAGGTTCGTGTTCCAGCTCGTCAGATAACACCGCCGATATTATAGGTCTGTCACACGGAGTCGTGGATCGCCTAGATCCGTCGCGTTATCAGGCAAAGCCCCCCTCTTATGGACGCGAAACCCTGGTCAAGGCGCGAGGAGGGGATTCAGTCACCAGGCGGTCAGGCAGGTTTTCTCAGCAGCACGAGCTCCCGTATGCCAAATGGCAGCTTGATCGACCTGGCGAGAAGGGCTCTCTCCAGGCGAGTCGAGATACGGCCGAGACGCGAGTCCTGCGTGTGCGCGATGTCCGATGCCACCTGCCGTTGGAGGGCTTCGCCCGACAACTGGTCGCGAAAGAGGCGATTCCTCTTTTTAGCAGCCCAGAACGCCGGGTAGACAAGTGACCCAAGATAGAAATCATCCAGGATTTCGAAGCCTACCGAGCGCGCTTTGGAGGCGAGTTCGCATCGCCCGTAACGTCGTTGATGGTGGAGAAACCGGTCGTAGTAATCATAGAGGCGCTCACCGGCCGGTACGACGATGACAACCCGAGCGCCTGGCCGGACCGCCGCAAACATCTGGCCAAGCGCCTCGAGGTCAGCGGGAACATGTTCGAGGAGGTTCGCGCTCACGATGGCGTCAGCGCTCCCTAGGGCGAAAGGAAGCCGACCGGCATCTGCCTGGACGACAGAACAGGAGGGAACGTCGGCTCGAGCGGCTCGGAGACCGGCGAAGATGATGTCTACGCCGATGAGCGCCGCTCTCGGAAACTGGAGGCACAAGTCCTCCAGGAGATAGCCGGAGGAGCATCCAACATCGATGATGGTCGCGGCGCTCATGTCTTTACCGATACGGGCGATCATCGCAAAGCGGGTCCAGCGGTCAAGGAAGTGCGTTCGACTGCTCTCATGATGCAGTTCCTCTAGAGCCGCGGACCATGGCCCGGAATCGCTTCCCTCGGCTGAGGACGGTGCGTATCTCGCTCTTGGGCGCGTCACTCGCATTGCCTTGGGGAGAAGGGGGAGGTCGCTGGCGGCTCGAAAACGCGAGGCGCACGGTAACCTGCGGAGCGGCACGAGATGGCGCCAACGCGACTGCGCATGATGCTCGGCGAGAGAACTGTTGGCGATGCGGGCTCATCTAGCCGGGGTTCGGTCATGTCAAAAAAGGGCTCGGACGCGAATTGGAGGACGGCGCTGGGTCGCCTCGGACGATCCTTGTCGGCCCTGGCAGGAGTCGCCCTGCGGGAATGAGGACGACGCGAGACTAGGTACTGGGGTCATTGTCAGGCCAGCCATATCGCGACTCGACTATGTACTTCGGCCGGTGGCGCACCTCGTCGTAGATGCGTCCGATGTACTCGCCCATAACTCCAAGCGATAGGAGCTGGATTCCGCTGAAGAATGAGACGAGGACCACAATCGTTGGATTGCCGATCGGGAAATGTGCGCCGGCTAGCTTCGCCGCGACGTATGCCAGTGCGAGCAGGAGAGAGAGGAAAGCGAACAGGAAGCCGAGCAGGGATATCACCTGCAATGGATATCGCGAGAAGCCGACTATGCCATTCAGGCCGATGCGGAGGGAGCCGGTGAACTTGTTGTACTTCCCGCTTCCGCTTGCGCGGGCGTCGCGATCGTAGGGGACGGCGGCTTGCGGGAAGCCGACGAATCCGACCAGCCCGCGAAGAAACCCGTGACCTTCCTGGAGGGACACGACGTTTTCGACAACCCTGCGGCTCATGAGCCGGAAGTCCCCGGTGTTCGGGGGAATCTCGACCTCGGAGATCCGCTTGATGACCCGATAGCCGAGCGATGCGACAATCCGCTTGATGAACGTCTCGCCTTCCCGGTGGCGGCGTTGGGCGTAGACGACGTCGAAGCCGTCCTGCCACTTTCTGACGAGATCAGGGATCAGCTCGGGAGGGTCCTGGAGATCGCAGTCGATCACGACCACTGCGTCTCCAGAGGACGCCTCGAGTCCCGCGAGCGTGGCCATGGGCTGGCCAAATCGGCGAGCGAAGCGAAGCATCTTGACGCGACTGTCAGTGGCGGCGAGTTCGCGGATCAGATCCTCGGTACGGTCAGTCGATGGATCAACGCTGAAGATGAGTTCCCAGTCCATTCCCGTGGAATCAAGGATCGTCGAGACGCGCTCGTATACCGGCTGGACGTTACCCTCCTCGTTATAGGCGGGGATCACCAAACTGAGCATCATCTTGCGCCGACTTTCTGGTGTGCTCATGCGTTGTGCCCGGGCGTTCTCGTGGCCATTGGAAAAAATCCAACCGGCCGCGCCGGAACCGCTCCGCCTGGGTCAGCCAGTGTCATTTGGTGATTCGAGAAACCGTCGTGAAGAACTGCTCGTCGATGCGACGGAGGGTTGCGAGGTCGCTCTCGCGGCGCAGGCGATCTTGAAATGCAGCCTCTCGCCATGGATCCCAACGAGCGCTGATGAGCTTGCCAGTGATCCCTCGGGATTCGTCAGAGACGAGGAACGCGACGAGATCCGCGGCGAGCTCCGGAGGATCGCCTATTTGCCCGGCGACTGCCCCGCGGGTTTTCTCGAAGTACTCCTGGCCCACCATTTCCGGCCCGGCCGCGAGCGTCGCCTCGTGCATGGACGTGAGCACGAATCCTGGTGCGACACTGTTCGCTCGTATCGCGTCACTTGCCAGGTCGGTGGCGAGGTTCTCGGTCAGCCGGACAACGGCGGCTTTGGACGCGGCGTAGGCATCGAAGCGGCGCATCGGTCCCGTCGCACCACCACCGGAGAAGGTGACTATGGATCCCTTGGTCGTGCGGAGACCATCGAGACCAGCCAGCACAGCGAGCAAGGTCCCGCACACGTTTATGTCCAAGGTCTCCCGGAAAGCTGCGATGTCCCACGACCCGAGCGGTCCGATGGGCGCTAGAGCCGCGGCCGCAGTAACGACGGCGTCAAGGACTCCACCCGGGGCGATGAGAGCGCCGGCCGAGTCCCAGGCCTGCGCGTCGCGCACATCTAGAGCGACGACCGAGTGTGGGCCATTTTCGAGACTGGCGACGACATCGTTCAGATGCTTCTCTGTGCGTGCCACGAGCACAAGCTCCGCGCCTCGCTCGGCAAGTGAGCGCGCCACCACGGCGCCGATACCTCTGCTGGCACCGGTTAGCAGCACCCGCTTGTTCCCGAGCGGTAGCCGCTCTGGCGAGGTGGTCACCCCTGCGCGGCTTCTACGCAGGACCACGCGTAGCGGGCGGACGCGAGATCGCCGAGCAGTGGTCGGTGGTCACCTGTCAAGATTGCTTCGGAAAAGTGCTCCCACTCACAAGCCCAGGAGTTGTCCCGGTCCGGGTAGCGCACCTCTTCGACGTCGGGGGGACCGAGCTCCGGTCGCATCTTGTAGATGCGCAACTGTTGTGGGCCATAGGAGCGGACAAGCCCGTCGACGGCGAACTTTGCAGCGCGACAGGCGATCTCAAGCGAGAAGGTGTTCTTCCACTCCGTCCAGCTCACATGGAGCAGCGCGAAGGGCTTGGTGCTCCCGACACCCCCTTTTTCGCCGAGCACCAGAACCGCATTGTCGTCGACGGGAGCGTCCCAAAACTGGGTTCGCAGGAGCGAGCTGCTCAAAGGGAGCTCGCCCAAAAGCCAATAGGACAAGTCGAGCAGGTGCATACCCTGATCGACAATCTCGCCTCCCCCTGAGAGCTTCGGGTCCGCTCGCCACTCCTGCTCGTAGCCGGGCCGGCCGCCGTGGCCATAGCGTGCGCGCAAATAGAACACCTCGCCGTAGTCGCCTGAACAGGCTTCACTGACGGCGCGCGCAATACCCGGATGGAATCGATGGTTGAAGCCGACCTTGACGAGCCGGCCGCTTCGTGCCGCGGCCTTCGCCAGTCGGTCGACGTCGGCGACGCCGATGCCGGCGGGCTTCTCGACGAGCACATGGGTCCCCGCCGCCAGGGCTGCGCATCCGATCTCGGCCAGATCGCTGTGGAACGTGGCCACGATGACGACGTCCAGCCTCTCGCTCAGCAGTTCCTCGAGCGAGGTGCACGCTTTGCCGCCGTATTCGGACGCCAGCGAGCTGGCCAACTCTGGGACGACGTCAAAGCAGGCAACTAGGCGGTCTGTTCGAAGCGCCTCGGCTCGTTTGCGACCGATCAGCCCGCAACCGACAATGGCGACTCGCAGCGGAGAAGATGCCCTCGAGCTCACGAGAACTCGCCTGCGAACGCACCGCCGTACTCGAAGTCGAAGGTCAGCTCTTGAGCGCCCGCTTCGGCCATTGCCTGGCGCGTGTCCTCAGGGTGCAAGGAGTAGACGAGAAGGAACCCACCGCCACCTGCCCCGACGAGCTTGCCCCCCACCGCACCACTGGATCGGGCCAGGGCGTAGAGATGATCGATCCGCTCGTTCGCCATACCGGGGGAGCGCTTGCGCTTGTGCTCCCAGTGTTCGTGCATGAGCTCCGCGTAGGAAGTGAGGTCGCCCTTCTCGAGCAGTTCCCGGCTCTGATAGCCGATCTCTTTGGTCCGATCCAGATTTTGCAACATCGTGCGGTCGCCTGCCTCTGAGCGGATCACCTGATCGGAGAGGACCGCGGACGCGGAGCGGGACTCCCCGGTGAAGAACAACAGCAGACGTTCTCGAAGGCCGCGGAGCGTCTCGGGATCAAGCTCGAGCGGTTCGACCTCGACGGTACCGCCGGGATTGAAGGTGTAGGCGCAGATCCCTCCGTGAGCGGCGACGTACTGGTCCTGTTTCCCGACCGGCTCCTTGAGCACATCGATCTCAATGTGGCACGCTGCCTCGGCCAGCGCGCCGGGCGTTACGGAGGTGCGACGTGTCTGGGCAAGTGCCTTCAACAGACATACGGTATAAGCCCCGGAAGAGCCCATGCCCGTACCGGCAGGCACGTCGGCAATGGAGGCTATCTCTAGCGGGCTTCCATGCCAGTGGCGCAGCAAGGTCTCGCGGAGAATCGGGTGACGAATCTCCGCGATGCTGTCAACCTCCTCGGTCTCGGAGTACTTCATTCGGTAGCGACGTTGGAAGACAGCGTGGACGAACATGTAGACGTATTTGTCTATTGCGCCTGCTACGAGAAATCCACCATGATCTCGGTAGTACGAAGGTAGGTCCGTTCCGCCGCCGCCAAGGGAAACTCGCAGCGGCGCTCGTCCGAATACAACGCTCATAGAGAAGAATCCCCTTGTCTTGCAGGAGAATCGAACCGAGACGCGAGAATGATGTCTGTGTTGCTATCCAGCCACACGAGGGTTCTCTCGATAGCCTCGGGAATCGTGAGAGTGGGTTTCCAACCGAGAGCTCGCACTCGGGCGGTATCGAGCCGAATGAGCGGGCTGTCTCCGACCCACCCGCGCATTCCGCCGGTGTAGGTGACCTCAGGTGAACATGACATGTGCTCAGTTATGAGCGCCACAGAATCATTGACGGTCCGGGTTTCGTCGGTGCCGAGGTTGTAGACGAAACTACCGTTCGCGTCCTCATGGTTGGACGAAATGGCAACAATCGCGGAGATGCAGTCTTGAACATAAAGGTATGACTTCTCCTGCTTGCCGTCGCCCAGGACCTCCAGTCGCGATCTGTCGCGCGAGAGAGCGCGGTAGAAGTCGACGAGATGGCCGTGTGTATAGCGCTCGCCGAGGATGGACACGAACCGGCAGATAACGCCCGTGAAACCGTAACCTGCAGCGTAGGCGGATATGAGACCTTCGCACGCAAGCTTCGAGGCACCGTAAAGCGATGTCTGGAGGGGAAAGGGGGCATCTTCGGGCGTCGGGAACACGAGCGGCTCGCCGTAAACCGATCCGGTGGAGGAGAACGCGACCTTGTGGACACCGGCGGCGCGCATGGCTTCGAGCACGCGAGAGGTTGCGATCGTGTTCTGCTCGAGGTCCTTGGTGGGGTGATCGAGGCCACGACGCACGTCGGCGTTGGCTTGCAGGTGGAAGACCCAGTCGCAACCCGCGAAAGCCTGCTCGAGGAGGTTCTGGTCGAGCACGTCGCCTTCGATGAGGGTTGCGTTGGAGCGGGCCAGCACTCCTTCGACGAAGGACCGATGCCCCGTCCTGAAGTCGTCCACGATCACGACTTCCACGCCCTGGTCAGCGAGGCAATCTGCGAGGTTGCTACCAATGAAGCCCGCGCCACCAGTGATGCAGGCTCGGTTCATTCGTGGTCCCTGAGGTCGATTGTCATGACTCCTGGGTGGTCGGCGGGGGTCGGCCCACCGGTCGGTCCCCGAAGATCGTAACAGGACCGACCTCGACGGCGAATGTTCGCTGAGTGGTGTGGCTCGCGCCCGGGACGATCAGAGAACGAAGCCGGCCCGTTGCGCGTCGTCGTGGAACATCTGGACCGTGGCGAGGGAAAAGTCCTCGAGGTCACGTCCGAGTCCTCTCAGCTTCTTGAGCAGGTCGTAGGTCACCGTGATGATGTGGCAGCCGATGGCATCGGCTTGGCAGATGTTGAGCACCTCGCGCGGGCTGGCCCAGAGCAGCTCTTGGGACGGGAATGGCGCGAGCAGTTCGAGCGCCGCCTGCATCAG
>Ga0182015_10005514_pt1 | contig 13119 bp, 14 predicted proteins | sample 712P3MmetaG_FD_120478 | JGI IMG/M metagenome (GOLD analysis project Ga0182015, IMG submission 120478) | Permafrost microbial communities from Stordalen Mire, Sweden - 712P3M metaG | ecosystem: Environmental > Terrestrial > Soil > Wetlands > Permafrost | place: Sweden: Stordalen | collected...
CCGGTGGGTGTTGTCTCTCGCTCGGGCACGTTGACCTACCAGGCACTGCACGAACTGAGCCAACACGGCATTGGCCAGACGACGTGCGTGGGCATTGGCGGGGACCCAGTGCCCGGCACCAATTTCATTGACTGCCTCGCCGCATTCCAGGCCGATCCCGAAACCAAGGCCGTGATGATGATCGGAGAGATTGGTGGATCGGAAGAAGAGCGTGCCGCTGAATGGATCAAGCTCAACATGACCAAGCCAATTGTCTCCTACATTGCGGGCGTGACCGCTCCTGCGGGACGCAAGATGGGCCACGCCGGAGCCATCATCTCGGGATCCAAAGGCACGGCGCAGGCCAAGATGGACGCGTTGGCGCAAGCGGGTGTGTTCGTCTGTCTTAATCCCACGGAGGCCGGCGAAAAGATGGTCGAAATCGTGAAGGCGCTGTAACTCGTTGAGCAACCCCCGGCTCTGCGTACTGGTCTCTGGATCTGGAACGATCCTCCAAGCGATGATCGAGGCGAAGCTTGATGTGACTCTCGTCGTCGCTGATCGTCCGTGCCTGGCGCTCGAGATCGCTGAGCGCGCCGGCGTCGAGGCATTGCTGTTCGACCGGGCGGACTACGGCGGCTTCTCGTCGGACTTTGAACGTGACAACTACAGCGCTGCGCTGGCCGGGGCGCTGCTGGTGCGCGACATCGACTTGGTCGCGATGGCCGGATTCGGGACGATATTTGCTGGGTCGTTTCACGCCGCGTTTCCCGGACGGGTCCTCAACACGCACCCAAGTTTGCTGCCCGCCTTCAAAGGGTGGCACGCCGTCAGCCAGGCGTTGGCCGCCAGGGTGAGTGAGTCGGGCTGCACCGTGCACGTAGCGACCGAAGCCCTGGACGACGGTCCGATTCTGGCTCGCCGGTCCGTCGAAGTGTTCAAGGATGACGACGAGAAGTCATTGCACGAGCGAATTAAGGCGGAGGAGCGCACGCTGTACCCGCTGGTGGTCGGTAGGGTGATGGCTTGCCTCGCCATTGGACTCGAGCCCGTGACGGTGGCTGAACCCCTGGAGGAGGACTAGATGCGTGCGCTGCTGAGTGTGTGGGATAAGACGGGACTCGTGGAGTTCGCCGCCGGTCTCGCCCTCTTGGATGTTGAACTCGTCGCGTCGGGCGGCACGGCCGCCGAACTGCAAGAAGCCGGTGTAGCCCACCTCGACGTCGCCGACGTCACGGGGTCGCCCGAAATGCTGGGCGGTCGGGTAAAGACGCTGCACCCCAAAATCCACGGCGGCATCCTGGCCGATCGTTCCCAGCCCCAGCACATGGCTGACCTCGAAGAGAACGACATTGAAGTCATTGACCTCGTGGTGTGCAACCTCTATCCATTTTCTGCCGACCCCTCGGTTGAACTCATTGACATTGGCGGACCGGCCATGGTCCGCGCGGCCGCAAAGAATCACCAACACGTGGGCGTGCTCACGAATCCCAGTCAGTACGCCGCGGTACTCGAAGAGTTGACGGCATCGGGGACGCTCTCGAACGCCACTCGTCACGAATTAGCACGAGCGGCCTTTGCCCACACCGCGGCATACGACGCGCAGATTGTTCGGTGGTTGGACGGCGGGGGCGTCATTGGAGGACTTCCCGGTCCTACTGAGGTTGTCGTGCCCCAGACGCTGCACCTGTCACTGGAGCGCGCCGAGGTGGTGCGCTACGGAGAAAACCCCCACCAGATTGGCGCGCGGTATCGCCGCACCGGTTCAACGCCGTGGTGGGACGGAGTCATTCAACACGCGGGCACCGCGCTGTCCTATCTCAACCTCTTTGACGCCGACGCTGCGTGGCGCCTGGTGCACGAACTCAACGACGATTTCCCCGGCTTCTCGTGCGTGGCGATCATCAAGCACGCAAATGCGTCGGGCGCGGCGTTGGGATCGTCCTTGGGCGACGCTTTTTCAAAGGCGCTCGCGGCCGACGCGCAGAGCGCCTTCGGCGGCATTGTGGCAATTGACGGAGAGGTTGACGCCTCACTCGCCGAACTGATTGCCGGCGGTCCTCAGGCCGACGTTATTATCGCCTCTTCTTTTAGCCCAGAAGCGATCACGCTGCTCGTTGCGCGACGTAAGGCCACGAGAATGCTCAGCGCACCCGCGCCCGAACCACTTGGTCTTTCGGTGCGCACCTTTGGCGATACGGCCCTGGTGCAGAACGCCGACGAACTGTTAGCACCCATTCAGCAGTGGCGTACCGTCACGGAGGCGAAGCCCTCGGCCCAGCAGCTCCAAGACCTGTTAATCGCGTGGCGGGTGTGCGCACGCACTACCTCTAACGCCATCGTGCTCGCGCGAGACGGCGTGGCCGTGGGCGTGGGCGCGGGTCAGCAGTCACGTGTGGTGGCGGCCGGGATTGCGACGGCCAAGGCCGGCGAATTTGCCCAGGGCGCCAGCGCGGCGTCCGACGCGTTCTTCCCGTTCGCCGATGGCTTGGAGTCGCTCACGAGCGCGGGCGTCACGGCCGTTGTCCAGCCCGGCGGCTCGGTGCGCGACCAAGAGGTAATTGACGCGGCGAACGCCGCCCATATCGTCATGATGCTCACGGGCGAGCGTCACTTTCGCCACTAGGAGCACCATGAGCGCAGAACTTCTCGACGGCAATCGTGTGGCCGGTGAAATCAAGATGGAGTTGGCCAATCGGATCGAGCGCCTGACCGCGAACGGTCGGTCCGTGGGGCTCGGCACAATACTCGTGGGTGACGACGGACCCAGCGTGATGTACGTCAACATGAAACACGAGGAGTGTCAAGCCATTGGCATGAAGTCATTCAGCGAGCATCTGGCGTCAACGGCGTCCCAAGCTGACATCGAAGCCGTTGTTGACCGGTTTAACGCCAATCCCGAGATCGATGCGTTCCTAGTGCAGTTGCCATTGCCCGACGGCATCAATGAAGAACAGGTGCTGTTGCGCGTGAACCCCAACAAGGACGTGGACGGGCTGCACCCGACCAACTTGGGTCGACTGGTGATGAACGCGCCGGGTCCACTACCGTGCACGCCCGCGGGCATCGTAGAGTTGCTGCGCGCCTATCGGGTGCCGGTCGAGGGCAAGCACGTGGTCATCATTGGTCGCGGACTTACTATCGGACGACCACTCGCTTTGCTCATGGCGATGCGCCGTCCCGGTTGCAACGCCGCGGTCACCGTGGTGCACACGGGCGTCGAGGACATGGGCGCACTGACACGTAGCGCCGACGTGATTGTCGCCGCCGCCGGCGTCGCGGGACTCGTCACTCCCGACATGGTCAAGCCCGGCGCCGCGGTTGTCGGGGCGGGCACGACGTTCGTCGGAAAGAAACTTCTTAGTGACCTGGGCGACGGTGTGGCTGACGTCGCGGGATGGATCACGCCGCGCATCGGTGGCGTCGGGCCTATGACGCGTGCCATGCTGTTAGCCAATGCAGTGTTAGCCGCGGAGAAGATGCCATGAGCACAACCGACAGTTTTGGCCGCGAGTATTCCGAGCGACCATGGGGCAGTTACACGGTGCTCGACGACACCGCAAGCAACTACAAGGTCAAGCAGATCACGGTAACGCCGGGCAAGCGACTCAGTTACCAAACCCACAAATTTCGCTCCGAGCACTGGTTCATCGTGAGCGGCCACGCGACGGTCGTGCTCGACGGCGCGACCATTGAACTAGACGCCGGTGGCAGCGTCGACATCCACGTGGGCCAGGCCCACCGATGCGAGAACATGGGTACCGAGCCCGTGGTCTTCATTGAAATCCAGACCGGTACGTACTTCGGCGAAGACGACATTGTTCGTCTCGAGGACGACTTCGGACGAACCAGCTAGTTTCGTGCGCATCGACGCCGTACTGGCGCAGGGTACGACCAAGTCATTCGAATTTTTTCCGCCGAAGTCCGATGAGGAGAGCGCGGTCCTGGCGGCCACGCTCAAAGAACTAGAGCCGCTGGATCCTTCCTTCGTGTCGGTGACGTACCGCGGCGGGCCGGCGTCACGCCAACGAACATTTGATCTCGTGACGCAGATCGAGCGGGGCGGAAATATCACCGCCATGGCTCACCTCATCTGCGTGGGCCACACCCGAAGTGAGATGCAGGTGATCCTGGAGAACTACTTGGAGTCCGGAGTCCAGAACGTGATGGCGTTGGGCGGTGACGTGCCCGACGATCCCGACCAAAACGTCTCTGAGTTCCTGCACGCCATTGACCTGGTGGAGATGACGCGATTGGCCGGCGACTTCGCGATTGGTGTGGCCGCCCATCCCCACGGGCATCCGAGGTCACCCAGCATCGAGAGTGATCGCCGCTTCCTGGCGCAAAAACTGGCGCTGGCCGACTTCGCGGTGACGCAGTTCTTCTTTGAGGTAGGCGAATGGGTCCGATTGGTTGACGAGCTCGGTGAACTCGGGTCACATAAGCCAGTTATCCCGGGCATCATGCCCGTGACGACCCTGCACGGCATAACTCGCATGGCCCAGATGGGAGCGCCCGTGCCCCAAACATTGGTGGACCGCCTCGAGGCGGCGCACAAACGCGGAGGTCCGCCGGCGGTGCGGGCCGAAGGCATCGCGGCCGCGCGCGAACTGTGTGAGCGGTTGCTCAACGAGCACGCACCGGGCTTACATTTCTATACGCTCAATCGTTCGACGGCGACGCGCGAGATTTACAACTCCCTGTTCAGTTAGGTCCTTCACTCGTTCTGGCGTGACGTGCGGCCTAAAAGAGGACTCCGCGAATCGCCTTAAGATGGGGGTCATGGCTGAAAAAATCACGACAAGCGCCGATGGCGTACTTAATGTTCCCAACAACCCGATTATTCCCTTCATTGAAGGTGACGGCATTGGTGTCGACATCTGGCCGGCTTCAAAATTAGTGCTGGATGCGGCGGCGAAGAAGTACGGCAAGACCATCGAGTGGAAAGAAGTGCTCGCCGGCCAGAAGGCCTTCGACGAGACGGGTGACTGGCTGCCCGAGCAGACCGTGACCGACTTCCGTGAATACCTCATTGGTATCAAGGGACCGCTCACCACGCCGATCGGCGGTGGGTTTCGTTCGCTCAATGTCGCGCTGCGTCAAATTCTTGACCTCTACGTCTGCCTGCGTCCGGTGCGCTGGTTCCAGGGTGTGCCCTCACCGATTAAGAATCCCGAGCTCGTCGACATGGTGATCTTTCGCGAGAACACCGAGGACGTTTACGCCGGCCTCGAGGTCGAGGCCGGCACACCTGATGCCGAGAAGCTGCGTGAATTCTTGAAGGTGAGTTTCGGCTGGGATATACGCGAGATGAGCGCCATTGGCATCAAGCCCATCTCCAAGGAGGGTTCGGAACGTCTCATCCGTGCTGCGCTCAAATACGCCATTGAGCATGATCGTCCAAGTGTCACGTTGGTGCACAAGGGCAACATTCAAAAGTTCACTGAGGGCGCATTTATGAAATGGGGCTACGAACTCGTACGTGACGAGTTTTCGGACGTCGCAGTTGGATGGGCCGATTGCAACGGCAAGCCTGGTTCGAAGTTGCTCGTGCGCGACATCATTGCCGACATTGCGTTTCAGCAGACCCTCACGCGACCCAAGGAGTTTGATGTCATCGCGACAATGAACTTGAACGGTGACTACCTCTCCGATGCGCTCGCGGCCCAGGTTGGCGGCATTGGGATTGCGCCGGGGGCCAACATCAACTACGTGACCGGTCACGGAATCTTTGAAGCGACCCATGGCACCGCGCCGAAGTACGCCGGCCTAGACAAGGTAAATCCTGGATCGGTCCTGCTCTCAGGAGTCTTAATGTTCGAGCACCTCGGTTGGACCGACGCGGCCAATGACATTGTGACGGCACTAGAAGCCACGATTTCCGAGAAGATTGTGACCTACGACTTTGCCCGTCTGATGGAGGGCGCCACGGAAGTGAAGTGTTCGGAGTTCGGTTCGGCGATAGTAGACCGCCTCTAGTTAGTTACCTCGAAGGAGCATCATGACCACCCCCGTTCACGTCACGATTACCGGCGCCGCCGGTCAGATTGGCTATCAACTTCTCTTTCGCATTGCGTCGGGACAGCTGCTGGGACCTGACACTCCGATAGTTTTACGACTACTCGAGATCGAGCCCGCCATGAAAGCCCTTGAAGGTGTGGTCATGGAGCTCGACGACTGCGCGTACCCGTTGCTGGCCGACGTGGAAACTACCAGTGACCTCAGTCACGCGTTCACCAATACGTCGTGGGCGTTGCTCGTTGGATCCGTTCCGCGCAAGGCCGGTATGGAGCGTAGCGATCTCTTAAGCGTCAATGGCGGCATCTTTAAGCCCCAAGGACGGGCGATTGCGGCGAACGCGGCCAGTGACGTGCGCATCTTGGTCGTGGGCAATCCGTGCAACACCAACTGCCTGATCGCGCGTTCTAACGCTCCAGAGATTCCCGCGGACCGCTGGTTCGCCATGACGCGACTCGACCAGAATCGTGCCGAGTCCCAAATTGCCAAGAAAGTGGGCACGAGTGTTGCCGGGGTGAAGAACCTCGCGATTTGGGGGAACCACTCCTCAACGCAGTTCCCCGACTTCTCTAACGCGACGGTCGATGGCCAGAGTGTCGTCAGCGCCGTCAACGACGACGCGTGGCTACAAGGTGAGTTCATTACGACGGTGCAAAAGCGCGGCGCGGCCGTACTTGAAGCGAGGGGAGCGAGCTCCGCGGCCTCAGCGGCAAATGCGGCCATCGATACCGTGGTCAGCCTCACCACACCAACACCGGACGATGACTGCGTATCGGTGGCGGTCAGTTCCGACGGAGAGGCCTACGACGTCCCCGCTGGCCTGACGTTCGGGTTTCCCGTCCAGGCTGATGGCAATGGTTCATGGAAAGTGAAGTCGGGATTCACGCTCGATGAGTTTGCCAAAGAGAAGATCAAGATCACCACTGATGAACTCTTGGGCGAGCGCGACGACGTGGCCAAACTCTCTTTGATTTAGAAGATCGGACCCACTCCACCAGCTACGTCCATCGCTGGGTCCGTCATAGTATGACTGCGTGTATCGCTACCTAAAGGTCGTTCCCGCTCTGGTCCTGTCAGCACTCACGCTCACTGCGTTCGGTGTGCCTCACAGTCATCCGTCAACGAAACACTCACGAGCACATGGTTACGGACTTATCGTTGGCGACGTACGTCCGTGTACGGCGAAGAAGTACGACTCAGCACAGGGTCCGCTCATTGTTCTCTTGACGAAAGACGCTAAGACCTTTGCAACGTACAACGTCTCGGCCGATCCCGGCACAACCTGGTACCACTTTGACGTGCCCGTTGGACGCTACACAATTTCAACTACGTGGTGGGGATCGAAGGTAAGCAATGTTGCGTTGAAGTTCGGCGAGACGTTGAAGGTCAACTTCGATGTGTCGTGCGGACCGTTCACTTCTTAAGGGATCGGGAGTACTTTTACATCGGCGACGCGAACCGAGCTGGTTATTCCTCTCGACGATTGTGCGGGTGGGACCACCAAATTGGTTCGAGACTGAATTGATCGGGTGAAGGGAGCATCGAGTGTCCTCGATGATTCCGCCATAAGTGGAGGTTCACAACGCCGATTTCCATTCGGTACCGAATTCTGGTTCAATCGTGAATGCATCTTCGGCGAAGTCGGGATCAAATTCGACCTTGGTCACTTCCAAAATTCTGTAGACGACTCCCTCAAGCCATGACGAGGCACTCAGTACAACGCCTCGTTCGCGATCAACGCGCAACTCAAGAAAGTCGGCGTCTCCAATCGTTAGTCCGTGTAGTCCCGGACCGAGCTCGGGATCCTCCTTATCGAGAATTATTACCTTGGCGTTGATAGTGTGTCGCCCAATCTGCATCCCTTCTGAGATTTCTACGACTTGCAATAATCCAGCAAATTCTTGCGTGCGTATCAAGTTTTGACCGTCTCCCTGACCGTGACTGTAGTTTTTTCTACCTTCGTTCGTAATCGACCGGCCGTGTCCATTGCTCCAAAAAGTCGATCCTTCGATGACCACATCAACTAGGTCATCTCCCACATGGAACTTCGCGCGGCGCCTCTCCGGTGACACCCACAGCCTCCACTTCTCCTCATGGTCCACTGGTACAGCCGCTGGACTAGTTTCGGCGGCCTCGGCTTCGTTGGCGTCAGCCCTCTGGAACGTGGCGATGCGAGCACCGTTCGCCCTCATTCGGTCAATCCTGGTTTGCCACGCGACTCGTTGAATGTCGAAATTGAACCACGTTCGACCCTCGATGTGCAGCGTCGTCCACCGAGACTCGGAGGTAGTGAGCAAATTGAAGAACTCGACTTCTAGTGCCGACATCTTTCAACCATAGGGCGAGGTGACAGAACACTGTCAATGCGACCTGACCATTGAGAGGGTTGATTCAACTCCATTTGTGGACGACTACGGCAAAATGCAAGTGCAGGATTTGAAGGTCGGCTCGGGATCGCATCAAATTTCGCAGTCACTATTCGGAGGTGGTGCGCGTCCGTCTCGCGAAGCCGCTCTACGCCCGGTGCAGTGCGAGTGCGCCACGAGCCGCGGCGAAGAACAGTTGCTCACGAACGTCGCGAGCAGCATCCCAGTTGCGGTAGTCCCACGACTCACCTGCCAGTGAGTCGCCGGCGTAGAGCAATTGCGCGAAACGAACGTGACGATACTTGGCAACAGCGATGAAAGCGGAAGATTCCATGTCGACCATCGCGCAGCCTTCATCAATGCGACGTTGCGTCCGTCCGCGTGTCTCTCTCATGAAAGCGTCCGTCGTCCAGGTACGACCGACGAAAAAGGGTCGATCCATTTCTCGAAGTGTCTTGGAGAGCACGCGCACGCCGAGTTGATCGGCCTCGATGATCCGACTGGGTGCTGCGTAGTGAAAACTTGTTCCCTCGTCGCGCAGGGCCGATGACACGACCATTACCTGGCCCAGTGCGAGCGCGTCGACGAGCGCTCCCGCGCCGCCACACGCGACAAAAGTGGTGACGCCAATCGAGGCCATCTCTTCGGTGATGCCCGCGGCAAGCGGCGCACCGACACCGGGATGGATGACCGATACGGTGCCGTACTCACTCACATACTCGTAGACGGGATTGCGTCCAATCTCGCTACGCAGCGAATAGACGGGCTTCAACACTCCTTCTGCGGCAAGTTGCTCTAACAGTTCGTTAAAGAAGCAGAGCACGGCGACCGGCGCCACGTGGTCCTGCACGTCGTGCAGCATGTAGGCCTCGATGATTCCCGGTTCGTTGAGGTCGTCTTCGGTGAGCGCGAGCGGTTCCACGGTGACGATCTACTGCTCCGCGTGGGGATGGGCCAGCTGCAGCCAACTGAGCAGTGGCACGATGGCGTTAATATCGCCGCGCACCTTGACCCGACCTTCGCGCAGTGCCGTCGCACTATCGAAGCGACCAGTGGTCAGCGCGAGCGCGTCCGCGTACGTGAGACTCACCATTGCGTCGGCGGCGAGATGGTCACCGGCACACAGCGACGCGCCGTCGGCGCTCATCGTGAATGTGATCGCGTGCGGGAGTGACGTCGGGCCGTCCACGAACTCGAGCACCACGCGAAACGTTTGTGAGTTGGCATCGAGCGGTATTGGATCAGCGTGACGCAGGTTTTCGTTCAGATCGTCAAACCACTTATCGGAAAGAAATTCAGTCACGAATTAGGGCGCCGGCTGTACGGCGGCTTCGGACGCAGACTTCTTTGGCTTGCGGCTAATTTTTCGACCGAGCCAGGCAACCGGGTCGTAGTCGGCGTCGACCACGCGCTCTTTCAGCGGGATGATTGCGTTGTCGGTGATGTGGATGTGCTCGGGGCATACCTCGGTGCAGCACTTGGTGATGTTGCAGTAGCCCAGCCCCATCTCCTCGTGCACCAGGTCGCGGCGGTCATTGGTGTCGAGCGGGTGCATCTCGAGTTCGGCGTAGCGGATGAAGAATCGCGGCCCTGCGTAGTGCTCCTTGTTCTCCTCGTGGTCGCGAATGACGTGGCACACGTCCTGGCATAAGAAGCACTCGATGCACTTGCGAAACTCTTGGCCGCGTTCGACGTCCTTCTGGAACATCCGGTAGCCACCCTCGGGCATGGGTGGTGGCAGGAAGGCCGGCACTTTCGCCGCCATGATGTAGTTGAAAGAGACGTCGGTCACCAGGTCGCGGATGATCGGAAAGGTCTTCATGGGCGTGACCGTCACGGGACCCTCGGGCAGGTCCTGCATGCGCGTCGTGCACATGAGGCGCGGTCGTCCGTTGACCTCGGCCGAGCACGAGCCGCACTTGCCGGCCTTGCAGTTCCAACGACAGGCGAGGTCGGGGGTTTGCGTGGCCTGCAAGCGGTGAATGATGTCGAGCACCACTTCACCCTCGTTGGGCTCGATGGTGTAGTCCTTAAACTCACCGCCGTTCGCGTCGCCGCGCCAGATTCGCATCGTAACGTCAGTCATTGCTTCGCCTCCTCGAGCAGGGCCTTTAGTTCATCGGGAATCTCCAAGAGTGGTGACTCTTCGGTGATGATGGGGCTGTCCCATTTGCCGCCGTCACTGGAGTGCGCAAAATTGAACGTCCCATAGTGCGGATCGGCCTTCGGGAAGTCTTCGCGCGTGTGACCACCACGCGACTCCTTGCGATTGCGCGCGCCGAGGGCCACGGTCTTGCACACCGTGAGCATTGCGGGCAGGTCCGTTGCCAGGTTCCAGCCGGGGTTGTATGCCCGGCCACCCTTGACCGAGAGATTCTTCACCCGCTCGGTGAAGGTGCTGAGTTGGACAATCGCGTCGTCGATCTCGCTGGCGGTGCGAATGATGCCGACGTTGGTCTGCATCATCTCTTGCAGGTCGTGTTGGACGTCGTAAGGATTTTCGCCATCGATGCGGTCAAAGGGTCCGAGCGCTTCCTTGACCGCGTAGTCCACTTCGGCCATGTCGAGTTCGGTTGCCGCGTGGCCACTCTCGATGTACTCGGCCGCGCCTGCGCCGGCGCGCCGCCCGAAGACCACGAGGTCACTCAGTGAATTGCCGCCCAGGCGGTTGGCGCCGTGCAGGCCGCCCGCGCACTCGCCGGCAGCGAAGAGACCGGGCGCGTCCGTGGCGGCGCTGTCCGCCTCGACCTTGACGCCGCCCATGATGTAGTGGCACGTCGGGCCAATCTCCATGGCTTCACGCGTGATGTCGACGCCGGCCAACTCCATGAACTGGTGGTACATCGAGGGCAGTCGGCGCCGGATGAATTCGGGCGTGCGTCGCGAGGCAATGTCGAGGAGGACCCCGCCGTGGGGTGTGCCGCGGCCGGCCTTCACTTCGGTGTTGATGGCCCGGGCCACTTCGTCGCGCGGCAATAACTCTGGAGGGCGGCGACCAGCGGAGTGGTCGTCGTACCACTTGTCGGCTTCCTCTTCGGTGTCGGCGGTCTCGGCGCGGAACATGTCGGGCACGTAGTTGAACATGAAGCGTTTCCCTTCGGAGTTGCGCAGCACGCCTCCGTCACCGCGTACACCCTCGGTGACGAGCAGCCCGCGCACGCTGAGCGGCCAGACCATGCCGGTGGGATGGAACTGAATGCACTCCATGTCGATGAGCTTGGCGCCCGCCCACAACGACATCGCGTGGCCGTCACCGGTACCCTCCCACGAGTTGGTCGTGAACTTCCACGACCGTCCGGTGCCCCCGGTCGCCATGATGACGGCCTTGGCACCAAAGGTGACGAACTCGCCGTTGTGGCGCCAGTAGGCCACGCAACCCGCGACGCGACCACTCGAATCGTGCACCAGTTGTAGGACCTTGCACTCCATGTAGACGTCGGTACCCATGGAGACGACTTTTTGTTGCAGCGTGCGGATGAGTTCTAGCCCAGTGCGGTCGCCCACGTGGGCCAGGCGCGCGTAACGGTGACCGCCAAAGTCGCGCTGGAGGATCTTGCCGTCCTTGGTGCGGTCAAACAGTGCACCCCACTGCTCGAGCTCCCACACGCGGTCCGGCGATTCCTTGGCGTGCAACTCGGCCATGCGGTAGTTGTTGAGCATCTTGCCCCCGCGCATGGTGTCGCGGAAGTGGACCATCCAGTTGTCCTCGGAGTAGACGTTGCCCATCGCGGCCGCAATGCCGCCCTCGGCCATGACCGTGTGGGCCTTGCCGAGCAGTGACTTGGTGATGATGCCGACCTTGAGACCTCGTTGCTCGGCCTCGATGGCGGCGCGTAGTCCGGCGCCGCCGGCGCCGATGATCAGCACGTCGTAGTCGTGGTGTTCGTAAGGGGAGGTAGTCACAGCGATCCTTGATCTAGAAGAGTTTGTAGTCGGTGATCGCGCCCGAAGCAACGAGGCGCACGTACACGTCAGTGAAGGCCACGAAGAACAATGAGGCCCACGCAAAGTTCATGTGTTTGGCGTTGAGCGGCGTGAGGATCTTCCAGAGGCGGTATTTCAACGGGTGCTTCGTGAAGTTTCTCGTCCCACCGCCGCAGACGTGTCGACAGGCGTGACAGCTAAGCGAGTAGCACCAGAGCAGGGTGGCGTTGACGGTGAGCACGATGGTGCCTACGGTGACGCCCAGTCCCAGCCCCGGTTGGTAGAAGGACTGAATCGCGTCCCAGGTCAGCAGGCAGTTAAACAGCAGCAGCACGTAGAAGAAGTAGCGGTGCATGTTCTGCATGACGAGAGGGAATTTGGTCTCACCCGAATACGAGCCGTGCGCGTCAGCGACGGCACAGGCGGGAGGGGACCACCAGAAGGCGCGGTAGTAACTGCGCCGGTAGTAGTAACAGGTCAGGCGAAATCCCAGGGGGAAGACGAGGATGAGCAGCGCCGGCGAGAGGTTCCAGTAGTTCCAGGCGATCCCGGCCTTGGCGCCACTGACACAACTGCCGGTGAGACAGGGCGAGTAGAGAGGGCTGATGATGTTGCGGTGCATGTCGGCGCCGACGAAGTAGTACTTGTTCTGAAACGCGGCCCAGGTCGAATAGATGACGAAGGCCACCAGGATTGACATGGTGGCGACGGGCTGGATCCACCATCGGTCTTGTCGCAACGTGGGTGTTTCGGGACCGCCGCGCACACCACCCAGCACGACTTTCGTAGAGCTCTCCACTACCGCCACGGCGTCTCCTTACCTGTCGAATCC
>Ga0182015_10005515_pt1 | contig 13116 bp, 17 predicted proteins | sample 712P3MmetaG_FD_120478 | JGI IMG/M metagenome (GOLD analysis project Ga0182015, IMG submission 120478) | Permafrost microbial communities from Stordalen Mire, Sweden - 712P3M metaG | ecosystem: Environmental > Terrestrial > Soil > Wetlands > Permafrost | place: Sweden: Stordalen | collected...
ATACCGGGAATCCCTGTAAATCCCCAACCATCATCGTCTATTCCCTTGACTCCACCCAGAATGCCGTGCCCATCAAATTCAAACTCAGAATTCAGGCACTGGTCAACTTTTCTCTTTTTATTCTTGTTGTTTTTGTTTCCGACATTGTTATCGGATTCAGTGTCACTTTCTGATTCTGAGGCCATATCATTTTCCTCTAGAGTGAGGATAAAGTCGTTTGGTCGCTTTATGCCCATGGTTTGAGAGTTTTCCTCGTCGATGAAAATCCGTCAAAATTTTGTAAAATCACGCATTAAAGCCACGTTTAGACAGGGACTGGGCGGGCCTCTTGGCCATTTCTCGGACCTGAAAAGGAAAAATCTTCGTTGATCATCCGCCCAACTTGCAAGTCAGTCTCCCGCCCTCTAGAATGAACTCGGACGAGCTGATCTGGAATGTGGTAAACCATGACTTCTGCTCCTTCAAAGTCAAGTAGATTCTCCCTCCCCGTCCATGACTACCAAGACTAATTTTCACAGAGCAAAAACTCAAAGTTTCTGTCGCAATGAATTCAATGTCACCGGCCTTTGCTCACGACAGTCCTGCCCTCTTCTCTCCAAATATGCGACCATCCGCGAAGAGAATGGGATCCTATACCTCTACATGAAAACCGCAGAACGAATGCATTCTCCCGCAAAATGGTGGGAGAAAATCAAACTTTCACAAAACTACGAAACTGCCTTGTCACAGGTAAATCCCCAAGACTGCCAGCTGACTTTGTAGATTGACGACCGCTTGATGTACTATCCCACCTTTTTGAAACACAAGTGTAAACAGCGATTGACAAAATTGACGCAATACCTAATTCGATCACGACGATTAATGCTGGCTCCCGGCCCACGAGTTACGACCCGAATGGCTCCTAAACGGGCTCGGCGAGAAGAGACAAGAGAACGGAAAGCCCTTGCTGCCGCACGATTGGAGAAACAAATTGAGAAGGAATTGGTGAATCGATTAAAGTCGGGCAATTATACAGAAGACATGTTGAACATTAATGAAGAAATTTGGAAGAAAGTTCTCGATCAACGAGCCAGAGCTGAGAGGGGCGAACCCGAGGAGGAGGAGGAAGTGGAAGAAGAGATTGAAGAAGAGGTAGAGTTTGTCAGTGATGAAGAGGGGTTGGTTTCGGGAGATGAGGAATTTGATGATTGGCTTGGCGAACAGAACGAATTTGAAGAGAGTGAGGGTGAGGAAGTCGAGGTGGGCGGAAAGAGGAAATTACTTGTCGATGGCGATAATGGCAAGCGGAAGTTGGCACGTGTCGAAATTGAGTATGAGGAGGAACGCGAGGATGACCCTGTGCGGCAACGGGTCCTCGCTGATTGATGGATCTCCAGCTACAGATATGTGGCCCGCGGACGAGGGGTGGGCAGGTGAGGAAGTCGGATGAATTCTGGTTTTAGAAACTTTCAATGAACCCCGTATGCTATAATACTATTGAATCCCAACCAAATATATGCTTGCCAACTTTACCAGCAAAATCAAGAGTAGCTACTTACATGGTCTCACACCCTTCGGGTGCGTCAGGATTCTCTCCTCTCCTCCGTCCACCTCTCAAATTGAATGCCAATGCCTCGAGCATATCTCTCGTGACAAATGTGCCCCTTAATCCACTTTGACGAGTAATGTCGTTGCGTGATCGGATCTTGTATTCGTCGTGGAGTGATTGGCGAGACTGGAGTCCCTTTCCGAGTCCCTCGGGAGAGAAGATTTTGACGGTATGATCGATCCCTGAGGCTGCGAGGATGGGATGGTAGGGGTGACCGGTCATGACGTTTGTTACGGATGAATCGGCGTTCAATAGTTGGACTATCCCGGAAGTTTTCTGATCCCCTGCAAATTAGTATATTACACGGAAGGTGATACAGATGAACAGAATTCCATCGTCAGATCCAGACATGACGTATTCATCATCCAAACCAAAATAATTGACATCTTTGATCTGCAAATTAGACTTGCTTTGAGGGAGTGAGTACAGTTTGAACATTGCAATGCCCAGAGTAAGCTTTTCGATGACTTACGATGGGAACATCCTTTGCAACGTCCCGTTCCGGATGATGCAAGCCCCCTCGTCTGTTCTGGAAAAAGAACAGCGGAGAAAGATCGTCGTCATCATCATCTTCATCATCGTCATCCTCTTCCCCATCCTCCACGTTCGGGCCATATCTCAACATAAGTGTATCATCTTCCTCTTCGACGATATCACTGTCACTCTCCACTTCCTCCTCATCTGAATCTTGATAGAGTGCAGCGGGGTGAGCAGCCTCAAATGCGTCGAGCAAAGTTTGTGCTTCCTCTTCCTCCTCTTCATCTTCCATGTCGATAGAAGGACTAAACGCCCCTTCAATAAATGCAAAATTGAGTCCGTCACCGAGTAATAATACCAACGCACGTAATACTTCGACCCCCCAGTACCGTTTATCCTCAACAGACTTCTCAGAAGACTGCACCAAGCGTTCAAATGCAATAGACATATCCGTCAATCTCTCATAGAGAATCTCTTCCCCTCCCAACTTGACGAGAGGAACGGTCGGCGCATCCGCTCTCTTCAGCGAAAGCTCTCGAAGGATATTGTTTGGGGCAATAACATCTTCAAACCATCCTGTGACCAGACGAATAAACTGCATAGTCCATCCATCCCACGCCCGGGGAATCCAATGATCCCAGCCTCGAATTGGTGAGAGGAGGATATTTTCGGGATGAGGAGCCGGCCAATCGAGTTTGAGAGCGAGTACACGAGAAACGACGCCTATGACCGTGACAAACCGAACTGCTTCTTCGCGTTGGGAAGAAAGGTTGCCGGAGCCAGAGTACATTGCTAATCTCATATCGCTGAGTAATGAGACTACCGACTCGTGTGCCATGAGAAGGGTTTGTTGAGTCAATTCACTTGATGGAGCAAAGACCATGCGACGAATAGCAGTAAGTTGACGACCCAATGCGTCCGGCGAGACCGTCGAGGTAATCGATTCGGGGGGGATAGTAATAGATGACATTGCCGCCAAGGAGCTATTTGTCTCGGCGGAAACACTCGACTCGCGAAGTGGAGGGGGTTGTCTTCCTGTATCGAGGGAACTTCCACTCGACTCGACACCTCCTTGAACTGGTTCTCCATCTTCACCTTCCCTTCTAGTGGATTGTCGTTTTCGTTTTGCGCGTGTGGGGCTGGATTCTGTGGGATTGGTTTTTGTAGTGGTTTTGGAACGGGCGTTGGGTTCGACTTGAGGGGTGGGGGAGTCGTGGATGTTGAACATGTAGACTGAATCTGCGGACCAGGAACCGACGAATTCGTTTGGTCTTGCGTCTGAGAATTTACAGGCTGTGATATGAACGCTTCGTCGTGAGGTCGGAGCTTTTCCGTGTGGCGAGAATCGACGGACACACTAACAATCAGAAATAAATTTTGATACGGGGGAGTACTTGTGTTGTGGTTTCACAGTTCCAAGAGATGTTGCCCCACTCACTCTGCATGTCTCGTCCTACCATTCGACGGTCGTGAAGGAATGCGTGTGGATGGGAGCCTCCAACGACGAGGTACATTGGATTGGCTTTTGTCATTGTCAGGGTGGTGAGTTCAATGTTGTAAGGTTTGTAGGAGATTAGTGGTGGCGGACAATTTCTTGGAGATGCAGGACATGGATGAGAGATTCGAAGGTCATGGTGGCGGATATCACCTGCAATTAGACTGGGGGTCAAGTGATTGTTGACTACCATCTTCTGAACAACTCAAGAATGTGTTTGGATTATCTTCCGTGACAATCCGTTTTGTCATGTCAGAATGACAGTACCATGTCCTTTTAGTGGATCCAGGAGCATGTCGTTCAGGAGTGTATTCCACTTCGGAGAGTTTGATGAGACGATCTCCGGCACAGGAAATGATTTTGGTGTTGTTTGTATGTGGCATGAACTTTGCAGAGAAAATGTTTCCCATGTGGCCTTCTGGTCAGATACAATCTTCAAAATGGACTGGCATGTACCCGTGTCGAGTATTTTTCGGACAGCAAATTTGTCGTAGGCAGACCAGATGAACAATCGATGGTCATCACTTCCCGAGATGAGATACTCGCCTTCTTGACTCCATCTATTCCCCCAATCAGTCGATAGTTCCCAATCAGAATCTCATACGATAGTGTATTTACACATCCTCTGTGTCCGTTCAATTCATAAGACAAATCTAGTTTCTCGATCCACGCTTTTGAGCCGTACAATGATGTCCCTGTACCCGTCAGCATAATTGAAAATAGCGAGAGCAGCAAGGATAATATGTGTAATTGGGGGGAGGGCAGTACTGCTTGCTTTGCGTGATTGTCCGTAGATGTCTCTGTCCACCAGAGCGTCGGGGAGCATTGCTGGAGATGGAAGCTCTGTTTGTGCTCTTCTTCTTGACCACCAGACTGTCTGTTACAGGTGCGAGACTTGTGACCAATTTCTGATTTCGATTGCGGAGGAGTGGCCCATGCACGGTTATGTCAGCCACACAAAAACAACAAAGCCACTTTCCCCCAAACACTAACTTGCAAGTCTACACACGCGAGCTGCAAGGCACGGGAATGAGGGAAGCGACAGAGAATACCAAACACAGCTCCATTGCAACCATTTTACGGTGGACGGGAAGAGGATTGGTTCCTAAAAAGATGCTCGCATTTTTTTAACGGAAGAGATTGAGGATGGTGGGTTGCGGGGAACTTTCAAAATAAAGCCCGCGATTTCGACAGGTACGATTTTGTCCCTTATAGAAAGATTACCGGGTCAATGACCTTGGAGCTTGGATTATTGTCGCCCTTCACGTAGAACCAGAGTCCAAAGCTCCCCCGTCCCTAGTCAAGACGGACACATTGACTTTTTGCTAGGTGGATTTATGTAGGATTATATCGACCCCGACAATTACGTCAAGAAAATCGCCTTACGCCTCTCTCAAAAAATGACCGACTGGAAGCAGCGGAAGACTAGGTCGCCCCATATACAAGTCCCTCATACCTCCTCGATGATGGGAAAGAAAAGGCTTATGAAAGAGCCTACTCGATATCTTCCGGTCGTGACGAGAATTCGATGCGAAGTCTGCAGCATCCGCCTTCTTTCTTGACAGAGACCAGGTTTGTCCCTGAAGTGGATAAACGTGAGAGTTTTCTTTGTATATCGCAATTATCGATTCTGTATTCTAATTTGAATGCAACTATTCTCTTTTACATCTCGCAGACTTCTCGCACCTCCAAATTTCACGATGTAATGGACGGCCATTTGTCTAAATTGTGATGTGATGTGAAAGGCATTGTGAACTCATTTCACTCTGGAATGGAAGCGTGATGATTTTGCTCCGTGATTACAAGAAATGAGAGTAAAGATATATGTGGGCTTCTTCCTTGGAAGAATTTTTTCGCGCAAAACTTCTGCTACTATCATGATTAATCAAGTCAATTCACCTGGTGCGCCGAACGTCACTCGCAATTGCTAGAAGATAAGAAGAATCTTTCTAGCTTCTAGAGAGGTAGGATTAGTGGTGCTTCGCAGACCGGACACGATGTGAGGGACTAAAATGGAAAGAATTTGACCGATTCCGCTGTGTTTTATCACTAGTAACGCCTTAACCCGAAGCCTTTCCACGCTTAGGTTATATGTACCCAAATGACATCGTCCAGTCTATTGAACGACGTATCTATGCAACCAGATGTACATCCCAAGCTCCCCGCCTCTATTTCCCCTCTAATCAGAGTCCCGCCTCCGTTTCCGTGGTCCCCTCTTCACCATCAAAGCAACATTCTTCCCAGCCGGCGCTTCAAATCCCAAAACCCTTCGATCCCTCCGGTATCCCTGCCACCATCCCCACCTCTCCCCCTCCAATGTGTGAACTTTCTTTTGCGCCGATAACACCGTAATCGAATCCCGTATTCGCGGAGGTGAAGGTGGCGGCGTAAAGTCTCTTGTCCCCGATTCGTTTATTGACGGCGGTTTCGCGGGGATATCCATACTTTGTTCGTCTTGGTTCAGAACAAGTGTGGTTGGTGATGGGGTTGACATGATTGTGGCGGGGGTTGGCGCGAGGTTGGCAGGTTTATTCGCCGGAGCATGTGCTGTGGTGGGAATCAAGGGGCGGAATGGAATTTTGGCGCTTGACCTGGGATGGGCCTTTTACCATTTAAGTACTGCCAATTTTGGTCGTACATAGTCACACAGACCCCGCCAACCGGAGCACGGGATTCCTATGCCGATCGGTCAGTGGCGCCGCGCGCGCCGTCGCGCGAAGGATACATCATAAATGCCGCTGCAAATTTTGCATACCAGTTTGCATTTAAAAAGTAACAGTCAATACACATTACAAAACCCCGACACCCTTATTTTTATTCAATATGTATTCCCAAAATCATATCTAATTTGCAAGCGGATTGTTCTCGAAGTAAGGAAATTCCCCAGGGAGATTCCCAGATTCGTGTAGAACAGCGGTGAAAACTCCCAAAATTTGGCACTTTGGCACCCGTGTCCGCATCTTCATCTTTTGGCTCTACCCGCCCCACTGACAGATTGTTCCTGCCTGACCGCCGTCTCCACCACCAGTGTATCTCCATGAACTGCACTCCGGGACGCTGGGAAACGCGTCTCAACGTCCACATCCGCCCAATTGAGACCAACTCTTGACATTCGGACCACTTATAGTAGACGCTCTGTACACCAGAGGCAGATAATCCTACCAAGAAAGAGATCAATAGACCGGGGTCAGGATGACTGACACGTGTACTTCTATTGTCTTCGGCCAGAAACTGTTCAAACAATGGCGAATCGCCGCATTCAATCGAAAGCTCGACGCTACAAAGTTCGCGACATGATTCGGCAATTTTGGACATGAACTCGGAGTGATTTTTGGAAGAGATTGAGGTCGTGCCTCTCTCGGCACATTCGAAATGATCGCAACTTTGTCGAGACAATGTCTAGTTGGAAGAGGGCATCGATTTCCGACAAGGCGTCTTGTACGTTGCGCATTCGTAAACTGATGTCGAGATACACTAGATTCGGCAAATGGAAGAAGGCTAGGTTCAAGCCATTTGTGAAACCCGGGCACTCCTGTACCGAGAGCGACGTAATAGTAATAGGTAACTGAATGTTATCGGGAAGCTGGTGATTGCTGATGCGGAGCCTATCGAGTGGGAACTGACGGAGATCTTTCCACCATCTCAAAGCTGCGTAACGACCGGAATTCGAACCCCAAACGCCTAGATCGAGATTCTTCAATGACGGCATCGGGGGAGGGGTATTCTTCATGTCGTCGAAAAACCATATATTTAGACTTGAGAGCTTGGTTTTGAACAGCTTGAACACGGTTTCATTGAAGCATGGACCAAGGCCATGCGCCGTCAAGAGTTTTGACGGCGCGTACTCGATGTGAACGTTGTCGAATGCAAGAATTGCAAACCATGCAATGGCGCGGGTTATTTCGTCTTGGAGGCGTTGCATCTGTAGTAACGGGATACTGTCGACCTCGCTCGGATTCCAGCCAAACGATTCCAGATGGATTTTCAGTGTTGTCAATCGGTGCGGAAGAAACGTCGAAATCCGTCGAAATGGTTTCAAATTTTGCAGACAGGATTCAACCACAGTGTCGGCTTTTCGTTGATGGGTCCAATGATAGACAAATCGAGATGTAAGTGCGTTGTGTAGCTGAAATTTTCGAACAACGCGTCGTTTATGCTTAGTTCTTTCATGAGATGATTGTTTAGGGCTGTATTCTGATCGTCGTCGTGCGCCAGAGCGAAGGAAGAGAGAGTACGGTCCACAGGCGAGAAACAAGAACGCACGAAAAGAGGTCCCTTGTCGGGAGGTAGTCGATCACGTTCTGAAAGACTTCAGCCGCAATACAATCGATTGGAGACGTTCGCGAATCTTTTGATGAATACAAGATATTCCCTTCTAACATTTTATCTTGTCGCGTTTGACTAGAATTTTCGCTGGGACTCATTGTGAAAACGACCCGAAGATATTTGAAAACAGCTCCGGCACAACTTCCTCTAAATGTCTGCTTTCACAATCGCCGTTTTTAGAAGAGTTGAATGAGGAATCTGATCATCGGCGAAGGATGTTTGTTATTCGATTTCAGAGTTATTACTTCTTCAACTTCTTCGAACTTAAATTTATACCCCGATATTATGTCAGGTTTGACGTAATCCGGATTCTGTGAAGCGCGCGAGGCTCGAGCGCGAAGCGCCTCCGATCCGCGAACCTGTAAACTAGCGCCTCAGCGGACAGGTTATTTATAGGAACGATTACGCCAGCCTCCTCCTCTGCAAGAAATCCAACGTACCGGATGTTGAGATGGATAAAGACTCATTCCAGGTAGAGTCCCCTGAAGTCTGGTTAACATTGAGAACTATGAAATCATCCGCAAAGTCGGTAGCGGTGCTTTTGGCGAGGTGTACGAAGCAATCGACCTGTCAAATTCCAAAACACCGCCGTCAAGAGTCGCCATCAAGATTGTATCTCGTTCATCTCAATCACCAGATTCTGATATCGCTTTTAGATTCCAAAGGCCAATCTAAATACGCACACCCGTCGACAACGAATTGCACGCGAAGTCGTTCTCCACTCAAGATTTAGATCGAACCCGTCCTTCCTCGAATTGCGATCGTACTTTGAAGACTTGTCGCGAGTGTATATCGTCACTGAACTCTGTCCCAATGGAAATTTGCTTCGATATCTTGAATTTCATCCCGACGGACTACCAGAAGATCAAGTCCGTGGACTCATGCAAGACGTTGTCAATGGCATTCAGCGTAAGCTCGCCCAGTAACCCACTCACAATAGAACTACATGTTCAAGGAATTATGCATCGTGATTTAAAGCTTTCCAATATTCTCTTGGATAAACACATGCGGACTGTACGTGCCCATTGAAACTCGATTGACGGCCAGAAAATTGCAGATTTTGGATTAGCAAGGATCATCGAAGACTCAAAAAGTGAGAACGAGTTTACCTTTTGCGGAACACCAAACTACATTTCTCCTGAAATTCTCGCAAAGAAGCCATATGGTCTCTCAAGCGATATCTGGAGTCTAGGTTGCATATTCCTCACTCTTCTCACGGGAAATCCTCCGTTTGCAGTACGTCGCGACTCTGCTCATACTCTAACAGAAGGGAACCGAAATAGAAGACGTCCTCAACCGTGTTATGCGAGGAAAGTATGATATTCCCAAACGCATTTCTCGTGACGCAAGAACTTTGGTCCAGACAATGCTAGAGAGGGTAATATTTTTATCAGACAGGAGGCTAATGGAAGAATCCCGCCTATCGAATCTCAACGTTTGAGATCCTGAAGGACAGATTCTTTGACGGACCGATTTGTCTACTTCCTCCGGTGCCAGCAGATGGCTTAGCAGTCGCCGATGAATCATCCGTCCATGAGAAAACTGGAGACCAAGACAGAATCCTTCCTCGAATGCGAGATATCCACCGAAAACCTCGTTCTCGCAGACGGCTTCCTAAGACAACGGTTAGTACAGATCACGACGAGGATAAAGGGTTACGGACGATGTTGGAAGAGATCCGTGTACCCTCCAAATCGCAGCGGAAACGAAGTGCAGAGAAAGCTCCTATCCCATACGAGAGCAGACGCCCTTCCGAGAACCGTGAGCCACGCCGCCATCGAAATCATGTCGTCTCTCATCAATCCGCTGAAATTAACCGTGCCTCGTTTGGGAGTTTCCGTGATAGCAATCGACACGTGTCCGGAGGGAGTACGTCCAAGGACAGCTACTCTGGCGAAAAGGAGGCCATGTTTGAAGTTTACGAGAGTGATGCTGTTGAACCTGCAATAGAGCTGGAAACCGTTCCACGTCCATCGCGTCTCGGAAACCCAAGCCCCGGAGAGGGGTTACGAAATGCCCTGGGAAATCTGGAAAATTGTCTCCATCGGAAACAGAGCAACGGACAAACGCAACTGGATCACAACAAAGGAGGTAACAAAAGCCAAAAGAGTTCGTCGGAGAAAGGTTTCGCGACAATGGTCGAAGAACTAGTGGAACCTCAGCGATTTCAGAAAGGTATCCCCATGAGATCCGGAGTTCTAATGAAACAGAGAACTTGGAGCCTACACGCAAACGCAGAAGCCCAACTGACCTTCAGCGTGGACTCCTCTCTCTTTTGTCTAATCTGAATCAACGCAAACCGTCCAAGCCCCACGATCGACGAGAACGCCACATCTCTCCACTACTTCGCCCGTCCGACCACGATTCCGGTTCATATACACCCATACTTCCAGCTCGACGATCAGACCTCTCAGAATATTCCACCTTTTTGGCCAAATATAAATTTTCAACGGGCGGAATCCCTCCTCTGACGCAACATACAAAACACGGTAACGTCAAAGTCGATCCGAAAGGAAACATCGAACTCCATCTCCCTTCCATATCCCGCAACACGTTTTCAATCTCATCTGATTCCACCCTGGTCACGGTCACTGACAGAGGACGGATTGTATGGCAGGGAGACGTCGATGCACTCCCGTGGCGATGGACGAGGGTCTTCCGATACGCAAGTCGATTTGTGGGAATCTGTCGCGCGAGAATCCCGAAAGTCAGTGTTGAAGTTGGTGGGGTCAGAGCTCGAGTAATGTTGAACGGTGACTTTGAAGGATGTAATATCCAGCAAGGAATATTGATACGGAGGGGCTCTAAACAACGTGTGGTCAAAGTTTTCACCCTGGATGACGATGTTGAGGAACTTCAGTGGGAGGGCGATCTTTCCGAGATTCCCCAGGAATGGGAAGATTTATTAAGGTCGTCAGTGGAGTTATACTCAAGATTCAGAGCATTGGGTGACAATGCACGGCTTGATGAAGAATCAGATGATACCTCGAGATGCATTCCTGGAGTTGGATGGTGTTCTACTCGTGGTTCGAAGGTACAATTACTACTATTCAAGGACGGCGTGAGAATTGACGTAAATATGGAGACGGGGGAACTTGTGTACTGTAGCAAAAATCAGAGAAAGGAGAAATGGGCATTACATCATGGGAGACTACCTACATATATTACAGAGAAGTTGGAGTTGTGTAGAGCATTTGCGGACGTAGAGTAGTGAACCTCTGAAGTCAGATCTCGGTGGTGGAAACTGGAAGATCTTCACGTGTCGTCGTTTTGCTGATAAACTTTTAAGACGTGTGACTGAACTCAATTTAACACATCCCCATCACACACGCACGCGTGTCTCTGCTAAAAATGGCCTTGGCTCACTTTAAATTTAATCCTCGGATTTCAGCCTCTGTCCTTCTCTCTCTCCATTATGTCTCACTCCCGCCTTCTACCGAACGCATATCAAACCCGTCCTACTAATGGCATCTCTCCATTATATCTCACCCCGTCAAACCCATGTCAGAATTGTCACCGACTTGACCACGTCACCGAAAGATGTCCCAACCCATCAAGGTCACATCAGAAGAGCCAAACAGGGTCTATTGGACCTCACAATGGGGAAGGAGTTCCAACCCAACTCCAGAGATCTTACCACTTGAACCGCCATGCGACGGGCTTTCAAAACTGGATAACTCCGCCATCGCAGTATCTCAGCATCCCTCAACCACACCAAGTCCCAGCCTACACGCACTACGACCCGAAAGCCTACCAAAGTCAGTCTATGGTTACGGACGTGGAATTCCCTTCTCTTGTGGGTACATCTCTAGCCGGCTCGCTGCTGAACTCGCCACTGTTTGTCAACCCGAGTATCACGTTCATGCCCAACTTTGTCGTCCAACCGCTACCCGGTCAGACCTCGACAGCGGCTTCCTTGGTCAACACCACCACACAGGTACAAGCAAATGATGGCGCGGGGACTCCGTTGGCGATTTCACTTCCCACAAAAGCGGATGCGACTTTCGGTGAAGAAATGTCGTTCTTTGATCAAGCGATGTGGAACAACGAATGCGATTATTTACTGATGCCTAATAATGGGACATCACCAACCGATTATTCATGGTGATAGGTTGGAGAAGAGATTCTAAGGTGGACAGAGAAGTATTTATGTAGGGGAGTAATTTGATTGCATGGAACAATTTGGCAAACAACCCAGACAAACAGCATACATAACATGAGCCTTTTCCAGAGACCGTCATATATGCTACACATCCCCACCTTATCATTTATTTGATGGAAACATTATCCTCTTGCGTAGGCCAATCTGGTCTTTGGAGTTTGTGATACGGCTATGCACGATGTCTCTCGTGTTATTTGCTACATTCATCAGACAATTCGCAGTAACTGGAAAGATGTCGAGCCTCTTCGAAAGCGTCTGGGCGATCTGTATTCAATCGAAAACCGAGTTATTGATCAAACGGACCATCTCAGGTCTTGTTCGAGTTGGCGAAGACGCAAATAGAGGGTCAGCGGGAGAAAGCTTGCGATAGCTCCTGAATTCACTGGTTATAGTTAATGCAAGTAAATTTCCTATAAGTCCTAACTCCGTATTGTTTGTCCGCGCTCGTTCGCAACACCGAATTGTTTGATCAAAAATGATCTTCTGCTCTTCGACGACGACGACCGCCTTCTCCGCGTCGCAACAGTTCCGGAAACAACTCTCTCGCTCCAGGTTCATTGTCCTCCTGTATCCTTTCAGCCAAGCTTCGTGAAACTCTCTCCTCCTGTGATTTCCCTATTCTGTTTGGGAAGAGTTCGATGGGTTTTGATTCATTTTCGACGACCAATTCTTGTCCTGGAGAAATGCGGCCTTCTAGAGAGGGGGTGTTCGAGGAAAGAAAGGTTCGAGGTTCGCTAGTAGCTGCCGAATCCATTGCCGCACGTCCTACGACTGCAATTTTTGACGGGAACAAATCCAAAGGCTCGTCGATTGGACGCGTTCGTCTCGGTCGATCTGAAGAGGAAACTGTTTGGACAATGTTTGCGAAGGCTGGGTGTGATCCTTTGACACGTCTTCGTTGTTCAGGCGATCGTGATCTCGAGTCGTCTCTACTGGCGTCACGTCGGGACTCGTTGGAGACTTTAGAAGGGAACAGTTCGACGCCCTCATTGCGCGGTGGATCGTCGTAATTCAGGGGAGGAGATTTTGAGCGAGACCTTCGACGACGTCGGTATGGATCGAATCGTC
>Ga0182015_10005516_pt1 | contig 13115 bp, 17 predicted proteins | sample 712P3MmetaG_FD_120478 | JGI IMG/M metagenome (GOLD analysis project Ga0182015, IMG submission 120478) | Permafrost microbial communities from Stordalen Mire, Sweden - 712P3M metaG | ecosystem: Environmental > Terrestrial > Soil > Wetlands > Permafrost | place: Sweden: Stordalen | collected...
GTTAAGGTTTCCTCTTGACGTACTAAGTGGGCTCGGTGCGAGCCTTCAGGCGTTAACGTAGTGCGCTTTCAAGCACAAGCGTAGCCTGAGAATCTTCGCCCTTAAGGGCGGAGAGGTTCAACCACCGTGGCGAAGCTTCTTGCGTTGACGCTTATTCGCCATACCGCTGTCCCCGGCTCTCTCCACTCCTTTTACGCCTTCGACTGGGCTGCTGCCTTGGGTTGTAGGCCGCAAGGGCGGTCGGAACGACCCGAGCGCCTGCGGCTCCGGCAAGAAATACAAGCGGCGCTGCGCCGGGGCGACGGTGGACTGAACCGCGCAGCCTTCTGAATCCCCAATCGGTAGCAAACTCGGTAGCATCTATGCCTAAAATTGCCTCAATTTGCCTACCCGAAACGCCCGGAAGTCGCTGAAACCATTGATTTCTGGTTGTTGGCGTTTCAACAGTAGCTTGAAGGTTCGATTCCTTCCGCGCTCACCACCTTTTCAATCACTTACCGGAGTCGATGTTTTGGGTGTGCCGTAAAGTGTGCCGTAACTCAATCCCTCAATCCGGCTACGCCCGTTTCTCTACTGCTGTGTCTTGATCTCTTGATCGAGCGCAGGCGCGCACGATCTCTAGCTCAGGGATGCTGATACTGCATCGCAGTCTTCACATCCTTGTGGCCCATGGTTCTCATGACGGCAGCCAGGTTTCCGGTTCTCTTCAGAATCCGGGTGCCGTAATCATGCCGCCCACAATAGGGGGCAAGATCTTCAGGAAGCCCGGCTTTGACCCTGGCTTCGCGAAATCTCTTCGCCATTGTGGTGAGGTGAGCAGACGCGGCGCGTTTCGATGGGAAAACCCATCCTTCGCGTTTTTCTCCGCACCGCTGTTTAAGAACGTCAAAGACACGATTGCTCATCGGCACGCATCTCCTTCCCTCTTCTGTCTTGGTGTCAGGTACGAAGATCACGCGGTTTTCCCAATCTAGGTTCTCGATGCGCATCCGGTAAAGCTCTCTTTCGTTCCGCATGCCGGTATCGCGCATTAAGACGATGATGTCCCGGAAAAGTTGAAGGCTGCGTTTCCGCCAATTGCAGGCAGCGGCGCCCGCCAACAATTTCTTTTCTGCTTCATCGTCAAGCCTGAGTGAACGCCCGTATTCCTTCATCAGTTTGAGTTTCGGAGCGTGGCGAATCAGTGTCCCCTCCTCCGCCTTGTGCAGCATCCTTCTTAAGTGTGGATTGCCGAAGGTCGGGTGTTGCTCGGAAGGGCAAACGAACGGTTCATCTTGGAACACGTGCAGAACACGCTTGCTGCACGTATCGAAGATGTGCCGTGAGCCGGACTCGAAAGGACTCGAACCAAGCCAATAACACGGTTCTCGAAGTAGTCAAGAAGAATGACGGAACTTTTGACCTCTTCCTAAACCGCAAGCTCGATCGCAATTACATCCCGGAAACCTGGCTGCCGGAGCAGCTTTGTGTGCGCTTCGGATTCTGCGGGAAGTCAATCAAAACGGCAGGACAACGGGACAACGATTGTTTTCTGATAACTGATTGAGAAAATCGCGCCCACACCTGCAATTCTCACTGAGTTCAATGGCCTGATAATGTCAGTTATTACTGCTCTCGCACCGCCAGCAACAAAGGGTACGAACCGTTAGCCGGCTTGAAGTGAGAGTTGCCGACCCTTCGTCCATTCCTTCAGTGTGCGCTCGCCCACTTCCTTGAAGTCGGGATGTTCCTTGATGTATGACCGAACGTCGATTTCTGTTTGCGAGAGGGCGTCCGAGATACGCTCAAGGATCGCGCGAATTTTTGCGGGTGTTCCCGTCATTCGAGTTTCGCCGAGCCGACGGAGAGCTTTGCTGTCGGGCCACTGGGTTGTTCCGTTAAGCGTAAGCGCCAGACTGTCCTTCGGCAGGTAGATGGAAGTGGTTACGAGATCGTAGACCGGCGCGAGTCGAGCTTCACCGAGCACGTTGTCATAGACGATGCCGAAATTCTTGAGGTGAGCATCGCCGTTGCGCAATGCGCAATTCAGCACGATCAGCGTAAATAGTTTTTCAACATCTGCGAGGACGGCGGGTGAGTTTGCGAACTGCTGAAACCGTTTCATGACTGATGTTTCGTAACTGCCGCGATATTTCTCATCCGTTCTTCTCGCGTTCAGAACGCAAAAATCTTCAAAGCCCCGATATGTACCATCTGGACGCAAGTCGAAACGGTCAACGACAAGGGCCATTCCGTCTTCTGCGAGCCGATAGCGAGGTACGTCCAGCCCGCAACGCTCTGCGGCCTTCAGGCAGAAGTATTCGTTCGCCGCGAGCTGCGGAAATTCGTTTGGCTCCCAGAACTTCACGATGTGAGTTGCACCCCTACAGCTCGGCGAGATTCGACGTTGCGCGTTTGCCAGTATCAGGGATGCGTTCTCGTCGCGAACAAGAATCTTCGGCTGGACACCACTGATGCCTGAGAAGGCCGCGAACTTCTCAATGAGGTAACGAAATAAGTCTCCGTCGCGACGACTTGCCAAAATCTCGGCTACCGACTGAAAAGGAACATCCTCGTTGAGCCGCTCCTTGTCGCCGGTGTACCGGATGCGGCCTACTTGGGAGCGGCCAACAATGGCGAGCAGATCAAAATCATCGAATGTTCCAGTCGCCTTCGCAAAGGCGAGTCGCAGCCGTTCCCGCAACGCGCCTTCCGGGAGGTTCATCTCGAAGATTGGGGGGAGGCCAAACGGCACGTCCCAGGAAGGAAGCCGCACGGGCATGCTAACGGAGACGGCACGCTGTGGGACTGTCTCAGGCAAGTACGCAAAAGCGCTTCCGCGATCCCGCTCCCTGTCCAGCAGGCCTGCCTCAGCGGCGTCTGTCCAGACCTTTATCATCGCGATCCTCTTCTAAGAGCTCGTCCAAAGTGGGCCGTTGCAGGTTTGCCTCTTGTAGTTTCAACTCTAGGCCGAGCGCCGACAAAATGTTGGCGACCTTGGAAAAACCAAGCTCTCCTGATCGGCCATTCTCCAGTGCTTCGAGCGTTGCCCGACTCACACCGGCCTTGTCAGCCAACGCGGATTGGCTAAACCCGAGAGCCTTCCGTCTAGACGCTATCTGAGCGCCAATGGAGTGCAATTTCAGCATAGCAAGCCTAATATACTAGGCATATTGTAATTTTGTCCACATTATGCCTAATATACTAGCCGTCAATCGAAGAGCGGGATCATCGTTGGATGACTGGAAGTTGTTTCGCGACCAGCGCCCCCGCAGCCAGAATCGCGCGGGATTTTCCAGCCATGTCTTGTCGTATTCGAAAGTGGCGCTTTCCTTGTTCTTGCGCGTACGGGCCCACAGACGCCCCATCAGGTGCGGGACGCCGTCGAGATCCACGTATACAAGAGCCTCTTTGTCCATCACTTGTCTTTCATACGTTTCGGGCTGCGCGCCACGCGAATGCGCTGCGGGAGATTTTCTTCTTCGAGCTGCAGGCCCACGGGATCGTTCTTCGACGCGGCGAGATCGCCCAGCCGGTCCGCCATCCCCAGCACAAAAAGGAGGGTGGCGTATATCCCGATCGCGACGCCGGGATCGCCCTTTTCAATCTTGACGAGGGTTGTGCGGCTGATCGAGGCGCGCTGCGCCGCGATGGCCGCGGGGATGCGCCGCCGCCGCCGGGCGTCTCGGATGTCGCGGCCGAGCTTGCGCAGGGCATGCCTTGCCGGGAGTGGCATTACGACGGATGATCGGCTGGTCCTCATACTTAATGTCCAGAATAATGGTCGCTAACAGGTTTAACGTACATTATTATGAACGTTAAGTTAACATGAGATACGGGGCGCGCGCCTATCCTTTACCCGCAAATCACCGCCCGTCGCCGGTAGCCGACGAATTGAGCCTCAAGGAGACGGAGTATTTCTGCGGCTGGCATTGGACTGGTCCGCTCGCCTGCAGAGCGAGGAATTGTGATGCATTTACCTCTACGTGGATAAAGGGGCGCCCTACCAAGCTCCGTTCGCAACCCGACAGGCCGAGCGCCAGTCCCAAGTTGGTGGCGAGCATCTCGTTCGCAAGCACTCGGACGTGTTGGGGATCATGTTCTGGAACTTGGTGACGTAGCACGCCCCGTCAGACGCCCTCAGCAGGTGAGAGTGCGCTCCGCCCCGAAGTGGACGCAAGTGTTGGACTGCGGAGATGCCAGTGTGCACAAGCACCTCCTGGATTTTGTTTTAGGGGAAAAGCAAGGCAGGCTCTAGGTAACTGCCTAACTCGTCAGTTCCTCTGAAGTCAACTATTCTGATTGTTCTTCTTGGATGGCCTCAATCCACAGACGGAGAGTAAGGTCTTCGCGCTCGGGATTGCCAAGTTGCCAGCGCAGTTCCTTCTGATATCGCTCTTTCAGCACTTCCAGATCGAGCGGGACAGTTCGCGCCAAGTGCTTCACATCGTCTCGGTCACGTTGAATGTTGCGTTCCAGCTTTGACAAGGCAAGGTCGTAAGGATCCAGGGCCAGGAGGCGGAGATGCTTGAACACTTTGGGAAAGATTTCGGTGAGTCGGTCCTCGTAGTTTTCCGGCACATGCGCCACACCAACGTGGTCAAGATAGATCTTGTGCTTCTTGTCTAGCGCACCGCCCTGCATACCGAGTTCCAGCATAGGTCGGCCAGCATCCCACGGTGCGATTTGCAATACGTCCAAGTCTCCGGTTTGCCGCGAGAAACCATACACCATCGTGACGACAAATCCCCCCATACAGTCCAGCCTAATTTCCTCGTGTACCGCCGAATCCAATTCGCGCAAGAATGAAAGCCATGGTTCCGGAATGCTTCTATTCGGACTCATAGGCAAGGTGTTCCCCCTTCATGTCGGTCAGGAGATTCCAGTGTGCCGCGGCTGGCGTACGATGTTCTCGCAGCCATGCTCTCTCAGCTTGGGTCATAGAGTCGTGGCAGAACGTATCTTCACGCGCAAGCCGCGCACTCTCCAAGAGTTCCAAGTATTGTCGAAGCTCTCTCGCCCGCTCCTTGTCGTTCTTGCCCTCTGCCACTTCGCTCGCCAGAAAGACGGCAAATCCCAATCGGTTTTGCCGATCACGTACCTTGGCATTGCGCACCAGCCAGGCCCAGTCCATGTCAACGTAAGTCATAGCCAGCCACGGCAATCCCTCAGTAACTCGGGCATCAAGGTTTGGCTCATTCAGCGCATCAAGCAACACTTCCGCAGGGTTCCGCCGCCTTCTCGCCCGAAGATAGGCGAACCCCGGATACCCGAGCGCGCTCAGCTCCGCGCTGAAATCGCGCTTCTGCGAAGAAACTCGCATTTCTACTTCCTCAGATCGCAGCGGCAGCGCCGTAGGCGGCAGACTCAGCACTTTGAGAGCCTTACGTGCCAATCGTTCCGACACAGGGCGATGCCCATTCTCCAGCATCGACAAATAGGCTTGGGTGACATCAAGCGCAAGGGCTGCTCTCTCTTGGGTCCAGTTCTTCTCCAAGCGCGCCGCTTTCAACATGTTCCCGTCCATACCGATTCTTCTTCTCCGCAAAGGATTCTTAGCTAGTATAACACACGTTGTTATATTATTCGCTCTCACTCTCTCATGGCGCGGAGGCCTATCCTTTAATTAAGGCGGTTCGCTATTAAACGATGACCACCTATCTCCCATATTGACAAAGTGTTAGTGCAGTCAGGTCGCGGATACCGGGCAGTGACGATAGAGCGCCTCGATCGACTGCTTCGGGTCATCGAGATTGAAGTCATTTGCTAGAAATAACCGGCAAGACTAGGATATTGCCCCTCGGCACCACCGCCGCAAAGACTCGAGGCTAAGGAGGCTCCCTTGAGAATTCACGAGCGCCGCCGCGTTTTCCTGCTCTCCGGAGTATTGATTTGTGGAGCAGCAATATCTCTTGCGCAAACTGAGTCAACGCCCGGTTCGAGCAATCCAGGCCAAGCCATTCCCGGCACGAGTGGAGTGAGCCCGTTCGCGGGCAGCGTGCCTGCCAAGCTTATTCCGGGTGTTATGCCGCTCTCGTTGCAGGACGCTATCAGCCGCGGATTGAAGCAAAATCTCGGACTGCTCCTTTCGCGTGCGGATATCCGCTCGGCCCGTGGACAGCGCTGGGAGCAGTTGAGCGCTCTCTTACCACACGTGACCGCAGCGCCTGATGTGGAGGCTTCCAAGATTAATCTCTCCGAGCTAGGCCTTACGAGTTTTGGTGGAATTACCCTCCCGCGGTCCGTAGGCCCCTTTTCTTATTTTGACGCGCGCGCCGCTGTGGCCCAAACTCTGTTCGATTGGAAGTCAATCAATGCCACCCGCGCGGCCGGTCAGAGTCTGAAATCCGCCGCTTATACTTTCAAGGACGCCCGGGACCTCGTTGTGCTCGCCGTGGGCTATGTCTATTTGCAGGCCATCGCCGACGAGGCCCGCATCGACACGGCCGAAGCGCAGGTGAAGACAGCACAGGCGCTCTATGATCAGGCATCGGACCAGATAAATGCCGGTACTTCGCCGGATATCGACGGCCTGCGCACCAAGGTCGAGCTCCAGACTCGGCAACAACAGTTGATCCAAGCGAAGAACAACTTCGCCATCCAGAAGCTGACCGTGGTTCGCGTGATCGGCTTGGCTCCCGGCCAGGAATTCGAATTCACCGACAAGTCGCCGTACCAGCCGTTAGAGAACATGACCGTCGATGAAGCTCTGAAACGCGCCTACGCTTTGCGCTCCGACTATCAGGCGGCCATGACCGACGTGCGCGCAGCGGAATTCTCCCGAAAGGCAGCGGTGGCCGGCTATCTCCCGTCGCTTTCGTTTAACGCAGACTATGGGCTGGCCGGGTCGCATCCCTCCACGGCAACGTCAGTTGCTGACGTACGCGGAACACTTTCGATTCCGATCTTTCAGGGCGGGAGCGTTCACGGCGATGTTATGCAGGCTGATGCGAGACTCGAGCAGAGCCACGAGCGCCTCGACAGTCTGCGAGCGCAAATCGACTCCGATGTGCGTGCGGCATTGTTGAATCTACAGTCGTCGGAGGATCAGGTGAACGTGGCGCGCAGCAACATTGATTTGGCGGAAGAGACGCTGACTCAGTCGCGTGATCGTTTCAGCGCGGGTGTCACCGATACCGTGGAGGTGGTGCAATCGCAAGAGGCAGTCTCGAGCGCGCACGAACAGTACATCTCCAGCCTCTACAGTTACAATTATGCAAAAATTTCGCTGGTTCGCGCTCTGGGCATCGCTGAGCAGGGCGTCAAGGAATTTTTCAGAGGAAAGTGAACATGGCGGAGGAAAACCTACCCCGTTCAGTACCTGAGACAGGCGAGGAATCTTCGGTCGATTCTTCGCCCTTGGCGGACAGGGACCGTACCGCGCCGGTACGCCGCACTTCCAAGCGCCGCAGAAATATCCTGATTCTGGTCGCGATCATAGCGCTGCTTGTCGCCGGCGTGTTCCTGTGGCGCTACTTGAACAGCTACGAATCGACTGACGACGCCCAGGCGGATGTTCATCTCTATCCCGTCAGTGCCCGTGTTTCCGGCTATGTGGTGCGAATCAACGTGGACGACAACCAGTGGGTAGAGAAAGGCACGGTACTGGTAGAGATCGACCCGAAAGACTATGAGGTTGCGGTGGCGCAAGCGCAAGCCAATCTCGCCAATGCCGAAGCGACAGCCCAATCGTTGAAGATCACGGTTCCGATCACTTCGGTGAACACTTCCAGCCAACTCCGCTTCACCGCGTCGGGTATCGAAGACGCCAACGCCGGAGTCGCCGCTGCCGAGAAGCAACTCACCGCCGCCCATGCCCAGCTGGAGGCTGCCGAGGCGAATGATGTGAGGGCGCAAGACGATCTCCGCCGCTACAAGTTACTGGTCGACAAGCGGGAAGTATCGCCGCAGATCTACGATCAAGCCTTGGCCACCGCCAAATCCAGCACGGCGACAGTATCGGCAGCTCGCGCCAGTGAGTCCGCAGCCGAGCAATTCGTCCAACAGGCGCGCAGCCGTCTGACTCAGGCCGATGCCAACCACCAATATGCGGAAACCGGGCCGCAACAAGTGTCATCGACCAAAGCCCGCGTGCGGGCTTTGATTGCGGATGTCGAGCAAAAGCGCGCGCTGCTCGAACAGGCGCAACTCAATCTCGGATACACGAAAATCGTTGCTCCGGTCAGCGGTGAAGTGAATAAGACGGTGGTGGTCGGGATGAATGTTCAGGACGGGCAGCAACTACTCACCGTGGTGCCTCTCGATGAAGTCTGGATTACCGCCAATTTTAAAGAGACCCAGCTCAAACACATGCAAGTCGGCCAGAGAACGGAAATCCACGTGGACTCGAGCGGACGCACTTTAAAAGGCCACGTGAACAGCATCGCGGGCGCAACCGGCCCGCTATTCAGTTTGCTTCCGCCGGAGAATGCCACCGGAAACTACGTGAAAATTGTCCAGAGAATTCCGGTAAAGATCGTTCTCGATCCGGGAGAGAACAAGGATCGGCGGCTTCGACCAGGCATGAACGTGGTGCCGGATGTATACCTCCACTGAGTTTCGCTTAGAGTTCCGTTATATGAGTTCCACGGCCCTCACACTCGACCAGGACGTTTGGCGCCCCAAGTACAATCCATGGCTGATTGCTGTTGTCGTGGCCCTGGCCGCCTTCATGGAGGTTCTCGACACTAGTATTGCAAACGTGGCCCTGCCCTACATGGCCGGGAATCTGGGCGCGAGCAACGATCAAAGTACGTGGGTGCTGACTTCTTATCTGGTGTCGAATGCCATCATTCTGCCGATCAGCGGCTGGCTCGCAGGCGCCTTGGGACGGAAGCGCTTTTTCATGGCCTGTTTGAGCGTCTTTACTGTGAGTTCTTTGCTCTGCGGTATTGCGCCAAGTCTGGGGTTTCTTCTTCTCTTTCGGGTGTTGCAAGGGGCGGGCGGCGGCGGGCTGCAGCCGATGGCTCAGGCCATTCTCGCAGACACGTTTCCACCCCAACAGCGAGGTTTGGCGTTTGCACTGTACGGCATTACGGCGATCATGGCGCCTACGATCGGACCGACCTTGGGCGGGTGGATTACCTTCAACTATTCCTGGAGGTGGATCTTTTTCATCAATCTCCCAGTCGGCCTGGCTACATGGTTTCTCGTGCGGCGCTTTGTCGAAGATCCTCCCTATTTAGCCCGGCTCAAGGCAGCGGGGGTTAAGTTGGACTACATTGGCATCGCTCTGCTGACGCTCGGTATCGGGGCGTTGCAGGTATTGCTCGACAAGGGCCAGGAAGATGATTGGTTCGGGTCGCACTTCATCGCGACTCTAGTCGTCATCGCAACCGTCTGTCTGATCTCGCTGGTGATCTGGGAGTGGTATCACAAGGCCCCCATCATCGATGTTCGCATGTTCAAGAGCTTTAACTTCGCAAGTTCCAGCCTGATGATGTTCACCCTGGGAATCTTGCTGTTCAGCAGCCTGGTGCTGATGCCGCAATTCCTGCAGACGCTCGTTGGGTACACCTCCGAACTGGCGGGGCTTGCTCTCTCGGCCGGAGGCTTTGTTCTGCTGCTTGAGATGCCCATCATGGGCCAGCTGACAACGAAAATCCAGGCCCGCTATCTGATTGCCTTCGGGTGGCTTGCCCTATCGATCGCCATGTTCTATTCCACGAAGCGAATTGACTTGCAGATCAGTTTCAGCGCCGCCACGTGGCTGCGCATCGCACAGGTAATTGGTCTGGGGTTCCTGTTCGTGCCGATTACGCTGGTGGCGTACATTGGAATTGCGCCGGAGAAGAACAATGCGGTCGCCGGAATCGTCAATTTCATGCGCAATATGGGAAGCAGTGTGGGCACATCCTTAGTCACGACATTGATTGCGCGGCGCTCGCAATTCCATCAGGAACGGCTGGTGCAAAACGCCAGAGTCGACAATCCCAATTTTGTGAATGCGGCTAAGGGCCTGACTCAGAGCCTGGCTATCTCCGGCGTGGGCAAGCACGAGGCACAAGTAACAGCTTACGCCAGGATTTACCGATCCCTGCAAGCGCAGGCGGCGAGCCTGGCATACATTGACACCTTTATGGTTCTTTGCGTGGGAGCGGCGATCATGTTCTGTCTGGCCTTTGTTCTAAAGAAGAATGATCCTGGTGCCGGTGGAGTGAGGGTAGCGGAGTAAGTAGTCAGGTAACCGGACTCAGAGACGTTGTCATGCTGGAAATTAAACTCATCCTTTGTCCCATTGATTTCTCAGAGTTCTCAGAGTTCTCGATAAGGGCCTATCACTATGCGCTGTCGCTGGCCCAACATTATCGAGCTGAGTTGGTGGCGCAGCATATCGTAGAGCTATGGCGATATCCTTTCTCCGACTATGTTGCCTCCCAGGGGGACTATGCCGAGTTCCACCGGGCGTTTCGCGAGGGTGGCAAGGAGAGACTGCTGGAATTCGTGAAGAACCACACGCACGATGAAAGTCAGCCAGAGCTCGTGGTGCACGAGGGCGTAGCCGCAGACTCTATTCTGTCGTTTGCGCAGGCACGGAAAGCGGACCTGATCGTTATGGGAACTCACGGCCGGCGAGGGTTCGACCGTGTGGTGCTGGGGTCGGTGACCGACCGGGTGATGCGCATGGCTCCCTGCCCAGTGCTGGCAATATCCAGGTTGCCGAACGAGGTTATGGCCGCAGGTGAAGAGCGGCGCCGCGTCCACCACTTGAACCGAATTCTTTTCTGCACGGATTTTTCCGAGGCTTCAGAGCGGGCTTTGAACTATGCGCTCTCCGCGACGGCGGAGTACGACGCCGAGCTCACCCTGCTGCACGTGTTGGAGGAAGTACCCAGTCCGGCCAAGACGGAAGACGCCATAGCGACAGCCACGCAGCAACTCGATAAACTGATTCCACAGGAGGGACGGAAGACCCTCAAGATTAAAACGCGGCTGCGCATCGGAAAACCATACATGGAAATCATTCAATTTGTCGTGGACGCGCAAATCGATATGGTGGCGAGGGGAGTGAGTGGCCGGGGCGCATTGGATCGAGCGGTGTTTGGTTCGACTACCTATCGAGTGATGCAGTTGGGAGCGTGCCCCGTCCTCGCCGTCCACGTTTGACTCGTCGGCCCATGGGTATTGCGACGCAGATGATAAAAATCATCACCATTGAACGCGAGTACGGAAGCGGCGGCGGCGAAATCGCTCAACTGCTGGCCAAGCAGCTTGGCTGGAAGCTTTGGGATCAGTTGCTGACGGAGGAGATCGCGCGACGGGCTGACTGTCCCAAATCGGTTGTCGAGGTTCGAGAGGAACGAACTGATCCGCTGTACTACCGGCTCTTCAAATCGTTCTTGCGCGGGAGTTTTGAAGGAAGCCTCAATGCGCACAAGCTCAAGCTGGTCGACAGCGAATGCATTTTGCAGTTTACGGAACTTGTCGTTCAGGAGGCAACGAAAACTGGAAACTCTGTGATCGTCGGAAGAGGGTCGCAGCAGTTTCTCAGGAACCGCCGAGATACCTTGCGTGTGTTTCTTTACGCCCCGAGAGAAGATAAGGTGCGGCGTCTGTTAACTCGCGGCAAGACTGGGAAGGAAGCCGAGCAGCTAGTGGACACCGTTGATCGGGAACGCGCTGATTTCATCCAGAAGTATTTCCACGTTGAATGGCCTGACCGCGCCATTTATCACACGATGATCAATACTGCGATCGGCGATGGGGCGGTCGTGCACATGATCTTGGATGTCATGAAAACCCTCGAGGCAAGAGTCACTGCCTGAGCTCGCGCAGAATAGATTCGTCACGACGCGACATGCGGGCCTGGAGCATCCTGCTCAAAACGCTGGCCATACATCCAGGGGGTGGGTTTGATTTGTGATAGCCAATCTTGTACGGTGGGTGTTCGTCCCAGGTCTTCCTTTACATGTTGTTCCCCGATGTAACGCACAGGAACTTGCTTGCCTTCGCTGTTGGCGATAGCGACACCGAAGAGGCGCTCACACAAGAAAATTCCTTCAGCATGGTGGCGAAGAGCACGATGCCGGAAATCAGCCATGAAAGCCTTCGACTCATCAAACCAGTTGTGGATCTGAAGGTAATCCTTGGCCCTGCCCCCGAATCTTCTGGCACTGCTTTCAGCGTGCTTCATTGGGTGGGCCATGGTTAAACCTCGTAGCTCGAGGTCGTGTAGTCTTCGAAACGGTCGTTGCGTTCAACTGCGATCTTCCGGGTTTTCACGTTCAAGATCACGTCGCTGAAGCCGCCGCAATCATTCTCGTAACCATAGGGAACAAGAGCCTCAAAATGCTCCTGCAGATGCGAGAAGTTGGCGTCATGAACTTCGCTTTCTTCGTAAGCGTAGTCCTCAGTGATGTAGCACTTGATGTCTTCGCTCACGCCTTCATCGCCTGAGCCGTCGAAGTGGACGGCTTCAAACGTGATTCCCGCTTCGGCCAATCGCCCACATTCGGCGAGGATAGCCACCTTAGCTGCGGCTTGCTCGGGTGGAAGTGCTTGCTGCATGTTTGATGGTTCGTTTTCCATGGGATTTTCCTTTCAGCTTCGAGAACTGTGTTGCAGCCGAGAACCGCAGTCGCAGGATAGGGATTTCACGTTTTAGTGTAGGTCAACGAAGCGAAACTTTGGACTGCAGTTGCTTGTGCCAAGCGAAGAGGAGAGCGCTCCCGATGATCATTAAGCCGATGCACAACCCAATCCAGATTCCCAGCGCGCCCAAGCCGAACCGGAAACACAGCACATACCCGAAAGGAAGTCCAATAAACCAATAAGCGACGAGGTTTGCGAGCATCGGTGTGCGGGTATCGCCGCTACCACGAAGAGCGCCGGTGGCGACCGTCTGCAAGCCGTCGAATAGCTGAAAAGCTGCGGCCACCAATAGGAGAGTTGCGCCCACCCGAATCACCGCTGGATCGGGGCTAAACAGGCGTGCGATCTGCTTCGAAGCCGTGACGAATACCAGACCAGTACAGGTCATAAATCCGGCGCCGAGCAAAATGGCAGACCACCCAGCAAGGTGTGCCCTCGTTGGATCTCCTCTTCCCAATTGGTGGCCCACGCGCACCGCTGCCGCCGAGCTTATTCCCAACGGAACCATGAACGTAAGAGCGGCACAGTTAAGAGCAATTTCATGA
>Ga0182015_10005518_pt1 | contig 13112 bp, 16 predicted proteins | sample 712P3MmetaG_FD_120478 | JGI IMG/M metagenome (GOLD analysis project Ga0182015, IMG submission 120478) | Permafrost microbial communities from Stordalen Mire, Sweden - 712P3M metaG | ecosystem: Environmental > Terrestrial > Soil > Wetlands > Permafrost | place: Sweden: Stordalen | collected...
AAGGTACTTGGTCTCCACTCTACCGTTTTTTCAGAGAGCGACAATGAAAACACACGGCCTAACAACAAAAATCAGAGCAAAAAAGCCGAAAAACGTCCGCAACTGCGAAAGTTGGGCTAGCTTTGGCACTCGTAACGACTGCTGCTGGGCTGGCTGTCGCGATTCCTGCTGTATGGTGCCGCAACCACTTCTGCAACCGCCTGGAAGTGTTCGAGAGCGAAATGTCGATATAGAAGACCGCGTATCGCCTGCATTGCGCGAGCTCGCAGTCGGCGTCACGGCCTACGGCGTGCTTTCGCGCGGATTGCTGGCGGGTGAAACCTCGTCGTTCGCCAAGGGAGACTTCCGGGCGCACCTGCCACGCTTTGCCGGCGAGAATCTGCAAGCCAATCTAAAGATCATTTGAGGCGTTGCGCGGGATTGCAGCCGATCACGGAATATCTGTGAGCCAGCTCTGCATCGCTTGGGTTTTGAGCCGCGGAGAAGATATCGTTCCGCTGATCGGTGCGCGGACACGAACTCAGTTGCGAGATGCGCTGGGCGCAATGGAAATTTCTTTGACGGCCGAGGAGTTGGAACGAATCGAGAAAGCCGTTCCCGCAAACGCCGTCGCTGGAACCCGGTATGGCGCGGATCAGATGGCAATGCTAAATGGCTAAGCCTCTGCGGACTATGCCTTCACAGACCGGGTCTGCGTGGGATCGTTTTGCGAGTGCGATTTGGCGAACAGGATCTCGACGATCAACAGTCCCGCGCCCACCACAATCGCACTATCCGCCAAATTGAAAACCGGCCACTGATACTGCTTCACATAGACCAGCAAAAAATCGATTACACGTCCACGGGCGAGGCGATCCCAAAGATTCCCTAACGCGCCTCCCATGATCAGAGACAAGCCGACGCCGGTGGCAATGTAGGCATGGTGGTTTTTCCAGAGCAAGGCCGAGACAACGACTAATGCGATCGCAGAAAATCCAATCAGCAATCCGGTTTTCCACGGGGCGGTCGAATCGGCAAAGAGGCTGAAGGCTGCACCGGTGTTCTCGGTGTGGGTGAGGCGAAAAAAACCAGGAATTACCTGAATGTGAGAATAAAGGCGAATACGAAGCGCCACAAGGTGCTTTGTCCAACGGTCAAGTAAGACAACGATAACGACGATGAAAAGGTAGAGGGCGCGCGCGGAGTTCTTGGTCATTCCTAAATAGTTAGCCTGCAAGTATCTTACCCTGCTCGGGCCGGGTGCCGCTCGACTTCAGCCAATCGATTCCCTTCCTCTTTTTTTTTCCTCAATCGTTCTTCATTTTCATCTATCCGGGGCGGGGCGTGTCCATGTATTCTGATGCGGCGTTGGGCTGGACGGTGGGCCGCGGACTGCGGAACGAAGCCCGCTCTCGGTTGTTCTAATTCTTATGTTTGCGAAATGTCCTCATGGGTCTCTTGAAACGTTGGAAAGGCCGAACTCTGCTGTTCCTGGCGGTCGTAGGGCCGGGCATCATCACCGCGAATGTAGACAACGACGCCGGCGGCATCCTGACCTACTCGCAAGCCGGGGCCCAGTACGGATTCCTTCTGCTGTGGACCATGATTCCGATCACGCTGGCCCTGATCGTGGTGCAGGAAATGAGCGCCCGCATGGGGGCGGTGACCGGCAAGGGCCTTAGCGACCTGATCCGGGAAGAGTTTGGCCTTCGCATCACTTTTCTGATGATGCTGGGCATCCTGATTACCAATTTCGGTAACGTAGTCACGGAATTTATTGGCATCGCTACCAGCCTAGAATTGTTCGGGCTCTCGCGCTACGTGACCGTGCCGGTTTGCGGCGTAATCGTTTGGCTCATCGTCGTAAAAGGCCAATACAAGAGCGTGGAAAAAGTCTTCCTCGCTGCATCCTTCTTCTATATCACCTACATTTTTGCAGGGGCGTTGGCACACCCGCAATGGAAGGACGCAACGGTCGCGACCTTCAAGCCGCCTGTGTTGCATGCCTTCCGCGATCAGGCATACCTGTTTATGGTGATTGGCGTGGTCGGAACGACCATCGCTCCCTGGATGCAGTTCTATCTACAGTCTTCGATTGTGGAGAAGGGCGTGACCCGGCGCGGACTTCAGGCTTCGCGCTGGGATGTGATCACCGGCTGCATTTTTACAGACGTAGTTGCCTGGTTCATAATCGTAGCCTGCGCCGCAACTCTATTTGTGCATGGATACCGCGACATCAAGTATGCCGCAGATGCCGCGCAAGCCCTGAAGCCATTGGCCGGGCAGTACGCTTACATTCTGTTCGCCGTTGGGTTGTTCAATGCTTCCCTGTTCGCCGCTTCAATTCTGCCGCTTTCCACCGCTTATACAGTGTGCGAGGGAATGGGCTTTGAATCCGGAGTCGACAAGAAGTTCAGCGAAGCTCCGTTTTTCTACTGGCTCTATACATTGCTGATCGTGGCCGGTGGGGCCGTGCTTTTAATTCCGGGCCTTCCGCTGATAAAGATCGCAGTCTTGTCGCAGGTGGTGAACGGAGTAGTCCTGCCCTTTGTGCTGATTTTCATGCTGCTGCTGATCAACAAGAAGGATTTGATGGGCGAGTACGTGAACTCGCATTTGTTCAACGCCGTTGCCTGGGTGACGACAGTGGTTATGATCGGGTTGACGGTTGCGTGGTTCTGGGCCTTGAGAGGCGCCGGCTGAAATTCTGGAACATCAAGGAAGTCTTCCGGCAGCGAGATCTTTCACCAGCGATGCGTCCGCTTCGAGAAAGTCATACGAGGGCAAAGCGTTGGGTGCGGCCCACTGCAGATCGCGGAAGATGCGATTTTCGAGTTCGCCATCGTATTCTCGTACAATAAAAAAACGCAACTCTACCGCAGCACCATTCGGATAGGTATGCCGGACGCGAGCGATCTCATCGCCCACCTTGGCATGAATGCCTAATTCCTCTTCCAACTCCCGGCGCAAGGCGTCGCGGGGCTGCTCGCCTTCTTCGATCTTCCCACCAGGAAATTCCCATTTGAGCGGCATGGTCTGATGCCGGGTGCGTTGGCAAACGAGCAGTTTTCCGTTCTTCTCGATCACCGCTGCGACAACCCGCTTCATAACTTGGGACTCATGACGACGAACAGCGCGCCCGCAACTCCATGCATTTGGAGAGCACCCGCATCGCCCTCTTCAACTCTCACTTAGACTGCTCCAGCTTTTTGCCCACAACTTCGGCGCAGAACTGGACGAGTTCCTGGTCGTCAAGTCCGAACGCGGCTGAGAAGTGGCTATCGATATCGAGTTCGCCTACGACCTGTCTCTTCACGAAAATAGGCACAACAATTTCGGACTTCGTTTCCAGTGAACAGGCAAGATACCGCGGATCTTTGCTGACGTCGTCGACCACAACCGTTTTCCCGCTGGAGGCAGCAGCTCCACAAATTCCTTGATTGAGCGGGATTCGCGTGTGCGGAGTCATTGCCCCCACAAATGTATCCAGCACTAGCACTGGAGGTTGGGCGCCGGATTCAAGCATGTAAAACCCGACCCAGTTGTACTTAAGCATACGGTCATGCAAGAGCCTGCAAACGTCTTGCATCAGACTCCTAGCCGCGGACGACGCTTCCGCAAGCGCTGCGATCTCGTTGCGAACTTCTTCTGTTCTGGTGGCGGTGGGCATCAGCAAATCTTAACTCAAGGCACAGGATTCATGTCGATGGAAGATGGAACGCCGGTAATCTGGCGGATACCTTTCGTGCGGTCAAAACGCTCGGGATGAATGGCAAAGGCCAAGGCACCCAGCCCATGAAGCAGCGTGGGAGCCGGCGTGTTGAGATACTCATCCCGAATGCAGTAAACCCGGGAAGCGCGTGCGGCGCGAGTTCCCTGCCAGCCGCGATCTGCGAGGATTTTGTTGAGGGGTACGCGGTCGCCCGCTCCGCACCAGGCAGCGATCAAGATATCAGGATCCATGCTGGCGACTTCTTCCGCGGAAATCTGTTTTCCTGGCACGCCCAGAAACTCCCCTCCCGCAGCTTCCACCAGTTCCGCAACCCAGGGCTGCGACGAGATCAAAGGCTTGCCCCATTCTTCGCAAAATACTTTCGGCCGCGGTAGCCCCGAAGCGCGAACACGAACCTCGTCGATTCGTTGCTGCATGCGGGTGATTACGGCTTCGCCGCGATCGCTGGCGCCAACTACGCCCGCGATGATGCCGCTATCTGTGTAGATGTCCGCCAAAGTCTTCGGAGCGAGGCCGATAAAGGGTACTCCGGACTTGAGAATTTCAATGACCGCTTTCTCCTGATAAGGCACAGAAGCGATTACGAGGTCGGGATGAACTGCAGCAATCTCTTCGGCATTGGCCGTCCACGAGTCGGCAAGAATCGTAATCGTACGAGGCTGCGATTTGACTTCACGGACCACGTCCGCGCAATATTTTGTGCACGCGACAACACGATCCAGTTCGCCAATCTCCGCGAGAATCACGGTCGCGCTTGGCTGCAAACAAGCGATCCGGCGTGGGGTGTGGGTGGGCATGAGTTTGAACTATGTTTTGAGGCGACTCAGCGCAACTGTGAGAGCCTCCACTGCCAAATGGGCAGCGTGGGTTGAAGCTTGAGGCAGCCCGCCGACGGCCGCAGTAATATCCCCACGCCCCACCTTCCTGGCCTCGTCCAACGTCTTCCCCGCAACTAACTCCGTCAACGCCGATCCACAGGCAATCGCCGCGACACATCCCTTAGCTTTGAACTGCACCTGAGTAATCCGGCCCGCGCTTTGCTTCAGGGTTAGTCGTAGCACGTCTCCACATGCGGGATTCTCGATCTCAGCTGCAGCGTCAGCATCAGCAATCTCTCCCGCGTTACGAGGATTCTGAAAATGATCGAGTAATTGTGCCGAATACATTGCCATGACAATTGTAAACGGCGGACCTTCATCGCACATCTAACTCCGAGAACGAGTGCCCTCGGGAAAATAAATTCGCCACCCGCGCTCCCTCGCAGTAGCTTCAAGGTCAGGATTCGGATTCACAGCCACAGCATGTTTAGCCATCGCCAGCATTTCCATATCCCAGCGGGAATTACCAAAAGCAGCGTCGATCTCCTTGCGGACGATTTCGCGAAGCGCCTCCGGCTTACCCGTACCCGAGGGTACACGGATCAGACGGTTGGTCAGAGTTGGGCCATCGAGTTCCACCTGGGCCGCGAGGATACGGTTTTCCGGGATGCCAAAATGCTTCATCCCAGCGCGGATCACCCACTCGTTCGAAGAAGAGACCACCCAAATCTCGCAGCCGTTTTCCTGCAGACGCCCTACCAGCTCCCGCATTTCGGGAAAAATCTGTACGACGAAGAACTGATCGAAAAACCGGGCAGCAGCTTCCATGATCCGGGATTCTGCCATCCCTCGGTGCATAGTGACCATTTCCCCGCACATCGTGGTTTCGTCGACCTCGCCGCGCCTATAGGCCGCGTAGCGCTCTCGCATCGGACGATCGAGGGCAGCGTCGACGACGTCCCCCTGTCTTAGTTCCCAGTCAAAAAAACGCTCCCCGGCATCCCCGGGCCATAGCGTGCCGTCACAGTCAAACGCCGTGACTCGCGGCTGAAGACGGAGAATGGACTCGAGAAATTCGTTGGTCACTGGAAGAAATGTTTCTGCGGCGTGCATCTTACGACGATAACGTGCTTGCCCGGAAATGCGCAACGCAACTTGATCAGGACGAGCGCGCCAGCAGTCCGGCGTATTCTTCAGGCGTATTGATATTCAAAACTACCAGCGGATCGTCGACTCGCACGTATTGAATGTGCTCTTGATGCTCGTGTTCGATCTCGCGAGCGATGGATGTGGCCGGAACTCGGAGAAATGCCTCCATCATTTCGCGGCCCACCAGGTACGGGTGTCCATGCTTGCCCGAGAATTCAGGGATCACCAACCAGATATTCTGTTCCGAGCTTTCGAAGGCGTCATGCAGAGCCTGGAGAGTCGCGGCTCCGACCGGAGGACGGTCAACCAGGGTTACCATCGCGGCATCGCGGCCACGGTTGAGCACGTCATGCAGACCCACTTGCAGTGAACTGAATTGCCCCCGGCCGGGGTCCGGGTTCACCAGAAGAGACGCGCCCTGAGCATAGACCACAGGCGCAAGTGCGTCGGCATTTTTTCCGGCAACCACAACCACAAATTCCGTGGCGAATGAGAGTGAACGGATCGCCGCCGAAAGAAACGTCTCACTGGAAGGCACTTGGCCGGCGATGGGAGGCGGCCACGGCAACAAAGCTTTGTCCCGTCCCATGCGTGAGGAATCCCCCGCAGCGAGAATGATGCCGGCGAAGCTGGCAGCGCGGGTCATGCAGCGAAGATAGCAGGAACCGGAGCAAATTGTTGAGCTTTCCTTGCCGATTGTCGAGCGGAGAAAATGTCCACTACCTCAATCGTCAGAATCGGCAATCCGCGATCAAGAATTCACTTGTGTTCATCCAGTGCCGCCTTCGGCACATCGCCTACTTCGACGGGGAGCTTTGAGAGTGGAACCAGCTCATGTGAGGCAGGTTTGCATTCGCATGCCTGCGCACCGCGATCAACTCCGCTGTGATTGCAACCGCAATCTCCTCGGGTGTGATGGCACCGATGTCGAGTCCGATGGGGGCATGGACACGACCAAACAAATGTGCAGGGATACCCTCGTCCTGCAGCGCCTTGAAAATTGCGATCACCTTGCGCTTGGAGCCGATCATGCCTATATAGCGAGCCCGAGCGTGAACCGCCCAGCGCAGTATGCGCATGTCGTCACGATGTCCTCGCGTAACGATGACGATATAGGAAGTCTCGTTGGGTTCAAACTTCCGCACGGCCTCGTCAAAGTCCAGCGCATGCACTTCGCGAGCGGCAGGAAATCGTTCCTTGGTAGCGTATGACGCGCGATCGTCGGTAACAATGAGGTCAAAACCAACCTTAGCCGCAGCCTCGCAAAGGTTAATGGCAATGTGGCCTGCGCCGAAAACATAAAGTAACGCTGGAGGCAATATGGGCTCGACGAAGACTTCGAGCGTTCCGCCGCAAACCAGTCCTGTATCGTACTTCGGATCCTGGTTCAAATCGAAGGTCAAGGTCCGAGGCTTCTCGGATTCCATCACCTCACGTGCGGCCTGCCAGACCTCCGCCTCCACGCAGCCTCCACCAATAGTGCCGACAATCGATCCGTCGTCGCGTACCAGCATCTTGGCCGTGCGGAACGAAGGAATCGAGCCGCGCACATTTACAATGGTGGCGACGGCGCCGCGGCGTCCTCCCCGGCGGAGCTGGACTATTTGTTCGTAGATGTCCATGCGGCAGGAAATTGCTTGCTTTGATTATCAGTCGGTTAACAGCGGGAGTCAAACGCGAGCATGCAAAAGCCCGGATCATCACTCCCGGGCTTTTGGTGGTGAATTAGCGAATATGGCACGGCTTGCCCAACCATCTCGATCGTGAACCGGCACACAGCGATTGTCAAATGCGCCGCGATATCAAACGAATGATTCCGGAACCCTCATTTCCGAATTCCGGATTGAATTCTTAATCTGGAGAAGTATCCTTAGTGTCGGATCAGTGCTAACAGGAGACCTCTCATGAAAGCAGTCCGCATTCATCAATTCGGTGGTCCCGAAGTTTTGCGCTATGAAGACATCCCCGATCCGCTGCTGCGTAAGGATCAGGTAACGGTTCGCGTGCGAGCGTGCTCGCTGAATCATCTGGATGTATGGGTGCGCAAGGGGCTTCCCGGAGTGAAACTGCCGCACATTCTCGGCAGCGACATAGCCGGCGAAGTAGCGGAAATCGGTGAGTACGTCAGCGGGTTCACAACAGGTCAGCGAGTGCTAGTCGCTCCGATGCATTTCTGCGGGCATTGCGAGAACTGTGTTGAGGGCCTGCAGAATCAGTGTCGCACCTTCACCGTGCTCGGCAATGGCGTGGACGGTGGGAATTGTGAGTTGATCGCCGTCCCTCCAGCGAACGTGATCCCGATTCCTGAGTCGCTCGGTTTCGCTCAGGCGGCAAGCGTGCCCCTGGTATTTGTCACGGCCTGGCACATGCTCGTCGGACGAGCGGGTATGCGCCCGGGGCAAACCGTGCTGGTGCTGGGCGCGAGTTCCGGCGTCGGCATCGCGGCGATCCAGATCGCAAAACTCTTCCACTGTCGCGTGATCACGACCGCGGGTGATGAAGCGAAGCTGGCCAAAGGTAAGGAACTGGGCGCGGACTATGGCATCAACCACTATCAGCAAAAGATTTCCGAGGAAGTACGGAAAATCACGAAAGAAGGCGTCGATATTGTTGTCGAGCACGTCGGCGGGGCGACCTGGGACGAGAGCGTGCGGTCTCTCAAAAGCGGTGGCACGCTGGTGACCTGCGGAGCCACCACGGGGCCAAATGTGGCGATCGATTTGCGCCATTTATTTGCGCGGCAATTGTCGCTCCTTGGTTCCTACATGGGAACCATGGGCGAACTGCATGAAGTCTTCAAACATGTATTTGCCGGGCGGCTGAAGCCGGTGGTCGACCGCGTCTTTCCCCTCAGCGAAATTCGTGCTGCGCATGAGTATTTAGAGAAGAGTCAGATGTTCGGAAAAGTGGTGCTGAGCATTTAGAAGTTCAGTGATTAGTAGCCAGTGGCCAGTATGCGGACATAACTGACCACTATTCACTGGCCACTGGCCACTGCTTTTTCAGCGCTTCTTTTTCGGATTCCTTCCGCCTTTTGCCGGTTTGCCGCCTGCGGGGTCCGTCACGCTGCCTGAGGCTGACGTCGTTACTTTACTTTTGCCAAGGTCGATCACAAAGCTGTCAACCACGCTGGCGCTGGGTGTGGCACCAGTAACGTAAGGCGCGGAAAGATACGTTCCTACAATCTGCGTTTTGCTTATCTCGAACCGTAGAAATCCGAAATTTGTCTGGTCATATTGCTCCAACGTCAGGCCGTTCGGGAGCGATAGAGGAACCTTCGGAGCCTCACCGTTCACATTATGAAGTGTGCCGAGCTTGGTGTAGCCGCCCGCCCCAGCCACGACGTAGGGAATCTGAAGCTGGCCTTTCGGGCCCTTTACTACGTTGGTAAAACGCTGGTAGTCGTGAACGTGCCCCGACAAAATCAGATTAGGATATCGTTTGACAGCCTGAAAACTGCTGGAGAGAACCTGATCCGCCACGCTGCTCCCCGAGTGCTCAACGTCCCCGGAAAAGGGCGGGTGATGAATGGTCACGATTAAGGCGAGGTTCGGATCGGCAGCGGCCAATTCGCTTTTGAACCAGTCGATTTGATCCTGGTGAATCTCCGCTTCGGTTTCGCCCACGTTGGAAAATAATCCGATGATGGTAGCGAACGGAGTGGTGAAAGTCCAATAAACATTCGGCAAATCCATCTGCGTTCGATTCGCCGCGGTTTTCAGCGAACCCAGTTGCGCGGGATTTTTCGACATAAAGTTCTGCGCCCAACCGTCGAGTGGGACCTTGTTGGGATCCACCGGTCCGTCCTGCGGATCGTCGGGCTGGCAATCGTGATTGCCCGGAATCGAAAGGATGAAGCCCGGGTAATCTTTGTAGGTTTCGTAGAAGTAAGCGCCATACTTGTCGATATCGCCGGCGAAGTAAATGACGTCGCCCAGATGGTAGTAAAAGGCCGGCTGTCTGCCATCCGGCGAATTTTGAACGTCCTGGGTCATAATCGACGCCACTAGGTCCTGCGGCCCGGAGTCCCGATAATCTCCCGTATCGCCCACGGTGTGGAACACCATGCTCCCGGCATTCTTGATTTTTGTGACGTCGGCTGCGGTGAGCAACTGGGAGAGATCAAACCGGTACGGCGCAGGGCCGTTCGGTGTTGGTAGAGGCTGGAAGGGATAATGCGGAAGTTGAATGGCAGCCGCAGCGCGCGACGCCTGGACGGGAAAGTGAGCTGCAGGGATTGGAGGAACATGGCTCTGCCGCTTGCCAGCGCCCCTTCCGGTGCTGAACGAATGTAGTGGACTCATAAGGCCTTCCCTTCGAAGATTGTGGTTCCAGTTCTAACACCTAAATCGCGTGCTCTGTGGTTTAGAATACAAGTATGTCCCGCGAATTGAATTTCGGCCCCTACGTGGATCTCGAGAACGGCAAGAAGGTGGTGAAAGATCTGACCTTCGGAAATCCCACGCCGGAAGGCGTAGTGCTCACCAAACTGGATTCAGCGGTGAACTGGATGCGCAAAGGCTCCATTTGGCCGATGACGTTTGGGCTCGCATGTTGCGCCATCGAGATGATGTCGATGGGTGCCGCGCGCTTCGACATTGCTCGCTTCGGTGCGGAAGTATTTCGTCCCTCGCCGCGTCAGAGTGACCTGATGATTATTGCCGGCCGGGTTTCCAACAAGATGGCTCCAGTCATCCGCCAACTGTGGGAGCAGATGCCCGAGCCCAAGTGGGTAATTTCCATGGGGGCATGTGCTACTTCCGGCGGCGTCTTCAATAATTACGCTCTGGTGCAAAGCGTCAACCAAGTCATTCCTGTCGATATCTATGTTCCGGGCTGCCCCCCGCGTCCCGAGCAACTGATCTACAGCATTACGCTTCTGCAAGAAAAGATTCAGAAAGAGCGCGGAACCATCAAGAAAGCTCTCAACCTGACCTAGACAGCGGTCCGTTAATCCACTTCTTGTACAGCTAATCGCCTGAGGGTTACTTATTTCGGTGACAATTCGATAGGTTCTCAACTCGCTGCAAGCGATTGGCGAAAAAGAACTTGGCCCCACACACGATCCCGAAGCAGGAACACGCCGCGAAGAATGCGAAACCATTCCTCACTTTCTAGAATCTAAGGGATTGAGTGTAGGACATAATGGCAGTCGCGTAGGGACCGATTCAAAAGAGTCCCGCGCGAATCACTCAGGGTGGAAGGTGTTCTATGGTGGGCAAATTGATTGATGCGATTTTCGGTTGCAGGCACTCCCGTTATAGTTTCCCCGTAACCCTCCGCGGAACGGCGCGCCGGCCGCAGGCCAGCGCGTTGACTGGAACCTACGTAGCCTGCCTGAACTGTGGAAAAGAGCTTCCTTATGATTGGCAGGAGATGAAGGTCATCACCTCATCCTCCGAGAGACGGCAATACACGGCCGCACTGGCTACCAAGCAAGCTGCCTGAGTGCGCTCACGGTTCTTGCCGCGTTCAGCTCTGAAAAAGTATTAGCAGCCGCGATGCGAAATCGCGGCTTTTGTTGTCTGATGTGAGTTTCACCTAATCAATTCCTCGTGAAAAAGTGAGCGCTCCCACTTTGGAACTCATAGCACACTGATGTGACTCGCGCATGATTTCAGCCAGACACATCCTCTCTCACCAGCCTTAATGTAAAGCTATCTGCTCCTCAAGGCTCGTGGTATGCGCGCTTTGGGATAGGGCCCGACGAGCACGCTACCAGAATTAACAGTTCCTCGGGCCACAAAAGTCAGGAAGGAATTTTCAGGAAGCGAATGTTTCAGTCAACCTGCAGCGGCAAATCTGGCGTTGCGCAAGGCTCTGGAGGGAAAAGACGAACTCCTGGCATCGATTCCCAGCACTCCGGCAGTCTTGCAATCCTTGCTCGACGAACTCAACCAGTCAGCCGATAACGTCAATCTGTTGCGAGTGGCGGAAATCGTCGGTCGCGATGAATCTCTAGCCGCGCAGTGCCTTCGCATGGCCAACTCTGCGCTGTACAGACGAGGGCGAGCCATGGACTCTCTTCGTGGTGCTGTCCGCACGCTTGGAATTGCCCACATCCGCGATATCGCCATTTCCTGCGGCTTGCTAAAAGTTGTTTCGGCTTCGAGAAAGGTTCTCGATCCCATCATCTTCTGGCAACATTCGTTGGCGTGCGCCATCTTGGCTCGCAAGCTGGCGCGCTCGGTTGGATTCGAGGATCCTGAGAAAGCCTATCTCGCCGGACTGATGCACGACATCGGATTTATCGTGAACCTGGTTTGTTTTTCCTGAACAAACCGAGCTGCGATGGAAAAAGCCCAGCGCGAGGCGGTCTTCATGGGCAAGGTCGAGCATTCAGACCTTTGCTTCACACATTGCCAGAGCGGAGAGTTGTTGGCTCGCCGCTGGAATTTGTCGGAAGAGCTGGTGGAAGTCATTCTTTGTCACCATCACGTGGCAGCGGCGGTTGCGAACCCCGCGTTGGTGGCAATCGTTTCCTTGGCCGACTGGCTCAGCCGTGCCTCGAAACTTGGAGTGGGCTACCTCGAGACAGCCGACCCCATGGATTCCTGAGAGGCCGACTGGAACATGCTGTTAGAGAAATGTCCCTTGGCCGCAGAGATAACTTGGAGCGTCGTCAAAGATTCGGAAGTGTATGTAGAAGAAATCTGCAATCTGGTCAGAGCCATTTGCAAAAGCGACTAGCAACCGAAGTCCCTAGCCCGCGGTCAAGGCCGCCGATGTTCGCTTCTCCATGGGCACAAACTCGCGCGCTTCATGCCCGGTGTAGACCTGGCGCGGCCGTGCGATCTTCTGCTCCGGATCTGTGATCAACTCCTGCCACTGCGCCAGCCAACCCGCAGTTCGCGGAATGGCAAAAAGCACGGTGAACATTTCCGGGCGGAACCCCATGGCCTGGTACATGATGCCGGAATAAAAGTCGACATTCGCGTAAAGCTTGCGTTTCACGAAATACTCATCTTCCAGCGCGATGCGTTCCAGCTCGAGAGCGATGTCAAGTCTCTGGTTGCGTCCCGTAACCTCGAAAACCTGCTCCGCGCACCAGCGAATGATCTTCGCCCGAGGATCGTAATTCTTGTAAATGCGATGGCCGAACCCCATCAACTTAATCCCGCCTTCTTTCACCTTCTTGATATAGGCGGGCACTTTGTCCTTCGTGCCAATCTCGTCGAGCATCTTCAGCACTTCTTCGTTGGCTCCGCCGTGCAACGGTCCCGCCAGGGCAGCCGCCGCCGAAGCCATGGAAAGGTAGGGGTCAGTTTGCGCGCTGCTTACCGAGCGCATCGCGTTGGTGCCGCAATTCTGTTCATGATCCGCATGCAAGATGAATAGGATGTCGAGCGCCCGGGCAAGCGCCGGATTCGCCACATACTTCGGCTCGACCATCTTCCACAGCATGTTCATGAAATTCTCGGTGTAGCTCAAAT
>Ga0182015_10005519_pt1 | contig 13111 bp, 10 predicted proteins | sample 712P3MmetaG_FD_120478 | JGI IMG/M metagenome (GOLD analysis project Ga0182015, IMG submission 120478) | Permafrost microbial communities from Stordalen Mire, Sweden - 712P3M metaG | ecosystem: Environmental > Terrestrial > Soil > Wetlands > Permafrost | place: Sweden: Stordalen | collected...
CTTCAAGGATCTGCGGGTCTCGATGGCGGCGATGACGCTCGGCATGGCCTACATGTTCGCTGCGATGCAGCTGGCGATGTCATGAGCTCCCCTGTCGCAGGGACACGCTCTGGTGGTCGTCCGCTCGTGACTGCGAGGGGTATCCAGATTGCGCTGGGGCTGGTGTGGCTGCTCGATGGGCTGTTTCAGTTCAAGAGCTTCATGTTCACGCATAGCATCGTCACGGAAGTGTTCGACCCGGCGATGCACGGCCAGCCGTCGTTCATCGGCGACTCGATGCGTACGTTCGATGATTTCTATGGCCGCGACCTGACGCTGTGGAACTCGCTGTCGGGGGAGATCCAGGTCGCGATCGGGCTCGGGCTGATGTGCGGCAAGCGGCTTGTGAAGCCGGCGCTCGCGGTGTCGTTTGCGTGGGCGATCTTCGTGTGGTGGTTCGGCGAGGGCTTCGGCGGGCTGACATCGAACACGCTGCCGGCGCCGTTGATGGGCGCGCCCGGTGCGGTGATCCTGTACGCGATCGTCGGGCTGCTGGTGTGGCCCACGGAGAAGACCGAGGGTCGCTCGCCGGCTGCGCTCGGCCCGCTCGGCGACCGCGGCGGGCTGTATCTCTGGTCGGGTCTGTGGGCGATCTCCGCGGGCCTGTGGCTCGCGAACGTCAACCGCGCGAAGGAAGCGACGCACGGCATGATCGTCGAAATGGCCGAAGCCTCGCCGCACTGGCTCGCGAGGATCCAGGACTCGCTCGCGAAGCACACGGTCGGGCACGGCAGCACGATCGCGGTCGTGCTCGCGGTCGTCTCGCTCGCGGTCGCGATCGGCGTCTGGACCCCCCTGCGCTGGCCCGCGCTCGCGGTCGGGATCGTGCTCTCGCTCGCCTACTGGCTTTACGGGCAGGACCTCGGCGGGCCCTTCTGGGCCGAAAGCGCGACCGACGTCAACGCCGGGCCCCTGTTCGTGCTACTCGCCGTCGGCCTGTTTCCGGTGGTGCAATTCGCGCCCTGCGCTCGACGCGAGCGAGCCACGGATAGCGCACGCGAGGAAACACCACAGGTCTCGGGCGCCGCCGCGATCTCGACGGTGTTGCTCAAACTGATCAAGCGATCAGCCCCGCGCGGCGAGCGTCGCGAACCCCGCGTCGGGTGAGCGCGCCGGCGCTCAACCGCCGGCGCGTAGTGCTGTCCCTCACGCCAGCAGTACATGCCCTACCTCATGCCCTATATTTCTCGGCATGCGTAAGACCAGCGTCTATCTCGATGAGGATCAGGCTCAGCGCCTCGCTTGCTTGGCACGTGAGGAGGGTCGGTCACAGGCAGAGGTATTGCGTGAGGCCGTCGCCACCTACCAGCCAAAGCCATCCCAAGACCGGAACTTCGCACTGGCCGGCTCAGGGCACGGCGATGGCTCGTCGATCGCGGAGGTTCCGGAGGAGGACCTGCTCAAGGGCTTCGGCGAGTGACCGTCGTCATCGACGCCGCACCCCTCGTTGCCTTTGGCGATGCCAACGACCCACACTTTCCGCGCATCGACCAGCTGCTGCGGACCGTCGGCGGACCGCTGATCATTCCAGCGCCCGTCACCGCCGAGGTGGACTACCTACTGGGACAGCGGGTAGGACGTGGACCACGGCGAAATTTCATCGCCGATCTCGCCGCGGGGCGATTCACCGTTGCCTGTCTGGAGCGAGAGGACTATGCCACGATCGGAGAGCTCGACGCGCGCTACGCGGATCTCGAGCTTGGGCTCGCCGACTGCGCGCTGGTCGTGATCGCAAACCGCTACAAGACCGATCGCATCCTGAGCTTCGACGAGCGGCATTTCCGAGCCGTCACACCCCTTCAAGGTGGAGCCTTCACGATCCTGCCCAGCGATAGCTGAGGAAACCTCCACGGCGCGCGGCACTCACCGTGGGTACGCGGAGCAGCCAGCTGGGCATCGCTGAGCATGATCGCCGCTTGGGACAGTCAACGGGCAAAAGCTCGGAACAACTGGCAGCGGCTTGTGTCGTCTGCTACAGTTCCACATGTCTTACTTAGGCACGTTCCTTTACAACTGAGCTGAATCGTCGAGGCCCGTAGTGGCCTCGCACCAACCCTCAAGGGAGATGGACAGGCGCTAAACCTAAGGAAAGGGTTGGCACTTGAAAACCTTCACCCATGTTCGGTCGTTTCCGCTTCGCCTGCAGCCAGGACTGATCGTCCACGTTAATGACCTCTCGCTGCTGCACAAGGAGCTTCGACACAAGCGCCGTTACGCAATGGTCGGATATCCGACCTTGTTGGACGGCATCATCGTCATTGAGATTATTCCGATGACCCACACTGCACGGGGCGCGAAGAAGGCATCCTTCTTCGACTCCAATTGTGGCCGCCCGAGCTATTTGTGCTTCGGGCTCACGACATTCCTCACGCCATGTACTTTCGATGGTACGCGGGTTCGCGTGACGTCTCATTTCGTCCCAGATGCCACAGGAATGCTGGCCCGGCATTCCTCCATGCGCGCGACAAGCGCGCTCTCGCTGGCTGCGTAGCTCCAACAGGGGCACTCGGCATCAACGCACTCACGGTCGCTCTGCTCAGGGAACGGTGCCACCATGACGCCGACGTCTGTCGTCGCCTGTCGCGATTCGGCTCTAGTTGTCCGTCGGCGACCCGGCAAGTAACGGCGCTTTGCGCCCGCTGGGTCCGAGCAGAACAATTTCGACCAGCTTGAAGCCAAATGCTCCGACTCGCCTGCGCGGGTTGGAGCATTTGGTATTGCCGCCCGACTAGCCGCATATGGCGGGACGGGGATGACGGAATGCAATGGCACCAGCGAGCCGACGATACTCGGCTCCGCCCCACTCATCCGGGGGCGCGGGGAGCATGTGGCCGGCCATCGATAGGGCGGACTTTGACCTTCTCCACGGCGTCGGGCACCTGCCAAGCACGGTCAACGCTTGGGGCATCTCAGCGGGCCAAAGTTCGAGCAACGACCTCGTACAGGCCAAAAACGGAGGGGGAGAGATTCTGAACTCTCGGTACGCCAATCAGGCGCACAACGGTTTTCGAGACCGCTAAGATTTGGCTCTAGCAAGCCAAAAAGCTGGGGCGCGCGCCAGTATGCGCGCCAGTCCGGCGAAAATACTACTTGAGGGTTTGCGTCGGACTCCGCTGTTTTGGCTCTGCGTCAACAGGAAGTTATAGGAAGTTACAGATATCTGTAAGGTCTGCTAACCTTCCGTGATGGCGCGGAACCCCTACAGCCCCGGCGTCGGGACCAGGCCACCCTACCTGGCAGGTCGCGAGCAGCAGATCCACCGCTTCCGCCGCCTGCTCGAGGACTACCCCGAGAAGCGGCGCAACCTGCGAATCACCGGGCTGCGAGGTGTCGGCAAGACGGTGCTTCTCAAGGAGTACGAGCGGATCGCCCGACGTCACGAGTGGGTGGTCGTGCGCCGCGACTGGAGCACTCGCTTCTGCGAGGAGGCCGACTTCGCGACCGCGCTCGCCGGCTACCTGACGGAGGCGGTGGAGGCGCTGAGCGTAAAGGCCAGGATCAAGAAGCGCGTGGCTGCAGCAATGAACGCGATCGGTCAGGTGCAGTTGCAGATCGCCGATGGGGTGAGCGTCTCAATGCGGGCGAGCTCCGAGCAAGCCGTGCCTGCCTTGCTTGAAGACAGGCTGCGCGAGGCGCTCATGCGCATCGGCGAGATCGCTCGGGGACAGGGCCGGGGAGTGGCACTTCTGTTCGACGAGGCCCACAGCGTCTACGACCGCCAGGCCAAGCACCAGTTCCCACTCGGGGCGCTGCTCTCGGCGCTCGTGGCGGCCCAAGACGATGACGAGCACCCGATGCCCATCATGCTGGTCCTCTGCGGCCTGCCACCGCTGGTCGGCAACATCCACGCGGCTCGCAGCAACGCCGAGCGCCTGTTCCGGGCCGAGGTGATCGACAATCTCTCCCTGACGCCAGAGCCACCCGACGAGCTCAGCGTGGCGGCGCAGGCACTCGTGCGCCCCGTCACGGACATCGCTTATGCGCCTGGCGTCGCCGATTGTGTCGCACGCGATGTCGACGGCTATCCCTACTTCATCCAGTGGTTCGGCGAGGCGCTCTGGGAAGCCGCGGACCTCGAGGGCACCGCGACGATCACCGCAAAGCTTTACGAGCGAGAGCGAGTGGCGATCCAGCGCAGTCTCGACGAGGAGTTCTTCGAGCCACGCTACCGCGACGCACGACAGGCCGACCAGGCCACGTTGCGGATAGCGGCTTCGCTTGATGGTGAGCGCTTCACCAAGGCAGAGCTCGACGTAGCCACGGATCGCTCCACGGGCGCGCTCTCACAGAGCCTCATCCGACTCATCGCCGACAACCTCATCTACCGCGACGACCATGGCGTATACGCCTACACCGCGCCGATGTTCGGCGACTTCATGCGCCGCCGGTACCCTCGGCTCCGCCCGGCCAGTGGTGGGCCACGTCCCTGGCCAACGGGACGCCCGACGTCAACGCGTCGCCGTACACGGAGACCGCGCGGCGGGGGCTGAGCAATCTCACCTGCTGGGCAGGGTCCTGGGCGGAGACGCTGCTTTGGGCCACGACCGTTCGGTCGTGGCCAGAAGCCGTAGGCATGCAACCGAACCCGCAGCAATCGAGGGATTAGCGCGTATCCGGTTCCCTCTACAACTTGCCGACGCTGCTCGTGGACGCGGCCCTTGAGGGGACTTTTGATGCGCTCGTGTGTCCGGCGCTGATCGTCGAGCTGACCGATGTGCTGGACCACGAGAGGTTCGCCAAGAACTCGACCGATGGCCGCGCGGCGGCCTTCATCGGGCCTTCCTTGATCGAGCGACGATGACCGGGGACCGCCCTCGGTGAAGACGGCCCACGCCGGCGATGACTACCTGGTCGCCCTTGCGCAGGCGCACAATGCCGATGCCGTCTTGTCCGGCGACCCGCACGTGCTGGGCGCGGCCTCGAGCGACCTCTAGGTGCTCAGGCCCGCGCGAACTGGCTGACCGCCTCGGCCTGACGCCTGCCGGTTGAGGCACGGGTACCATCGCTGCCGAGCACGAATCTCGATCGGGGTGCGGGACGCGCGTTCGACCCCGTCGCTACCGCGACCCACGAGCTCGTCGGGCGACCGCTGTGAGCCATGCCGGCTTGCTGGAGTGCCCCTCGAAGCCCGGCCTGGCTTACTGTTGGGCGGTTGCACGCGCTCGCACAGCATGCGGTAGATGCCGGCCCGCACCTCCGGGCGCGACAAACCCTCAACCAACTTCGGCGTTTGCGCGCCAATTGCGCCAGTTCATGTACCGCTCAGGCGATTTCGGGCATTCTCCTGCTGTCTAGCAACCACATCCGACGCCTGCTCGTGACGGCCAGATCCCCCGACAACCAAGCGAAATCTGGGAGCTCAACGTAAAAACGGAGGGGGAGAGATTCGAACTCTCGGTACGCCAATCAGGCGCACAACGGTTTTCGAGACCGCCGCATTCAACCGCTCTGCCACCCCTCCAGCGGACGAAGCTTAAAGGCTAGCGCGTGCCCGCGCCGCGAAGAACGACCGCTCGCGCTTGCCCATCTCGGTAAACGGCGCGGCGCCTTCGAGGTGCTCCGCGGAGATTCGGCCCCAGTGGTTGCCTGCGCGCAGCTGCGCGACAACCGAGAGGATCCCGGGTTCGACGCGGCTCATGAACGCATACTCGGGCGGGGCGTCGAAGTAGCGGAGCGCGTTGGCCGAGGGTCCGGTTGGCGAGCAGCGGCGCGCGATCCTCCTCGCCACGTACTCGGGCGTCACCACGAATCGCTCCTGCGCCCACAGCAGCGCGAAGTCCTCCCACCAGTAGGCGAACACCTCCTCGGGGGTGACGGGGTCGCAGGATCGCCAGAATCCAGCCTCCACGCACGCGCGCCATGTGCCGAGCACATCGTGTCGCAGGCATTCGCGCACGATCGCGTCCAGCAGCTCGACCTGTCCGCGGCGGAAGCGCTTGACGCAGCCGTAGTCGAGAATGCTCACGCTGCCGTCCTCGTGGAACACGTAGTTGCCGGGGTGCGGGTCGGCGTGGATCAGGTAGAGCCTTTTGTACGTGCCGTAGGTGAAGCGCCAGATCGCCTCGGCCCATTGGTCGCGCAGCTCCTGCCCGGCCGTGAGGGCGTCGCGCCAGGGCAGGCCCAGCACGAGCTCCTGGGTCAGCACGCGAGCGGTGGACAGCTCCGCGACGACCTCGGGTACGTGGATGAACGGGTGCCCGCGGTAGTACTCGGCGAACGTGGTCTGGTTGATCGCCTCGATGCCGTAGTCGAGCTCCTCGCCGATAAGGACGCCCATCTCGCGCGCGCACCCGCGCAGGTCGACGCTTAGCTTCTTCGGCGACAGGCAGCCGAGAGTCAGGCTTATGAACGCGACCAGCAGCTCCGTGTTCTTGAGATCGGCCGCGATCGCCTCCGCCACCCCCGGATATTGGATCTTGACGGCGACCGCGCGGCCGTCGTGCAGCCGGGCCGCGTGGACCTGGCCGACCGACGCGGCAGCGAGCGGCTCCCAGTCGAATTCGGCGAACGCCTGCTCGTGGCAGTGGCCGAGCTCGCGCTCGAGCACATCGCGCGCGAGCTCCGGCGCCATCGGCGGCGCTTGGTCGCACAGTCGCTCGAGCGCCGCCTGGTAGATCGGCTGGTACTCGGGTGGGATCACCGGGCCGGCGGATACGAACGAGAGCATCTGGCCGGCCTTCATCAGCGCGCCCTTGGAGCGGCCGAGCAGCTCGGTGTATCGCTCCGCTGTGCGGATGTGAAACTCGGTGCTGTCAGCGCCTGCCAGCCTGCCGCGCAAACCGGTCACGACGGCGTCGCCGGCGGTGCGCGCGGTAAGGCTCGCGAGCGGGGCCGCGCGTCGCAGCCGCCCAGCTTGGATGCCGTCGTCGGTGGCCGTCGCGCTGGATGGATCCGACTCGGCACCGAACACAAGCGCATCTCCTCGTATCAACCCACGCTTACTTGAGCTAAGCATACACTTAGGGGGCGCCGCTCGTCAACCATGACCTCACTCCTGCAGCGCCAGCGCCGCGGGCACCGACGCGGCGCGGTAGCCCGGTAGCGCGAGGATCGCGAGCGCGGCCGCGGGCACGAGCGCGAGGCTCCACAGCAGCGCCAGCGGCGCGACGGTGTGCATCACTGGGAAGTCGATCACGCTGGATAGCGCGCGATCGGCCATCTGCTGTCCGTAGATCCCGAAGATCGCCCCGCTCGAGCAGCCGACGCCGACGAGCAGCATGCTCTCGAGCAGGATCGTGTGCCACAGCTCGGCGCGTGCGAGCCCCTCGAGCTTGAGCTTGGCGAGGCGCGGCCGTCGCTGCCAGACCATCGCGCTCATCGCGGCCGCCATTGCGAGCGCCGCGAGGATCGGGATCAGCGCGGCGATCCCGGTCAGGCGCACGAGCGCCTGGCGGTCGAGCGCCTGCTGCCTGGCGGCGTGCTGAGCGGCGGTTTCGACGTCGAGCCCAGAGCGGGACGGCGGTCCGAGCGCATGCCGTATCTCGCGGATCGCATCGCCGGGCGAGACGTCGCGGGCGAGCAGGATGCCGTAGGCGCTCACGTCGTCGCTGCCCCACGCGCGCGCGTAGTCCGCGGCGTTCATCGCGATCGCGCCGGGCGCCCAGCCGATGTTCGTCGACAGCGCCGCCACGCGGAAGCTCGTCGGCTCGGGCGAGGGCAGCGTGAACGCCTGCCCGACGTGCAGGTGTTGTTCGTCGGCGAGCGCCCGCGAGAGCACGAGCCAGCCGCCGGCGCGCACGCGCCGTTCCGCCTGGCGCGGGTTGCCCTGCACGATCTGGCCTGGCGGCAATAGCGGCGCGGACGCACGCGACGGGGCGATCACGAGCGTACGCCGCGTGCCGTAGTTCAGCAGCCCGCCGCGGTAGAGGTGCACCGCGCGCACGCCCGGAAGCCGCTCGAGCTGCGACGCGCGCACCGGCGCGAAGGGCGCGGTCCTCAGCAGGTCGTAAGCGCCGGCGGGGGCGACCCACACCTCGGAGGACGCGTTGACGTCGCGCGCCGCGTCGCCGAGCCCGGCGAGCAAATCGTCGTGCGCGCCGCGGATCGCGACGCTGCCGAAGACCGCGACCGCGCCGGTCGCCGTGATCGCGACCGCCCGCGCCCGCGCGGCGCGCAGCTCCATCACCGCGACGTGCGGCACTGGGCTGACGACAATGCGCGCCATTCGTCCGACGAGCGCGAGCGTCGCGGTGAGCATCAGCGGCAGCACGAGCAGCAGCGCCGCCACGAGCAGGACCATCGCGGGGATCGCGGCGTCGGGCGCGAGCGCCAGCAGCGCGCTCGCCGCGGCGAGGGTCGCGATGCCCGCGAGCGCCTGTCCGCCCGCGGAGCGGGCGCCGCCGAACCCCTGACGCTCGGTGACGGCTGCGAGCGGATCGCGCGAGAGGATGTCGCGCAGCGGGCTCAGTACCGCTATGAGCGCGGCCAGCATCCCCCCGCCGGCGGCGAGCGCGACGCTCTGCGCGCTCACGACCCGCTGCGTGCCGACGGCGAACGCGAGCGACAGGAAGGCCGGTTCGGCGCGAAACAGCTCGATCGAGAGCTCCTCGCCGAGCGCGAGACCGAGCACGCAGGCGCTCGCGCCCAGCACGAGCCCGTCGACGAGCATCACGGCGACGACCGTCGGGGGCGTGTAGCCGTCGCGGCGCAGGTCGGCGATCAGTCGCCGGCGCTGGGCGACCGTGAGCAGCGTGGCGTTGAACGCGAACAGGAACCCGACAAGGGCGCTGATCACCGAGAAAAGGTTCGTCGACTGGTTGCTCGCCGTCGCGGCCTGCGCGAACAGCCTTTCGTCGTAGCCGATGCCCTCGACGTCGAGGCGGCCGGCGGCGAGCGTTCTCAGGCCGGTCCGCACCTGGGCTTCGGACCCCGGGACGGGCGCCACGAGGATGCGGCTCACGCAGGCGCCCAGTCCACTGGCTTCCTGCGCGAACGACAGCGGCGCGAGCGCGACCGGGCTCGCGACGAGGGCGCCGATCTGTTCGCGGTGAAGCTGCGCGTAGAGCGGCGCGTATTCGACGTGCCCGGCAATCTGCAGCTCGACTTCCTGCCCGAAGCGCGTGACCCCGAGCGTGTGGGCCAGCGGCGCCGGTAGCACGACCGCGCTGATGCCGCCGAAGGGTGACAGCGCGGTGTTGTGCACGAGCGAGCCGCCGAGCGCGGACAGGCTCGAGTCGGCCCCGATCAGCTCGATCGACTCGCTGCCCCGCGGCCCGATCGCGTTCGCGCCGGCTTCGAGGATCGGCGCCGCGACGCGCACACCTGGGAGGCGGCGCACGCGCGCGAGCATGCTCTGCGGGAAGCCGTCGGCGGAGCGCGCGACGAGCTGCAGCGTGGCGTCGCCGACGATCCCCCGCGAGAGCTGCGCCGCGGAGCTCTGCAGGCTCGTGCTCGCGACCTGCGAGGCGAACAGCAGCGCGACGCCCGTGGCGATGCCGGCGATCGCGAGGCACTCCTGCACCGCGCGGGCGCGCAGCCGCACGCGGTAGAGACGCAGGACGTTGGCCGCCCGCATCGCGCCCCTCCCTCAGCGGCCGGCGGCGGCCAGCCGCGAGTGCCCAGCGGCGGCCAGCCGCGCGTATTCCGGGTCCATCGCATACGGGGACAGCGTCCCGTCGCACAGGCCGAACACCGCGTCGGCGTAAGTGGCCGCGATCGGGTCGTGGCTGACGAGCACGACCGCGAGACCGCGCTCGCGGCACAGCTCGCGCAGCAGCTCGAGCACTTCGCGTCCGCGCTGGCTGTCGAGGCTCCCGGTGGGCTCGTCGGCGAGCAGCAGCCGCGGCTTGGTGGACAGCGCGCGGGCGATCATCACGCGCTGGCGCTCGCCCATCGACAGCGTCTCGGCGCGATGCGCAAGGCGCTCGCCGAGCCCGAGGCGCTCGAGCAGCGGCGTGACCTCGCGCTGCGCCTCGCGCCAGCGCATCGTCTTCAAGAGCTTCAGCACCGAGTTGTCGAGCGTGCTGACGCCCGGCAGCAGGTCGAAGCTCTGGCGGATGAAGCCGAGCTCGGAGAGCCGGAAGCGCGAGGCCTCGCGCTCGCTCAGCGAGGAGACGTCGCGCCCACCGATCGCGATCGTGCCGGAGGTCGGCTCGAGCAGCATCGCGATCATCGACAGCAGCGTCGTCTTGCCCGACCCGCTCGGCCCGTACAGGGCGAGTATCTCGCCCGCGGAGACAGTCAGCGACACGCCGTCGACGGCGCGCACGGGCTCGCCGCCGACGGTTGGGAAGTGCTTGACGAGATCGCGCAACTCGAGCATCGGCTCAGCCACCCCAGCTCAATCCGCGAACCTGCCGCTGACATGCACGGTGATCGCCTGGTTCGATTCCGAGATCGTGCCGCTGAAGCTGAGGCCCGAGCCCTGAGCGTGCTCGTAGCTGCCCGAGCCGTGCTCGACCGACAGCGAGCCGGCGAAGCTGGCGGTCGCTTTGCCCTTGTGGTAGCTCGCCGTCCCCTCGCCGGCGATCGAGCCGCCGGACGGGTAGATCGCGACTTCGGCGGTGACGCGGCTGCTCGAGACGATCTTCAGCTGCACGCTGATCGTGCCCTTGATCGTGCCCGACGCGGTGCCGCGCTCGTTGAGTGTGAAGCCGTGCTTGCTGATCAGGTGCAGCTGACCGACCTCGCTGACGGACACTGCTTTCGCGGCTCGCGCAGCCGGGCTCGTGGCGCCCTCGGCGCCGAGCGGCGCGTTCGTCGCCAGGGCTCCCAGGAACGCGACTGCGGCTGCCGGCAGCACGGCGAGCCTTGGCGATCGACGATTTCGGCAGTGCATCGGTGACACCCTCCTTCGTTCATTGCGGACAGATGGCTGTGGCGAGGTCGCTGCTGGCGGAGCCGTCGGCGTATGTCGATTCGGTGGCGAACGGGAAGCCGCCAACCGGGCAGCTGCCGGGCACGACAACAGCGTTCGCGCCTCGTGCGAGGCGGTTGGGGCGAGCGCCGACCGTGAGCGTCAGCGTCTCGAGGGAAGCGTCGGGCTCCAGCGGCACCGTCGGAACCGGGGGGGCTTCCATCGCCAGCGCTTCTCCGTAGGGAGCGCTGGCGGGTATCACCGTGCCGGCCAGCACGATTCGCTCCTCCAGCGGCGTGTAGCCCTGGCCGAGCACCTCGAAGGTTGGCTGAAAGCCGCGCAAGGGCCCGAGGAATATCCACAGTTTCACGCTCTCGGCTATCAGCTGGGATCCGGCGTTGCCCTCGAGCAGCGCCTCGCCGCTACCGATCTGCGACTGCGTCGGGCAGCCGCTCGCGCCGTGTGCGCGCAGACGAGCCGCGCTGCAACTGCGCAGGGTTGGGATGTCGAGACCGAGCCCGGCGGGAAGCTTGACGACGGACCTGCGCACCGGCGAGGGCAGGCCGCGTTCGCCCTCGTAGGCGATCGTGAGCGTGAGCGCGCCCTTGGCTCCGAGTTGGTCGGGTGAGAACGACGGCGTGATCGTGGTGGCGGTCTTGGCCTGCGCGGGTGCGCTCGACTGGGCGCAGGTGAGCGCCAGCACGAGCGCCGCTCCTACGCCCACCGTCACGGCTCGGCGTCTGCTATTCACGAGTTTCTCGGGCACGGGATCGTTGACTTGACGCTCAGCGTGGCGCCGTCGGCGAAGTCGACGGTTCCCTCCGTGGGAAAGCCGTCGCCGGGGCAGCGCTTGGGCACGACGATGCCCCTGATGCGAACCAGCCGTCGCCCGCCGGCGATCGGCTCGTAGTAGGCGACATTGGCTCCGCCGACGGTCACGAAGGCGCTTTCGATCGAGGCGTCGGGGGCGCCGGGCAACGTCGAGATCGGCGGTACTTCGACGCTGAAGCCGAGGCCGTAGGGCTTCGGTGCGGGGACCTGCTTGGCGACGAGGACGAGATCCACGGACGCGGGCGCGGCGGCGCTCGCGTAGACCAGCAGCCGCAGGTGCCCGCGTGTCTTGGCGGCGAAGAAGAAGTCGAGCGTGTACGCCTCGCGGAGCGTTTCGGCGGGCAGCTCGAGCACGCCCACGCCGCCACCGAAGCCGGCGCGGGAGTCCGCCGGGCAGCCCGCCGGACCGTGCTGTTCCAGCGCTGTAGGGGCGCACGTGTCGACGCCGCGCGGGTCCACCTCCATCCCGGCGGGGGCGTAGAGGGTGAACCTCGTGATCGGCGACGGCGGGAGGCCCGTGCTCGAGGAGAAGCCCGCGGTGAGCGAGAAGTTGGTGGATGCGCCGGGGCTGTCGGGCGTGAAGCCGGCGCTGAGGCTCAGAGTTTCGCTCGCCGATGCGGCGCTGGCGGTCGCAAGGCACAGGGCCGCCACGAGTGCGGCGGCGACTGGGAGCGCGGCCGTGGCGAGGCGGGGCGCGATCTTCGCCGTGCAAAGGCGGGATCGTCGATCAGGCATCGCTGCGCACCGCGTCGCGCTCGGCGAAGAACGCGTGCTCGAGCTTGCCCATCGCGGTGAACGGGGCCGCGTCCTCGAAGAGCTCGGCTGCGATCGTTCCCCAGTGGTTTGTGCCGCGCAGCTCGCCCACGAGCGACGCCTCGCCCATCTCGATCCGACTCATGAACGTGTAGGCGGGCGACGCCGTGACGTATCGGAAAGCGTTGGCCGAGGGGCCGGTCGGGGAGTACCTGCGCTGGATCCAGCAGGCGACGTACTCCGGCGTGATGGTGAACGGCTGCTCGGCCCACCACAGTTCCCAGGGTATGCGCCAGTAGGCGAAGACTTCCTCTGGTGTCACCGGATCCGAGGACTTCCAGAAGCCACCCTCCACGCTCGCGTGCCAGGTCCCGAGCACATCGTTCCTGAAGCACGCGCGTGCAACCATGTCCATGGCGTCGGCGTGCTCGCGCGAGAATCGCTTGATGCAGCCGAAGTCCAGGAAGCTCACGCTCCCGTCGTCGTGAAAGAGGTAGTTGCCGGGGTGCGGGTCGGCGTGGCATATGCGGAAGCGGCGATAGGTGGAGTAGATGAAGCGGTAGATCGCCTCTGCCCAGCTGTCGCGCAGTGGCCGCTCTGAGGCGAGGGCGTCGCTCCACGATTTGCCCGTGACGAGTTCCTGTGTAAGCACTCGGGCGGTCGACAGCTCACCGATCACCTCGGGGACGTGGA
>Ga0182015_10005521_pt1 | contig 13109 bp, 10 predicted proteins | sample 712P3MmetaG_FD_120478 | JGI IMG/M metagenome (GOLD analysis project Ga0182015, IMG submission 120478) | Permafrost microbial communities from Stordalen Mire, Sweden - 712P3M metaG | ecosystem: Environmental > Terrestrial > Soil > Wetlands > Permafrost | place: Sweden: Stordalen | collected...
GAAGAGTATGCCGTCGAGTGCTCGGTTCTAAAGGTTTACGGTTCAGAGATGTTGAGCCTGGTCAGTGACGAACTGGTGGCAACGATGGGCGGGTACGGCTACGTGGAGGAGTACCCGGCGGAGAGGTTCTACCGGGATGCGCGGATCAATCGCATCTTTGAAGGAACGAATGAAATCAATCGACTGATTATCACAGGGTGGTTGATGAAGCGGGCGCAGAGCGGCCAGCTTCCACTGCTGGGGGCAATCAAGAAGCTGATGGATGAGGTGATGCAACCGCCCAGCTTCGACGCCGGAATGGATGCAGGCGAGCTGCTGGCGAGGGAGGCCGAGATTCTTGCTGCATCGAAAAAGATTGCGCTGTTTGCTGCTGGAGTGGCCAGCCAACGGTTCATGGCCGGGCTTCAGGATCAGCAGGAGATCATGGCAGATCTGGCGGAAATCATCATGCAGGTTTATGCGCTGGAGTCGGCGCTTCTGCGTGCGCGCAAGCTGGCAGGGGCAGGGCGCAGCTCAGCTGAATCGGCAACGGGTCAGTTCGCTGCAAATACGACGGGACTGCTGGCGGACGAGACGATGGGGCTGTCGGAGCAAGCGGCCAGGCGTGTGTTGGCGGCCTGTGCTGAAGGTGACTTGCTGCGGACGCAACTTGCGATTCTGCGGCGACTTGCGCGGTTCACGCCTGCGGATGCAGTGGCATTGAGTCGCGCTGTGGCGCAGCATTGCGTGCAACGCGAACGGTATCCGTTGGAAATTCGTTAAGAGCTGAAAAGGCTCTCACGCCGGCGGCGCATGCGTCACCAGCGTGAGAGTCTTGGTTGGGTGCGGAGCGATCAGTAGTTGCGATTTGTGCTGAGATTAGCGTTGAACCGTGACAGTGAGGCTCAATGGTACTGAGATCGCCTGGTTGTCGAGCATGGCTGGGCTGAAGCGGAACTTGCGAACCGCTGCAACCACGGGAGCATCGAGTTGCGGGTTGACTGACTTCACGACTTGGATGTCGCGTGCCTTCCCGTCTTCGCCAACTTTGAGTTCGAGAACAACCTCCGCATCGTTCGGAACGGTTGCGGTGCTGGGAAGTTCAATGCCGGTAGAGTAGAGGACATGAGCGGGGATGACACCGGTGCTTACAGGACGAGCCGGGGTTGAGGCAGAAGCGTCGTTCGCTGGGGTGCTTGCGACAGCCAATGCGGTGAAGAATAGCGGGGACAAAAGAATGCTTGCTGCAAGAATACGTCGCATGTAGTACCTCCTTGGCGTTAACAGTAACCATCACAATCATAAACCTAAACCACGACATTTGTCAAAGTATTTTTCATCGAATCATATTTTTCAATGAGTTAGCGTTCCACTTTGTGTGATTGTTAATTGATAGAGAAAATCGCCTCGCTGAAAACTTCTAAAAACTGGCCTTTTCAAGGATTGCTTTTAGAGAACGGAGCAGCTCGTGATGGCAGCGTTTTCCTTTTGACCAGGGTCCAGTTGCGGATGATCAGGCTTGTAATCTTGCTTCAATGTACAGAGTGAGAAAGGTCCCCATCCTGGTGATGGCCATCTCGCCCGGATGGGGCAATCAGAATGCGTCAACCTAGCTATTCTGCAATCTAGCTGGTTGAAGATGTCTTTGTGTCGAGGCTTGCAAGCAGCATCAAGGCTGCAAGCCGACAGGTTCGACCGTTAATATCATGTTCATGTCGATCGGAATCGGTTGGTTATCCAGCTTGGCCGGGCTGAAGCGGAACTGGCGAACTGCATCGATCACAGGCCCGTTGATTGCCGGGTTCGAGGAGTCGACGACCTGGATGACTTGCGCGGTGCCGTCCTGGTCGATATTGAGCTTCAATAACACTTCAGTTCCCGCGGGATCCCAGTGAACGTATCCGGAATTCAGTTTGACGTTGTGCGCCTCAACAACGCGCGCCGGAATAACGCCGGTGCTGACCGGGGCAGTCATTGTTGTGGCAGAGGAGTCGGTCGGGGTTTGCCTCGCGACTGCCGCTGCAGTGAAAAGCAATGGGGATAGCAGAGCGCTTGCAACGAGTATTCGATGCATTCAACTTTCCTCCTGCTCGTTGGACGACCGCTCGCGTATCGGGTTTGCATCGAAGGATTGGGTTACCAGCGCAGCATTGGCTTACCATGGAGGGTTGAAGTAATTGAGCCGAGGATTCTTGCGAGTAAGTTTCCTGAATGATGGCAATTTGAATTTGCAAGCACGTTTCCTCAGACACAATGAATTCAATGGTTTAGAAATTGGGAGAAGGTTGATGCGCTTCCGCACTACGATTTGATCGAAATTACAGGTACTGAAAAAACATCAAAAACTGAAGCAAAGTCAGCTGTGCTCCGTCGCAAATGGCGGGAAATCGTCGCTGCTGCTTCATGCCATGCAGGCTTCCCAAGGAGTGGGCAGCCTTTCGACTGCCCGCTCTGCATGACGCTAGAACGCTGGGGGTGCTCCGGAGACGGGGATGGAGACTGTGCCCTGCTTGTCGATCGCGGTCTGAAGCGAGAAGCCGGGGCCGGTGCTCGGCGTGAGGAATGGGGTCAGCGCGACCACCGCTGAATGCTTGCCGTTGTACACGGCGGTGATGTCATCGGTGGTTTCATAGTTGCGGTTGTTGGCCGGGTTGCTGTTGGAGATGACGCGGCCCAGGACGCGGTGTTCGCACTCGATGCCCATGATAGATGCCGAGACCTTGGCTAGGTAGTCGAGCTGCTCCGGGGAGTAGGTGTCATCGTAATTCTTGCCCTGCCGTCGCTGCTCACGGACCCAGGCGGCCTTCTTGGCAAACTCCTGGATCGCATTGAGGTAGGCGCCGATGAAGGCGTTCTCGAGTGCGTCGAGCAGGCCGAGGAAGGGACCCAACGTGTCAAATGAGCCTGCGGGGAAGTAGAACGTCTGCACCGGATCTGCACTGGCCTTGGGGATGTTGAGCAGGCCGCGCAGAAGATTGGCGTGGGAGATCTCCTCAGTGAGAGCCGCCTGAATATAGTTGACGTTGCCGAGGTTGCCGGCTGAGGTGACGTTGTCCGCCGAGCCTCCGGCGCCGGCGAGATTGGGATCCTGGATCACAGCGCCGACGAGGCCGTTGTAATAGAAGGTGGTGGCGAGGTCCTCGGCAATGAGTGCGGCAGTGGCGATCTCCGCAACGGTGTCCTTGGCCTGCGCCGCTTCGGCATCTGCTTCGCCAGCGGCTTCTGGCTCGTCGGCGCGGGCTGTGAGCGGGGTGAAGATTCCGGTGAGGAGCGGGGCGGCCGCCGCGGCCAAGCCCAACATGCTTGAGCGCTGCATGAAGTTACGACGGTTCACCAACTGCTCGCTGATGCGGTGGAATTCGTCTGCCAGAATCTTGAAATCCATGGATGCCTCTCTTTGGTGATGGATCGGGCCTGGGTTGGCCCGTGCACCTAGTACGCGGGCAGAGCGCAGATGGATTGGAGGAAGAAACGAATTATTGCGAATGGTGGCGCGAGGGGGACCGTGCCGATGCGAACCTCGCTGCTGAATCGTTACGAGGATCCTCGCCCGGCCGCGATGTAGGCACGGTGGCCGTGCATAGAAGACGGGGAGCTTAGTGAGGGCAAAGTCGCGGCTGGCGCGTGATGAGGTGTCCGGCCTCTCATCCTTTCACGGTAAGGATGTGGATGGATGAGGTGTTCGGCTCCCTTCTATTGGAGTGGAATGGCTGTGACTACGAGTTGCGTTCTCCCTTTGCTTTCGAGGGTGTCGGAGCTGAAGACGATGGTGGGTTTGCCGATGGGAATAAGAACGATAGCCTCCCATGAGTTTTGACGGATAACAGGGTCCACAGCGGCTGGCGCAGCGGGGGAGACCGGGGCAAGGCTGCTTTCATCTGCATTCAAATGGATTGCAAGCTGAGTCCCAATCTCACGCGCGCCGCGGGCGCCAATCGTCACGCCAACGTTGAGATACTGATATTGCGTCTCCGGCCGTTCACCTGCAGGGTCAGTTTGCTTTGCGCTTGTCACCACTGGAACCCTTGAGCCGGTGCGGATGGACATGTAAGGGTCGCGAGGATCGGTGCTGAGGATGGTTGTATACGAGCGACTGTTGACTGGTTTGCCGTCAACGCCAAGTTCCTGGAGCAAAAAATCAAGGTGGTAATAGTGAGCCGGCGGCTCTTGCGCTTTGGATGCTTCTGTTGGCTTGACTGCTTCTTGGGGCTTGGCAGCGTCTTGAGCAGCGGCGTTGCCCAATGGCAGTAAGAGAAGTAGAACGGAGCAGATTGCGCTGGTTTTTTGCATGGAATTCTCCTTAATTTCCGCCCTGGGCGGGCGGGTTATGCGGTTGGTAGCGGTTGGCAGCGATGCAGGAAGACTCGTCGTCCTTCTGTTGAGCCTCAGCAAGTGCATGAAGTTCAGGGGCGGGTGCGCGCAATGCGACGGTCGCAAGAGCTTGCTCCTCAGGGGTGATCGGGAAAGGGGTAGGGAAGACGTCTTGTTTGGGAAGCGACTCTCGATGGGCTGCTCGGGGGAGTAAATGGGGCCGGGCGGGCGAGACTGCCATCGAAGGGGCGGTCGCCGGAAGGGCATGCGGCAGGGATTGGCTGGCCCGGTCTGTGCGTGCGATGTGCCGATTGCTTCGAGTGTGGATTGCCGGGGCGACCAGAAGCAGAAGGGGGACGGCCGTTGCGAGGGCGAGGGCCCAGAGACGCACGGAGCGCGGTTGGGTACGTGATCCTTCGGCGATCTGGACGAGCACGCGCCGCTCAAGGCCGGAGTCCGGGCCAGGCTCGGCGTAACTGGAGAGAGCGGAATCGAGCAATCGGTCGAACGGTTCATCAGGCATGACGCGTCTCCTGAAAGAAAGTCTCTTCAAGGGCGGTGAGCTTTTGATGAAGGGCCTGGCGTGCGCGCTGGAGCCGAGTGCGGACGGTACCTTCTGAAATGCCGAGTATTCCGGCGGTTTCTCTGGAGTTGAGTTCGTCGAATGTGGAAAGGACCAGAGCCAGACGGAGATCCTCCGGAAGCCCGTCGATGAGGGAGTGCACCAACGCATGGCGATTGGTGGCGAGCAGGAATTGCCCGGGATTTAGCCATGGAGAAGGAAGATCGGCAGGCGGCAAGGTGTTGCTGTCTTTATGCAGGGCAATGTGCCGGCGGTAATCGAGCGCCACGCGCCAGGTGACGCGAGCAAGGAAGGCTCGTTCATTCGTGAGGTTCCGCCATCCACTATTTCGGTAGAGCTTCAAGAAAGTCTCCTGAACAACGTCCTCAGCGTCATGGGGATTGAGCACCAGGGCGAATGCAATGCGGAAGACGAAGCGCGCCTGGCGCTGAACCAGATCCGTGAAGTCTTCTTCTTCGTCCGCGTTCAATGATGAGGCGCTCCGTTTTCATACCCAAAGACGGAGCTTGGTGACGAGGTGTTCGGATATTTATTTCGGCGGGGCACAAAAGCCGGCCCGCGCCTCTTAGGGAGGAGCGGGCCGATTTGGTTTGAATCACTTCGTTGAGTTATGCCTTGGCGGATGTGAGAGCGCCGAGATCGTCGGCTAGCTTTTCAGTGCTGAAGGCTTCGATGAGGTCGCCTTCCTTGATGTCGGCGAAGCCGGCCAGGCCGATGCCGCACTCCATGCCGTTGGTGACTTCGCGGGCGTCGTCCTTGAAGCGCTTGAGAGAGGCTATCTTGCCCTTGAAGAGTTGTTCGTCGCCACGCATCAGTTTGACCTCTGCGTCGCGGCGGATCACGCCGTCCAGGACCCGGCAGCCGGCGATGGTGCCGACCTTGGGAATCTTGAAGACGTTGATGACTTCTGCGCGGCCCGCATAGTTTTCCTTGAATGTGGGGTCGAGAAGGCCCAGCATGGCGAGGCGGATTTCGTCCTGCAACTCGTAGATGATGGAGTGCAAGCGAATCTGGATGCCTTCCTGCTGCGCCAATTCGGCGGCCTTGCGCTCAGGGCGGACGTTGAATCCGATGATGATGGTGTTGGAGGCGGTGGCCAGCAGGACATCGCTCTCCGTAATGGAACCGACGCCGGAGTGGATGACCTTGATGCGCACCTTCTCAGTGGACATGCGAACCAGCGAGTCGGCAAGGACCTCGACGGAACCGGTGACGTCGCCCTTGATGATGAGTGGCAGGTCTTTCACACCGGCCTGGCGAATCTGCTCGGCAAGGCCTTCGAGCGAGACGCGCGAGCTCTTTGCGAGTTGGGCTTCGCGCTCCTTCATCTTGCGGTATTGAGCAATGCCCTTAGCTTTGTCGCGATCGGCTACAACGAGGAATGTGTCGCCGGAGTCGGGCATGGCTTCGAGGCCGAGGACTTCGACAGGAGTGGAGGGGCCGGCTTCTTCAAGAGCGCGGCCGCGATCGTCGAACATGGCGCGGACTTTGCCGAAGGTGTTGCCGACGATGTAGCTGTCATTGAGGCGGAGGGTTCCATCCTGGACAAGGACGGTGGCCACAGCGCCGCGGCCGCGATCGAGCTTGGCTTCAATGACGCTGCCGACAGCCTTGCGGCCAGGCGTTGCCTTGGGCGCGCGAATATCCGAGACCAGGCAGATCATTTCAAGCAGCAGGTCGAGGTTCTTGCGCTTTTTAGCGGAGACTTCAACGAAGACGGTGCCTTCTTCGCCGGCGCCAGCCCACTCTTCAGGGATGAGGCCGCGGTCAGCAAGCTGCTTCTTGACGCGGTCGGGGTTGGCTTCAGGCTTGTCGATCTTATTAACGGCGACAATGATGGGGACGTTGGCTGCCTTGGCGTGATCAATGGCCTCAAGGGTCTGAGGCATGACGCCGTCGTCTGCCGCGACCACGATGACCACTATGTCAGTGACCTTTGCGCCGCGGGCTCTCATGCGTGTAAAGGCTTCGTGGCCCGGGGTATCGAGAAAGACGATTTCGCGACCGGAGGCGGGCGAGCCTTCCTTGGAGAAGCGAACCTTGTAAGCGCCGATGTGCTGGGTGATGCCACCTGCTTCGCCAGCGGCAACTTCGGTTTCGCGGATCGCGTCGAGGAGCGAGGTCTTGCCGTGATCGACGTGGCCCATGACGGTGACCACGGGAGAACGTGGGACTTCAAGCTCGCCTGTGTTTTCGGCTTCGAGAACCTCTTCGATGGCCTGGTTGGCAATCTCTTCTTCGTAGCTGATGACGGTGGCGGCGGCGCCGAACTTGGCGGCAACGTCCTTGACCATCTCGGCGTCGAGGGACTGGTTCACGGTGACGAAGACACCGCTCATGAGGAGCGTTGCAATCAGGTCCTTGGCGCGCACTTCGAGCTTCTCGGCCAGGTCCTTGACGCTGATGCCCTCAGTGACGGTGATCTCGCGGGTGATGGGCAGCGGTTCACCGCCATATTGCACTCCGCCATAACGCGGCGGTGGCACAAAGCCCTTCATCGGGCCTTCTTTGGTCTTGGGATACTGCGGGCGTCCGCCACGGCCCCTTGAAGGGGCGCGCGCTGGGCGCGGCGCTTCGCCAGTTGGAGGCGGTGCACCGCCGCCTGGGCGTGGGGGACCACCAAAGCCAGGACGCGCTCCAGGTGCTCCAAACCCAGGTCGGGCACCAAAGCCGGGGCGTGCGCCGGGAGCTCCCGGTGCACCGCTCCCGGCATAGCCTCCGGGGGTGGTGCGTGTGGGGTGCTTGGGACGGGGTCCACCGGCGAATTGGCCACCGGGCGCTGAGGGGCCACCGGAGGGACGCGGGGTGAAGCTACCGGGACCGCCAACCGGACGGTTGCGATCGAAGATTGGCTTGCCGCGCTGGATGCCTGCGCCAGGCGCCTGGTTTCCAGTTCCCGCGACGGGCGCGGATGGAACGACAATCGGAGCCTTGTAGACGGGGCGTGGCCCGGTCTGGGGCATCACAACCCTGCGAACAGGCGGCGCCGTTACGGGAAATGCAGCCTGGGCGTGTCCTTGATGCGAAGGTGCATGCGCTGCAGAGTCAGAGGCACTGTCTTCTACCTGAGCAACTGCTTCAATGCCCGCCTCTGGTGCTGATGTTGCTGCTTCAAGGTCGGGCGGAGCGGCCGCTGCCGAAGGAGCAACCACGATGGGCGGCGCTACTGGCTGTGCGGGCGCAGTGGGTGGGGGAATTGTCGCAACAGGAGCGGCGTCAGAACGTGCGGCATGGACCGCCGGAGCCTTTGCTGGTGCGGCCTGTTCACTGGGGCGAGATGGTGCATGTTCTTCACGCGCGGCCGGGGGCTTTACTACTATCGGCGGCTGCACGACGACAACAACCGGTCGCACGGGAGCAGCGGCGCCAGCAGGTGCCTTGGCGACCACTGGCCCAGTGGGCGGGCGGGATGCGATAGCAGGCGGAGCAGGGGGAGGCACGATAGCCGGCGCCGACCGCTGCTGAGGAACGATCTTACGCGGCGCCGGGCGGCCGGGTTGCGGCGCGGCTTCAGGTGCGGCGACAACTACGACTGGAGCTGCGGGTGTCGCGGGACGGACAGGAGCGGGCGCTGCGGCTTTTGCGCGGACCTGGCTTTGCTTTGCGTCTTGCTCTTCCTTCTGTTTATTGGCCAGGATGGCCTTCATGACGTCTCCAGGCTTGGAGACATGAGAGAGATCTATTTTGGGAGTGATCGACTGCGAGGCGCGTGAAGCCGCGCTGCCGCCGTGGCCGCCGGACCTGGAGCCACGCTCATGGTACGCGCGAACCTTCTCCGCCTCTGATTCTTCCAGCGAACTGGAATGGGTCTTGCCGCCGGCCAGGCCGAGTTCCGCCAATATGTCAAGAATCTGCCGACTCTTGACTTCCATCTCGCGCGCGAGATCGTTGATACGAACCTTACTCATCCGCCTCTTTTCAAAATTTCCTACCCAATGCACTTAGTCGCTCATAGCTACCTCGTGGCATTGGCTGTTCGTCAGAGTTCCGTTGTCGCCCGATTGGTCTTGAAAGACGCGCATGTTACGCGTCGTCCTCTTCGGCCGCTTTCTCTTCTGATGCTGCGCTGATTGCTTCTTCCATTTGGGTGCTGGGGAGGCTTTCGTCCCCCTCCTCGGCTGCTTGTACGCTTTCAGCTTCCTCAAGAACCACAGCTGCGTTCTCGGCTTCGGCCTCGGCATTGTCCACGACTGCGGGCGCATTCTCAATCTCCGCCGCACCGGGTTCGGGTTCGGCGGTGGGCGTCTCGCCTTCGGCTTCTTCAGCCGCAGGCACGTGGCCCTCTTCGCCCTCTTCAAAATGGCCAAAGTAATGGCGCACGGCCACGCTGATGCGCTCGAGAGTCTTTTCGCCGATACCGGGAATTTCTTCGAGCTGCTCGGGGGTCATGTCGGCCAATCCCTCGACGGTTGTAATTCCGGCAGCCACCAGTTTTTGGATAATGCCGTCGCCGAGTTCGGTGACCTGTTCGATGGGTGTGGAGGGTCCGCCGGTGAAGGCCTGCATCTGCTGCTCGACCTCCTGCCGCTTCTCCTCTTCGCTCTTGATATCGATCTTCCAGCCGAGCAGCTTCGCGGCGAGACGCACATTCTGGCCCTTTTTGCCGATGGCCAGAGAGAGCTGGGTGTCGTCGACAATGACTTCAAGCTGCTTGTCAGCGAGATCGGAGATCGACACCCGGCTGACCTTGGCCGGCTGCAGCGCCTTCTCAGCGAAGGTAGTGATCTCGTCGGAGAACTCGATGATGTCGATCTTTTCGCCACGGAGTTCGCGAATGATGGACTGCACGCGCATGCCCTTCATTCCAACGCATGCGCCAACCGGGTCAACGTCCTTGTCGCGGCTCTGAACGGCGATCTTGGTACGCTCGCCGGCCTCGCGCGCGATGGCGCGGATGGTCACGGTGTTGTCGTAGATCTCCGGGACTTCCGATTGAAAGAGATTGGAGACCAGCTCCGGCGCTGCACGGGACACGACAACCTGTGGACCCTTGGCGGCGCGATCCACCTTGAGCAGGACGACGCGAACGCGTTCGCCGATGGAGAACTGCTCAAGCCGCGACTGCTCGCGCTTTGGGCAACGGGCCTCAGCCTTGCCGAGATCATAGATGATGTCCTGGCCCTCGATGCGCTTGACGGTCGCGTTCAGGACTTCCTTTTCGCGATGGGCGTATTCGTTGAAGACGGTATCGCGCTCGGCCTCGCGCACCTTTTGGAAGATGACCTGCTTTGCCAGTTGCGCGGCAATGCGGCCCAGGGGACTGGTGTCACGATAGAGGCGGATCTCGCTGCCTACTTCAACCCCGGGGGCCAGTTCGTTGGCCTCCGCGAGCGTGATCTGGTTGAGCGGATCTTCAACCTCGGACTCATCCGCAACGACCGTCTTGTAGATGTAAGCGGTAATCGCGCCGGTTTCCTTGTTCAGCTCACCGCGCATGTTCTCCTGGGTCTTGTAGTACTTGCGCGTGGCCAGGGCGATGGCCTCCTCAACGGCGCCAACAACGACGCCGGGGTCAATGCCCTTTTCCTGGCTCAAGAGCTCGATGCTTTGATACAAAACGCTGCTCGCCATACTTTGCTTGCTCTCTCAGTTGTGGGTCGGCACGATCTCAGCTTGCGGCCCGCACCGGTTCTGTTGGGTTAAATTTCCGGTACGAGTTGCGCCTTTTCGATGTTGTCCAGCGCAATCTCGACCGTGCTTACGCCTGTCTTCTTTGTCTTGCTGTTCTGCTTGACCGCGTTGAGGTCGAGCGAAATGGTTTTTCCTGCTTCCGAACCGGCTACCAGTCGGCCTTGCCAGTGCCGGTTGTTGCGAATCGGCTCAAAGGTCTGGACTTTCACCAGGCATCCTGCGAACCGATGAAACTCTTCGGGCTTGCTCAGCTTGCGATCCAGGCCCGGAGAACTGGCTTCCAACGTGTACTCTGCTTCAGGAATCAGTTCTTCTACATCCAGCAAAACACCAAAGTCGCGGCTAAAACTGGCGCAATCTTCGTGGGTGATGCCGGAAAGCTGCCCCACCCTCAGAGTGCCTTCAACCAGTCGCTCCGGCAGTCCCTCGAGCCCGGCTTCAATTGCCGCCTTGAGTTGAGCGCGGCCCTCGGCATTCTTCTCAAGATAGATGCGGAGGGTACGCTCCTTTGCCGGGCCGATGAACTCGATGTCCACCACGTCGAGCCCATGTGAGGCGGCCACCCTTTGTGCTGCCGATCGAATTTCGTCCAGCTTAACTGCCATTCGTTCCCAACACCTGTGCGATGCAGAATCGCTCGCCAGGGTCCCCGCCAATCTGGCGGTTTTTTGACCTGAAAATTGGCCCAAATAAAAAGTGGGCTGTAAGCCCACTCATCTCTCCGCCAGCCGGCTTGAACGCGGCAACCATGGCGGACAAATTCGTCTGCATCGTTATCATACGGTGAAATCCAGGGAAAATCAACCGCCCGCGGAGGGGCGGGCGCCGCTTTCGCGGCCGTACGGTTCGGCGGATATCCGGGCAGCGCATGATCCGGATGTGAATATGCAATTTATGTTCGCTTGGCGATAGTTGTATATACGATCGCGAGAGTAACTCAGGCTGCGATTAAGCCCGGTGCTAGACTCAGCACTATCTATGGCAGCCTCTCGACCTACTCATTCGCCGCATTCGTCTTTGCCGGGGGCAAAGGCTGCAGAGACGCGGACCGCTCTGTTGAAGCGGGCTGCGCGGGATGCGATGGACTACCTGGAGGGTCTGGACAAGCGGCCGGTTGCGGCCACGCCAGAGGCGATTGCTGCGCTGAACGCTTTGCGGGGACCACTGCCGCCGGGGCCGACCAGCGCTGAGACGGTGCTGCATCTGCTTGATACCTACGGGTCGCCGGCGACGATGGCGCAGGCGGGCGGGCGCTTTTTCGGCTACGTGATTGGCGGCAGCCTGCCGGCGTCCCTGGCGGCGGGTTGGTTGGTAAGCGCCTGGGATCAGAATGCGGCTACGTTTGTGGCGTCGCCCGCGGCAATCGTGCTGGAAGAGATTGCCCTTGAATGGGTGCGTGATCTGCTGGCGCTTCCGGAGGGAACCGGGGGAGCGGTGGTAACTGGGGCAACCATGGCCAACTTGTCCGCACTGGCGGCGGCTCGGCATGCGCTGCTGGCGCGCGCCGGGTGGGACGTGGAGGCCGACGGGCTGTTTGGGGCTCCGGAGATCAGGGTTGTGGTTGGCGAGGAGGCACACCCTTCTCTTTTTAAAGCACTTGGATTGTTGGGCTTGGGGAGGAAGAGGGTGGTGCGCGTGCCGGTAGACGGCCAGGGCCAGATGAAAGCGGATGCACTGCCCCACCTGGATGCGCAGACGATCCTCTGCTTGCAGGCGGGGAATGTGAATACAGGCGCCTTCGATCCGGCGGCGGCGATTTGTCCTGCGGCGCGAGCGGCGGGAACCTGGATTCATGTGGATGGGGCCTTTGGGTTGTGGGCGGCGGCTTCGCCGGAATATCGCAAGCTGACAAAGGGATTTGAGCTTGCCGACTCCTGGGCGACGGATGGGCACAAATGGCCAAACATTGGCTACGACTGTGGCATTGCGCTGGCGCGGGACCCGAGTTTGCTGCGGGCGGCCATGTCGATTCGTGCTTCCTACCTGGCCATGGGAGAGCAGCGTGAACCCTCGGACTACAATCCTGAGCTCTCGCGGCGAGCGCGTGGCGTGGAGCTTTGGGCGGGGTTGCGGTCTCTGGGGCGGTCGGGGATGGCCGAGATCATCGAGCGGACGTCCAGCCACGCGCGGCGCTTTGCCGCTGGGTTGAGGGCAGCGGGCTACGAGGTGCTAAACGACGTGGTCATCAACCAAGTGCTGGTTTCCTTTGGTTCAGCGGAGCGGACGTTGCGGACCATTGAACGCCTCCAGGCGGAAGGGACCTGCTGGTGCGGGTCGACCAAATGGCAGGGACACACCGCAATGCGAATCAGTGTCTCGTCCTGGGCCACAACGAAGGAAGATGTGGAGCGGAGCCTGGCAGCGATGTTGAATGCCGCTGAGGAGTAGCGCCGGAGGAAGCTGGTCGACGCACCCGCCGACTCGCCAATCCGGAGGGCATTGGGCCACCGGTTTCTGCCGTTTGCAGGGTGATTTCTGTCCTCTGTCCCCAAAGCGCTATTGCTTGTTGACACCGAAGGGGAATATGCCTTTGAGTGGGAGACTCTCGGCCGAGATGTTCCGGATGATGTTTCCTGCCGATAAGAGGAACGATGCGCACACCTAC
>Ga0182015_10005523_pt1 | contig 13108 bp, 7 predicted proteins | sample 712P3MmetaG_FD_120478 | JGI IMG/M metagenome (GOLD analysis project Ga0182015, IMG submission 120478) | Permafrost microbial communities from Stordalen Mire, Sweden - 712P3M metaG | ecosystem: Environmental > Terrestrial > Soil > Wetlands > Permafrost | place: Sweden: Stordalen | collected...
GCACTTGCATACGCATTGCGTCATGTTCAATGCCACGTTTGATGCAGCCGAAAATCGTTGGAAAGCACTTTCCAATTACGAAATGCTGCAAGCGCGGAAATTTGCGGAGAATGTTTATTATCACGAATACGCCCGCGAACTGCGGTCGTTCGGCTACGAGATTGAAAACAAGCCGCGTGGCGATTTTGAAATCGAAGGTGTTTCCCGCGAACTGCAATCGCGCTTTTCCAAACGCCACAAAGAAATTGACGCCAGCATCGAACGGCTGCTGAAAGAGAAGCCGGAACTGGCAAAGGGCAATTTGAAGGAATTGCGCTCTCAAATTGCCCAGGCGGAGCGCAGCCGGAAAATTTCAGGAATCGCGTTGCCAGAACTTCAACGCCTCTGGGACAGCCAGCTTACCAGCGAAGAAAGACAGTCCTTGCGCGCGCTGGCTCGCCAGCCAAAGGTGGCGATTCAGTCGCCCTCCGTCACGGCGCAAGCCGCAATCCAGTGGGCGGAAGAACATCTGTTCGACCGCCGCTCCGTCGTCCGCGAAAACGAAGTTTGGAGCGCGGCTTTGGAGCGCGGGCGCGGGTCGGAATTGACGACTGACGACATTAAGGCGGCGGGACAGAAACGGAATTACATTCGCAATGAACACGCACCGTCCAAAATCACAACCCGCGAACTTTTAAGCTGCGAATGGGAAATCGTCTGCCTCGCCCGCGACGGACGCGGAAAATTCACGGAGTTGAATCCGCGTCACAAGATTGCCACTGGACTCATGCCGGATCAGCGCGCTGCCGCTGAAATGATTCTTGGGTCGCGCGATTTCGTCACGCTGTTTTGTGGCGGCGCGGGAACGGGGAAAAGCCACACGCTGCGGGAAATCGGCAATGGCTTGAAAGCTGCCGGTCACAATTCCTACGTTGTCGCGCCGCAACGCCAGCAAGCCCTCGACTTGAAAAAAAGTTTTGCCGATGCCAAAACCGTTTCGGAATTTCTGGCAAAGCGGCAGATGATTCCTGGCTCGGTGGTGATTATGGATGAAGCCGGACAAATCGGCGGAAAGCAGATGCACGAACTATTGAGTTTCGTGCAAGCGAATGGTGGTCGTGTCATTCTTTCCGGCGACACGCGTCAGCATGGAGCGGTTGAAGCCTCGGATGCCCTGCGCGCCATTGAACGGTATGCGGGTCTGGAAGCGGCGCGGCTGACAAAGATTCGGCGGCAAAATCCAAAAGCGGGCGAAACGAAGTCCGAACGAAAGCGCATCAAGCAATACCGCGCAGCGGTTCGTAAAGCGCAGCGCGGCCAATACGCTGAATCATTCGACCGTTTGGATCACCTCGGTGCAATCGTCGAGTGCCGCACCATTGACGAGCAGCGCGAGCGGCTGGTCGCCGATTATCTGACGCTGGCGGAAAAGAAAAAATCCACCGTGATTGTTTCGCAGACGTGGGGCGAGATTCACGAAATAAACGAAAGGATTCGGATTGGACTGCGAAGAGTGGGGCTGATTGACAAAGCCGATTCAACCGTGACGGCGTTTGAGCGGTTGAATTTGACGGATGCCCAAAAACGCGACAAGCGGTTTTATCCGGCCAATGCGGTGATTGTGTTCAACCGCGAGTCGGGGGATTTCGCCAAAGGCGAAGTCGGCAAACTGTTGGTCGCAACGCCAACTCATTTGTTGGTCAGGGGGGAAAAGAAAGATCAGAAAGTTCCTTTCAAGTTTTTGAACCGGCTCACGGTCTGCCAGCCGGTTGAAATGACGCTCGCCAAAGGCGATCAACTGCAACTCAAAGCCAACACGCCGACGCTGGACGGCAGAGAATTGATTAACGGCGAATTGGTGACGGTCAAGGCTGTCAACTCAAATGGGCGCATTGAATTGAAAGACGGGCGAATCCTGCCGGAAAAATATCGAGAGTTTGTGCGCGGTTACGCGATTACGTCCTACGGCTCACAAGGCAAAACCGTCGAACACGTTTTGTTTTCTGATTCCTCGGTGAAGGCCGCGACAAATAATCAGCAATGGCTGGTCACGATTTCGCGCGGAACACGGGCGGTAAAAATCTTCACCCAGGACAAAGCGCAATTGCGCGAGAACGTCGGTCGCTTGGGCGACCGAGAACTGGCGATTGAATTTGCGAAGCAAGATTCGGCGCAGGCGCGGCGTGTGCCGCCGCCAATTCGCAAATATATCACCGGACTGATTCAAAGCCGCCGTTCGGAAAAGGTTCAAATACCAATTGAGAAAATTGATTTATGGAAACACAAACAAAGCCCTCGAATGACGCCGCAACGGACGCGCGGACAAAGAATCTGACGTGCTGGCGCACGGCCACAAGTCCGCAGTGCTTGCGGGTGGAAACCGCCAACGAGGTTCACTTGTTTCCTTACGGTTATTTCCAGCACGCTAAATTCATCCGGCAAAATGGCCGTGATGCTGTTGAAATCCAATTTCAAGACCGAATCGTGATTGTCAAAGGAAAAGGTTTGGAGCCGCTATGCGATGCGCTAGAACGGCTCGCCGTGGAACGCATCAAAACGTGTCCTGAAAAATACGGAGCGATTGCCAGAAACGAAGGTCTGATTGAGGACATTGAAATTAAACAACGCGACAAGGAAAATTGACCAATCGCTTCTGACGATTTTTCTAATTCCGCGTTGGGTCGTTGCCAAAAGTGCGTCGCTTTTCAGAATATAGGCGAAGCGTGTGTGGTTGACCCGGATAATCCCATGCTTCGTTAAGCAACCACTGAATCATTTCCGAATCGCGGTTTTTCAATGTGGGGAAAAGACCCGTTTTGCAGGTGCTTAACGCCATACCCAAATCCACACCGTAACTCAGGCGCAAATACAGCATTGTAACCTGCTCGTCTGAAAACGTGGGCCACTTCTTGGTCTTGGCAAATTTACGCACAGCCTCGTCAAGCGATTCACGGGTTGCCTTTTCAAGTCGCTTGAAAGTGTCCGCTCGTTTTTCTCCAATCCGGGCAAAATCGGCTACTAGCCGGGGTTCAATGGCCCGCCGTTGCAAATGCAGAAAATCGCTTAATTCACGCCACGTCATTTTGAAAAGTTTAGCCTGTCACAAGCCCCGCGTCCATTTCACATTGATACGATGCGTCTTGGCAAAAAATCGAGAGCGGCTATGCTGGTCAAAATTCGTTGCTCTCGTAGCTCAAATGGATCAGAGCGGCCGTTTCCTAAATGGCAAATCCCGGTTCGATTCCGGGCGGGAGCACCACTTTTTCCAGCCAAATTCCTACCGTATTCCGAGTCTGAAATCTGATACCGCATCTGATACCATATTGACTTTTTAGACCAAATTAGACCCAAATAAACCAAAAGGTCAGACCTTGAAAACTGCCGACGGAAATGAAAACCAGTCAATAGAATCAATGAGAAAATACTAAAACCCATCAAACCAAAAATTCAAAAAAAATGCTTGCATAGATTTAGGAAACGTCCGCACCAGCGTCAACCGTCCCACCGGCACCATCATCGCGCCGCCGCAACCTTGCAGCACGCGGCAGGCGACGAGCAGATGAATGTTGTTGGATATGCCGCAGAGTAATGAGCCTAATGTGAACGTCCCGATCGCCCATGCAAAAACGCGGCGCGTGCCGAAACGATCCGCCATCCAGCCGCTGATGGGGATGAACACCGCGAGGCTCAACGTGTAACTGGACAGCACCGCCTTCATGCTCAACGGCGCGATGCCGAGCGCCTTCGCAATCGCAGGAACGGCGGTGTTCAGAATCGTCGTGTCCAGCGCCTGCATGAAGAAAGCCACCGCCACAAGCCACGGCAAAAAGCGTTTCACCGCTTCGATTGAAATTGCCGAAGGCACCGCAGCGACAGCGGCATTCGCTACCGGTTTGACGTGTCCCGCCGCCAGTTTTTTTGCCATGCGCTAAAACTAATGCAGCCGCCGCGCCAGTTCAATGCGCGTAGTTTTTTCTTGAATGCAATCCGGCGTGCGTGGGATGTGTGGCAATCATTCGTCCTGCCCCGCAATAAACTCCTCCACCGTCACGACCGTATTAACTTTTGGAAGTCTTGATTTCTTGCTTCTTGTGAAGTTGAAAATTGCTGTTGAAATTTCACCTCATTTCAGTGTGCAGAAGGAAATTCCCAAGCTGCTCCGATTCGTGTGTTCAAGCGGCATGAACGTCGCGCTCCCTTCACGCTAAACAATCGTCAATTGCATGTTGCTCTCGATGATGCCCGCACCGATGGCGTAGCGGGTGAGTCCGGCGGTGTCGTGGATGTCGAGTTTCTCCATGAGATGCTCGCGATGTTTCTCGACGGTCTTGATGCCGATGCCGAGTTCGCCTGCGGTCTCCTTGTTGGTGTTGCCTTCAGCGATCAATTGCAGCACTTCCATCTCTCGCGAAGTCAGTTCGGCAATTTTTTTGTTACCTTTTTTTGCGCGACCAAGCGGTTGCGGATTGAAATGATTGCGACGTTTGGAAATGGACGGGCTGAGAAATGTTTTTCCGTTGTGGACTTCCCGAATCGCCCGGCACACGTCGTGGGCGGAAGTTTGTTTGAGCAGAAATCCAGATGCGCCGGAGTCGGTGGCGTTTTTGACATACGCATCGTCACTATGCGCAGAGAGCATGATCACCTTGGTCGTGGGGATGGCTTTCAGAACTTGACGCGTCGCCTCCAATCCATTGAGCAAAGGCATGGCGATGTCCATCAGCACCACTTCGGGACGAAATTTTTTGGCCAAGGCAACCGCCTGGCGACCATCTTGCGCTTCGCCGACGACTTCAAAGTCATCTTCGAGTTCGAGCATTTTGCGGAAACCCTCGCGCACAATCATGTGGTCTTCCGCCAGCAGAACAGTGATCCGTTTCATATTCAAATATTAATTTCAACGGATTCCATCAGCGCCCCCACGACCACTAACAACCTTTCCGAGAGGAATTTGAGCAATGATGGTGGTGCCTTTGCCGGCGACGGACTCGATGTCAAAACGACCGCCAACCATTTCCAAGCGTTCCCTCATGCCGAGCAATCCGAGTCGTTTTCCGCCTTTCGCATCAAACACACCATCCACGCTGAAAGATTTTCCGTCGTCTTTTATTTTCATGCAGATGCCGTCCGGCAATTTCTGGATGCTCACTTCCGCGCGGCTGGCTTTCGCATGGCGGGCCACATTGGTGAGCGCTTCCTGGGCGACACGAAAGAGCACCGTGCGCCGGGAGGTTTCCAATTGTTCCACTTCCGCAAAAGCCTTCAAGTGAACGTGGATGTGCGTCCGTTGGGAAAAGAGTTTCACAAACGAATGCAGCGCAGGAATCAGTCCGAGATCATCCAGCACCGCCGGGCGCAGTTCACGCGCGAACTCATGCACGATGTTGACCGATTTTTCCACCAATTGTTGCGTGCGGGTGATGTTGCGGTCAAAACTCTTGGGGTTGCGCCCCCTATCCTTTTGCAAAGTGGCGAGGCGGATGTTGATGCCCGTCAAAGTCTGGGCGATGACATCGTGCAACTCGCGACTGATGCGCTTGCGCTCTTCTTCCTGCGCGTGCAGAACTTGACGGGAGAGATTCCGCAACTGTTCCTGCATTTGGCGTGACTGCGCCAGCAGGTCGCGCTGGTGTTGCTCGCTTTGCTTTAGCGATGCCTCCACCGCCTGCCGCTGCATAATTTCCCCGTGCAACTTCCGGTTCGTGGCGGCCAGCACTTCGATGCGGCGCTGCGCTTCCTCGGCTTGTTTGCGCGCGGTGATGTCGTAAAAGCAATTGATTGCTCCCGTGATTTCTCCCCGTTCGTTCTTCAGCGGACGGATGTTCACGACCACGGTCATCCGCGAGCCGTCGGGTCGCTCGATGAAGACTTCCGCGTCATGCGTCTCCGGTATTTTGCCGCTCAACACCTCGGCCATGGGACACTGCTCGTGGGGCATGAAACTGCCGTCCGGTCGGAACAATTTGAACGAGCCACAAAACCGCTCGTCGGTATCTCCTAATGCTGGCGTGCGCCCCCACAATTCCGTGGCGCGTCGGTTGAAGTTCTGAATCACACCCGGGACATCACAGGCATAAACGGCCACGGGACCCATCTCGAACAAGATGCGAAAGCGTGCTTCGCTCTCGCGTAACGCTTTCTCCGCCGTTTTGCGTTTCGTGATGTCGCGGATGTTGCATTGGATGACGGTTTGGCCATTCTCCTGATACAGGTTGGCCACCACTTCAACTTCCTGATGGCGGCCGCCCTTGCTTTCGAGCGGTAAATCTTCGTAGCGAACTTGGTGCTTCCGTTTTAGTTTCTCAAACATTTCCCGGCTCGCGGCTTCGTCCTTGAGCAGGCCGATCTCAAACAGTTCCTTCCCGACCAGATGGTCGTGCGGGTGGTCCAGCAACTTCGTCATGAACGGGTTCGCATCCATGATTTTGCGCGTGCCGGGGTCGAGCAGGAGGACACCGTCTTGCGCCGCTTCAAAAAGACGGCGGTAGCGGATTTCCGAAATCCGCACCTTGTCCTCTTTCTGTTTAAGTTCGGTGATGTCCACGACCACTACCTGACATTCCTGACTGGCGGGCGAGCGTTGCGCCCTGATGCGGATGACCTGGAGCGGACGGCCCGTGCCCAGAAGCTCAACATCAATGGAGTGGTTGGTCTGGTCGGCAAAAACCTGTTTGAGGAACGAATTGAAAACGGAACGATGAGCGGTGGAAACCAGCGTTCCAAAAGATTGGCCGACCAAACGGGAACGTTCCATCCCGACCAGATGTGCCCCGGTGAGATTGACCTGACGGATGGTGCCGGCGGCGGCGAGGGTAAAATAACCCACGGGTGCGAAATCGTAGAGGTCGGTATATTTTTCCAACAGCACTTCCATCCGATCCCTTGATTCCTGTAGCTCGGAGTTCTGCATCTCCAGTTCAACCTGGTAGACTTGCAATTCGTGGAGCAGCCGTTGGGTGTCCATGGTTGACTCCGGATTTCCAGCCTTTGATTTCTGATTCTTCTTCTGTTTCCGCCGCAGGGCTTCGGCTTTGCGGTAAAGTTCAGCCATCATCGGGCCTTGTCCCGACAGTTCCGCGAACTTTTGCCGTTTGGCGATCCGGGCTGGGGTAGGCTTTGTTAGCATGGCGGGACGTTTCACGGTTTGCGGGATCGCCGCGATTTTCCGTTGGCTTTGGTTGGTTTTGAGATGGTCGCATTTGACGCCGCACGCCCGCTGTCTTTGGCGCGCTCCGCAGATTCTTCCTCGACATGTTTTTCCAGAGCGGTGTGCTTGTCCCGCAATTTTGCCTCCAGCGTCTTGGCCACGGTGATGTCGGCGAAGGTGATCACCACGCCGTCAATGCGGTCGTCGAGCGTGCGGTAGGGCATGATACGAACGGTGAACCAGCGGCCATCGCGCGCGTTGATCGGTTTTTCCGAGAAGCCCAGCTTCCGCAAAACCTCGTGCGCGTCGTCCGGCAATTCCGGGTAGAGCAGGTCGGAGGCAAGGTCGGTGATGGGCCGCCCGATGTCGCCGGGGATGAGCTTGATGATTTTGGCCGCCTGCGTAGTGAAGCGGCGCACGTTGAGATCGTTGTCCAGAAACAACGTGGCGATGTCCGTGCTGTTCAGGAGATTCTTCATGTCGTTGTTGGAGCGCGACAACTCGTCCATCTTGACCTGCATCTCGCTGTTGACGGTCTGGAGTTCTTCATTCAGCGATTGCATCTCCTCCTTGGAGGTCATCAGTTCCTCGTTGGTGGACTGGATCTCTTCGTTCGTGGATTGCTGTTCCTCGTTGGTGGAACGGAGTTCCTCCTGTGCGGTCTGCATTTCCTCGCGAACGGTCTGCGCTTCGAGACGGGCCTGCTGATATTTCCGTTCGAGTTCTTCCTGCCTCGCGTTGCGGGCGGGATTTTTTCCAGCCTTCCCCCGGCGGCCTGATGTTTCTGCTTCTAGCGGCGCGGGCGTGTCGGTGAACACGATCATCACCATTCCGCGCAGCGACTCCGGTTCGGCGAGGCGCTGGATGGTGATATCCACGAACTGCTTGCCGCCGTTGCTCCCGACTTTGAGTCCGCGCAGGATCACGGCCGCGTCCTGTTCGAGCGCCTTGTGGAAAGCGCTGCCGAGTTCGACGCGCAGACCTTCGCGGGCCATGACAAAAATATTCCAGTTGGCTTTGCCGGCGGCGGGTTCGAGATATTTACCGGTGCGGCCACTCACATAAAGGATGTTGCCTTTGTCATTCACGAGCACGGAAGGTGGCGAGTAATGTTCCAGAACCAACTGGTCCGCCAAAGACTGTAGGCTGGCGGGCGGTTTAGTCACCGGACGCGGTTCCATTCCAATTTGCAACGGCCTGGCAAAGGACGCGGGAAATTCAATCAGCTCCGAACGTGCAACGGAATCCGTCCGCCGAAATATCCTCAATTTATTATTCAGCGGCGTGAACAGGTCGGTGAATGTCCCGACAGTTTCTGCGCTGCCCAGAAACAAAATGCCTCCTGGAGTCAGGCTGTAATGAAACAGCGGGATGAGTTTCTTCTGCATCTCGGGCGCGAGATAAATCATCAGATTGCGGCAGGTCAAAATATCCAGCTTGGTGAAGGGCGGATCCATGATGAGGCTCTGCGGGGCAAAGATCACCATCTCGCGGATCTCACTGTTCACCCGGCAGCCGTGCTCATCCTTCTTGAAGAACCGGGTCATCTGTTTCGGCGACACGTCTGCACAGATATTTTCCGGGTAGATGCCCTGCCGCGCCTTGTCAATCGCGTCCTTGTCCAGATCAGTGGCGAAAACCTGCAACGTGATTTTTTTCCGGGACTTGCTGTTCTCCATCACTTCCTTGAACGCCATCGCCAGCGAATAAGCTTCCTCGCCGGTGGAGCAGCCGGGCACCCACGCCCGCAGCATATGACCATCCGGACGGCTGGCGATGAGCGCGGGAAGAATTTTTTTGCGCAACTCCTCCCAGCAGGCGGGGTCGCGGAAGAAACTCGTCACGCCGATCAACAACTCCTTGAAAAGCAAATCCAGTTCCTGCGAATTTTCCCGCAAGTAGCGGACATAACCGGCGAGCTTGTCAATCTGATGGATGCCCATGCGCCGTTCGATGCGGCGGTTGAAAGTATTTTTTTTGTAGTGCGAAAAATCGTGGCCGGTGTGCGTGCGCAGCAGGATGATTGTTTTCTCCAGCGCGCTCTGCGTCTTGTCTCCGATGACCGGTTCGGAAGCGTGGATCAGCGGAGTGCGTTGCAGATAGGCCAGGATTCGATCGGGCAACTCATCCACGGTGGCCACAATATCCACCAGTCCGGAATCAATCGCGCTGCGCGGCATTCCGTCAAATTTGGCCGTCGCCGGGTCCTGCACCAGCACCACGCCGCCCTTCTCCTTGATGGCGCGCAAACCAAGCGTGCCGTCTGAACCCATCCCGGAAAGAATCACGCCGATGCTGTGTTCCTGCCGGTCTTGCGCGAGTGAGCGGAGAAAGAAATCAATCGGCAAACGCAGTCCGCGCGGCGACGCAGGTTCGAGCAGATGCAAAACGTCGTGCAGGATAGACATGTCTTTGTTGGGTGGAATCACATACACGCAGTTCGGCTGAACCGTGGTGCGATCCTTGACTTGAATGACTTTCATGCCGGTGCTGCGTTGCAGCAGTTCGGGCATGATGCCTTTGCGCGTCGGATCCAAATGCTGGACGATGACGAACGCCATGCCGCTGTTCTTCGGCACATGACTTAGAAAATGTTCCAACGCTTCGAGACCCCCGGCGGAGGTGCCGATGCCGATGATGGGGAATGAATAAATGGCCGACAACACGGCGGGTGCGGGCTTGCGTGCGACCTTGGTCGTTTTTTTCTTTTGGCGCGAAGGTAAAGATTTTTTTTTCATGCTCCCATTTCCTGCGCTGGATCATCGCAGCTTTCGTCCCGGTTGAACAGCGCGGCATCACAAGTTTTGTCAGGGCTTACGATGACATCCTTTTTTGGTGGTCGTCCAGCCATTTTTTAATCCGCTGCCAGCACCGACCATTTCAATCAACTTGGGAGCGATCTCGCCCAAGGGCAGGATAAAATCAACATCACCGGTTTCGATGGATGTTTCCGGCATGGAGAAATCTTGCGACGTGGCCCGGTCTTGTGCGATGACCTTGCCGCCCTTGTCCTTGATGATCTGCACGCCGAATGAGCCGTCACCATCGCCCCCCGTGAGGACTACGGCAATAGCGTTCTTTTTGTAAACAGCGGCCACCGAGACAAACAGTGGCTCGGCGGACGGACGGGCGTAATTAACTTTTTTTGCAGCGGAAGAGGAAAGCTTAAGGCGACCGCCTTTGGCCACAGACAGGTGGTGATTGGGCGGGGCGATAAAAACCTGCGCCGGACAAAGAATGTCGCCGGTCTTCGCCTGCTGAACCTTGAGGTGAGAACGGCTGTCTAAAATCTCGGCCAACAAACTTTTGTGATCGGGAGCAACGTGCATCACGATGGCAGTGGCCGCCGGAAAATCCGCCGGCAAGCCGCCCAGAATGACGGATAAAGCTTTCAAGCCGCCGACCGAGGCCGCCATGGCGATGACCGGGAACGAAAGGTCAGTTGGCGAAGCCGGGATGGTCTCGCGAGCGATGTGGATAGTTTTTTTCTGGAGGCGATTAGGTTTGGATTTCGTCTTCATGATTATTCTGCCACTGCCCGCACCAGCGGGGAGTTCGGCACCACACCTTTCCGAGCGTCGGGACGAACTGGTCGCTTTGCGCTTCGTGATGGCTGTCGAGTTCCCTCGCAAACCGCCGAACGGACCTGGCCGACTTTACGACCAATCGTTGCGTGCTGGCGATTTCATTCTTGAGTCCATTGCTGTCCGCTTCCATTTGGTGAACAGCGAGGCGGCACCGACAATCAATAGGATACCCATGATCCCGAAGACAAGGCAAGAATTAGGAACGTGTGTCAGCGCCGTCCGGCGCGGTATCCTTCGCGCTACGCTGCCCCAGACCGCGCGCGCGCGCCCGGCGAGACTCACCAGAGCGGATGAATCCGCGCCCGCGTGATCCGCGCGCCTTGCATGACTACGCGCAAAACCGCGCTTGAATCATTCTGGGATTGGTGATTGAATCGCCAGCGTCAGTTAAAGGCGCATGGCTTCGATAGACGCGATGGGAAGTTGAGGTTGCAACCTGGTTCTTCACAACGTATTGATGCCCAGGCATCGAAGCTGGAGGCGAGGGTCGGAATCGGACGCGTCCCGCCTTCCACAAGCCACTCGAAATCAACTGCCTATGGCATCGCTGATGTCCTGAATATAAGGCGGTTACGTTTTATGTCAAGCTTAACCCCAACCGACTTTTTTTAACTCAATTTAACCCTCACCAGATGAGGTTTGCTGGCACTCTTGCTGGCACTTTTTTAACAATAATCGGCCATCCGACGGTCACGATTTCTGACAACACTTACTATTTTCCTGTGTGTTTTTTAGGAGATGATCCCACGAACAAAAATCCTCTCCCCTCATGACGAGAGGAGAGGATGCAGAGCTATCCACAAAGCGCCGCCCTTATGGTCCTAACCGCTGCATACGGTAGAATTGCAAAGCGTTTGTCAGAGCTCCCACATCGAGAAACGGCAAAACTCCATAGGTATTCGTCACTGTTCCCAGCGCCGGCCAGGAAGCGAATGGCGCACCGATATTCGTTGTGCCTTTGACGGTGAAGTAATCGCCGGCGGCACTGCCCAAGAGGAAATCGAAGCCACCCACGCGCTGGAACTCGGCTGGTGTCCAAGATTCGCCGCCCAATAGAATCATGGGTGCGGGTAGCGACCAGGTGGGCAATGGACTCAACGAACCAATCGAAACATTGTCCATTGTGGCGGTTGCATAGGACGCGTTGTAATGCGCTGTGACGGCCAATCCTACTTGCACTTGATTGGACATGCTGATGGTGGTGAACCACACGTATTCCCAGTTCGTGCCATTAGTCGAGCAAAGCCCGACAAAATCGTTCCCCATGCGCATAAGACGCAACCAGGCGCGATTCGTCCGAGAGTAGTCCGTGTCAACGCTGTAAGCATCATTCGTCAGCCGACGGCGGAAGACAACATTGGTGCTGGAGTCCACCAGCAAGGAAGCGTGCTTTGATCCATCATCAAGGGTCTCACGAATCATGATTCCGGCTTGAGCTCCTGCGGGGCCTAACAAACCCGTGACGCGCGCCACGATCTGGCAATTCCCGCTTAGCGGTTGCTGGATAAAGTAAAAAGCGTCCGCAGTCCCTGATAGCTGTTCTCCCGAGCCGGTCACGGTATAGACGCCGTTGGATTGCGTGAAGTTGCCGGGAGCGCCGGGATCCCCTATGTCAACCCCACCGAACGAAATGACCACTTGTAGCAGAGCCGGAGGCGTGCTCGTGACGGAACCAGCATCATTCGTCACCACCACATCGTAATAACCCGCCTGTGAAAGCTGCACGTTTGTCAATGGCAGCGTGGTGTTGGTGGCACCGGCTATCGCATTTGAGTTGTATCGCCATTGATAACTTAGCGGTGAATCACCGCTGGCACCGACATTCAATGTAGCACTTGATCCGACAGAAAGCGTTTGGCTGGCAGGCGGAGAAAGGATCGTAGGTTGGCCAAAGCTTTGAATTGACACGTCATCTACATACCAGCCGGGGGAGGTGGAACCACAGCCATTCTGAAAGACGAAATGAAATGCCACCTGCACCGTCTGTCCGGCATAGGCACTCAAATCCAATGCGGGTTCAGTCCATCCGCTGCTGTTGCCAGTATATTGCGACGAGAGGGTCTGCCATGTTCCGTTGGTGCCTCTAACCTCCACCACCCCTAAATCTGGCGAGCTTCCATTACAGCTCCCGGAAAAATTATACCAATGCCAGAAACGCAAATATGGGCTTGAGGACGCCGAGGGAACAACGAATGCCGGACTGACGAACCGCGAATTGGCTCCCACCGGATAATTGCCATTCAAGACGGTGGCGGCACAATTTGTTCCGGAGTGGGCTGCTCCCGGCCCGCTGGTTGGCACGCCCACCTGCCAGCTTCCCGATTCGGCATACCAATCGCCAATCCCACCTTCAAATCCTTCCGGATTGTTAAACACGGGCGTTCCCGTCACAAGC
>Ga0182015_10005524_pt1 | contig 13105 bp, 13 predicted proteins | sample 712P3MmetaG_FD_120478 | JGI IMG/M metagenome (GOLD analysis project Ga0182015, IMG submission 120478) | Permafrost microbial communities from Stordalen Mire, Sweden - 712P3M metaG | ecosystem: Environmental > Terrestrial > Soil > Wetlands > Permafrost | place: Sweden: Stordalen | collected...
ATTCGATGAAAGGGCGAGCGCAGCGACGCAAAAGGTCCCGGAGGGACCGGCGACAAGAGCCCGGCAGTTCACTGGCGGGAAGGCTAAGAATGGGCCATCCGTTTGTGGATATGGTTATACGCGACCAACGGCGACTTACGGATGAAGGGCTGCTTGCTCCAGCCCTAACCGCTCCGACATTCTCTCCGGTAGACACGCAGTACCCGTCTCGAAACGCGCGGTTGACGAACGCCGGAATCAAATTCTTGCGAGGCAATTCGCGACTATCAAATTGCAAGGAAGGATCGATGAATTCAGTTTGTTAAACCAAAAAAAGCCCCACTCTCGCGAGCGGGGCCTTTGACTTTACGACGGCTGACAGCGGACAGCTGTCAGTCCGCGGACGAGGGCGTCCGCGGCTCCATTGTTTCTTAGTACATGCCTTCCATGCCGCCGCCGCCGTGTCCGCCGCCGCCCATGGGAGCTTCCTTCTTTTCCGGAATCTCCGCTACGAGCGCTTCGGTGGTCAGCATCAATGCGGCAATCGAACCGGCGTTGGTGAGTGCGGTACGCACCACCTTGGTCGGATCGAGCACGCCCGCCTTGACCAGGTCCTCGTACTCGTCGGTCAGAGCGTTGAAGCCGTAGTTGGTCTCCTTGGAGTCGAGCACCTTGCCGAGCACAACCGCGCCTTCCTGGCCGGCGTTTTCGACAATCTGGCGCAACGGCTCTTGCAGAGCGCGCTTCACGATGTTCACGCCGATCTGCTCATCCGGATCTTCGACTTTCAGCTTGTCGAGAGCCGCCACGCAGCGTGCCAGTGCCACTCCGCCGCCCGGGACAATTCCTTCTTCCACGGCCGCACGAGTCGCATGCATGGCATCTTCCACGCGAGCTTTCTTTTCTTTCATTTCGGTCTCGGTAGCGGCGCCGACTTTGATCACGGCCACGCCACCCACCAGCTTCGCCAACCGCTCCTGCAACTTCTCGCGGTCATAGTCGCTGGTCGTCTTATCGATTTGGCTGCGAATTTCCTTTACGCGGCCTTCGATGTCACCATGCTTGCCTTTGCCTTCGACCAAGGTCGTATTGTCCTTGTCGATGGTGATCTTCTTGACCTGGCCGAGATCCGCAATCTGCACGTTCTCGAGCTTGATGCCCAGATCTTCCGTGATCGCCTTGCCGCCGGTGAGAATCGCGATATCCTGCAGCATCGCCTTGCGACGATCGCCGAATCCCGGAGCCTTCACGGCCGCCACTTGCAGCGTTCCACGCAGCTTGTTGACCACGAGCGTAGCCAGTGCTTCGCCTTCGACGTCCTCGGCGATAATCAGCAACGGCTTGCCGCTCTTGGCAATCTGCTCGAGCAACGGAAGCAGATCCTTCATCGAGCTGATCTTCTTCTCGTTGATCAGGACGTAGGCGTTCTCCAGAGCAACTTCCATGCGCTCCGGATCGGTTACGAAGTAAGGAGACAGGTATCCGCGGTCGAACTGCATACCTTCGACCACTTCCAACTGCGTTTCCAGGGTCTTCGATTCCTCGACCGTGATAACGCCGTCCTTGCCAACCTTCTTCATCGCTTCGGCGATGATATGACCAATGGTCTCATCGTTGTTCGCCGAAATGGTGCCGACCTGGGCGATCATCTCGCCGCTGACGGGCTTCGAGAACTTGTCGATTTCGCCTTTGCCGCGTTCGCCAGTCTTTTTGTCGAACGAGCCGCAGACCAGGGCGACAGCCTTCTCGATGCCGCGCTTCATTGCCATTGGATTGGCGCCGGCAGCAACGGTCTTTACGCCTTCGCGATAGATTGCCTGGGCGAGAACGGTTGCGGTGGTGGTTCCGTCGCCAGCGACATCGGAGGTCTTGCTGGCCACTTCGCGAACCATCTGGGCGCCCATGTTCTCCAGGCCATCCTTCAGTTCGATTTCTTTTGCAACGGTCACGCCGTCCTTGGTGATGGTGGGCGAACCGAATTTCTTCTCAATTACAACGTTGCGGCCCTTGGGGCCGAGGGTAACTTTTACAGCGTCGGCCAGAAGATTGACGCCGCGCAGGATCGCCTGGCGGGACTCTTCTCCGTGTACGATTTGTTTTGCCATTTTGTCTTCTCCTTCTTAGGAATAAAAATTTCTAATATTGGGGACACAGGGGTTCACAGAAGAACCCAAGCGTCAATTACCGCTTGGAGCCAGCGAATTCTTTCTTGCTGCTGGTGGCCGGGGCGGCTGGGCCGCTGAGGACGCCGAGGACTTCGTCTTCCTTCATGATGATGAAGTCTTCGCCATCGATCTTGATCTCGGTGCCGGAATACTTGCCAAACAGGATGCGGTCATTCTCGTGAACTGCGAGAGGGAAAGTCTTGCCCTCGTCGTTGGTGCGGCCTTTGCCGGTGGAAACGACGACGCCCTCCTGCGGCTTATCTTTTGCGCTATCGGGGATAATAATGCCGCCGCGAGTGGTGGAAGCTTCCTCGACGCGACGTACCAGAATGCGGTCATGCAATGGACTAAATTTCGCCATGGTTAGCAACTCCTTTCAAAAGTTGAGTAGAAGGTTGATGGAACGAAAAGTGATGATTAATTGGGAATTGGCAGACTGTTAGCAGTCTTGCCTACTGAGTGCTAATTATAGGATGTGAGTGGGGAGTTGTCAAGGGGGCGATGGGAAATAGGGCTTCGCAGCGAGTCTGCGGTTCGGTTTTGGGCAAAGTTCAAAAAAGAGGAATGGGGTGGGGAAGGCCAATATCCGGGAGAACGTGGGTGCTTGGCCTTCTATGTTAAACCGCCACGTTCGAGCGACGAGGCAGGAGTATTCCTTCCAGATGCACGTAGCTGGCTTCCATCCCGTGTTCCGTGCCTGTTGCCCGCATTGTCGACCGTGTCCTGGCATCGTGTCGCGTGGCTTAGATTTCGGGGATGTTGGTTGGATTGCGGCGCCCACTTCTCGCAAAAGATGCGAGAAATGGGGCACCCAGCGTGCTGACTATTTTCGTTCCTCCGTCTACCAGATGCGCACACGCTCCGGCGGAGTTAGATAAAGCGTTTCTCCCGATTGAACGTTGAAGGCGGGGTACCAGGCGTCTAGGTTGCGGACGGTGTCGGCGCGGAATTGGGCGGGGGCGTGAGGATCGGTCAGTACTTGTTGACGGAGCGCGGCTTCACGTACTTTCGATCCCCAGTTTTGGCCGAAAGCAATGAAGAATTGCTGGTCACCGCTGAAACCATCCTGCACAGGAGCGGTCTTGCCGCCGAGCGAGGCATGATAGCCGTCGAAGGCGGCGGCGACGCCGGCGACATCGGCAATGTCTTCCGCCAGAGTTTGTTTCCCGTTGACCGATACATCGGGAAACGGCTTGTAGGTGTCGTATTGCGCCGCGAGTTTGGCGGTGGCGGCGTCAAAGTGGGCGAGATCGGCGGGAGTCCACCAATTGCGAAGACGGCCTTTTGCGTCGAAGGTGCTGCCTTCGGTGTCGAAGGTATGGCTGATTTCGTGGCCGATGACTGAGCCGATGGCTCCATAGTTGGCGGCGGCGGGCGCCAGCGGATCGAAAAATGGCGGCTGCAAGATGGCGGCAGGGAAGTTGAGCGCGTTCTGCAAGGGGAGATTGACGGCGTTGACCGTCTGCGGACTCATCGACCATTCTTTGCGGTCGACAGTCTTGCCGAGCCGCGCGGTGTCACGGTGATAATAGGCCAAGCCACCGCGCCAGATGTTGCCGAAAATGTCATCGGGCTTGATGTCATAGGAAGAATAGTCGTGCCAGGTTTCCGGGTAGCCAATTCCAACGTAGAGGGTGGAAAGCTTGTTCTCGGCTTCGGCTTTAGTTGCAGGAGCCATCCAGTCGAGCGCTTCGATCCGCGTGCGATAGACCGCGATAATGTTGGCGACCATGGCTTGTGCTTCGGCTTTGGCTTGCGGCGGGAAATAGCGTTCGGCGTAAACTTTGCCGACGGCGTCTCCGAGCAAACCATTGACCACGGCCACTCCACGCTGCCAGCGCGGCAGTTGCTGCGGGGCTCCGTATAGAGTTTTTCCGAAAAAGGCAAAGCGTTCTTCCGCCAGCGCTTTGGGAAGAACTCCGGCATAAGCCTCGATGAAGTGGAAAGCGAGCCAGTCCTTCCAGGAATCGAGTGAAGTAGAAGCCACTAACGCGGACTCGCCGGTGAAGGCTTCCGGCTGCCAAACGATGTAGCTGGATTGCTGAATTCCCGCAGCATGGAAGTATTCGGTCCAGTCCAGCCCGGGAGCTTTGGCGGTGAAGTCGGCTGGGGACCAGGTGTTGTCGGCCTTGTGAATGTCCTCGTTCTCGGCGAGGCTGCGATGAGTTTGGGCGATGGCGTGTTCGAGTTCGACCACGTGCGCAGCGCGCGCGTCAGGGTCGGAGAATCCGGCGAGCTTGAACATGGCGGAAACGTGCGCCTGATACTCGGTGCGAATCTTGCTCATATGTTCGTTCGCGCCGAGATAATATTCGCGATCGGGAAGTTGCAATCCGCCCTGCAAAAGATACGCGGTGTAATGGTCAGGATCGTTGAAGCCGGGAGCGACCCAAAGTCCGAACAGGTTGGAAGTATGAAAGTTTGTGTTGTTCAGCGCATCGACATCGGCGCGAAGTGTTTCACCTAGGGCACGGGCCAGTTCATGCTTGTCCTTGATGGCGGCGATGGCATCCAGGTGTGGCCGCAGGGGCGCGAGACCTTTCGACTCGATCCCGGCCTCATCCATGTAAGAGTTGAAGAGGTCGGCAACTTTGCGATCGGAGGAGCCCGCGGCTGCCTTCGATTTTGCGATCTCCTCGATTAATGCGGCGGTGCGCTTGCTGCTCAGGTCGCTGAGCTTGGTGAAGACGCCAATGCCGGCGCGATCGGGAGGAATTTCGGTGCGCTTGATCCAATCGCCGTTCGCGTAATTGTAGAAGTCATCGCCGGGCTTGACCGACCGGTCCATATTTGCGACGGAGATACCGTGCTGTTCTGGAGTGGGAGGAGCAGCCTGCTGCGCGTATGAAACCAGGCTGGATGTGAGAACGAAGGCTGCTGCAACGAAGGCTGCTACACGCGCACAAACTAATTGTGAAGAGCGAAATTGTGAAGATCGAAAAAGCGGTTTCATAGAAGGGCTCCGAGGATTTCTAAGCGAAAAGTGCGAACTTGCTAATTTAGCAGAGAATGGGCTTTTGAGGAGCGCCTAGCCCTCTAGGCGATCAAGGGCAGTTTGGGCGGGGCGGAAATTATGCGCCATGGAGAGAGCGGTGCGATATTCGGCAGCGGCGGCGGTGCGGTCGCCTTGCGCTTCGAGTAATTCGCCGAGCAGGTAATGGGCTTTGAAGGCAGGCCATTCCTCGACGGGGCCAGATGCGAGATAGCGACGCACCATGCGGATCGCCATAGTGGAATCGCGACCGCTGCTGAACAACAAGTCGGCAGCGTCCGTTAATGCGGCGGGGCGATCCAGCGGGCGGGATTCCATGGTGTGCAGGGCCTGTTGCATGTCATCGAGGCGGCCAATGCGTTTGTAGAAACCGGCAAGGCTCACCCAGGCACGTGCGCCGCCGTGGCTGGACTGGATCGAGGCCCGATAATCCTGTTCCGCAACCGCATTATTCTTCTTCTTTTGGGCGATGCGAGCCTTAACCCAGTCCGCCATCGCGGGATTGAGCGACTGGAGAATGGCGGCTTGAGCGAGAGCTTTATCCTCACCTCCGCCAACCACGCCTGGAGCTTCCAGATAAAATTCGGCGAGGTCGGTGTGGGCCTCCCAATTCTTGGGGTCGAATTCGACGGCGCTTTCGAATTGTGTGCGAACTTTTTTTGCCAATCCTGCGGCCTTTATAAAACTGACGTGCGCCGCTTTCTCCCCGTAGATTCGTCCTAACCACAGATGGTAGAGACCGTTGGTTGGTGCGAGTGAAACGGCCTTCTCGCAGTCGGGAATCCCGGCGTCCCAATTATCCAGATCAAAGTATGCGCGGCATAGAAGGTTGTAGGTTTCGGCGCTGGGCTGGGTCTGGATTTGCCGGTCGAGAGTTTGGATGGCCTCGTCGACTTTGCCAGCAGCGAGAAGGTCTTCTGGAGAGTCTAGTCCCGCGGCGACGGACGAGAGGCGAGTGGAAATAAGAAAAATAAAAATGAAGAGGACCAAGAAAATTGATTGGAGGACAGAAGGTCTAAGTGCTACAAGCGTTGCAAAAGATTTTCTCGCAGAGCGGAAATGCAACGCCTCGAAAGATGAAGCGCTTGCGGAGTAGCGCAGATCGCCCGCCGCCCTGAACTGGTTACGCAGGACAAAAGGACTGCATCCAAAACTATTGGGATTGCACTGCGGCATGGGCTACGGAACCACCTTGACTCGGGCGCCGTCGGTAAGAGGCTTCAAGTCGATGGTGGAGAGAGCGACCTGGGCGTGTTCGGGGAGTCCGCCGGTGATTTCGACACGCGTGAGATTCTGCAATGAGACTTCCACGTTGCGGCGCTCGAGCTTGCCATTCACTACCTGGTAGACATAAGGCTGGTTATCATCATTACGAACCGCTTCGCGAGAGAGTGTCAGCACATCGCCAGCTTGGGCGGTAATGACAGTGACGCCGACGTTGACGTTCGGCAGGAGCCGGAGATCGTGATTGTCGACGGAGCAAGTGACTTCCCCTACGTTGCGGGAGCCGCGCAGCTTAATGGTGGAAGGAACAGTGCTGACAGTTCCGTCCCAGATGCGGCCCGGCACAGCGTCCCAAGTCACTTCAATTTTTTGGCCGACGGCAAGGCGACCGATATCGGGCTCGTCCACGAAGCTGCGGACCAGCATCTTTGAAAGATCACCTTCCTGCAGGAGAAGGTCGCCGGTTTGAACGTAAGCGCCTTGCTTTACCGGGAGGGCATAAACGATGCCATCGAAAGGAGCGCGAACGGTAGATTTTGCGAGAGCATCTTCCGCAGCGTCATATGCGGCTTGCGCCTCGGTGCCCAAGGCATGGACGCGTTCGACTTCGGGCTGAGAATAGCGGTCTTTTTGTTTCTGTTCGAGCAGAGTGGCGTCGGCTTGAGCGCGCTGCAACGTTTCTTCCGCTTGCCGCACTTCTCCGGCGGATGCCGCACCTTGCTGTTGCAGACGCCGCAGGGCATCGAGATTGCGCTGTGCATTATCGCGCGCAGTGCGAGCTTTGATCAGTTGAGAATCCAGAGTGAGAACTTCTTCGCGCGTGCCGCCAGTGGTCAGATCGGATTGATCGGCCTGAGCGGCGCGGATTTGGGCTTGGGCGCGGGCGGCCTGGCTGCGGAGGTCTTGGTCGTCGAGTTGCAACAGAAGCTGCCCCTTGCGGACGTGATCGCCTTCCTTCACCAGCAGCAGCTTGACCGTCGTGGCGATGGGGGAGTGGGCTTCGAAATTCTGAATGGGCTCGACTTTTCCGTTGGTGGAAATCAAGCTACGAATCGGGCCACGTTCGACGGTGGTGATGCGGATTTTAAGAGGACCTTGGCGGGTAAAGACAGGGATGACGGCGAGACAAGCAAGTACACCGACGACGATCCAGACGCGGCTGGCCCGCTTGGCGGGATGACCATTCGAATTGTTGTTGATCGCCAACTATATGTCTTTCAATACGAGACAAGGGTAATTGCAAGCATTAATTTATCACCATGCAGGCAGCAAGAAAACGCGACAGCCCCAAGCCGTTGCTTGGTTAGATGCGGGAGCAAAGGGCTGGATGCTGGTTTCGGAATGAGGCGATCTAGCGCGAGTGGGGAACGGCGCAAGCCGCTACAATATTCTCTATGCAGAAAAAAAATCGATATACCGCAGAACATGCCGCCGCTGGATTGGATGCGGAGTTCCCTGAGATTGAAACCTGGCCGAATCAGTTTCCGGGATATGAGATCGTGATCGACGATCCGGAGTTTACTTCGGTTTGTCCGAAGACCGGACTGCCGGATTTCGGCGTGATCACTTTGCGTTATCAGCCGGCCAAAGTTTGCCTGGAATTGAAGTCTTATAAAGAGTATTTGCACACCTACAGGAATCTGGGAATTTTTCAAGAAAACGTGGTGAACCGCGTGCTTGACGATGTGGTGCGATGGGTAAAGCCAGTGTGGGCGGAAGTAAAGGGCGACTTCCGACCGCGGGGTGGGATTTCGACGACTGTAGTGGCGAGATGGCCGCGGACGCGTGGCCGACAGTAAAGGTCGATCTATGGCTTAAATCTAGGGCTTGCGGCGGGTCGGGCGATGGGGCTCGAACATTCTTGGATCGTACTTCAGAGGTTCAACTTTAGAAATAACTCGGCGGAAGTCGGAATGTTGGGGATTCAGCAGCCAATTATTTTCGCCGGGGGCGAGCGCCGAGGGCACGACTAATATGCAACGATCCGCCTTTCTTGCGAAGTCGTCGCCAAATTTTGCGAGCTCAGGCGGTGCCGGCGACATTCGCCAGCGTGGGCTGAGTTGTTCCGGCTTAACAGTAGTCTTGGTAAGGTCGCCGGGAATTTTCGCAGTGACAAGAACCAGGTCCTCGGGAGCGCTGTCAGAGTCCAGATGAACGAAATATTCGAGCATCGCCAACGATTGATGTTCGGAAGTGTAAGCCAGGCGAGTTCCAATGCTTGACCAGCGACCTCCGTATAGGTAAGCGCCTTCACCATCGAGCGGGGAACGAGCGTAGGCCTTGCGGAGAACGCGGAAAACTGTAACCGAATGTATCCCGGTCAACTGATTCCGCCGTACGCGATCCTTCCCAGTACCTGTTCGACTTGACGAGCGCCTAATTCCGTGTCGATCACGCTGACCGGAGTGAATCCGCCAAGAGCGCGATTGGAGCGCTTCAGCCAACGGGCGGCGCTTTCGCGGTCTCCTAGACTTTCTTGCGCCAACGCTACAATGCGCGCGAGCCGGTAAAGGCGGTCGGACTCAAAACGCGCGAGGCGGCCGCTGCGGCGCCGGCGGTGCAGGCTGCGTGCCGAGAGATCCAAAGATTCGGCGAGTTCCCTGAGAGTAAGGCCGGAAGACTTCATCAACTCTGCCACCACGCCGTGGGGAAAGCCTTCGCGGATGGCTTGGCGGAGGTCCGGTTGGTTGGCGAGATTTCGGCCGAACACCGCCCGCCCACCCATTTCCTTGGCGACAGCTTGCACTTCGTTGGTCATTTGTCGTCTATTGTAGCGACAAATGTCGCGATTGGCAAGCAGCTGCAATGGTGGGATCTCCGCAACGCCGACCGTGCTATATTCGCAAGACTCGTGGACTCCGCGAAACTTTATCCTCGAACCGCGCTCGTTCTTCTGACCGCGCTGAATCTGCTGAATTACGTGGATCGCTCCGTGCTGTTTGCGGTGCAGCCGCTGGTACAGAGTGAATTCCGATTAAGCAATGCTCAGGTGGGATACCTGACCAGCGCGTTTCTCCTTTTCTACATGATTGCAGCGCCATTTGTAGGGCCGCTGGCGGATCGCTACTCGCGAAAGAAAATCATTGTGGGCGGGGCCATCTTTTGGAGTGGGCTTACCCTGCTCACGGCGGTTACGCATACCTACACCGAGCTACTGATTCGGCATACCCTGGTAGGAATTGGCGAAGCCACGTTCGTAACGATCGCTCCAACGTTCGTTGCCGATTTGTTTCCGGAAGAAAAACGCGGGCGGATTTTAGGAATCTTCTATTTGGCGATTCCGGTGGGAACGGCTGCGGGATATCTGCTGGGAGGCAAACTAAGTCCGCAGCATGGATGGAGATTTCCTTTCTACATTGCGGCAGTGCCGGGATTTCTGCTGGCATTGGCGGTGCTGTTCTTGCATGAACCAAAGCGAGGTCAATTTGATCGGCAGCAGGAAACACCAGAGCGAGGGACGCTGGTTGGGTTGGCGCGAAATCCGGCATTTTGGACCTCGACGCTCGGTATGGCGATGATGACGTTTGCCCTGGGCGGCATACAAGTGTGGATGCCGACGTTCTTGTCGCGTGCGCGCGGGTACTCGCTGGAGTCGGCCAACTTCATGTTCGGAATCATTATTGTGGTGGATGGAATTGTGGCTTCGCTCGCCGGAGGGTGGCTGGGAGATTATCTGCTCCCGCGCATGAAGGGATCGTATTACTTTGTTTCGGCAGCGAGCATGGCGCTCGGCGTTCCATTCATGATTGTGGCCTTGTTTGTTCGTGGGCCGGTGATGCTCCCGGCGATTGCGGTGGCTGCCTTTTTTCTGCTGCTGAATACTTCTCCGTTGAATGCGGCCGTGATTAATTCCGTGGGTGCGCACATTCGCGCGACGGCGCTTGCGGTCAACATTTTCACTTTCCATCTGCTGGGCGACGTTCCTTCTCCAACCTTGATGGGCTATGTGGCCGATAAGAAGACGCTGCAAGCGGCGTTCATATTGCCCGTAATCGCCATGGTCGCTTCTTCTGCCATATTGTTTTATGGGATGAGATTCGCGCCCGTGCCGGGAAAGATGTTCCTCGGCGCACACACGGGTGAAAATTAAACAGCCATCGACGACAGACCGAGACTTTTTCGGCGCGACACGGCTTAGGCCTTGTTGGAGCCGAGTCCGGTCGGCTCACCTTGCGCTTGTCAGACTTGGTACGTCTTGCCTTGCATTGACTTTAGGATTCGGTGTAAACGAGTGGAAGGGCGATGTTACAAAAGTTACCGTCTAGGTAGCGTCAGTTCTGCTACTAGAATCAGTCACGTCCAAGGGCTTCAACAGCAGCGCTAATGATGCGAGGAGCGCAACCGCCAACGCAGCCGCACCGATATGTTTGATCACACCAGCCCACGTGGGGCCAAGTAGCTTGAGAGGCGACAGCACAAAACCTGTGCACCACCCCACCATGAAAAAGCGCTCTGGTCCTGCGGTGCCCCGAATGAACCAGAATGCGATCCAGCAGAAGAAACCGTAGAAGAAAACGTTCGCACCCATTATCAGCCAAAGCAGCCAACCGTGCAGTGCAAAATCAGTGGAGCGCAACCACCCTGATCTTGTTTGAACACCCCAATGCAGAACCGTGTTCGCGAAGATAAGCGCCGTCAGACCGAGTGCAAATGCTGTTCTCACGCGGGTCGTGAGTAAAACTGTCGGATGCGACGGCGTCGCGACTTACGTCCTTCGATTGCTATTCGCGAACCCGCTGTTATCCCACAGAACCACATCTGTTGAAATCAGGCGATTACACTCAAATGCCAGCTCTCTTTATTTTTCAACCATCGCCTTCGCTTCCAACAGCTTCATTGCTGGGAGTGTTACTTTAGCTTGAACCCAGATGAATTATTTCTATTGGATTGCGGGAACGATTCTGGCGTTGGCGTGGTGTTCCCGGATCGTGGATGCCGCCCTCGGAATGCCTAGTGTGGCGGATATTTCAGAGCCCGAGTGGGACCGCAAATCGATCGCGGCTTCTGGCAACCCGCGAGTTTCTATCATCGTGCCGGCGCGCAATGAAGAAGATGATATTGAGCAATCGCTCATCCGCCTGCTCGAACTCGATTATGACAACTACGAAGTGATTGCGGTGAATGACCGTTCAACAGATCGGACAGGGGCAATCATGGAACGCGTGGCGCAAGATCAAAGCCCGGCGTGTTCCCGCTTAACAGTTATTCATCACCAAGAGCTGCCTCCAGGATGGTTGGGCAAGACGCATGCGATGTGGACGGCCACGAATCAGGCGACGGGCGATTGGATTTTGTTTACCGACGCCGATGTTCTTTTTAAGCCAGAGGTGCTGCGGCGTGCTCTGGCTTATGCGGAAGCGGAGCGCGCTGACCACCTGGTGGTGTTTCCAAAGATGATCATGAAAAGCCCGGGCGAGTACATGATGATCGCGTTTTTTCACACGATGTTTATGTTCGGGCACCGGCCATGGAAGGTGGCGGACCCAAAAGCGAAAGATCACATGGGGGTGGGTGCTTTCAATCTGATTCGGCGCAGCGTGTATGAATCGATTGGAACCTACAAGACCCTGCGCATGGAAGTGCTCGACGATATGAAGCTGGGCAAGGTGGTGAAGAACGCAGGCTTCGCTCAGCGCAACGTTTTCGGGGCAGACTTGATCTCCATCCGGTGGGCAAATGGCGCGATGGGGGTGGTGAACAATCTCACCAAGAATTTCTTTGCGGTGTTGTCGTTTCAGTGGCCGCGAACGGTTATTTCGGCGTTTGGACTGGCTTTCCTGAATCTGATGCCATTCTTCGGAGTTTGGCTGGCGCATGGCTGGGAGAAGCTGCCGTTTGCGATTACGCAGGGTGCGATGTTCTCGATTTATGTGGGCATGTCGATGCGGTTGGGCGTTCCCGCTTATTATTTTGTGCTTCATCCGGTAAGCTCCGGGCTTTTTATTTATACGTTGCTGCGGTCGATGGGGCATACGCTGTGGAACGATGGGATTATTTGGCGCGGAACGAGATATCCGCTGGAGGAGTTGAGGAAGGGGATGGTGTGATATTCAGAGTGGCGCGAGTTGCCAGTGGAAAGAGCGAAACTCGGCTAGGCGACGGAAGTCTCGGGCATTGGCGGTGATGATGGTGATGCCGGCGCGAGCGGCGCTCATGGCGATCAATGCATCATTGGTCAACCGACCGCGGGCGATTGCTTCGTAGCCATGCCTGGAGGCGACGTCGGCGAGCGCGTTCCCGGTTAGAATCCAGTCGCTTAAATCCGGCACCAAAATGCGTCCCGCAATCGCGAAGCGACGTTCAAGAAGCGCAATCACGCTACGAGCCGGTTGGCGAGCGCCGGTGTAGAGTTCCTCAAGAACGACAGCGCTAAGCCAAAGAGTAACTCCTGTTCCGAACTGAACTGAGGCAAAAGACGTGTTTCCTTCACGCAACGAAGATATATAGATGGAAGTGTCGAGCAGGGCAGGCTGCATTCAGGATCATCCTTGGCTATTCGTCCAAATTTCCGTAGACGTCTTTGATTTCGACACCGCTGAGGAGGAACCGCCGGTTGGCGTCGTGTGCAATGCGATGGCTTCGGCTCTCAGCGAGCGCCAGATCGAGGGCGCGTTCAATCGTTTCAGTTTCGGTCTTTGCGCGCAATGCTTTTTGAGCGCGTTTCAGTTTTGCAGAGTCGAGTTGGAAATGTTTGTGGGAGCGGTTGTTGGACGTAGGCATATGAATGTTCCTGCTGTCATTTTAG
>Ga0182015_10005526_pt1 | contig 13103 bp, 11 predicted proteins | sample 712P3MmetaG_FD_120478 | JGI IMG/M metagenome (GOLD analysis project Ga0182015, IMG submission 120478) | Permafrost microbial communities from Stordalen Mire, Sweden - 712P3M metaG | ecosystem: Environmental > Terrestrial > Soil > Wetlands > Permafrost | place: Sweden: Stordalen | collected...
AACGGCTTCTGGATCGCCATCGGGGATGAAGATGCGAATTGCGAACGGGTCGGCAACATAGCTGCCACGCGTCTTTTTCCGTGATGCCCCGGTGATGCCCGGAATGAAATCGAAATTGGCACTTTCCGACTAACCTGTTGAAATCATTGGTGCCGGCTACAGGATTCGAACCTGCGACCCCGTGATTACAAATCACGTGCTCTACCAGCTGAGCTAAGCCGGCCCGGCGGCCGACATACGCCGCCGCGCGCGCGCGCGCAATGCGGTTTGCGCAACCGGAGGCGCGACGGGATGGACGCAATCGCGTTCCCCGCTATGGTGAAGCCCGCGGATTGATCTCGCCGGTTCATGGATTCGATACTCGTCACCAGCGCGTTGCCTTACATCAACGGTGTCAAGCATTTGGGCAATCTCGTCGGCTCGATGCTGCCGGCCGATGTGTTCGCCCGTTTTCAGCGCGCGCGCGGACGACGCACGCTTTACATCTGCGCCACCGACGAGCACGGCACACCCGCCGAGCTTGCGGCGCTGGAAGCAGGGCAGGACGTCGCGACCTATTGCGCCGAGCAGCACAAAATCCAGAAGGAGCTGGGGGCGCGTTTCGGCCTGTCGTGGGATTATTTCGGCCGCTCCTCGCGCGCACCCAATCGCGAACTGACACAGCACTTCGCGCGCGCCCTCTGGCGGCGCGGAAATCTGGAAGTACGCACGACGAAGCAGGTCTATTCGCCGGCCGACCGGCGCTTCCTGCCCGACCGCTATGTGATCGGAACCTGTCCCCATTGCGGCTACGCGTTGGCGCGCGGCGACCAGTGCGAGAACTGCACGCGCGTGCTCGATCCGGCGGACCTCATCGAGCCGCGTTCCGCGCTTTCCGGATCCACCGACATCGAGATCCGCGACAGCGCGCATCTCTTTCTCCGGCAATCGCTGTTCGTGGACGAACTGCGCGCCTGGGTCGAAGGCCACCGGGACGACTGGTCGCCGCTCGTGGTTTCGATCGCGCACAAATGGCTCGACGAAGGGCTGCACGACCGGGGCATCACCCGCGATCTCGAATGGGGCATACCGGTGCCCGACGACATCGGCGAGGGACGGCTCGCGGGCAAGGTGTTCTACGTCTGGTTCGATGCGCCCATCGCCTACATCGCCGCGACGCGCGAATGGGCGGAGGCGAGCGGCAAGGGCGAGGCGTGGCGCGACTGGTGGTTCGGGGAGGCGGCGCGCGACGTCGCCTACTGGCAGTTCATGGGCAAGGACAACGTTCCGTTCCACACCGTGGGATTTCCGGTTACGATCCTCGGATCCGGCGAGCCGTGGAAGCTTGTCGATCGCATCAAGGGCTTCAACTACATCAACTATTGCGGCGGCAAGTTCTCGACCAGCCGCAAACGCGGCGTGTTCATGGATTCGGCGCTGGAAATTCTGCCCGCCGACATCTGGCGCTACTATCTGATGGCGAATGCGCCGGAAAGCTCCGACTCGAATTTCACCTGGGAGCATTTCGCCGGAACGGTGAACAAGGACCTTGCCGACGTCCTCGGCAATTTTGTCAACCGGGTAATGAGGTTCTGCGCGGCGCGCTTCGATTCGCGCGTGCCCGGCGCAGGCGAGTGGGGCGGGGAGGAGTTTGCGCTCGCCGACGCGCTCGACGTGCGTGTCCGTGCGTGTACGGATTATCTCGAGGCGTGCGAGTTCCGCAAGGCGCTTTCCGAGCTTCGCGCCATCTGGGTCGCCGGCAACGAATATCTGACGCGCGCCGCGCCGTGGACCGCGATCAAATCCGATCGCGCCCGCGCCGCGGTTGGCGTGCGGGTGGGGCTCAACCTTGTGCATTTGTTTGGACACCTTGCGTGGCCGGTGATGCCCGACATCGCACACCGGATGCACGAGGCGATCATGACGGCTCCGGATATTATTCCCTGGCCAAACACGCCGATGCGCGAATTCCTCGATCAGCTCGATGCCGGCCTGCCGGTGCAGGCGCCCGACGTTCTGGTGGCCAAGATCACCGACGAACAGCTGGCGGAGTGGCAGGCGCGCTTCGCCGGCGAAACGGCGAGGTGAGATCTGGGGGCGCCGCTGTACGTGCTTCGACAAGCTCAGCATGAGGCAGGATTTTACTGCCTTCGGCGCCGATGCAATTAAGAAATGTCCTCATGCTGAGCTTGTCGAAGCAAGCACCGCGCCGATGCGAGTTCCGTCTTCTGCCCGGTTGTCAGATCGTCAGGCGGGCCCAGCCGTCGGCGGTGAGGGCTTCGAGGGGCTGGAAACGGGCTTTGTAATCCATCTTGTCGCTGCCGCGGATCCAGTAGCCGAGATAGACGTAAGGCAGCTTCCGCGCGCGCGCGGCCGCGACATGATCGAGGATCATATAGGTGCCGAGACTGCGCGCGTCCTCGCCGGGATGAAAGAAGCTGTAGACCATCGACAGTCCATCGCGAAGAACGTCGGTCAGGGCGCAGGCGAGCAGACGCGGCGCCCTGCCGTCTGCCGGAACGTCGCGATATTCGACAATATGCGTGCTGACCGGTGTTTCCTCGACCATGGCTACATAGTCGAACAATCCCATGTCGGACATGCCGCCGCCTGCGTGGCGCGAATCGAGATAGGCGCGCAACAGCGCGAATTGTTCGCGGGTCGCCTCGGCCGCCGCTTCGCCGCGCGCAAGGTCGGCATTGCGCCGGGAGAGCCGCTTGTGGCTGCGCGAGGGCGAAAATTCTCTGGTGACGATGCGGACCGATACGCACGCCGCACAGCCGTCGCAGGCCGGCCGGTAGGCGATCATCTGGCTGCGGCGGAAACCCGAATGGGTCAGGGCCTCATTGAGCGGCTGGGCGAGCGAGCCGTTCAGCCGGGCGAACACCTTCCGCTCGGTGCGGCCGGGAAGGTAGGGGCAGGGGCCTCCCGGCGTGAGAAAGAATTGGGGCACCCGCGCTGTACGTGGATCGGTCACCGGCACGTCCCCTCGTCCGCCTGGAGTATGACTACGAATCGGGGTTTCGCGCCAGTCCGAACTCCTTCTTGAAACCGTGTGCGGGCTTTCGTGGGCGTGGAGCCTCCCCTAGTTTCTTGGCGACGAGGCGGCCATGAGTTTCGACACACGCGCATTCCGAAACGCGCTCGGATGTTTTCCCACCGGCGTCGCCGTGGTCACGGCGGCGCGTTCCGGCGGCCTGCAAGATGAGCGCGCTCCCATGGGGATCACGGTCAATTCCTTCGCCTCCGTTTCGCTCGACCCGCCTCTGGTCCTGTGGTGCGTCGATCGCCGCTCCGACCGTTTCGAGACCTTCACGACGGCGCCCGGATTCACGATCAGCATACTCGACGCCGCGCATCGCGGCGTTTCTGCGCGCCTCGCCCGGCCGCGCGCGCACCGCCTCGACGGAATTGCGCTTCTGCCCACCGAGCTCGGACCGCCGGCCCTGGCGGAGGCGCTCGCCGTTTTCGAATGCGGACGCGAGTGCGTCCATCCGGGCGGCGATCATGTGATCATTGTCGGCCGCGTGCTGCGCTTTTCCCACCGCGCGGCAGGCGCACCGCTGGTGTTCTTCCGGGGTGGATACGGCACGGTGGGCGAGGGCGCCTGAGCCCTTTTCTTCATCGGAAATTCATCTTGTACGCTATAATAAGGCTGCTTATATTCCCCTTGCTCAAGGAATAGTGCAGTGCAGCAATTCGACCGCGATCTGATGCTTCTCCTCAACGACGTGGCCCGTCTCTTGCGGACGCGCTTCGACCAGAGGGCCCGCGCCCGCGGCATGACCCGGGCGCAATGGGTGATTCTCGCCCGGGTGAGCGCGAAGTCCGGTCTGTCGCAGAACGAGCTGGCGTCGCTCCTGGAAGTCGAGCCGATCAGCGTCGGCCGCCTGATAGACCGTCTGGAGGCCCGGCAGTTGGTGGAGCGCCGTGCCGATCCGGCCGATCGACGCATTCACCGCCTCCATCTTCTGCCGGCCGCGCAACCGATCCTCGATGAGATCTCCATCGCGCGCGAAGTGCTGGGCTCGGAGCTACTCGACGGCGTGGAGGCTGCGGCCCGCACCCAGGTGGTGGATGCGCTCTTGCGCATGAAGAACAACCTGACGGCGGAACCGGCGCCGCTGGCAGTGGGAGAATAGGCGAATGGCGGCGATACAGACGGACACGGCCTCCAGCTATGTCGGGACGGCGGGCAATCTCTCCCCGGCCGGGGATTGGCTGGAGCGGGTGAAGGCCGACCGCGGTTTCCTCAGGCGTGTGCTGATGATCGGCGGCGTGGCCGTGGTGGTGGCGGCGTCGCTCACTTCCTGGCTGCTCGGCGGCCGCTATGTCGGCACCGACGACTCCTATGTGCATGCCGCCCAGCTGATGGTTTCGACCGATGTCTCGGGCCTCGTCACCGATGTTGACGTGCACCAGGGCGAGCATGTCAGCGCGGGGCAGGTTCTGTTCCGCATCGATCCCCTGCAATTCCGCATCGCGCTCGACAACGCGCGCGCCAACCTTGGCCAGACGCGGCTGACGCTGCTTTCCATGAAAGACGATTATGCCCGAATGCTGAAGGATATCGCCGCCGAGCAGGCACAGGTCTCGCTCGATCAGGTCACCTTCGGCCGCTACGCGGCGCTTCTGCGCCTGAACAGCATCGCCCAGGCGCAGTACGACCAGGCACATTTCGCGCTCATCACCGCAGAGAGCACGCTCGGCTCGCTCAAGGATCAGGCGGAGGTTCAGCTCGCCAAGCTCGGCGGAGATCTCTCCATTCCCGTCGAGCAGTTGCCGCAATATCTGCAGGCAAAATCTCAAGTGGACGAAGCCCAGCGCCAGCTCGACCACGCGACCGTGCATGCGCCCTTCGACGGCATGGTGACGGAAGTCGATTCGCTCCAGCCGGGCGCGCTCGTTGTTTCGGCGCTCTCCTCCTTCACCACCACGAGCGCGGTCGGTCTCGTATCGACGAAGAGCGTGTGGGTCGAGGCGAATATGAAGGAGACCGACCTCACCCATGTCCATCGCGGCGACCCGGTCGACGTGACCGTCGATAGCTATCCCGGACAGACCTGGAAGGGGGACGTGGATTCGATCAGCCCGACTACGGGATCGGATTTCGCCGTGCTGCCGGCCGAGAATGCGAGCGGCAACTGGGTGAAGGTGACGCAGCGCGTGACGGTCAAGATCCAGCTCCACCTCAAACCCCAGGACCCTCCGCTGCGCGCCGGCATGAGCACCTATGTCTCCATCGACACCGGCCACCGCCGCTGGTTCCGGTTCTGGAACGGATAACGGCAACGTGCATGGCGCGTCGTCCAGTCTCTCATCCCCGCGAAAACGGGGACACAGAATCGTAGCGGTTGCCAGGGTTCTCTGCGCGCGCGGCCGCGCGCTGGCTGGATTCCCGCTTGGCAGCCTGTGTGAAAACTCTCGCATTGATCTTGTGGCGGGGTGCTGATTCTGTGCGGAGCGTGGCAAGGTTCTGATTCGCAGGATGATATGGCACACGTAACAGGGCAGTCGCGCTATCAATCCGCGCTGTTTCCGGTGGTGGCGGACGACATGGTTCCCGGGGATCATCCGGTACGGGTGATTGACGCGTTTGTGGACACGCTGGATCTGGCGCAGTTGGGGTTTTCGAAGGTGGAGGCCGAGACGACGGGGCGGCCGCCCTATGCGCCGGGCGATCTGCTGAAGCTTTATGTTTACGGGTACCTCAACCAGGCGCGCTCCAGCCGGCGGCTGGAACGCGAAGCCCGGCGCAATCTGGAAGTTCTGTGGCTGATCAACCGTGTGGCGCCGTGCTTCAAGACGATTGCGGATTTCCGCAAGGATCACGTGAAGGCGATTGTGGAGGTGTGCCGTTCGTTCACCGTGTTCTGCCGCAAGCAGGCGCTGTTCGGGGCGGAGCTTTTGGTGATCGACGGCACGAAGATCGATGCCGTTGCCAGCCGCAAGCAGGTGATCACGCCCAAGAGCGTGGCCAAACAGCAAGCCGCGCTGGATCGCAAGATTGCCGAGCATCTGCGGGCGATGGATGAAGCCGACCGGCAGGAACCCGTGGAAGAGCGCGGCGTGGATGTGCCGAAAGCCTTGGCGGCGCTGAATGAGCGGCGCGAGGAATTGCAGCGTCAGGCCGAAGAGCTGGACCGCAACAAGCTCAGCCAGCTCGTGCTGAGCGAACGCGACGCCAGGCTGATGCGCACGCCCAATCATGGCCATCGGGTTGCCTACAACGCACAGATCGCGGTGGATGCCGAGCAGCATCTGATTGCCGCCTTCGAACTGACCAACGAAGGCAACGACCAGCGGCTGCTTCATCCGATGGCCGAACAAGGCAAGCAAGCTCTCGAGGTGGAGAGCATCACTGTCGTGGCGGACACGGGCTATTCCAACGGTGAGCATGGCGCACGCTGTGAAGAGACGCAGATCACCGCCATCGTGCCCAGGGCGCAGACGGTGAACCCCGAAGGCGAGCAGTATTTCAGCCGCGACCGGTTCACTTACGATGCCGCAAGCGACAGTTACCGATGCCCGGCCGGCGAGACGCTCGGCCTGGGCCGGGTGTCCTACACGGAAGAGAAGAAGGAATTCTGGAACGCCAAAGCCTGCCAAGGCTGCGCCCTCAAGCCGCAATGCACCAAAGCTGCCAGGCGCTCCATCGTGCGCAGCTTCCATGAGGATGCCAGAGAGACCATGCACCGTCGGGCCAAAAGCGATCCCAAATGGATGAGGCTGCGCCAGAGCGTGGTCGAACATCCCTTCGCAACGCTGAAATGGATGATGGCTTACCCGCGCTTCCTGGTCCGCGGATTGGTGAAGGCCAAGGCCGAACTGGCGCTCGGCGTGCTCTGCTACAACCTCAAGCGCGCGATCGCCATCCTCGGCGTGCCGCAATTGCTTCTGGCGCTGCGCGCCGCACCCGCCTGAGGCGGCGCGGCGGCGCGCAATGCCGGCGAATGCAGCCCTCACCATGACGCAAGTGGCCCGCAACCCAACACTTCCCGCGTTGCTTGGCCGCGCAGTCTCGGCGCAATATGCACGCCACCGACTTTTCTTACGGGCTGTTGGGCGGGAATGACACAATTCCCGATGCGCACGGCCGGTCACTCCCACGAAGACTACACCACGAAGTTCGAGCTGCGCGTGGTGATGCTGTGCTCGATGGCGGGCACGCTGATGCAGGCGCTCGACAGCACGATCGCCAACGTGGCGCTGCCCTACATGCAGGGCAGCCTCGCCGCTTCGCGCGACCAGATCACCTGGGTTCTCACCTCATACATCGTGGCGGCCGCCATCATGACGGCGCCGGTGGGCTGGATCGCGGCGCGTTTCGGTCGCAAGAATTTCGCGCTCGTCAGTCTTGCCGGATTCACGGTGGCCTCGATGATGTGCGGCGCCGCGCAGACGCTCGATCAGATGATCGTCTTCCGCCTGATTCAGGGCGCGTTCGGCGCAGCACTTTCGCCGCTCTCACAATCGATCATGCTGGATCTGTACCCCCCGCAGAAGCGCGGCGCGGTGATGGCGATCTGGGGCGTGGGCGTGATGGTCGGACCGATCCTGGGGCCCACTCTCGGAGGCTATCTCACCGATGCCTACGATTGGCGCTGGGTGTTCTACGTCAATCTCCCGTTTGGTATTGCGGCGATGACCGGCATCTGGCTGTTCCTGCGCGATACCCATCGCGATGAAAGCCTCAAATTCGACTGGTTCGGCTTTGCGGTGCTGGGGATCGCACTCGGCGCGCTCCAGCTGATGCTCGATCGCGGCACCGACAAGGACTGGTTCTCCTCGAGCGAGATCGTGATCGAGACGGTGCTTGCCGCGCTTGGGCTTTATCTCTTCGTAGTGCACATGTTGACTTCGCCCAAGCCGTTCGTCCCGCGGGAGATCTTCAAGGACCGCAACTTCGTCACGGCATTGGTGCTCATGCTGCTGGTGGCTCTCATCATGCTCGCCAGTTCGGCGCTCCTGCCGCCATATCTGGAAAACCTCGGCGGTTACAGTGTCACCCAAACGGGCCTGTTGATGGCGCCGCGCGGCATCGGCACGATGATCTCGATGTTCTTCGCGGGGCGTCTGGCGATGCGTCTCGACGCGCGCTATGTGATGGCCGCGGGCACGGCGATGCTGCTGTGGAGCCTGTGGGACATGTCGCACTGGACTCCCGAGATCGCGCCGTGGTGGCTCGGCACCGTGTCGTTTGTGCAGGGCGTCGGCATGGGTCTCATCTTCGTGCCCATGAATTTGATCGCGTTCTCGACCTTGCCTTCCGTCTTCCGCACCGATGGTTCGGCGATGTTCAATCTGATGCGCAATGTGGGGAGCGCCATCGGCGTTTCGATCACCACTACGATGCTTGCCTCCAGCATCCAGACGATGCACGCGCAGCTTGCCGGCAACATTTCGCCCTTCAATCGCGCGCTCGGAACCAATGCGCCGAGCCTCTTCTGGAATCCCCAGCTGCCCTCCGGCGCCGCCCAGCTCGACGCCATCGTCCAGTACAACGCGCAGATCATCGCCTATGCGAACGACTTCCTCTTCATGTTCTTCATCTCGCTTCCGGCACTGGCGGTTCTGTTCGTCATCCGCAAACCCTCGCTGCTCCAGCGCCCGGCAGAGATGGAGGTGGTGGAGTAAGAGTTCGGAATCGCGGAGTTTTCCTCCCCCAGCATGGGGGAGGCGTCGAGCGGAGCGAAGCGAAGTGAGACGGAGGGGGAAGTGTTGCAAGTGCCGCTCCCCCCTCCGGCACGCTGGCGCGCGCCACCTCCCCCACGCTGGGGGAGGAAAGTGCGTAGGGGGCGCCTTGCGCGGCGGGCTTTCGTCGCCTTGATTGATGGTTGCCGATTCGAGGAGACAATCCATGCCGCTGCGCGTCGCGTTCATTGGATTGGGCGTCATGGGTTATCCGATGGCGGGGCACCTCGCGCGGGCGGGACACGCGGTGACCGTGTTCAACCGGACGCGGAGTAAGGCCGAGCGGTGGGTTGCGGAAAATGGGGGAGCCGCAGCGGAAACGCCGGCGGCGGCGGCGCGCGATGCCGACATCGTGCTCGCCTGCGTGGGGCGCGACAGCGACGTCGATGCCGTCACCCGCGGCGAAAGCGGGGCGTTCGCAGCGATGAAACCGGGAGCGGTCTTCGTGGATCATACGACCGCATCGGCCGCCATCGCCCGCGAGCTGGCGCAGGCCGCGAACGCGCGTGGAGTGGGATTCGTCGATGCGCCGGTTTCGGGTGGCGAGCAGGGCGCCGTCAACGGCAAGCTCACCATCATGTGCGGCGGCGGCGACGCCGATTACGCGAAAGCGGCGCCGGTCATGCAGGCCTATGCACGGCACTGCCGGAGGATGGGCGAAGCAGGCGCCGGCCAGCTGACGAAGATGGTCAATCAAATCTGCATCGCCGGCATCGTGCAGGGATTATCGGAAGGCCTGAGCTTCGCGCGCGCGGCGGGACTCGATCCGCAGGCTGTTGTGGACGTGATCTCGAAAGGCGCGGCGCAGTCGTGGCAGATGGAGAACCGCCACGCCACCATGCTGCAGGGGCACTTCGATCACGGCTTCGCGGTGGAGTGGATGCGCAAGGACCTGGCCATCTGTCTCGACGAGTCGCGGCGCAGCGGCGCCTCGCTTGCGCTTGCCGCGCTGGTCGATCAGTTCTACGGCGAAGTGGAGAGGATGGGCGGGAAGCGATGGGACACGTCAAGCCTGTTCGCGCGCACCGAAGCCCTGCGCGCCGGACGCGGATGAAGGCATCCTCCGCTCGCTCGCGCGAACGATATCATCACGGCGATCTGCGCAACGCCTTGCGCGAAGCCGCGCGCGCGATTCTGGAAGAGGAGGGGCTGGCGGGCCTCAGCCTGCGGGCGGTGGCGCGCAAGGCAGGTGTCAGCCATGCCGCGCCCTATCGCCACTTCCCGACGCGCGAAGCGCTGCTGATCGAACTGGCTGTGGAAGGCTTCGACGAAATCCGCCGCGAAATCGCTGCAGCCGCCATGGGGCCGGCTCTGGAAGACGATCGCATCGTCGGCATCGGTGCCGCCTACATGCGCTTCATCGCCCGCCGGCCGGCGCTCGCGCGACTGATGTTCGGGCCGCAGTTGCCCAATCGCGAATCGTTTCCGGAACTTGCGGCGGCGGCCGATGCGTTGGGCGCTGCTATCGGCGCGGCAGTCGACGACGCCGCAGTCGGCATGGCCGTGTGGGCGGCCGTGCACGGCCTCGCGATGCTCGTCCTCGACGACCTCCTGGACCTCGGGCAGCGCCGCTCCGGCCTGCAGGTCCTGCCGTCGCGCGCCGAGATTCTCCTGCGCAGCCTCATTTCCCGCCCGCCGACTTAGGGCGGATGCATACAACTTGATTCCCACTCCGCCTCCCCCGGCTCAAGGCCGGGGTCGGCACCTCCCCCACGATGGGGGAGGAAAGAAACAGGCGCACACTTTTGTTTTCCTTCCCCATCGTGGGGGAGGTCCGGCCGAAGGCCGGGGAGGGGGGAGTCTTTTCCAATGATTCAATTCGACCGCATCGCGCGTTAGGTTTCTTTGTTCCGGAGCATGCTTGCGGCGTCGCGGGCGAAATAGGTGAGGATACCGGATGCTCCGGCGCGCTTGAACGCAATCAGGCTTTCGAGAATCGCGCGCTCGCGCTCGATCCAGCCGCGCTCCGCCGCTGCCATCAGCATGGAATACTCACCCGACACCTGGTAGGCGAATGTGGGCATGCCGAACGTCTCTTTCACCCGGCGCAGGATGTCGAGATAGGGCATGCCCGGCTTGACCATCACCATGTCGGCGCCTTCCGCGAGATCGAGCGCGACTTCGCGCAACGCTTCGTCGCCATTGGCCGGGTCCATCTGATAGCTGCGCTTGTCGCCCTTCAGCGCCCCGGCGGAGCCCACTGCTTCGCGGAACGGGCCGTAGAACGCCGAGGCGTATTTGGCGGCATACGCCATGACCAGCGTCTCCTTGAAGCCTTGCGATTCGAGCGCGGCGCGGATGGCGGCGATGCGGCCGTCCATCATGTCCGACGGCGCCACGATATCGCAGCCGGCCTCCGCCTGCAGAACCGCCTGGTGGGCGAGTATTTCAACCGTCTCGTCATTGGCGACATTGCCGTCGATCACCAGGCCGTCGTGGCCATGGTCCGTATACGGATCGAGTGCCACGTCGCAGAGCACGCCGAGTTCGGGCACCGCCCGCTTGATCGCGCGCACCGCGCGGCAGACGAGATTGTTGGCATTGAGGGCTTCGCGGCCATCGGCGGATTTGAGGCCGGGATCGGTACAGGGGAAGAGCGCGACCACCGGTATGCCAAGTCGCGCCGCTTCTGCGGCGGCGCTTACCGCCCGCTCGATGCCCAGACGCTCGACGCCGGGCATCGATTCGACCGGTTCGTGGCGGTTGTCGCCGTCGACAAGGAATAGCGGCCAGATCAAATCGGCCGGCGAAAGGGTCGATTCCGCGACCAGGCGGCGCGTCCAGTCGTGCCGGCGCAGCCGCCGCATCCGCAGCGCGGGAAATGTCGCTACCATTGCGAACGCATCCATGTTGTCGCCTCCGGGACCGAGTGTAACCAACTCTCCTGCGCAATCCCAATGCTGCTGCGTGGCAGATGCCGTCGTCATTTCCGGGACCGCGGGCGTCCCCCCCCGCACGGCCATGCGGGCGGGACGCCCGCGCCCCCAGGAAGACTTCGTCCCAACCCAATGAAATTTCAGGTGTTGCGCACTGGAGATTCCGGGTAGTACGAGCTTCTCATCGAGGCCCCGGCATGGATTTCGAACTGAACGAGGATCAGCGCGCGGTGGAGGCGGCGGCGCGCCGCTTTGCGGTGGAAAAGCTCGCGCCCCATGCGGCGCGGTGGGACGAGCGGGAACACTTCCCGGTTGACGTCATGCGCGAAGGGGCGAAGCTCGGCTTCGCCGGAATCTACGTCAAGGACGACGTCGGCGGTTCGCAGATGACGCGGCTCGACGCGGCCATCATCTTCGAGGAGCTGTCGGCGGGCTGCACGTCCACCGCGGCCTTCCTTTCCATCCATAACATGGCGTCCTGGATGATCGACCGGTTCGGCAACGATGCGCAGCGCCACAGATTCCTGCCGAAACTCACCACCATGGATCACATCGCCAGCTACTGTCTGACCGAGCCTGGTTCGGGGTCCGATGCGGCGAGCCTCCGGACGCGCGCGGTCCGCGACGGCGACGACTATGTTCTCAACGGCTCGAAAGCTTTCATTTCCGGCGCCGGCACGTCTGACATCTATGTCTGCATGGTGCGTACGGGAGAGGACGGTCCCAAGGGGATCTCCTGCATCGCCGTCGAAAAGGGAACGCCGGGGCTCTCCTTCGGCAAGATGGAACAGAAACTCGGCTGGCGCAGCCAGCCTACCGCGCAGGTGCTGTTCGACAATTGCCGCGTGCCCCTGGCCAACCGTATCGGCGCGGAGGGCGAGGGCTTCCGCATCGCGATGATGGGTCTTGACGGCGGCCGCATCAATATCGGCGCCTGCTCCGTCGGGACGGCGCGTGCCGCGCTCGACGAGGCGAAGACCTACGTACACGACCGCAAGCAGTTCGGTCGGCCGCTTTCGGAATTCCAGGCGACGCAGTTCAAGCTTGCCGACATGGCGACCGACCTGGAGGCGGCGCGGCTGATGATTCGCAATGCCGCCGCGGCGCTCGACCGCCGCGACCCGCGCGCCACCATGCTGTGCGCGATGGCAAAGCGCTTTGCCACCGACACCGGATTCGCGATTGCCAACGATGCGCTTCAGCTTCACGGAGGCTATGGTTATCTGAGGGACTTTCCGGCCGAACGCCACATGCGCGATCTGCGCGTGCATCAGATTCTCGAGGGCACCAACGAAATCATGCGCCTGATCGTGGCGCGCGAAATGTTCCGGCAGTGACGGCGGGCGGCGAAGCGGAGGTTCTGTTCGAACGGCGAGGCGCCATCGGACTCGTCACCCTCAATCGTCCGAAGGCGCTGAACGCGCTGACGCAGGCCATGTGCGTGGAGATGCATGCGCAGCTTGGGCGCTGGCAGAACGAGCCAGCGGTCAAGGCGGTGGTCGTGCGCGGTGCGGGCGAACGCGCCTTCTGCGCCGGCGGCGATATCCGCGCGCT
>Ga0182015_10005528_pt1 | contig 13101 bp, 15 predicted proteins | sample 712P3MmetaG_FD_120478 | JGI IMG/M metagenome (GOLD analysis project Ga0182015, IMG submission 120478) | Permafrost microbial communities from Stordalen Mire, Sweden - 712P3M metaG | ecosystem: Environmental > Terrestrial > Soil > Wetlands > Permafrost | place: Sweden: Stordalen | collected...
ACTTTTACAAATATTTCGGATTGTTCGATCCGGCAAAATACAAAAGAAGTCGAATCAACCGCTATCGGCAATCCCACCACCACTCAATCTCGATCACCGCCCTCCTCCACGCCCTCATCCACCCCTCCTACTGCCAGCGAATGCGCCTCCGCCGACCAGAACAAGAGTATCGAAAGTAGCGGTGGAATCTCCGAGTCGACTCCCGCTTTTGCAAATAATACGTCCGACGATTCTTTGACGGTTAGTCCTAGACCTGTGGAGGACGAGGAATTCGAGTTTACGCTCGTTGTAGCTGGTATATCCTCTCTCAGGGTCCTTTGTCGGGTGAGAGCGACGCCGGCCTTTGGGAACAAAGAAGCGTGTGAAATGATTCGGGCGGCCGGAGTGAACCTTGTCCGACCCCAGACGGTCGAACGAATCATTGTGGCTCTGGATTCCTCAATTCCGGGATACGAGGTAAACGGCACCGAAACGTCCATTTTGGATCAGATCAAGAAATATAAACCGACTTGGATTACACTCGTGCCGACATCGACAGTCGTAACTAATGTGTGGGAGAATCAGCCGACAGGAGTGAGGGATTTGCGCTACATTTTTTCAACATTGATGAGTAGTCCTAGGGGATTGCTTAATCTCGTGGAGAGGGGGGGGGGATGGACAGTTGGTGGAATGGTTCTTCGACGTGTTCATCATGAGGCAAAGAAACGAAACACAAAACGTCGGGAGTGTTCGGGGTGCGGGGTTTGTAGTGGATTTAGAGGGTGACCCCACTTCTGAAAGACAACTGAGATGACAGGACAAACCTACAGGGTGGAGAGAGGGGAGAGCGGTTGGAGAAGTTACGAGATTACCGATGTAATCGTTCAGACGATACAGACTTTGTTTGCTGCGGTGCAGGTGGGATTAGCTATCTTTCAGATGTGGTTCACAAAATCACATCGTCAATAGTTGCGATTGCTGTAGATAATGTACGGAACATTCATGATGATGCATTGTTAATTTCGATATCCGGTTACGTTATGTGCGCAAAAAATGTTGATCGAGACCTTTGGGTGATCAGTAAAACCTGAAAAATCCGCGACAGGAAATCACGAAGGACTATTAACGCAAATTGAAACCTAGATTACTCTGCCATAGAATATTAACAAGCTCTAAAGATAAAATTGCTTAATCTTTGCAAATCCTTTTTGGAGATCTTTCCTGCGATCCATCTTCCGCCCCTCTCTTGCGCGAACCCGTGTCGATGCCTTGCACTCGAGCATCCTCTACTCCCCCAAGCAATGCTTTGACATGCTCATTGATGGAAGAGCCAATAGCCTTAGCCAATGGAGGGGGCATTGCCTCCCGAATTTGACGGACTTGTTCTTCAGGACTTCCACACATTTTGTACCCGCGGTTGAATCCTTGTTTTTGAAGCTGTTTTGCAATTTCAAAATCGTCTTTTCCTGCAAGCGGGGGTCAGCAAATTAGATAGTGGAGTGTGTACGAGGTAGCTTTGGCAACCCAATCCTGGAAGCCAAAAGTATGTATCGGTCTTGAGATCGCACGGGACCGTAATCCGCTGCTTGAAACTTGGTGAAACAAACTTCATACTCATGCTTCATGAGACCGTCGAGAAAGTGCCCCACCCCCCCTCCGTCACATGTACATGGGCCAATCTCCTCTAAGTCGTGGCTGCTCTCTAACAAGACCATGGGAGGCTTGACCACCTCCATTACTTTGAAGAGCCGCTTCCTTGATTTGCAACAGTTTGGCTTGCCTAGTCCTTGAAATTAGCAACGAGATGTGAAGTGGATGCCGTCAGAAGTGTCGGAGATCACGACCACAGAAGGAGGGTCGAGAGTTGAGTTTTGAACGCGATCTGCGTATTGTTCGAGAAATACGTCAAGGTCTTCTGGAATCGCCGTACGTTCGCCACCCTCGTGATTACTCTATCTGTCAAAAAAAAGAAAGAGGACGCGGGCCACCTTCCACGATTCGAAAGCAAGTTGATTCGCTTCTGTACCCAGAACAACATTCAATCCGGCTTCACTGAGTCCGCAGGTAAATCCACCACTGCCGCAGTTATAATTGTGAACTCGCAGGGGGGTCGAGAGGCGTCTTATATCTTGCGGATCCACTTCGACGTTACCGGACCGATTTCGGATCTTTCGTATTGCCGGAGGCGTACGTATCATTGCCCATTCAACATAAAAAGATAATTCGGTAGCATCGCTCTCGATTGACGAACCCGGACTTTCGTTGAGGGGAGAAAGTAGCCGACAAGGCTGAATGCTCATCCCCCGAAGTTCGTTCATCGGTAGCTCCTTCCATTCCATTTGTTGGCCAGCCTGACCCCAGTCAGGGGATAGCAAAACCAAGTCTTTTTTGGCGACTTCATCAAGAAACACATATAGCGAATAGCGTAGGTAGATATTTCCAGACCTTTGATAAATTCGATGAAATTGCAGAACGGCCGATTCTGAAGATGTGCTCTCTTGAAGTAAATAAGCCTTCCCCGTTTCGATCTTTTCGAAGTTCGGTGCCACAGTCGATTCCAACTCGACTTCGATCTAGACTCATTACATTTAGCAAGAAAAGCAAGGTACCTCGGACTCGTTTGGTTGTGTGGATATCGGGTGTTCTGCAGTGCGACGCAGCTCCTTTTTCCATGCCCGCTCACCCGAAAATGAGCTCGCAGATTTACCCTCTGGCTCTTTGTCCTCCGAAGCGTGTTCCGCGGAAACGACCTTTAAATCGGCTTGTCCAACGGCGTCTGGAACACGATCTTTGACAGTTGCTGTCGAAATGGTTGAGCTCGGAGCAGTTGCTTTCTGAGAAGCGTTGAGATCCGTGGAACCCAAACCGGGTGAGTGTTCGGCATGTGCGTTCGATTTGGTAGTAGCAGAACTCCGTGGATGTGGGTCGGATGGCGGGCGATCGCTGGTGTTTTTCTGAGAGGAACGCTTCCGTCTTGGCGCAGACCCTGCAGTGACTCTCGGCTTCTGTACTGAGATGCTCTCTCGAATGTTGCTCGAAGATGGGGTTCCGCTCGATAAATTTGGTTCGAAATCATTTTGAACTGATGGCGATCGACAACTATACCAACCAGGGCTGTCGAAACCTCCACCGTCCTCAAAATCGTCGTCAGACTCTTCACTTGGACTTGTCGTATGTATTGCCTCTGGTGGAATTACCGCCGGTATTGATGGTGAACTTTCTAGACAATCTTCACTGGTCGCTTCCACCGTGACTTCCAGTTCCTCAGACAAAACATCAAGATCAACTTGAAACCAATATGGTGGTTCCTGGAGAAGTACAGATCGGTGGTGTCTACCGTAAATCGATTCGCAGATGACTCGGTATTCGACGTTGATGTCACAGGGGAAGTCCCATGTGACCTGGATTTTACCGTCCACTTTCTTGGCTTGAACATTTTGTGGCGATGGACATTCAATTTCGAATACGAATGGAGCACTGTAGAAGGACTGACATTCTTCAGTGGGACGAATGAGAGCGACGTATCTTTTGCCAGGCGAAAGAGTTGAATGAGGACATTTGATTGTAATAGAACGGGAGTGTTCGGCCTTTCCTCGCCAGAGATAATCTGGGGCTGTTGGTGGATTGAGATCGTCGCGGGTCGCTTCAGGGCTGGATTCGGCAGATGAATCGTCTGGGACGCTTTGTGATGTCGCTTGAATTGTCGAGGACACGTTATTATCTGGCGGGTGTAGAGGGAAATCGTTGTCACCAGTCGCAGGGTCCGAAAGATCATGAAATTGATGCTCCGGTTTGGCAACTAAGCCATAATCGCTAGCATATATAAAGACGTCGAAACTGGTCTTGAAATACTTCGAAGTCGAAGTGTCCCACGTAATCTCCGTCTCAATTCGGCCCGGTGAAACTTCCTTCGACATAGCACTGACATGTCTCGGCATCGAATTCAATAAATCCTTGCAAAGATTTCCGAGTTTCTGTCGCTTCCCTCCCGACAATTCCTCAATCTCATTCAACACCAAATCAAACAATTTCTCCACCGCACAGTCACATACTGCATCGTAATCCGCTGCAGAGACCTGTCTGGCTTGCCAGAGGGGACAGGATTGGCGATATTGATGTGCCTGCGTGAAATCCAACCATCGATGATGGAGTTCGAAGTGTAGACCTCGGTCGGTAGGAGTTTTTGTGCGGATTACGTCGATTTCGACGGTCGGGGGTGCTTGGCGGAAGATGTATGTGCAATCTTTTAGAGGAGGGTAGATAAGAAGAGAAGAGTCGAAGGCGCGAAGGGTGTGTTCTACCCAAGGATCGCGGGACATGGGCTGATTCATGATTGGAGCGTCGGAGAAGAGGCGGAGACGTTCTTTCTCTGGGGTTGTGATTAAATCGTATTTGAGCAAGATTTCGTAGAGTTTTGTGGGAATCGACTTTGGTTTGCGTTGTAGACAATCTTTGATGATACGAATAGTCTGCTATTAGCTTGTAAAGTCAAAAGAATCACCTCAGCGATATTTTTATCTTCCCCGTTGAAAAAAAAGGTCTCCGGAGAGAACATGGATCTCAACTTCTCAAAAATCTTTTTAGCACTGATTTTTGAAATAAAACCAACAGCTTCCAACGTCTCCAACGAATTCTGATCAACAATCAACAATTCCATATACTTGTCCACCGACATCCCTTGATCGCGTTCAATGAGATCATTCCACATTTCCGAGAGCGTCTTTGCAACCTGAGATTCCGTCATCAAACTTCTACGATCGCGGTCGAGGGCAACTTTGTTGAAATTGACACCATACGTTAGACCTGGAGGATTGTTGAGGCCTCGTCGTTCAACAAAGATTCCCTTGACGAAAATTTTCGAACCATATTCATCACCAGTTAAAATTGTGCCCAATTTCGTTTCGAAGAGCGTTTCGGGGGGTGGATTGACGAGGAAGAGATAATCGTTGAAGCGGATATCGAGATCCCAGTACCCTTGAACGATGACAGTCGTATCTTTCTTGGCTGCCCTTCGTGCTTCCCGGACGTCTTCGGTGATACTGGTGTCGCTTTTTGCTTTGTTGGGTTGATATGGAGCTAAGTTGATCGTCAATAAGTTAGAGATCAGTCCATTTGGGTCCTGGAAGTCGTGAAAACACCAGTTCCAGATCTCTCTGTTTGTATAGTACGTGACTTTGGCACGATGACGAAGTAATGCAATGATACCAACCTTCATTCCTTCACCTACAAAATTATCAACGCGTTCAATATGAGATTGAAAATACCGTGACCGCCAATATGGTGCTCGCTTCCCCCTTTGGATGTTTCGCCCATTGACCATACCCGTCTTGAAAGACAGGTGTTCTTGTTGACGAGGATGAACCGGCCCTCGTGGCGTCGATGGATGACATACCCCAGCGCTTTCTGTCGGTTGTGCAATTTTGTTTGAGGATTCGGTCGGGGACGAGTCCCTTGCGCATAGGCGATATAGGCTTGCGCTCTTCCTCCCTCGGTCGATTCAAAAACCCAATCCACTTCCCTCAGCGTACCGTCGTCATTTTCACGGACGTTGTCGGCACTGAAATTAGCCATTTCGCATTTTGCATCGTGGGGAAGGTACAAATTCTGTATGAGTTCACGAATTCCCTCACGTACTCCCCATCCCGACTTTCTTCCGTAGTTACTTGTCAAATTGAGTGGGATGAATCCTCTTCTTCGAATTTTCTCCTTCGTAGCCCGAGTGCCGTAGGGATTGAGGCCTTCTTCTTCTTCCTCCTCTTCTGAGTCATATTCTTCGGAGTCGTCGCTGTAGTAATCCGTTCCGCCGGTAGCAGATTCCACATTCATGGCGCCAGTAAAGTTGGAAAAGGATCACTCAATTCAATTGAGTTACTGTCTTTGGAGTTGGTGGAGCAGTCTCCAGTGGATGGCGCAATTCACGATAGCCGATTTTCGTTGCGGTTCGTCGTCGTTTGCAACGTGAATGATCGGCCTGGCTGTTAGCGGCGTTAGCAGCTGATGCAATCAGACGTGGGGTAAGAATGTACCTTAGTTTTTCGCTGAGAAGTAGAAGATGGAGATGGACGAGGAGGAATATGGATGGTCGGAGTAAAAGAAGGGTGACAGGGAGGACGGTAGACGATGGCCCACACACAATTTGAAACGGGCAACGAGATCCGTGCGCGCACGGACCCCTTCCCCAGCACCGGGCGATCTTATCGCCCGGCATTGCATGACAATGCAAACAGACCGATCTCATTAAGTTCACAATAGATTTACTTCTCCCTCATCTACAGACTCAGGGACCACGTAACATCGACATCCCCCACAAAGAAACTACTGCGACCGATGAGGCCCTGTGGAAAATATATATTTGCCGGCCCAAAATCCCCTCCTAGTGCAAGCAGAGGCGGGGCAATTTTGAAACATCCGGTCCACGAGGGATCTTGCACACCGTCAATCAATTTCTCTCAAAAAAGGCATTCCCACCTCAAGCCCCATCATTCGCTCTGAATGCAAGTTGAACGCGGGCGGGAACGCACAAATCTCAACCAGTAATGGCCGGCTCTTTTGTTCAAGAGATCACAATATCCTCTATTAGAAAATAGAAATGCTAATTTTCGATTGTGCAAGGAGACTTCTCGACAACGCGTAGAAAGTAACCACTACATTTGATTCTGTCAGACGTGAACGAACTCTACACAAATCACTTATTCATCGGCGAGACCCCTCTTCGAAGGTCTTTCTGGCCGAGGTTCGTCTGCCGCCTTCCGTTTCCGCGAACCCATCTCAAAGTCCTTCGTTCGGACATCCTCTACTCCCCCGATCAATGCGTTGACATGCTCATTTATGGAAGACGCAATAGCCTTCGCCAATGGAGGGGGAAACGCCTCCCGAATATGACGGACCTGTTGACTTCCACACACATTGTACCCGCGTTTGAAACCCTGAACTCGAAGCTCCCTTTCGATTCCAGAATCGCCTTTTCCCACTGACGTAGGTGAGCAAAACAGACGACGGACGGAAAGTATACCAGGCACGTTTGGCAATCCGATCTTGGAAACCAACAAAATGTATCGCTCCTGGGATTGCACTGAACCGTAATCGGCGGCTTGAAACTTGGTACAACGACATTCATATTCATGATCCATGAGCGCTAGGATGAGGATCTCCATACATTTGCAATTGTGACCAGTCTCAACGTCGAAATTGCACTCCGACAAGATAATAGGAGCTTTAGCCACGGCCATTGTCCTGATCAACCTTCTGTTTGATTCGCAACAAATTGGTCCGCTTTGCCTCACTGAAATTTAGCGACCAAATATTGGGAATGTACCGTCAGGGGGATTGGAGATTAGTATCACAGAAGGGGGTTCCATAAATGAGCTTTGAACGCGATCGGCGTATTTTTCAAGGAATTCGTCAATTCTTTCCGCGATGACCAAACCTCCGCCGTCCCCGTGATTACTCTAATTTTTCGTCAACAAAAACCCGATACTATAGGGAATACCTTCCATGATTCTAAAGCCTCTTGATCCGCTTCTGTACCAAGAACCACATTTAATCCAGCCTCACCGAAGCCACAGGTAAATCCACCGATACCACAGTTGTAATTGTGGATTCGTAGAGGGTTCGAGAGGCGGCTTATATCTCGGGAATCGACTTCCACGTTACCGGACCGATTTCCGAGCTTCCGGAGTTCAAGGGGGTTCATTGTCATTCCCCATTCAACAGAAAAGGAGACCTCAGGTTTCGGCTTCCGTTTAGTGCTCTCAACCCCGGCGCCCTGAGAGGAATCCTGTTCCACTTCATTCTCCATCAGCGGCGAACGTATCAGACAAGGCTGGAGAAAACGAAGTCCTACTAACGGTATCTCCTCCCATTCACTTTGTTCGCCAATATGATCCCAATCGGTATACTTTGCAACCAATCTTTGTTTCGTTTCCTCACCGATGAGCGAGTAAGCAGAAACGCGCAGATAGACTTTTCCGGATCTCCGGGATATCTGGTGGATATGCAGAACGGCTTGGATCTTTTGATCGCTGTATCTGTCAACAACGTAAGCCTTGCCCGCGTGGATCTTCCCGAAGCGCCAAGCTCTAGCCTCATCTTCGATCTAAATTCGTTATTAAGTATGAAAGGTAAGATACCTCCAACTCAGAATCCAACTCAGAATCATCCTCAGACTCTTCACTAGAACTTTTCGCCTCTGGCGGAACTTTCACGGCTTTGGAACGTGAACTTTTCGCACCATCTTGACTCTTCGCTTGCACCTCGATTTCGAATCCCTTCGACAAAGCATCCTGACCAACTTCAAAAACATATACCCGCTCGTTTAGGAATTCAGATCGATGATGGAGTGCAGATCGATATCCATCGACCATCGATTCGCAGATTACTCGGTATTCGACGTTGCTTGACCAGGGAAAGTCCCAGGTGACATGAATTTTAGTGCCAGCTTTTTTGACTTCGACGTTTAGCGGCGCTGGCAATGGAATTTCGAATTCGAATGGGGCGCTGTAGAAGGATTGAGGTTCGAAGGGGCGAATGAGAACGACGTATCTTTTGCCGGGCGACAGGGTTGGATGTGGACATTTGAAGGTGACAGAGTGGGAGCCACTGACTGCTTCTCTCCACAGATGATCCGTCGCCGTTGGTAATACGGTTTGGTCCTTTCGGCGCCTTCGTGACGTTGTTTTGGACATATCATTGTCAGCTGTCTCGTCGTGAAATCGATATTTCCCTTTCGCAACAGAAGCGTAATCGCTAGAATACACAGACACTTCGAAAGAAAACTCGAAGTATTTCGAACTCGATGTCTCCCACGTAATCTGCGTTTCAATGGTCCCCGGCTCAACTTCAGTCGAGAGCACGTCGATATGTCTCGGCATCGAACTGAGTAGGTCTCTGGACAAATTCCCGAGTCGCTGACGTTCTGTGCTCGAAAACCGTGTCATCTCGTTCACCATTAACCCAAACAACTTCTCCGCTGCACAATCGCAAATCGCCCGATATTCCGTTCGCCTACTTATCGACCTGCGTTGAAACAAGGGGCAAGATTGGCGATGATTATGTGCGTAAAGGAAGTCCAACCATCGATGGTGGAGTTGGTATAAACCATTCGACTGAATCAAGTCGATTTCAATCGTGTGAGGTGCTTTGCGGAAGACGTATGTGCAGCTTTTCATCCTGCGTTGAATTTGGAGGGACGATTCAAAGGCATGGAGAGTGTGTTCGACCCATGGATCGGAGTTAACATCGATAATGATGGGAGACTCGGAGAAGACGCGAAGCCTTTCTTCTTCTGGGTAGATTTTATTTGCTAACAACGCCGTCGTGTTCTGCAGGAAACTCTGATTACGGAGAACATTCCCTGTCGTCGGTACCTTCCGCTTGGGAGCCGATAAAGTTGGAATTGGACCACTCGATCCGGCTAAGCCGATGCCCATAGAGGTAGATTGGACGTCTATGGTCAAGGGCACTGACGGGATTGAGTCTTCTTTGGAAGGGTCGTGGATAACAGTGGTTGCAACGACAGTCCTGGCTGTGCTTTCAATGGAATTGTCCGTGGACTGAGGATTAGCGTCTGGAAATTAGCTTGTCACGTCGGGACATTATAGATACGTGAGTGAGCAGTGCTGTTCCTTGCTGGACGGTCTTGAAGAATTCGTCGACGCTCCTTTATTAGCCCATTCATCACCAAATACTTGTAAATCTCGGACCTAACGCAGATCAATAAAGTACACAAACGAGGGAAATACATTCTTTGAACCGGGATCACAGATCGACAATGAAGGGTGCAACGATTTGACGGATTAAAGAGTTTTGATCAACTGGAAGGATTTGACGGATGAAGGAAGGCGGTGTGTGGAGGTTAGGAAAAAGGGTGGTTTTGACGGACGCGAATTGAATTGATCGGCGAGCGGACGATCAGGAGAGGTATGTATAATATAGTGTGGCCATAATAAACACCAGGAGGAAAACGAAGTGTTGGAGCAAAGTGGATGGTACAAGGCAACGGAGTTCGGGCTCAGAGTGCATGCGATTTAAAAACAGGCTATTCACGAGGTCCGTGCGCACAAGGACCAACCCGTCGCCCGCCAACAAGCATGCGAAATTCAGAAATACATCTCCTGCGTTTAAACTTGCATTCTCCGTTTCAATAATACGGACATAAATCTTCTCTTCACCTCCATTTCGCAAGTACAGTATCCCCTCCCTTCAATCCCACCAATCTGGCACTTCCTTCCCAAAGTCTTTCCCACTTTTCCTCATCTCGTGATTCCTCACTCGTAACAAGTCTTTTTGAGCCATCCAGAGTCACAGCTTTTGGATGAATACCCAACTCCTTTTCATCAAAAGACGCGAAATATAGATCGCCCGCCGACTTTTGTGTCGTTCGAAACGGTAGCGATGGAAAACAGAAATTGAGAAACGGGAGCAGAAATGTCAAGATTGCAATTACAAAACGTGTTGCCAATGGCGAATCTCGGGCAATATCCGCCGTCGGCATTCCACCAGGGTCCATGGACAAGACCGATATATTACTCAATTTCGGGTCGTTGTTTAATCGTTGTTGTAGCTCAAATCTATCAGATCAGTTTTGCCTCGATGGGTCGATACCCAAACATCAGCATACACAATTTACTCAATCCGTATCTTCGCATCCCTGCTGGCCAGTAATCTCCCTCCTTGTCTTCATAGTCGGGATGTGCCATAACCTCTGGGTCTCGGAACACAATCTTATCTGTAACAAAATTGTTCATATAAAAAGACGTATCGTGGCACCAACTTGAAACCGCAATTACTCTCCCCTTTTCCGGATCCATGCTCTTCAGCAGTAGCAAGACAAGCAGGAAGTTAGCGAGATAGTTGACTGCAAACGTCGTCTCAATTCCGTCGCCCGTATACTTTACCCCATGAAACGTCTGCATCCCGGCATTCAACACCAAGGCACGAATTTTCGGAATTTTCCCACTCGATACCTGCGAATTGATGTCCTCCGCGAACGCACGAATAGCTGCCAGACTTCCTAGATCGAGCGGAATAATCGCATGTGACATTGACGTCGAAGTAAGGATCTCCTTGAGCGTGCCCGAGGAATGGGCGGTGAGGTCACGAACCGTGAAAATGCCGTGATAAGACGTGGGTAACAGATTTTGAACGAACGCACTTCCCAGACCGCCGTTAGCGCCTGTTACGATTACGGTTCCGGATGCCATGAGGGTGGGCGGGGGTGTCGGTTGCGGCTGCGTGGTGACTATTTATGACGGTGGGGGGTTGTCATTTGTCCGCAATTGCATGTCGGTCATTTGATTTGCTGATCAAATTCGTGTCAGCTCGGAATTTCCGGAGGCTCATCTCATCTCTCACCAAACGAAATGAATTCTGTCATGAAACGACATCGTGAATGCACTATCGTACATGAGGATCTTTCATCTCTACAGAGCCTTTGAATTCATTGTGGTAAATAACATCGGTTTCTTAGGAAGTTCACGCAAGTGCGTGAAAGACGGATCGGAGTTGAACGTGATAGGCGAACAAGAGTTTCTTACTGTTCTACTTGAGTATTAAAGTACATCTCACGGTACCGTTCTTTCTTCTTTTCGCTTTCTTCCACAAACTCCCACCAATCCGGGAAAACATCCGTTATTTTACCCCCACTGAGAAGATAAGCCTCGACCTCTGCTATGAATTTATTCGTCTTCTCAATATCATCATAAAATGAGCCATCTACACACTCATCTGCAATTTCGATATCTTCATCGTCGCACATGGGTCGCATATCGATGTAAATTTTATATTTTGGTTGGCATGGTGGGCTGAAACGCATATGAGATGATGGGGGAGTTACTTTTACCGGTGGGGTCCAAGCTCTGCGAGACACAACAAGATACCAACCGTCCTCCCCCAGGACAGCCCTTTGTCGACGTCCCCCAATCCTTGTCCCCCTCATAGTTGCAAGAGGGACACAAAGGAAAAGCGACGAGTGAATCAACGTATCTGAAGAAGAGCTTTGGAATCTCGCAAAAGATCCGCACACGTACATAGAATCATTGATCATTCGCTGTCCAGTTTACCCTTCTTCGTGGCCCCTTATCTCCAACGCCATTCCATTCCGCGCTGCCATCCAGGGGCATCCCGTTTGAGTGTGACACTCCTCGGAGGCGCATTCGCCAAAGAGATTTAATTTGCGTCAGCCGGCCACAGTCTTAGTCAAGATTGAGGGAATGTTACAAATCGGATATGGATGACGTTAGGTTCTTCTGCGAGAACTCCGTTATTTAAGTCATTCTACCTTCAAGAATACTTTTTGGACAATTGGCAGATGCATCGACTGTGACGCCAGCGCGCTGAGGTCTGTGCGAGATATGATTGGGTGCTGAAAATGGTGAAAATCGGGCGCGATCGCCGTGACCGCAGCACTCGATCCCGAGGACAATCGTCACAGGAAATGCCTGACGTTGATGCCATTCAATCGAGATTGAAAGTGACGGATCGTAAACGATCTACTGATGCGTTGGTTGGCCAACATGATACCGGCTTCAACGTCCGCTGTTGGCGACGACGGAAAGTCCGCACCCTCCTTATAGCACTTGTCAGCGTCTTCACAACCTTCTCATTCCTATTCTTGTCTTCTGCCATCGATGGAGGAGGAACAATACATGCGCCTGCATTGTTCAAGCCGACGACATACGAAGTTGTCCCTGGATACTTCGTGCAGAGTCTAAACTCCACGGATGACGCGACATTCGATTACGTGGGCCTCCCGTTTTGGTAGCGCTAATTTTATAGACCAAGTCGAATTTCGGTCTTCTTGATAGTGAAGGCAAAATAGACAACTCGAGCGATCGGTGGATCCGGTTTGCGCAGAATATTGCTCAATTGACTATCAATGCCAGCTCGACGGAATCGTACAAAGGTATACCCATCAAGATGCTCGCTAATGCAGTGCTTTTTCTCGCTCGTCACGGGGAGGGATATCACAATACTGCAGAGGCATATTATGGAACCCCAGCGTGGAATTGTTATTGGTCCGAACAATATGGAAACGGCACTACATCCTGGGTACTATGCCGTCCAAACTTTACTTACAGTGAGGGACCTGATGCACTCCTCACCCCCAAAGGTAGCGAACAAGCT
>Ga0182015_10005529_pt1 | contig 13101 bp, 13 predicted proteins | sample 712P3MmetaG_FD_120478 | JGI IMG/M metagenome (GOLD analysis project Ga0182015, IMG submission 120478) | Permafrost microbial communities from Stordalen Mire, Sweden - 712P3M metaG | ecosystem: Environmental > Terrestrial > Soil > Wetlands > Permafrost | place: Sweden: Stordalen | collected...
ATCCCTTCAGCGTGATGGTCACCGACTTGCCATCAGAGGAGTACACGGGGGCATCGGCGAGGCTGAGGCTCGGGTTGAGCTGCACCTGACCGTTGTCGCCGAACCAGTAGAGCGGCCGGTACAACAGGTACTGGAACCAACTGAGGTTCGAGACGCTGAAGTAGGCGAGCGAAGCGAGCGGGAAGATGTAGTTCGGCTGCGCACCCGGACCCTCGGCGAACGTGGCCGTGGTCTTGGTGACTGCCGGACCCGTGCCGGCGGTGCTGGTGCTCCCGCAGGCGGCAAGAACGATCGCAACCAGACCAACCACGACCGCCGAGCTTCTGGTCCGCAACGAATGTTTCGATGTCATACATCGCACCTCACGCAAAGTTGTGGCTGTGGCCTGATCCACCGAGGATACGGATCGAGGTCGCGACGCAATAGACACCGAATGCAAAATCATCCTGGTGAGCGATGCACGTTGCGGTTTCACTCTCGTCGGCAAGATCGTGCCAACAATGAGTGGCAGGTCGAATGCGCAAAAGTGGTGATGTTGCCGTGGTGGTCGATCAGCATTGGTCACTATTGGCTATTTCTCCACGTTGCGCCTCGCCGTAGACTCACCCGGCTTGGTCGTCCACGTGCACTCCCAGTCTCTGCCCCGAGATGTCGACGCGTGAAACGCCCCTGGCGGCGACCAAGCACCAACCACTCTGCCTAAAGTGAGCCCGCTCAACGGAGGCGGCTAGGAGGTCGGCCTGATGAGCCTCACGAGTGTTTGGACGCCGTCGGCAAGCACCTGCTCATCCGATCCGCCAAATCCAAGAATGAGGCCCCGACGTGCGTTGTGGCGCGCATAGCACTCCGAAAGCGCGAGCGGGAACAGCCCGTGCTGTGCCGCACGCCGGGCGATCGCGAGGTCATCGATTGCGTCAGGCAGGTACGCGACGAGGTTGAGCCCCGCATCAGCGTTGCCGACCGTCAAGATCCCACCTGCATACTCGTGGATTGCATCGACCAGCGCGTTTCGCCGCGCGGCATAGACTGCCTGCATCCTGCGCAAATGGCGCGCGAGATGGCCCTCGGTGAGAAAGTCGGTGAGTACCAATTGAGAGAGCGGTTGCGCGCTCGGTTCGAACGCCTCCCGAGCTCGAATGCATTTCGTGACCAACTCGCGGGGCACGACGATGTAGCTGACACACAACGCGGGGAAAAGGACACTCGAGAAGGTGCCGAGGTAGACGACTCGCGACGACGGACGCATGCCCTGGAGGCTTGGCACCGGAACGCCGGAGTAGCGGAATTCGCAGGCGTCGTCGTCTTCGATGATCCACGCCTCGCGGCGCTCGGCCCAGTCCAGAAGCTGGGCGCGCCTCGGCGTACTCATCGCAACGCCGAGCGGATATTGATGCGAAGGTCGGACGTAGGCTGCCTTGGCGCGAACTCCGACCTGATCCAGCCTCGCAACGTTGAGTCCATCACGATCCACTGCCACCGGGATCACCTCTGCCACCGTCTGGCGCACAGCACGTTGCGCCATACGATTCCCGGGGTCCTCGACACACACAGCCGCATCGCCGCGTGCCAGCGCCGTGAGGGCGACACGGAGACCCAGTTGCGACCCGGAGACGATCAGCACCTGATCTGGGTCGCAGTCAACCGCGCGCACCACACGAAGGTATGCAGAGATGGCTCGCCGCAACGGGAGATGCCCGGCTGGGTCGCCGCTCGCCAGATCATCAACTGCAGGCAGCGCGTGACGTCGAACGAGGCGCGCCCAGATCTCCCTGGGAAACTGGTCAAGCGCGGGTACCCCGACGGTGAAAGGTCCGGGCCGATCCTCCGGCGACGTGGTTTGCCGAGCGGGGCGCGCGACCGCGACATTGGCCGGCGCTCCGTGCAGCGACAGCGGGAGGGCCGCGAGTGTGGTGAATTGGCTCGCAACGTGTTGGCGAACGAAGGTGCCCGACCCCGGTCTTCCTTCCACGTAGCCTTCTTCGAGCAGCAACTCGAAGGCGCTGATCACCGGAAACCGCGAGACGCCCAACTTCGCTGCCAGTGCGCGCGTTGATGGCAGGCGCTGCCCCCTTGGGATACGCCCCGAGATGATCGCCTCGCGTAGTCCTTCATGAATCTGCTGATAGAGGGGCATGCCGGATGTCCGGTCGAATGCGATGTACGGGACCACTCCAGGACTCCAGTCGGCCACATCCACGTCCCGCGAGGCGCGCGCAACCGACGAGCCGGCGGTACCCCCGGCCCCATAGATCACCGCGTTCTTCTGCTCCAGCAGCATCGTCACTCCTGCGGTCTGGTGATTCGCGTGCAGGCGCGGTTCGCGCCTACTAGTAACGACGCCTCCGGGAGCGAAAACTCATCGGTGCAGAGCTATCGACACCGCCCTCACCACGGCCGGTCGAGCTAGTCAGTCGGTGAGCCGAGGTGATCGGGCAGCCCGAAAGCTCTGAACACGCGGGTGTCGAGGAAGTAGTGGATGCTCGAAATCGCCGTACCCGAGATCTCGATGACCTGCAGCGACCACGGCCGGAAGCCACGACCGTGCGGTCGATACTGTCCGAAGGCACCGCAGCCGTTCGCTGCCGTCGGGAGCAACCGCGAACCGAGGCACTCGCGGCCCGGTCCCTGCATCCAGCGCCCGAGTTCGGTCGCTCCCTGCAGCCACATCGGATATGGCGGCATCGACGTGACCGCATCCTCGTGCAGCAACGACACCAGCGCGGCAATGTCGTAACGCTCGAAGGCGCCCACATAGTCGGCGAGAAGCCGTCGTTCGGCCGTCCCGAGCGCGCGAGCGTCGGGTTCACCCAGATCGCAACTGGCGAGGGTGGCTCGAGCGCGCTGATGAGCGCTGTTCACAGCCGCAATTGACGTCTCGAGCATCTGTGCGACCTCGGACGCTCGAAGGCGCACCACGTCGCGCAGCAACAAGACTGCCCGCTGGCGTGCCGGCAGATGCTGAAGCGCAGCCACGAACGCGAGCCGGACCGTATCGCGTTCCACGACGACATCCTCGGGATTTTTGTTCGGGTCCAGCCTCGCATCAGGAAGCGGCAGGAGCCAGAGGCGTTCCGCTTGCTGCGAGATATGTATCGCCTCATCGAAAGTCGACCGTGGCCCAAGCGCCATCGGCCACTCCCGGCGCTTCCGCCCTCGCAAGGCGTCGATGCACACGTTCGTGGCGATTCTGTACAGCCACCATCGCGTCGTGCTCCGACTCTGAAAGGCCGGAGCAGCACGCCAGGCACGGAGCATGGTCTCCTGCGCCGCGTCGTCAGCGTCGAACACCGATCCCAGCATGCGGTAGCAGTAACCGGTGATTTCGCCGAGGTACGGCTCGAGCTCGAGTGTCGAGCGCTCCGCGGTTGCCACATCAACAGCTACAGCGTTTCCGGCCACGTTACTCCCTGGTTGTCTGGCGACCACACATCGGCGCGACCACTCACGCGACTCTCATCATGCCATGTCTCTGTGTCCGCGAATCCGTCCTCGCCGTGTTGGTGGACGCGTGAGCGCTTCACCGTTCCGCAGCGATTCGAAAATGGTCATGACGGATACCACTTTGCGCAATCGTGCATACCAATTGGTCGCGGATTCCGACTTGGTTTGCGCTGCAATGCGAGCCATATCGCACCGACGGCGCGCGCGTGAGCGTTACGTACATGCCAATGCCGCTACGCGCTTCCCGTCGGAGGCACCTCGCTGAGCTCCAAAAGGTGGCCATCTGGATCGCGGAAAAAGCAGCGAACCTCGTAGCCATAATCCACCGGGGGCGTGAGAAAGACAGCACCGCGCTCTGACAGCAGCGCGCACACCGCCCGGCAATCCCCGACCCGGAAGGTCATCTCACTGCTCACCGTGTCGGGGTCGGCGGGAGGAGCAAAGGTGACCATGGGCTTGTCGGCGGTGGGACCGCCCGAGGTCACCAGCAGCAACCACGTGCCCGCCAAGCGGAACACCGCGCTGGTGCCGCCGTACTCACGGACCAATTCCGCACCCACGACGTCGCGGTAGAACGCCACCGATCGTGAAAGCTCGGCAACGACGAGCAGGTGCGTGAGCTCGGCTCCATCGGGGAAATGCCGGGTCGGCTCGATCATCCCTAGCTGCCGAGAGTGCTGGCGAGAACGCTCACGAACCTGAGGATCTCCTCAGGGGCTCCGGCGGCGCGAGTCGGATTCAGTTCGCCGATCGACAAGACACGAAACCGGGGATCCCGCGCCGCCAACCCCAGCGCCTCACGGAGTTGCTCAAGGTTCGGTCCACTGTTCCGGCCGTCGGTGTTCTCCGCGAGCGGTGCGTCTATGAAGTCGAGCACGTCGACGTCGACGTGCACGGCGAGCGGGCCTGATGGAAGGGCCTTGAGCGCAGACGCGGCGGCACCGGCCGGATCGCTGCAAAGTGCCGCGCTGGAACCAACGTGCAACCCGAGGCGATGCGCTTGCTCGCGTTCCCACTCTGTCGCAGGCGCGGGATCGACTCCCAGCCACGCCACCTGGTCCGGTTGGAGGAGTGGGCGACGATCGAACGCATCGGCCAGTTCGTCCGCGCATCCAGGAAGTGCAAGCGCGTGTGCCATGCCCATCCAGTCGAGCGCTCCGTCTGTCGTGGTCTCTGGAGTGTTAAGGTCGAAATGCCGGTCGATATAGAGCAAGCCGGGCACGCCACCGTCGAGTTTTTGGAGCGCTGCCATGACTGAGAGTGCGATCGTGCAATTGCCGCCCAGGACCAGCACGGTGTCGCCCGCTGAGAAGAGTGGGCTGAGCCGGCTGGTGAGCTCCCGCAGACAGGTTGCCACCTGTTCGAGATTCTGTGCGTAGGGGTGTGCTGGATCGGGCTTCCATATCTGCTTCGGCAGATCGCCGTCGTCATTGACCTCGAGGCCGGCAGCAGCAAGGGCTTCGATGAGCCCCGCCGCACGTAAGGCGGCCGGCGCCTGGTCCTGTCCGGCTGCATAACTCCCGGCACTGCTTGGGACTCCGACCACCGATACGCGACGCATGTTCGCGACAATATACCCGCCTTGTTATGACAAACCGCCGCGACGCCATCGCCGCCCTGGAGCGTATTGCGTACATCCTCGAACGCGAGCGCGAACCGACGTACCGCGTGCGTGCCTTTCGCAATGCTGCCGCCGTCGTGCGTGCGCTTCCAGATGCGGAGCTCGAGGAGCGGGGGAGGCGCAGCACACTGCGCGGACTCGCCGGGATTGGGCCGGTTACGGCACAGGTCATCGAGGAGGCGCTCGCGGGAGCGACACCCGCATACCTGCAACGCCTCGAAACTGAGGTCCCGCCGATTTCGGATGACGCGCTGGCGCTGCGCCGGGCCCTGCGCGGTGACTGCCATGTGCACTCGGACTGGTCGGATGGCGGCAGTCCCATCGAGGAGATGGCCCTGGCAGCTATCGCGATCGGTCATGAATACATCGCGCTCACCGATCACTCGCCACGGCTCACTGTGGCGCGCGGGCTGAGCGTCGAGCGGTTGCGCGAGCAACTCGACGTCGTGCGCGGCATCAACGAACGTCTCGCACCATTTCGAATCCTGACGGGTATCGAGGTCGACATCCTCGAGGACGGCGCGCTCGACCAGGAGCCTGACCTGCTCGCGCAGCTCGACGTCGTTGTGGCAAGCGTGCACTCGAAGCTCCGGATGCCGCGAGCAGAGATGACACCACGGATGCTCACCGCCATCCGCAACCCCAACATGGACATCCTCGGTCACTGCACCGGACGGATCGTGGTTGGTCGGGGACGACCCGAGTCGGAGTTCGATGCGGATGCTGTGTTCGCGGCGTGCCGCGAGCATTCTGTCGCGGTCGAGATCAACGCACGCCCGGAACGTCTCGATCCTCCAACGCGCCTCCTGAGGCTCGCCGTCGAGGCCGGATGCCGGCTCGCCGTAGACACCGACGCGCACGCGCCGGGTCAGCTCGAGTGGCAGCTGCGCGGATGCGAGCGCGGTGCGGCGTGCGATGTTTCGGCCGCAATGGTCATCAACACCATGCCGGCGGACGACCTCGTCGCATGGACACACGGATGAGATGGCTCAGGCACGTGCATAGCCGCTGAGCAACGACTCCCAGTCCGCGTCATTCGCGCTGATGGATCGTTGCCGTGGCAGTTCGGGCAGTGTCGATTTGAATCCCGCACCGGTGTCGAACACAACCACCGTCTCGCCCGGTTCGACCGCTCCCTGACTGCGGAGCGCCGGCAGCGCCGCGAAGACGGCGGCCGACTCGAGGCTCAGGAATCCGGCGCCATGACTCGCAGCGAAGGCCTGCGTTGGTGCGAGCTCAGCTTCGGGCACCGCGATCGCGGTGCCGCCCGATGCGCTGATCGCTTCGAGGACGAGAAAGTCGCCAACCGTGCTAGGCACACGTAACCCCGCTGCCTCGGTGGCGGCATCTGCCCACGGTTCCGCGAACTGGCTGCCCGCCAGAAAGGCGCGCACCAACGGCGCACACCCCTCAACCTGCACACCGACCATCCGGGGTCGCGCGCTGCCGAGCAGGCCCATCGCCTCGAGCTCGGCAAAAGCTTTCCACATCCCGATGAGACCGGTCCCGCCACCCATCGGGTAGACGATCACGTCGGGAAGCGACCAGCCGAGATCCTCGGCAAGCTCTATGCCCATCGTCTTCTTCCCCTCGACGCGATACGGCTCTTTCAGGGTGCTGAGATTGAATGCCCCGGTGCGCTCGGCGATCCGCGCCGACAACCGTCCGCAGTCCGAGATGAGGCCGTCGACGAGGATGAGCTCGGCACCGCACGCCGCGACCTCGGCCTGGTTGACGATGGGCGCGTCGCTCGGCATCACCACCGTCGCCGGTATGCCGACGACCCCGGCATATGCGGCGAGCGCACCAGCGGCATTCCCCGCGGACGGCATCACGAAGCTCGTGGCTCCAAGCTCCCTGGCGCGACTCACCGCGACCGTCATGCCGCGCGCCTTGAAGGATCCGGTCGGGTTCATGCTCTCTGCTTTCACGAGCAGCCGCCTGATGTCATACGCGTGCCCCAGTCGCGACGCTTCCAGCAATGGAGTCGAGCCTTCCCCCAGCGTCACGACATTCGACCAGTCACGCACCGGCAGCATGTCGTGCCATCGCCAGACCCCACGGATGGGCACGCGCACGTCGTGCTGCCGATCGCTCAGCGTTCTTGCCGCGCGCTCGAGGTCGTAGCGGGCGAGCAGCGGACGGCCATCGAGCGGATCGGTGGTGGCGAGCTCGTCCGCTGGATAGGAGGCGTGGCTGAGCCCGCCTTCGAGATGCGTCAGCGTGGAACCCGTTGCGCCGGCACCGTCAGTGTTCGGGTGCAATCTTCTGTCCTTCAAAGTCGTTGATCGCGCTCATTGAGTCCCTCCTCAGCCCTGTGCTAGCTGCGCGAACGCACGCGAGAGATCCGACGCCGCAAGTGAGAATAACGAGAGATGGCATGGGATCCGCCACCCACGACCCCTCTGCGCCAACCCCGGCTGACGAGGCCACGCGGCCACCTCCGGATCGGCTCCGAGATCAATTTGGTGGCAGCATGACGTCCGCTTGACAGGTAACTAACTAGTTACCTATGCTTGGGCGGTGGATGACGTTTTTCGGGCGCTCGCCGACCCCACCCGCCGTGACCTCCTCGACCGCCTCTACCGGCAGGACGGGCAGACGCTCCGTGCCCTGGCCGCGGACTACCCCATGACACGCATCGGCGTCATGAAGCATCTGCAGGTCCTCGAGGAGGCGCGCCTCGTGGTGACCAAGCGGCGCGGCCGGGAGAAGCTGCATTTCCTCAACCCGATTCCCATCCGTCTCGTTCACGACCGGTGGGTCAGCAAGTACGCCGAGCCTTGGGTGGCAGCCCTGAGCGATATCAAACAGGAGTTGGAGAGAACGATGGAAAAAGTCTTTGAGATCTACATTCGCACGACGCCGGAGCGGTTGTGGGAGGCCATCACCGACAGCGAAATCCGTACGAAGTTTCAGTTCGGCAACCGCGTCGAGTCGACGTGGACGCCGGGTTCGGCGTATCTGGTCACCAACACGCAGGCGAGTGGACCGCTCATTGAGGGAGAGAACGTCGAGGTTGATCCGCCGCGACGCTTGGTGCAGACCGCTCGCGCGCTCTGGGGCGAGGACGTGGTGAATGAGGGCACCACCCGGGTGACGTGGGAGATCGAGCCGGTAGGCAATTCGTGCCGCCTCACGGTGACCCACGATCAGCTCCGGGACGGCGCGAACTCGCAGCTCTTCGGCGGCTGGCCAATGATCCTCTCGGGGCTCAAGACGTGGATCGAAACCGGCGAGGAGCTGACGACCCCGGGATCGTTGATGTACGCCTCACAGAACAAGGATGGCCGGTGATGACTGAGACGGGAAACACCGGTGGCATCAGAGACATCCGAACCGTGGGCATCCCGGTTGTCGACCAGGAGCGGGCGTTGGCCTTCTACCTCGAGACACTCGGATTCGAGAAGCGACTCGACGTTCCGATGGGTGGCGGCGCCCGATGGATTGAAGTCGCACCGCCGGACGCGGCGACGACAATCGCGCTGATTCGAGCACATGACGGCCTGTCCGCGGGCGTCGAGACCGGCATTCGGCTCACGACGCCGGACGTCGAGGCGATACACGCGAACTTTCTCGAGCACGGCGTCGATGCCGACGACGTGCTGCGCTGGCCTGGAACGCCGCCGATGTTCGCATTCCGCGATCGAGGCGGCAACGGGCTCGAGATCATCGAAGTGCAATTGCCATGACCGCGTTGGATAAGCAATTCACGGCGGCGCTGCAAAAGAGTCCGAGCAGAGGCGGCTGGACTTACGTCGTGATGCCAGACTCAGCGGAGTTTTTCGGAACGCGCGGGCTGGTGAAGGTTCGCGGCACCGTCGATCGTCAACCATTCCAGAGCGCCTTCATGGCACTCGGGGACGGGACGCACAAGTTGCCGATCAAAGCGGACCTGCAAGGCGCTATCGGTAAGAGTGCAGGCGATGTGGTGACCATTCACCTCACGGAGCGATTCTGAATCACCTAGCCACCGTTGACTCGCGCGGCGTGGTCTTGATCGCTGCGGTGCTCTTGCAGCCGCGCGGTCAGGAATTGATCCCAGGTCTTGGTTCCGACGGTGTGTGGGGGTAACGGTAGAAGAGCGCCGCCGCGCACAGCCCTGCTTCCGGGTATCCGAATCGGAACCACCCATCGGCGGCGATGGGTGGCCGTCAGGTAGCTGCGGAACAGACCCACCCAACTCGATACCTCGGGTCCGGCCATGTCCGGGGCCCGGCCGGCGGGAGCGCCGAGCGCGAACTCGACGAGACGGGCGGCGACCTCGCCGGGATCGATAGGCTGGACACGAAACCCTGCGGGTACCGGTGACACCACTGGGAATTTCGCTAGCTTCTGAGAGTTTTCGAAGCAGTAGTCGTAGAACTGCGTGACCCGAAGGATCGTCCACGGTAAGCCGCTCGCCTCCACGATCCGCTCAGCCTCGAGCTTGGCCTTCGTGTATCCCCACGAGGCGATGCGATCGATGCCGACGATGGACGGGTGCACCAGGTGCGGGGAGCCGGCCCGGGCGGCCGCCATCACCAGATTCCTGATTGCGTCCGCGTCGCCCTTGGTGCTGGTCGCGCAATGGATGATCGTCCCGACGCCCCTCACGGCCGCATCGATGCCCTCGCCCCGCCGGAGATCTCCGGTGAAGAACATGACTGGCGGCAGCGTGGCGCGCTCGTGGCGGGCGAGCACACGCACGTCGCAGTCGGCGTCGACCAGCCGGGCAACAACAGCTCGTCCCAGGCGGCCGGTGCCACCCGTGACGAGCACGGGCGATGTCATCCTGCGACTCCGGCGGCTTCGATCACACGTGTCATCCACAGGCTCCTTGTCACACTTGCTGCGGTTCGTTCGTCACCCCTATGACGGACGGCGACGCAGGGATGTGACGATGATCGAAACCCTTGGCTGACGGAGCAGTTCGAGGCCAGCCGGCCCCAGCTGAGGGCGGTGGCCTATCGCATGCTGGGCTCCCACGCCGACGCGGATGATGCCGTCCAGGAAGCGTGGCTGCGGCTCAATCGTGCGGACGCCGGCGCGGTGGAGAACCTCAGCGGGTGGCTAACGACGGTCGTCGCCAGGTTGTGTCTGGACCAGTTGCGCGCGCGACGGTCAGGGCGCGAAGACCCCGCAGGTGACCGGCCTTCTGACGAGATCACGGGCAGTGCGGACGACTTCGACCCGGAACAGCAAACGCTCCTCGCGGAGTCAATCGGTTCCGCGTTGCTCGTGGTGCTTGACATGCTGGCTCCAACGGAGCGCGTCGTCTTCGTGCTGCACGACATCTTCGCGATGCCGTTCGACGAAATCGGCCCCGTCGTCGGGCGATCGTCGGGCGCGGCACGCCAGATCGCGAGTCGGGCCCGGCGCCGCCTGCAAGGCGCGGACAATGCGGGCGACTTCGGGCTCACCCGCGGCCTGGAGGTTGCCGACGCGTTTCTTGCCGCCTCCCGCGCCGGCGACTTCGACGCCCTTTTGAGCCTGCTCGATCCCAACGTTGTGGTCCGGCAAGATGCCACCACCAGCCGCGGGGGACGGGCGAACCTGAAGGCCGAGGGTGCCGTATCGGTAGCCACATGGTTCTCGAAAGGGGCGAAGGGACTCCAGGGCGCGATCATCGACGGCACTGCCGGCATCGTCTGGGCTCCGGGTGGACGGCTGCAGGGTGTGCTCGGCCTGACGATCACGGACGGCACGATTGTCGAGATCAACCTGATCGCCGACCCCGAGCGCATCCGCAAGTTCGATGTTGTGCTCTTGGAGGGATAACAGGCATGCCGGGGCGGCGTTGCGCGCAGCTGCGTATCTATGCCTCGAGCTGCGGTGCATCGCAGGCTCCGCGTTGCCGCGCCGCCTCTGGACCGTCAGCGTCAACGACGAGCGGCTGCCACGCCTCCCCTCGCACGATGTACCCCACGTTTGCATGGCTGACTCCGAACACTGATGCGATGGAACGGTACGTGGCTCCGTAATGCGCCATCCGCCTGATGGTGAACACGTCATCGACTGTGAGCTTCGCGTTGGGATGGCGCTCGCCGCGGTTTGAGCGGCGATTGAGCATTTGCTGCTCCCAGGTCGCCCAACGGCAGTTGCCCGGTTCGTAATCGCCTTCGTTGTTGATCCGATCCAGCGTGAGGCGGTCGGGACATGACCCCATGTCAGCGAAAAAGTTCTCGAATCGATGCCAGCGACGGCAGACGGTGATCCCGCGTCCGCCATACCGCGTCCAGTCGGCGCTCGACGGATTCGTGCACCGGCTCACCATGCCCTTCCAGGCGTGATACGTGCGGGTGCCGCCGGCTACAGCTTGTCCATGGCGACGCGACACACAACGCATCAAACCGATGTGGCGCGCCCACTCCGCGGACGACTGAGGGACGTCTTAACGCAACCCTTTAGACTTCTTCGGCCGCAGACGTGACTCGTCCGGAGTCCGTTCGAAACCGTCCCTTTCAGCGGGAGACGGGGCTCGAACCCGCAACTTCAACCTTGGGAAGGTTGCACTCTACCATTGAGTTACTCCCGCAGGGATTCCGATCTCACTTAGAGCGTTTCCCTCAAAAAAGTGAAGTAGTGGATTAAAACCTCAGGCGGCGGGAAAAGCGTCGGCGAGAGGGCCATGGTAGCCGTTCACAGCGGTGTGAGCCACAGCCAGTCGGGGCCCTTTGAAATGTCCGACTGCGCCCGCCACTCGCGGCACTGCATTACGACCGTTCGGCTCGTAGCACTGCCATCAGGCGGTCGTGAGTGTCGTCGGCTCCGAGGTTGTTGTAATGCAACCTGATCATCGCTTCGCTGCCGTGGCCGAGAATGCGTTCGACCGTGATCGTGGACTGTCCGCTCGTCAGCAGCCAGCGGCACGCACTGTGGCGGAAGATGTACGGGTTGACGACGCTGCGGATGCCTGCGTCGAGTGCCAGCGCCGCGACCATCTGACGCACCCCAGGGACCGTAAGCGGCTCGTATTCGCCAGTTCGCCGATCATGGCGCAGCCCGACGAACAGCGGATCGTCGTCACCACCACGGGCGAGTGCCAGCAGACGGTTGTACATGTCTGCGGTGATCGGCGCGTCGCGTTCGCCGGTCGTGTCACGGATGCGCACGTAATGGCGGCGTCCGAGGTGGCGCAGGCCGCCTTTGGTGATCGACACCAGCTCACCCGGCCTCATGCCGGTGTCGGCCAGCAAGCGGACGATGACGCGGTCGCGTTCGGTGGCGGCAGTGCGTTCCATCAGGGCGATCTGGTCGCGTTCGAGCGTGTCCACCTTCCGTCCTGGTGGCTGGTGCAGCTTGACTTTCGGGGCGCTCGTGGCATGTTCGGCCGCGTGCCAGCGCAAGAGCTGGTTCGCAGCCTTCTGATACGTCCAGGTGGTCGCTTCCGACAACGGCTTGCCAGTCCTCGTGGTGCGGTCGCGAAGGTCGGCGGCGAAGCGTTCCAGGGTGTGCTGGTCGATGTCGGCGACGCTGGTGATGTTCTCGGCCTGACACCAGGGCAGCAGGACCGCTCGTAACGAGTACCCATAACTGTGCTTGATGGTGCTGGGCTTCACGCCCTGCGACCGGCAGTGGATCAGGTAGTCCTCGATCTCGGTCGCGAGTGTCGTCCTGGTGGCCTCCACGACTCTGGTTCTGGCCGCAGTGCTTTTCCTCACAAAGGGAAATGCTGGAGCGCCGCCCAAAGACCCACCCTGGCACCCGTCGATATGGCTGCCACCCCAATGACATACCCGAGCGCGCGCATCATTCGGCAAGCCTAGTCGCTTCGAGTCGTGACCGGGTCGTCACGATCGAAGCTTCGGGGCGGGGCATGCTACGGCGGTGATCCGGCTACGACCAGAGGCGACCAGCCTCCGGCTGGGCATGACGCTGGCGTGCTCACTGATCGTCGTGACCGCCTGCGGCGGCCCGTCCGCACAGGCCATCCCGACTCCGGCGGGTGGAGTCATGCTCGGCGAGCTGCCGCACCTACCCGGGTCGCCAACTCCTTCGGCGTCAGCGGTGGCGATGGCGCGGCCAGCCGCCACGCCTCACGCACCGACCACGACCAC
>Ga0182015_10005530_pt1 | contig 13100 bp, 11 predicted proteins | sample 712P3MmetaG_FD_120478 | JGI IMG/M metagenome (GOLD analysis project Ga0182015, IMG submission 120478) | Permafrost microbial communities from Stordalen Mire, Sweden - 712P3M metaG | ecosystem: Environmental > Terrestrial > Soil > Wetlands > Permafrost | place: Sweden: Stordalen | collected...
CCGCGATTGTACCACTTAATACCTATCCAACAACTTGCCGCCCAGTCCCAAAGCGGCCTGCTCAATCCCGTAGATCGCACCCGAGCGCATGCTGACGCAAAAGGCATCCACCGCGCCCACCGCATAGCGAATTTCCGAGACGCCCGACGAGAGCCCCAGCGCGCGTCTGGCCTGGGCGAAGCCGCAGCACGCGTCCGGCCTGGTCGATAGATCACAAACTCTCCACGCGGAAGCATCCACCGCTCCACTCGCACCGCGAGTTTCCGCGATGCGAGCCGAGCGCCCGCCCTCGCGGTCCCGGTACGACCTTCCGCCGACGTCAGTCACGGAGCACATGGAGTATTCGCCTCTGATTCCGTGCTGTTGCCGCATCCGCGCGTGGAGCCGGCCCCGCGCGAATCAACCGAAGTCTCTTCCGCCCAATTGGTTTTCGCCGACCACCTAGACATCACCCGAGCGAGTTGTGGCACAGCCAATCTGGCTGTGTGTCGCCCAACCGAAGTCTCCTACCGCCCAATTGGTCCTCGTCGACCGCTAAACATCACCCGAGCGAGTTTTGTGGCACAGCCAACCTGGCTGAGTGTCGCCCAACGCAAGACTGATCCCAGGCTCAAATGCGACCTCAGTAGGTTTCGTGGCACAGCCAATCTGGCTGTGTGTATCGCGCAACTGAAAACTCATCCCAGGCCGAAATGCGAGCTCCATAGGTCGCCCTGAGCGCATCCTGACGCAAAACCACCACCACCCCCACCGCAACACGGATTTCCGAGACACCAGACGCGAGCCGCGGCGCGCGTCTGGTGCGGTCGATCGTTCACAAAGTCTCGAGGCGGAAGCAACCATCGCTCCACTCGCATCGCGGGACCTCGCGATGCGAGCCGGAGCGCCCGCCCTCGCGGTCCCCGTCCGACGCTCCACGGACGTCAGCCACGAAGCCCCGAAAGCATTCGCCCCCGATTCCGGCGTGTGCCGCAGCCGCTCCGTGGAGTTGGCCCGAACGAACCATCCGAGCCGGGCGCCAGCGCCCGCCTCAACCGTCCTCGCGAGCAAGCCGCCCCAACGCCGCTCCAGCACTTCCTTTTCGTTCATAAGAAACGGCTGTTATAATTGTTTCGAGCACCGCAGGTTTTGCGTGCTCGTTCCTCCTAGAAAAAAATGGCAACGGATCCAGTCGAACTAAAATCAGCCTTCGACGTCCCCGCCGAGGTGCTCTCCACCCTCGCGGAGATTGGCCTGCAGATCAACGCGTCGCTAAACCTCGATGAGGTCCTGGCGCGTACCGCCGCGCTCGTTAAAAATCTAATCGACTACGAAATTTTCGCCGTCCTTCTTCCCGAAGAAGGCACCAACCGCCTCTATTTCCGCTTTGCCATCGGCCATCATCAGGAAGTCGTCGAACACTTCCGCGTCCCCATCGGCGAAGGCATCACTGGCACCGCCGCAGCCACCGGCCAGCCCGTGCTCGTCGGCGATGTTCGCAAAGACCCCCGCTACCTCAACGCCATGGACGGCGTGCAGTCGGAATTGGCCGTGCCATTGATGGTCAACGGTGTTGCTATCGGCGTCCTCGATATTTCCAGCCGCCAACTCGACTATTTCACTCCATTGCAGCAGAACATCCTCACCTTGCTCGCCTCGCGCATCGCCGGCGCCGTCGAAAACGCCCGCCTCTTCGAACGCGTCCAGCGCCAGGCCGATACTCTGCTCATCCTCAATGAAGTCGCTCGCGAAGCCAGTTCCGTGCTCCAGGTCGAGGAAGTTCTTCGCCGCGCCGCCGAACTCACCAAGCGCATCATCGACTACCAAATTTTCGGCATCCTCCTCTTCGACCCGGAAGCCCGCGTCTTTCGCCAGCGCATCACCGTAAAATTCGGCCAGCACGTTCAGGAAAAAATTTCCGTCTCCATCGACGAAGGCATCGTCGGCGCCGCCGCTGCTCTCATGCGCCCGGTGGTCGTTCCCGACGTCGGACTCGATCCGCGCTACATCCGCGTCAACGACGAAACTCGCTCCGAGCTCGCCGTCCCGCTGGTCATGAAAAATCGTATCATCGGCGTCATGGACCTCGAGAGTCCCACCCGCAATTATTTCACCGCCGAGCACGTCCAGGCGCTCTCCATCCTCGCCGCCAATCTCGCCGTGGCCATCGAAAACGCCCAGCTCTACGAACGCGTCGCCAGGGACGAAGCGCGCATGGACCGCGATTTGAGCGCTGCCCGCCGCCTGCAAGGCGCCCTGCTCCCGCGTACCCCCAGTCCCGATTACGGCGTGGACGTCGCCGCTCGCGTCGTTTCTTCCCGCGAGCTGAACGGAGACACCTACGATTTCCTCCGCTACGGACCTCAGGAGTTGGGCATCGCCATGGGCGACGTGAGCGGGAAGGGAAGTGCCGCAGCGCTTTTCGGAGCCGTCGCCATCGGTACGCTCCGCAGCCTCGCGCCGCAGAAATTGCAGCCCGCCGAAATGCTCCGCAATCTGAATACCGTTCTCGGCGAGCGCCGCATCGAAGGCCGCTTCATGACCATGTGCTTTGCCACCTGGCACCGCGGCCGCCGCCGCGTGCGCATCGCCAACGCCGGACAAGTCCAGCCGTTCCTCTACTCCCAGGGCGCTTGCAAACAGATTCAGCTCACCGGCTTCCCTCTGGGAATGTTTGACGACGTCACCTACGAAGAAGTGCGCCTCAATCTCGATCCCGGTAATATCCTGGTCTTCTACTCCGATGGAATCGACGACACCACCGATTCCGCAGGCAATTTCTTTGGCTCCGACCGCGTCTGCCAGCTCGTCAACGAAAGTTTCGAGCTCACCTCCGCCGCCATCGCCGAACGCATTCTCGACGCGGTCGACACCTTTTCCGGCGGCGCCCACGCCTTCGACGATCGCACCCTCGTGGTTGTAAAAGTTCTGTGACCCTCCAGCGCACGCAGGCCTCTCGCCAGCCTCGACCTCGGCTGATCGACCCCAGCCGCTTTACTCCGCATTTTCAGCGTCTACGTGGCGCGCTGTTCTGCGAAGGCGTCTCTCTTGACGCGCTGGCTCAGCGCGTTTCCACTCCGGCCTACGTCTACAGCCGCCGCAGTATCGAAGATTCCTACCGCGGTTTCCGCCGCGGCTTTCGCGCCGTGCCGCATACCATCTGCTACGCCGTGAAGGCCAATTCGAATCTCGCCCTCTTGCGTATCCTTGCCAAACTCGGCAGCAGTTTCGACATTGTTTCCGGCGGCGAGCTCTACCTCTTGCGCAAAATCGGCGTGCCCGGAAAGAAAATTGTCTTCTCCGGTGTGGGCAAGACGCGCGAAGAAATTCGCGAGGGCCTTCGTGCAGGCATCCTGCTATTCAACGTCGAATCCGCGGCCGAGCTGGAAATCCTATCCCAAGAAGCGGCTCGCCTCCGCGTTTCCGCTCCGGCCGCCCTGCGCGTGAATCCCGACGTCGAAGCCGGAGGCCATCGCCACATCCGCACCGGCCACCACCGCCACAAATTTGGCATCGATTTGGCCGTCGCCGCAAAACTTTACCTGGATTGGCGCGACGCGCCCTCCATTCACTGGCGCGGTGTCAGCATGCACTTGGGCTCGCAGATTTTAGGGGTGCCCGCTTTCCACCGCGCCGCTCAGCGCCTCGCGAAGTTCGTCCGCAACCTACGCGCTCGAGGCGTCCATCTCGATTTCGTCGATTGCGGCGGCGGCTACGGCGTTCAGTACTCCAGCGAGCGCCCCCCAGCTCTCGCACAGTACGCCCGAGCCTTGGCCCCGGTTGCCCGCGCTTTAAATTGCCGCCTGCTCATCGAGCCCGGACGCAGAATCGTCGGGCCATCCAGCGTGCTTCTCACCCGAGTCATCTACACAAAATCAAACCGCGGAAAAACTTTCGTGGTCGTCGACGCGGGAATGAACGACTTCATCCGCCCGGCCTTGTACGACGCTCTTCATCCAATAACCCAGGTTCGCGCACCCGCAAAGGCCGCTGCCATCCGTAGCGTGGATATCGTCGGGCCAGTCTGCGAAACCGGCGATTGCTTCCTGAAAGATTGGCCGCTCTCCGATCCGCAGCCAGGCGACCTGCTGGCGATCTGGGGCGCCGGCGCCTACGGCTTCGTAATGACGTCGCAATACAACGCGCGCCCACGCCCAGCCGAGATCCTGGTCGAAGGGCGCAACTTCCGCATCATCCGCCGCCGCGAATCCCGCGCCGACTTGACCCGCGGGGAATGACGAAATTGCCGCCGCCCACAAAGTTTTCCGTCAAGCCCGCAAAGCTCCTTCAGGTCTACCGCGACTTCCCGCACCCTGAAACTTTTTCGGAATACGCAAAAATCGAAGAGGACGCCGCGCGCATTTTCGCCCAGCTCCATTGCCCCCATTCCTATTTAGCAATCGAATCGCTAACCGGACCCAAAGAAGTCTGGTTCCTAACCGGCTACAAATCGCACGCCGACCGCGAAAAGGTAGCCCTGGACTGTGCCAACAACCGCCCATTGACGGCTGCACTCGGGCAAATCGCCGCGCGCAAAAGCGCCCTGACTTCCGATCCCATAGAATTATTCGCAAATTTCCGCCCAGGCATGAGCCGCGGGCCGCTATGGACGCCAGTCCACTCTCCTTTCGTAGCGATCACGTTCACTCTACTAAGTCTAAAAGTGGAAGGAACAGTCTACGAAACGGAAGACGGCAAGCGCCTAATCCTGAAGTCAGCCCAGTCCCGAACCGAAGCCCAAAAATACGCCACCAGCCCCGACACCCAAATCTTCACCGCCCGCCCCCAATGGAGCCTATCGTAGCCGTGTGGCACAGCGTTGTGGCACAGCCACTCCTGGCGGTGGCGGCCCAAACAGTAAAAAACTCCCAACTCACCAACGCGATCACAGTCTTAAGCCAGCGACACTTGCCGTAGTCTGTCGGTTCGACGCCCGTATCTTTTCCGAATGTCTTAACGAAAGGTTTTACAATTCGACGCTTCTGTAGTTTCGAAGGTTTTGACTGAAGGTCCCACGGTTCGACGCATCCACCTTTTCCGAAAGGTTTTGACTAGAGGTTCTACGGTTCGATGCCCTTATCTTTTCCAGGTGCCCCACGCCCCCGCCGCCGCACCACCACCACCAAACAAAAAACGTCACCGCTCCGCCCACCGCAACTTACTCCGCAAAATATCGTAATAAGATTTCCCAGGCGCCCGCACCAACCTCACCCGGTTCGGCGACTTCCGTATCACCACCCGATCCGCGCAACGCAAATCGAACCCCACCTGCCCATCCAGCGTCAAATGCAGCCCCGTCTCCTCCGGAAATCCAATCTCGATCACCGCGCTTCCCGGCACCACCAGCGGCCGGTTCGTCAGCATGTGCGGGCAGATCGGCGTAATCACAAACGCATCCAGATCCGGCTGCACGATGGGACCGCCCGCCGCCAGGGAATAAGCCGTCGATCCCGTCGGCGTAGCCACGATCAATCCGTCAGCGCTGTAGTTGCCCATTTCACTGGCATCCACACTCACGACGAAATCCATCATCCGCGCCAGCGCCACCTGCGAGACTACCGCGTCGTTCAGCGCCTGCTGTTTTTCCACAGCCTGCCCATCGCGCACCACTTCCGCTTCCAACATCATCCGCTCGCTGGTTTGGTATTCTCCGGCCAGTACTGCTTCGAGCAGCGGATACATTTCATTGAGCGTAACGCTGGTGAGAAAGCCCAGCCCTCCCAGGTTTACCGGCAGGATCGGAATTTCGCGATTCTCCAACGCGCGCGATGCCGCCAGGATCGTGCCATCGCCTCCCAGCACGATCACCAGGTCCGCCCGCCGGGCCAGCGCGCCGCGAGGCAGTGCGTGCGCGGAGGCGATGCACCTCGCCGCCGTTTCCTCATCCAGAAATACGTCCAGGCCGCGCTCGCGCAGCCACTGCACCAGCGGCGGTATCACCTCGGCGATCTGTTCGCGCCGCGGTTTGGAAACGATTCCTACGTTTCGGATCATCTTTGGCCCAGTCAAATCTTCCGTCCGATAATTTTTCAGCGTTAGTAGCGATGGATTGTACCTTACGCCTTAAGCCGGGCGTGGAGAAAAAACTCCTGATTGCCCTCTGCGCCCTGCACGTGGCTCGCCCTCACTCCCAAAATTTCCAGTCCCACGGCACTCGCCGCTCCCCGCACTCGCTCGATCGCCTTTTCATGCAGCTCCGCATCGCGAACGATCCCGCCCTTGCCGATCTCCCCTCGCTCCAGCTCGAACTGCGGTTTCACCAAAATCAAAAATATTGTCCCGGCCCTCGCGACTCCGATCAGCGCCGGCAAAATCTTAGCCACTGAAATAAACGACACGTCCGCCACAATCAGCTCCGCGCTCTCGCCCACGTCACCCGGCAAAAGATACCGCGCGTTTTTCTCCACCCGCACCACCCGCTCGTCCCGCTGCAATTTCCAATCCAGCTGTTGCGTATTCACGTCCACCGCGATCACTCGCTTCGCTCCATTCTGCAGCAGGCAATCCGTGAACCCGCCCGTCGAGCTTCCCGCATCCAGGCAAATCTTCCCGGCCGGCGAAACTCCGAAATCCTCTAGCGCCCCCTCCAGTTTCAGCCCCCCGCGGCCCACATACTTCAATCCCTCTCCCACAATTTCGATCGCCGCGTCCGTCGCCGTTGCTGACCCCGCTTTGCCCGCGACCTGTCCGTTCACCCGCACGCTCCCCGCCAACAGCAGCGCCTGCGCTTTCTGGCGTGACTCCGCCAACCCTCGCTCGAAGAGCAGCACATCCAAACGCTTCTTTTCTTTCGGGGATTGGTGCGATTTGCTCGCGCCATCGCGCAAGTTGTCGGAAGGATTTGTTTCGGAAGGTTTTCGCTGCGGCGGACGCTTGGCCATGGACTTGCCGCGTTCTACTTCCGTCGCTCGATCAAATATCGCGCCAGATCTTCCAGGGGCCGGCCTTTGATTCGGTAAGTTTCCAGCTCGCGCAGCGCGCTGCCCGCCAGCACCAACGAAATGTTTCGCGATTTCTCCAGCCCGTACACGGCCGGATATGTCAATTTTTTCTGCACCTGGTCCTTGCCCGCGGTCTTTCCCAGCGACGTCGACGATTCCTCTACATCCAAAATGTCGTCCACCACCTGGAACGCCCACCCGATATTCTCGCCAAAGCTCCGCAGCCGCGCCACATCCGCATCGCTCGCCCCCGCGGCAATCGCCCCAGCCGCCACCGACGCTCGAATCAGCGCCGCCGTTTTCGACCGGTGAATATATTCCAGCGCCGCCGCATCCGGCTCTTTCCCCTCGGCCTCGAGGTCCGCCACCTGACCGGCCACCATCCCGCGCACCGTCCCAGCCCCCGCGGCGATTTCAGAAATCACCCTCACCCGCCGCGACGCTTCGATCGGCGCCCCCGCCAGCGTTTCGAACGCCAGTGTCAGCAGCCCATCCCCCGCCAAAATCGCCGTAGCCTCTCCAAACTTCTTGTGGCAAGTGGGCTGCCCGCGCCGCAAGTCATCGTCGTCCATCGCCGGCAGATCATCGTGGATCAACGAATAGGTATGAATGAACTCCAGCGCGCAACCCACCGCGATCACCGCATCAGGCGGATCCACAAACATCCGCGCCGCCTCCAAACAAAGAATCGGCCGCAGCCGCTTGCCCCCAGCGAAAACGCTATACCTCATCGCCCGGTGCAGGGAAGTAGGCGCAGTCTCCTCCGCCGGCAGCAATCGCTCCAGTCCCACATCGATCAGCTTGCGGTCGCTCTCAAAAAAATCAGGTAGCGTCAAGGTCGCATCATCCAATCAGTTGGGTTGGTTTTGGCTTACGGTTCGACGCTCTTATTTTTTCCGGGTGCCCCACTCTTCCCGGGTTTTGGGAAGGGTGGGCGTTCGATCCGAGAAAAAAACTCGATTCGACGCAGGTTGTGTTCGGTCGGTCCTTGCAATGTGTCGGGAAAAAGGGAACAAACAGAAATCGAAGGACGCACTCCGCAGCTACGCTCGCTCGTCCCCGGTCGGAAACGGTTTAGCGACCACTTTCCCATCGGCCTTCTTCAGCAGTATCTCCACGCGCCCTTCCGCCTCTTCCAATTGCTTCTGGCACTCCTGCGAAAGCTTCACGCCCTCTTCAAAGAGTTTCATCGCGTCGTCCAGCGACAGCTCCGCGTTCTCCAGCCGTTTCACCACCTCTTCCAGCCTCCCGAGCGATCGCTCGAAATCGCCCTTCTTAGCCGGTTCCGGCACCTTATTCACCCCCGCCTTCTCGTGACTCTCCCAAGAATTTAACTCTACCAGCCGCCTCCGGCCGCATCCATCAATTTCTACCCGGCCCCGCAATCATGCCCTGCGGTCGTATCTTTGTACGTATCTAATTTTAATTCGTCCCAGCCCCACCCCCAGCCGGCACCAAATCCAAATGCTCCACCCGCCCCCGCCCGGCAGCCTCGTCGCTGAACGCCGCCGTAATCCCGCGCCCCGCCAACCACTCCGGAAACTGATCCTGATAGTGCGCGCTCCCATACTGCCCCGATTCCCCAGTAGTAATCTCCATCAACGAATTATCGAAATTCGAAAGGTCCGCCACAGATCGCATCGCTGGCCCATGTTGGTGCCCAATCGCATCCACAGTATCCACCGTTCCAAAACCCCGCACCGGTCCCAGACTCAATATCCTTTGCAATATCCCCGACCGCCCCATCGGATGGTCGATCTCGATCGGATGCACCCGCCCCCAGATCCACATCCCCGCATCTTTACTCCCAGTTTCGCCCTGTATCTGCCCAATCGCTTCGTCGGCGCTGGCGATCAGCAAGTCGTCGTAATCCTTATACCCCTCCGGCAGCCAGGCTTTCGGCCGCTCGTGCAACACATTCTCCAGAAAAATCCCGTCTCGCCACCACACCTCGCCGTAGTGGTTCTCGGGCTCCCACAAATCGTACGGAACATTGCTTTCACCCACAAACGGCGTCAGCAGATTCCGCATCAGCGCATGCCGCGTGTATTCCACTAGCGATGTGTCCAACGAATTGGAAGTGGCTCGCCCATCCCATCGCGCCAGTCGCGACAACACCTCGCGTGCGTGCGGCTCCGAAGGCTGCCGCTCCTTGCTGGCCCGCGCCAGCTCCTGCGCCAGAAAAAGGTCAGGCTCGCTAACGATATCGGTCTGTATCGCGTTGCAGTCCGCCACCGTCAAATCCGTTCGTCCCGCCAGCAGTTGGTACATGCGGTCCGTTCGATACGGCGCCGCCCACCGGTCCGAGATGTAGTATTTGTATTTCGGACCCACCGTCCGCGCGTTTGCCGTCGCGATAATTCCTTCCGGCGGATTCAGCACCTTCGGCAACTCATCAAACGGGATATAGCCCTTCCAGTCGTAATCGCTGCTGTCCCCAGGGACCGGCACTCCTCCCGTCTCCGTCCCGCGTATCGGAATCTGCGCCGCGATGATCCACCCGATATTCCCATCCACGTCCGCGTACACCGTGTTCTGGCCCGGCCCGTGCACCAAACGCATCACGTCCAGAAATTCATTCCAATTTTGCGCGTGCCCCAATTTCGGATAACCGAAATCCATCCCACCGGGTTCCGTCAACGTCCACCGCAACGCATAACCGCGCTGCTCGTCCGTATCGCGCGCCACGATTGGGCCGTGCCGCGTCACCACCACATTTTCCGTCTGGTCTACTTCGCCCTTCACGTGAATCACTTCCGGACGCACCTGCCCCTGTACCCATTTCCCGTGATCCAGATATCGGGTCGGATCCCGTGCGTCAAACGTTTCCTGATACACGTCCTGCACGTCCGCGTTGCTGTTGGTAAATCCCCAGGCAATTCGCTGGTTGTGCCCGATGATCACCAACGGCACTCCGGGCAGCGCAAATCCCTGCACGTTCCATTCCGGCGCTTTCAAATGCACCATGTACCAAATATCCGGCACATCCAGCCCCAAATGCGTATCGTTCGCCAGCAACGGTTTGCCGGTGGCCGTATGCGCTCCGCTCACCACGAAATTGTTGCTGCCGGAAATGTGCGCGGACTCTTCATCGAAAAGCCGCAGAATCCGACTAGCGCTTTCCCACAGTTGCAAATCGAGAGGATCGAGCTGCGAAGTGGGAGCCGTGACCGGATTCGTCGGCGTAGGTGCGTGCCGGCGAATCCCCGGCGCCGCAACCGGTGCAGCACCCGCCGCCGCGGGCCCCGCGCCGACGATGAAGTGATCCAGCGGCGAATCGGTCACAAACAGATCGCGCGCCCTGTCTGGCCCAACAATATCCGTCAGTTTCGCCCGGTTGATTTTCGCTCGCCACGTCGTAGTAAGTGTTTTCCACATGTACGCGCTGATCAGGAACGTATCCACAGGCGTCCACGGCCGCGGCTCATACCCCAACAACGTAAACTCCAACGGCAACCGCCCGCGATGCTCTTCGATGTAGCGGTTCACCCCAGCCGCATATCCTTCTGTGATCAGCCGCGTCTCCGCATCCATGCGCTGCGCCCCATCTTCCGCCGCCGCGCGCATTCCCAGCCTTCGATTCTCGCGGTCCAGTGCTTCTGCCGCCTCTACTGGTCCAAATATTTCCGACAGCTCCCCCGCCGCGGCCCGCCGCAGCGTATCCATCTGCCACAGCCGGTCCTGCGCCGTTACGTAACCCTGCGCCGTCGCCAAATCCCTCAGCGATTGCGCCTGAATGTACGGCACTCCCCAGCGATCTCGGTCCACGCTCACCGGTGCCTTCAATTCCGTGATGGCAATCACGCCGTGGGTTTTCGGCAGACTCCGCCGCACCATCCACCACCCCACAAAAAATGCCACCCCAATCGCCAACAGCACTACCGCGATGCCATTCCTCAGCCAATGTCGCCTAATATTCTGCGCCCTCTCTCGCATTCACCGCGAGTTTAGCCCACCGCCCCCACCCAGGCAAATCCCATTCCCAACCGTGGCACAGCCAATCTGGCTGTGCGCAACGCCCTGCAAACTCCCACCGCCCGCCACCGCACTCGCAGTCGTGGTAGTGCCGTGGCGCAGCCAATCTAGCTGTGCGCATCTCACTTCCAAAATCCCCACGCCACCCCAGCCCACCACCAGCGCACACCCACACTATCGAAGTTTCCTTTCCCCCTCCGCGTCTTGCTAGAATCAGTCCAGCATGACTGGCCTTCGGCTGTTCGCCGTCTTCTTCCTGGTCGCCGTCAACGGTTTCTTCGCCGCCGCCGAATTCTCGCTCGTAGCCGTCCGCCAGTCTCGCGTCCGCCAGTTCGCCAAACGCGGCGACTCCCGCGCCCGGGTTGTCGAGCTCCTCCTCGCTGACCTCGGCCGCGTAGTCTCCGGCGTACAAGTGGGCATCACCCTGGCCAGCCTGGCCCTGGGCTACATCGGTGAAATCACCCTGGCCGAATTCCTCCGCCCTTTGGCCGCCGCGCTTCCCGGCGCGTGGGTTGGCTTAGCCGCACACACCGTGGCCCTGGTTCTAGCCTTCGGCTTGCTCACCGTAGTTCAAGTAATCCTCGGCGAACTGGTCCCCAAATCGCTCAGCCTCGCCCACGCCGAACGCGTCGCGCTGATCATCGCCCGCCCCTTCCACGCCTTCCTCAAACTTTTCTCCTGGGCCATTAATCTCCTCGACGCCGTCGCCGACAAAATAGTCAACTCCCTCGGCGTCAGCTCGCTGCCCAGCCATACCGGCATTCGCTCCGCCGAAGAATTGCAAATAGTGATCGAGCAGGCCCGCGATCGCGGCTTCCTGCAGCCCGCCGAAGTGCAGTTCATGCAGAACGCCATGAAGCTCCCCCAAGTCCAAGTCCGCGAGTTGATGGTCCCGCGTCCAGACATGCACGTCCTCCCCGCCGATGCCACCGTCGAAGAAACCATGAACCTCTTCGCCACCACCCAGCGCTCCCGCATTCCGGTCTATTCCGGTTCGCTCGACCACATCGTCGGCATGGTCCATGTCAAGGACTTCATCTGGGTGCTGCTCGACCGCGCCCGCCGCGCTGAAGAGCATCTCCCTCCTCCGCCTTTCGAATTGCGCCGCCTCATGCGCGACGTTCTCATCGTTCCGGAAACCAAGCCGGCCAGCGAACTCCTTCTCGAGTTTCGCGCCCAGCGCACCGGCCTCGCTGCCATCGTTGACGAATTCGGCAGCATCCTCGGCATGGTCACCATGGAAGACATCCTTGAGCAAATGATCGGCGAGATTCACGACGAGTTCGACGTCATCGAGCGCCCACTGGTCCTGGCCGACGGCTCCATGATTTTCGATGCCTCGCTTACCGTCCGCGATCTCGAAACCATCTACCACATCTCTATCCCCGACGATTCCCAGTACGAAACCATCGGCGGTTTCGTTCTCTCCCGCCTGGGCTTCATGCCCCGCGGCGGCGAAACCTTCGAAGAAAACGGATACCGCTTCACGGTCATGGAAATGGATCGCCGCCGCATCTCGCGCATCCGCGTCAAATCGCTTGCCGCCGCCGGCAAATTTGCCGCCGTCAATTTGCCCGAACCAAACGACGCCAACGAATCGAACGAAGCAAACGAACCCGAGCAGGGAAGCGAATCCGCCGCCGCGCGCAGCTCATCCGATTTTCCCCAGCCAGGCAAAAAACCCCAAACCGCACCCGACGTCCCGGCGCGCCGCGCAAAATGATCCGCTACTTCGCCTTCCGCTTCCTTCTCGCTCTTCCAGCCATTTGGCTGATCCTCACCATGGTGTTTCTCCTGGCCCACATCATCCCCGGAGATCCCGTCCAGCAAATGCTTGGCGAAGGCGCCCGCGCCGAAGACCTCCAGCAGCTCCGCCACACCCTAGGCCTGGACGCCCCCATCGGTGTGCAATATCTCCGCTACCTCAGCGGCCTGGCCCACGGCAATCTGGGTGAGTCCATTCGTTTCCAGCGCCCCGTGGCGCGCCTGATCCTAGAACACTATCCCGCCACCCTGGAGCTCTCCGCGTTCGCGCTGATATTTTGCGCCGGCATCGGAATCCCCGCAGGCCTGTGGGCCGCACAGCGCCGCGGCAGCAGCGTCGACCACGCCATCGGCCTGTTCACTCTCTTCGGCCTCTCCGTTCCCAATTTCGCCCTCGGCCCAGTCATGATTCTTTTTTTCTCCGTCATCCTGGGATGGCTC
>Ga0182015_10005531_pt1 | contig 13099 bp, 16 predicted proteins | sample 712P3MmetaG_FD_120478 | JGI IMG/M metagenome (GOLD analysis project Ga0182015, IMG submission 120478) | Permafrost microbial communities from Stordalen Mire, Sweden - 712P3M metaG | ecosystem: Environmental > Terrestrial > Soil > Wetlands > Permafrost | place: Sweden: Stordalen | collected...
AGCAGATCAACGCTGCGCTGCGCGGCTACGACCGCCTCTACGGGCTCGAGCTGCTGGCCTGCTCGGACACCGAGGTGCGCGCCCGCGTGAGCGTACGCGACGAGCTCAAGCAGCTCGCCGGCCTGATTCACGGCGGCGTCTACGCGTCGATGGCCGAGTCGATGACGTCGTTGGCGACCGCGCTCGCGGTCTATGAGACCGGTAGCACGGCGATGGGCCTCGCCAACAACACGAGCTTCTTGCGACCGATAACCGCGGGCGTCGTGCACGCGTCCGCGACACGCGTTCATCGGGGTCGCACCACGTGGGTGTGGGACGTGCGCTTCAGCGACGAGGACGACCACACGTGCGCGGTCACGCGCATGACGATCGCCGTGCGCCCGCTGCCCGACGGCGCCGGGCCGCCGGCGCGCGAGTAGGACTCTCAGCCGAGCGGTCGCAGCGGCGTGGGCACCTGCGAGGGCAACGGCGTTTCGCCGAAGCCGGTGTTCGCCAGCGCCCGCGGCAGCGGCGCTCCGGGCGCGCCGAGCGCGTTGATCGGCACGGCCGTGCGCGCGGCCGCGGCCGCGATGCGCGCGCTGGTCGCGTAGATGTCGACGACGACGCCGCCGGTTGCGAGGATGATCGTCCTGCCCGCCTGGGCGAGCAGCGCGCTCACCCCCCTGATGCGCGTCCGGCGGCTCGGCGTCGAGCCGCCGGGAAGAAAGCTGTTGTCGGGCGAGGTGACGATCCGCAACGGCGGCACACAGGTCCCCTGCCCGCCCGCGAGGCAGTTGCCGTACTGCACGCTGAAGGCGTCGCTTGGATCGTGGGTGACTTCGCCGATCGCCATGCCTTCGAAGGAGCCGCCCATCCAGTACACGGGGAACGGCGCCGCGATCAGGCCCTCGAGGAGGTTGTGCGGGATCGGCTCGTCCTGCACCGTGTTCGCGCACGAGCACAGCGTGAGCGCGCACAGCACGCCGACACCGACGAGCGGCGTGCGAGCGCGAGCCGCTCGAGCGATGACACGCACGCTGTGGCGCTACCCGCGGTAGCGGTTGGTGATGGGCATGCGCCGATCGCGCCCGAACGCGCGCGCGGTGATCTTGATCCCGGGGGGGGCCTGGCGGCGCTTGTACTCGGCCAGGTCGACGAGGCGGATCGTCCGCTCGACGTCGGCCGCCGGCAGGCCCTGCTCGACCAGCTGCTCGCTGCTGCGGTCGAGCTCGACGTAGCCCTCGAGGATGCGGTCGAGCACCTCATACGGGGGCAGCGAGTCCTCGTCGCGCTGGTCGTGGCGCAGCTCCGCCGAGGGCGGGCGCTCGAGGATCGAGCCGGGGATCGGGCATTCCGCGCCTGCGGGCGCGTCGACGGCGATCGCGCGCGGGGCGCAGCGGCCGGCGGGCGAGTTGCGCCACATGCACAGGCGATAGACGAGCGTCTTGGGAACGTCCTTGATCACGGCGAAGCCGCCGGCGAGATCGCCGTAGAGCGTCGTGTAGCCGACCGACATCTCCGACTTGTTGCCGGTCGTGAGCACGAGCCAGCCGAACTTGTTTGACAGCGCCATCAGCAGGTTGCCGCGGATGCGCGCCTGCAGGTTCTCCTCTGTGATGTCGGGCTCGCGCCCCGCGAGCTCATCGCGCAGCACCCGCTCGTAGGCGCTCATGACCGCCTCGATCGCCAGCTCGTGGCTGCGTACGCCGAGCGCGGCGGCGACCGCGCGCGCGTCGGCCTGCGTCGAGGACGACGAGTAGGGGGAGGGCATGATCGTCGCGCTGACGCGCGCCGGGCCGAGCGCGTCGGCCGCCAGGCACGCCACGAGCGCGGAGTCGATCCCGCCGGAGACGCCGAGCACGACGTGCGCGAAGCCGTTCTTCGCGACGTAGTCGCGCAGCCCGAGCGTCAGCGCGCCGTAGACCTCGGCCTCGACCGGCGCGAGCGGTTCGCTGAGTGGGCCACCGGCTCGCGCCGAGGCTGACCTGCTCGCAACGGCGGCCGCCGGCAGCGCCGGCAGCGCGAGCGCGCGCCGCTCGGCGCGTCGCGCGGCGGGGCGCTGGCTGGGGTCGCGCAGGCGCGCGGCGGCCGCAGCCTCCAGATCGACGTCGCATACGAGCAGCTCCTCGCGGAACTGCGCCGCGCGCGCGATCGTCGCGCCGGTGTGGTCGATCACGCACGAATGCCCGTCGAACACGAGCTCGTCCTGGCCGCCGACGAGCGCGCAGAAGGCCACGCACGCGAGGTTGTCGCGGGCGCGCTGCGCGAACATGCGCTCGCGCTCGGCCCCCTTGCCGGCGTGGTAGGGGGAAGCGGAGATGTTGAGGATCAGCGTGGCTCCCGCGTGCGCCTCGTCGCTGGCCGGCGGGCCCGGCTCCCAGATGTCCTCGCACACGGTCACGCCGACGCGCTGGGCGCCGATGTCGATGATCGCGCCGCCCGGGCCTGCCTGGAAGTAGCGCTGCTCGTCGAACACGCCGTAGTTCGGCAGATACACCTTGCGGTAGATCGCGTGCACCGCGCCCTCCGCGAGCACCGCCGCCGCGTTGAAGACGTCCTCGGCGCGCTCCGGGAAGCCGACGACGGCCACGATTCCGCGCGCATCGCCGGCCAGCTCACGCAGCGCGCTCGCGGCATCCGCAAGGAAGTGCTCCTTCAGCAGCAGATCCTCCGGCGGGTAGCCCGTGAGCGCGAGCTCTCCGAACAGCACGAGCTCCGCGCCGGCGTCGCCGGCGGCGCGCATGCCGGCGCGGATTCGCTCGGCGTTGGCGGCGATGTCGCCGACCGTCGCGTTCATCTGGCACAGGGCGAGGCGCACGGGGCTGATCGTATCCGCGCCTCGAGTGCGAGCAGCCGACGGCAGCGCGCGATTGCAATCTCAAGGCAGCGGCGTCAGCCTGCCGATGCAATCGGCGTGCTGCACCCACGCTCGCTGCTGCGCCATCCCGGCGCGCTGATCATCACGATGCTTGCCGCCACCGACCTCGTGTACCGGCTGCTGCTGCGCGAGTCGGTGCGCCGCGCTGTGGGCATCGGTCGCTAGCGCTGACGCCCGTGCGATCCGGGCGCGCGTCTCAGCTGGTGCCGGCTGGCTTGCTCACCGCGTCGCGCTCCTCGCCGGCGCGCTTCGCGCTGACGCGAGCGCGCCCGTTTGCGCGCGCTTTGCTCTTGCGCACGGTCGGGGCGCCGCCGGGCGGTCTCACGCCGGCCGCGCGGGCGATCGCCGCGATCGCCCACTGCAGGTCGAGTGCGATCTGGTCGAGGTCCGGGAGCGCGTCGTAGTCGCCGAGCAGCCCGAAGCCGAGGTGACCGTCGTAGCTCATCACCGCGATCCCGAGCGCCTGGCGCTGTGCGAGCGGCACGACGGGGTAGAGGACCTGCAGGCGCCGCCCAAGCAGATACAGCGGGAACTGCGGCCCCGGCACATTCGTGACGACGAGGTTGAAGAACGGCTGGCGAGCCTGCAGGCGCGCGGCCTGGCTGAGGATCGTCGGCGGCGCGAAGCCGGCGAGGTTTGTCAGCACCTGCGCGCCGACCGCCTGGCCGCCTTTCTTCAGGTCCTCCATCGCGGCGCTGATCTTGTGCAGGCACTCCACGGGGTTCTCGACGCCGACCGGCAGCGGCGCCCACATCGCCGCGACCTGGTTGCCGAGCGCGCCGCGCTGCTCCTTGGAGCGCACCGACACCGGCACCATCGCCTTCAGCACGAGCCCGTCGGTGTCGTGGTCGTGACGACGCAGGTACCGACCGAGCGCGAGGCTGACCGACGCGAGCACCGCGTCGTTGAGCGTGCCGCCGAGCGAGTCCTTGATCGTCTTCAGCGTCGCCAGGTCGGCGTCGACGAACGTGTAGCGGCGGTGCGGGCCGATCTCGACGTTGAACGGGCTGGGCGGCGCCGGCGCGCTGATGCCCGCGAGCGTCGTCGCGCCGACGCTCGCGAGGCCGTCCTTCAGCTGCGCGACCGCGCGCCGCGGCGCGCGCAGCAGCGCCCGCGCGCCGCGCGCCATCTCGGCGGGAACCGTCGAGCGTTCGATCAGCGCCTCGCCGAGCAGCTTCGCCGGGCCCGGCAGCGGTTTGGCGCTCCAGGGCGAGGCCGGCCCGGTCGGCGCGGGCTCGGGCGCGGTGTCGAACAGGACGGTCGTGATGTCCACGCCGGAGATGCCGTCCACGAGCGCGTGGTGGGTCTTGGCGATCAGCGCGAAGCGTCCTTTCGACATGCTCTGCACGAGCCATATCTCCCACAGCGGCTTGGAGCGATCCAGGCGCTGGGAGAACAGGCGCCCGGCGAGCCGCTTGAGCGCGTCGTCGTCTGCCGGCTTCGGCAGCGCGGTGTGGCGTATGTGGTAGTACGGGTTGAAGTGCGGGTCGTCGGTCCACACCGGCCGGCCCTGGTCGAACGGCACGTAGGCCAGGCGCTGGCGATAGCGTGGGACGAGGTGCAGCCGGCCGAGGATGTGTCCGACGAGCTCCCGCAGCGTCGGCGCGGTGCCCTCGAAGACCATCACCGACGCGACGTGCATGTGCGCGCTCGAGTGGTCCTCGAGATGAAGGAACGTCGAGTCCAGTGCTGTCAGGCGGTCCGGGTTGGCCACTACGGCGATTGTCGCTGTTGGAAGAGCCCGCGTCAACGGCATGGCGCAAACCCGTGCGCCTCACCCATCGCTCGAGGGCTCCCCGTGGACATCGCCGAGCGCGACTCGCTCGGCCATGCGCAGCAGGCCGATCAGCCCGTGGGGGCGCACGTCGGCGCCGGGGCGCACCGCGACCGAGGAGCCGTGTGGCCCTAGTACCTCCACGATCGTGCACACGTCGCCGATCCGGCAGTCGTCTCCGAAGCGGCTTTCCAGCGCCTCCATCTGTTCTGCCACCACCGTTCCGATCTTCGATGCGTCAAGCGACATGGCGAGCCTCCTCGGTTGGGGATCATGCGAACAGTCTGATGATGCCGGAGAGGCCACGGCGTCCGGCGCGCGAGCTTCCGCTGGCGGCCGCGCTAGTCTCGCGCTCGCATGGTGGATGAGATCGAGCCCTCGAGCAGGCGCGCGCCGAACACGCGATGATCCTCGCGCTGACGTTCTGGAGCCAACCCCAGGTCTTCACCGACAGCTGGGTCGAACTCGCGAGCACGATCACGCTGATCGCGTTCGTGATCGGCGCCTACAGGCATCTCGAATGCCACGTCGACGGCTGCCACCGCGTCGGGCGCTTCCAGCATGGCCACTACAAGCTGTGCCGCGTGCACCATCCCAATGTCCCGAACGACGGCAAGATCGGCCAGAAGCAGCTCGACGAGGTCACCGCCAAGCTCGCCAGCGCTGACAAGGCCGCCGAGCCCGAGCACACGTAGAGCACCTCTCCAGGGCGACGCGCCGCGGCCGCCTACTATACGAAGCATCGCGATTCTCCCAATAGACGGCACATGCTTGATACCTCATTTGAGGCATTGACGTGGCTCGACGAGGCCCGTAGTTTCTCGGGCCGTTGTGAGCCGGGCCCCGAACCCCCCTGTGGGTCCGGCTCCCAACGAATCGGTAGGTCGGAGACACCGAGCGCGCGGGTCGGCTGCGGCGGGCGTCGCTCGATTTAGCGCCGGTTTGCAGGGGTTCTCCGGCGCCTCACGGCGCGGGCGCGTGCGCTTCTGTGTGTCATCGATCACACAGAAGAGGCCCGAACTGGGTATCCTTACGAACAATTGTTCTGAATCGCCGAGTCGCCTCCGTTGATGGAGGCGAGCGGGGGACCCACTGCCGGATCGCAAAAAAGGCGAGCCGGATGGGGCGAATCGGCCACTGATGTGGCCGTAACGCCCGGCTGACACGCGTCCATATGCGTGCGCGGCCGGGCGCGAGCCCGACAGCTAACCCCGTAGGCGCAAACAAGGAGGTTCGTCAACGTATGTATGCACCTGCGACGCCGCTACCCGCGGCGCCACTGGTCCCGGTCGGTATCGCCTCGACCGCTCCCACACCCACGCTCCCGGCACCGGTTCACACCGCGCTGAAGGTGCGCCGCTACCAGCTCAACGTGCTCGCCGACCATCGCGCAAGCGTCACCGGCACGCTGCTCGAAGGCGGCCACGCGGGGCTCGCCGGGCGGCTCGTGGCGCTGCAGTCGCTGGGCAGGCACGGCTGGCGGACGCTGACCCGGACGCACACCGGCGCACGCGGTCGTTTTCGGCTGCGCTACACGTCGCGGCGCATCGGCAGCAGCTGGCTGCGCCTGCGCTTTGCCGGCGACGGCGGCGAGCTCTCCTCACACCGCCGCCTCGGCAAGCTCAACGTGTTCCGCCTCGCCGAGGCATCTTGGTACGGAGGTGGCGGCAGCCTCGCGTGCGGCGGCTCGCTCACGAGCTACACGATGGGCGTAGCCAACAAGACGCTGCCGTGCGGCACGCTCGTCACGCTGCGCTACGGCGACCGCACGGTGCGCGTGCCGGTCGTCGACCGCGGCCCGTACGTGGCGGGACGCGAATTCGACCTCACCGAAGCGACCAAGGACGCGCTCGGCTTCGCCGGGGTCGGTCAGGTGTGGAGCACGAGCTGAAGCCCTGCATGCTCGGCTGCAAGGTGGGCGCGCTCGTGCAGGGGTTGGATTTCCGGCACGCGCTTCATTGAATCTCCTGAATGTCCATGACCGTGACGGCATCGCGTACGCAGGTGTGGCTCGAGAGCCTCGGCGATTGGAGCTGGCCCGGCCAGCGTGGGGCGGCGGTCGAGTTCCTGCCGCCGCCCTGGGTGCCGAGCTTCCCGCCGCGCCGGGAGCCGGCCTTCGCCGGGGCGGGCGCGAGCGCGCTGCCCCAGCCCGGGCGCGCAAGGGCGCGCAGGCTGATCACGGGCGCGCTTCTCGGCACGCTCGCCGTCGTGTGCATCGCGCTCGCACAGGGCGCGCAGCTGACGCTCTCGGGGCTCGTCGGCTCAGACGGCGGCGTCGCGGTCGAGCAGGAAGCGCCCGCGATCAGCTCGGTCTCGCCCCAGCAGTCGCTGCCGACGCTCGAGCCCGTCAGTCAGGACGCGGCCGGCAGCCTGATCATGCAGAGCGGCTATCCCTCCGCGGCCCTGCACGGCGAAGGCTCGTTCCTCGTCTACCTGCCCCCGGGCTACGCCAGCGCCACGCTTCACTACCCGGTGCTCTACATGCTCCCAGGCGATGACCAGGCAGACCACGCGTTCTTGAGGATCGGCGTGCAGGAACGGCTCGACCGGCTGATCGCCGCGCACGCGATCCCGCCGATGATCGCCGTGATGATCCAGGGAGGACCGGGTGCCAACCTGTGGCGAAACCAGGGCTCGCTGCGCTACGAAAGCTACGTCCTCGAAGTGCAGCAACTGATCGACCGGCTGCTGCCGACGGTTCCCGCGCGCGGGGCGCGCGCGATCGTCGGCGACTCGATGGGCGGGTACGGCGCGATGAACCTGACGCTCTCCAACCCATACCGCTTCGGCGTCGTCGAGAGCTGGCTCAGCTTCTTCAACGGCCTGGAAGGCACTCTGCACGCGGATCGGCCGGTGATCGCGCGACTCGGGCTGCACGCCTTCGTCTACGGGGGCGAACAGGACCACATCGCCAACCCCGGCGAGGACCTGCCGTTCGCCGCCGCGCTGCGGAGCGCGGGAGCGGATGCCTCCGGCGCGATCTACCCCGGCGAACACAACCTTGAAACGATCGAAGCCCACCTCACGAGCATGCTGCTGTTCGCGGGGCGCGCGCTGCGCCTAGGCGAGCCGCGCACGGTCCAGCCTCATGCGGCGAGCTGAGCGCCGCGCCGGCGTGCTCGTTGTCGAGCGTGAGCGCAGCTCGACACAGCTGGCCGGTCAGCCAGTATCATCCGCGTAGCGACCTGCGGCAACGAGAGGGGAACCTCGATGGCAGCGGCTGGCAGCGATCTCGAGAGCATCGAACTCACCGAGCGCGAGCACTGGCTCGACGGCCCGCCCCACGGGCTGTTCAAAGAGCTGCGCGGCGGCTGCCCGATCCACTGGACTGAGAGCTTCGAGGAGTTCCCCGACGAGGCCGGGTTCTGGTCGGTGACCACCGCCGAGGACATTCACACGGTCAGCCGCGACTGGCGCACGTACTCCTCCGAACAGGGCATCACCGCGGCGGGCGTGCTCCCGATCGAGCTCGTGCGCGCGATGTTCATCGGCATGGACCCGCCCAAGCACGATCGGCTGAAGGCGCTGTTCCAGGCTGGCTTCACGCCGCGGCGCATCGCCGCCCACGAGGATGAGATCAGGGCGATCGTGGTCAAGGTGCTCGACCGCCTACACGGCCGCGAGAGCTGCGACCTCGTGGCCGACGTCGCCCAGCCGGCGGTCGCACGCGTGATCGGCAGCTTCATGGGTATCGACGAGCGCGACGACGAGCTGTGGGCGCGTCTGATGAACTCGACGCTCGGGGCCGGCGACCCCGACGTCAACCCCGACGGCATCGACGGCGCCCTGGAGAAAGACATCCCCGAGGTGTTCGCACGCTGCGCGCAGATGATCGCCGAGCGGCGCGAGAACCCGACGGACGATCTGACGAGCGTGCTCGTCCACGCCGAGGTCGAAGGCGAGAAGCTCGACGAACAGGAGATCGTGATGGGCTTCTTCCTGCTGATGGCGGCAGGCAACGACAGCACCAAGGCGACCTTCTCCTCGGCGATGCGCGCGCTGATGGAAGACCGCGAGCAGATGCAGGCGCTGCTCGAGGACCCGTCGCTGATCCCGAGCGCGGTTGAGGAGTCGCTGCGGATGTTCCCCGCGTTCGCGCACTTCCGCCGCACCGCCACGTGCGACACGGAGCTACACGGACAGACGATCCGCAAGGGCGAGAAGGTCGTGCTGTGGTACGCCTCCTCCAACCGCGACGAGACCGTCTACGAGGACCCCGACCACTTCGACGTACGTCGCAACCCCGAGCATCAGGCCTTCGGCGCCGGCGGGCGGCACTTCTGCCTCGGCACCGCGCTCGCGCGGCTGGAGCTGCGGATCATGCTCGAGGAGACGCTCGCGCGCTACCCGCAGATGCGGCTCGACGGCGGGGCGGGCGGGGCTCAATACGTCGAATCCCCCTTCATCAATCAGCTCAAGCTGCTCCCCGTCCGGCTCGCGGCATAGTGCCGCGGGCCGGACGGGCCCTCTACCGACGACGTGGGGTGGATCGACGCTCACGCGCGCCCGTGACGCGCGCGGATCGCCGCGATCGCCTGTAGCGCGCGGTCGGGATCGACCGGAATCTCCGCGAGGGCGCTCGCGAGCTCGACCGCGTCGTCGATGCTCGCGCTGCTGCGCAGCTCACCGCACCAGCGCTCCAGCCAGCGCAGCGCCCACACATCGAAGGCGTCCGGCCGCTGCACCGCGACGAGCGGCAGGAAGCGCAGCGTCAACGCGAGATCGAGCGGGCGCTCGCGCTCGCGCGCGGTCATCTTCGCGATCGCGATCGCGAACTCGAGCTCACCGCGATCGAGGTGCGCTTCGAGCTCACGGATGGGACGATAGGGCCTTGACACGAACATATGTTCGCATACGGTCAGGGCCGCGCCGAGCGATGAGCGCGCTCATGCATATGCTCGGGGCATGTGCGGGCGCTACACGAACACCACGGGACCCGAAGAGCTCAACGATCGCTTCAAAGTCCCGATCTCGAGCGACACGGGCACGCGGCGCTTCAACATCGCTCCCACCGAAGAGGTGCTCGCGATCGTCGCTCCCATGGGTGAGCCGGAAGCGCAACTACTGCGCTGGGGACTGATCCCGCACTGGGCGAAGGACCTCAAGGGGGGCGCCAAGATGATCAACGCGAGGATCGAGACCGTTGTCTCCAAGCCCGCCTTCAGAGACCTCATACCGAAGTCCTCGCGGCGCGCGCTGCAGCTAGCCGACGGCTACTTCGAGTGGCTGAAGCCCGAGAAGCGCAGCGAGCCCCGCCAGCCCTTCTACTTCCAGGTCGACGGCGGCGTCCCGTTCGCGTTCGCCGCGCTGTGGACGCCCGCCAAGATCGAAGGCGAGTGGATACACAGCATCACGCTGCTGACGTGCGACTCCGGACCCAATCGCGTTGCCGCGCCGATCCACAACCGCATGCCGGTGATCCTCGCCGACCGCGACGCGCAGCAGGCGTGGCTCGACCCCGAGCTTGGTGCCGAGGAAACGCTCGCCGTATGCGGAGCACTGACGACGGAGCGGCTGTCGGCGCACGCTGCCAACCCCGCCGTCAACAAGGCTGGCCAGCTCGACGCCGAGGGGCCCGAGCTGCTGGTCGCGCCGGGCGCGGGACTAGGATGACGCGGCGATGAGGCGCCTGGCGATCATCTTTGCCGCGAGCGCGTCGCTGGCGGCGGTCCCCGCCGCAGGCGCCTCCGACGGCGCGCACACCGTCACGAGCTGTAGCTATATCCAGGCAAGCGTGCCCTACTCGGCGAGCGGACATGCCGACAGATGGCGCGTCTACATCGACGGCGACACCTCGTGCGCGAGCGCCACCGCGGTGCTCGCCGCCGTCATGCACACTCACGGCAAGCAGCACGTCGGCAGTAGCGAAGCCGACTCCTACACGACCTTCTCAGGCTGGATCTGCCCCTATGGGCTGATGGGCGAGCAGACCTGCGAGCTGCCGACGCGCCTGCCCTCGCGCCCGCCGATCCGCGCGCACGCGGTCGCGCTGAACTGCGCGCGACCGGGAGGCGGCTGTCCCGCGTACGTGACCTCGAGCGAGCTCTGACGCTCGCGCTCAGGCGGTCAGCCAGCGGCGCGGGTTCTCGGTAAAGATCGTCTGGAAGACGTCGTCGTCCATCACGCCCAGCTTGCGCAGCGCCGGCACGACCTCCTCGAAGACGAGCGTCATCGACCAGTTGCGGATCGCGCCGCTGGATTCGAACACCTCGCCGGCCTCCGGCGGGAACCAGTCGATCGACGCGCAGAAGTCCTGCGAGATCATCAGCCGCTCGGCGTGCCCGCGGCGCAGCAGCTCAGCGGCGGTCGCGTTGCGCCTGTCAATCGGTAGGTACATCTCGAGGCCATAGCGGTCCAGCCCCACATACACGCCGCTGTCGATCAGCCCCTCGATGTAGTCGAGGTCGTCGGTGTCGCCGCAGTGGGCGATCTGGACCTTGGCGAGGTCGACGCCCTCCTCCGCGAAGATCGCGACCTGCCTGGGGCCGGTGCCGACCGCCGGCATCGAGTGCGCCATGATCGGCGCGCCCGTCTGCACGCTCGCGCGCGCCACCGCTCGGTGGATCTTCTCGACGTTGTCCGTCACGCCCGCGGCATCCGCGGCGCACTTCAGGAACGCCGCCTTGATGTCCGTGCCCTGCACGCCGCGTTCGACGTCCTCGACGAAGTGGTCTGCCATCACGTCGACGTCGCGGCTGACGAAGTAGTGGGGGAGATAGTCGTAGCTGTAGATGCCGGTGCACGCAACGATCCGCACGCCGGTCCGCTCGGCCACCTCCTTCATAAAGCGCACGTCGCGACCGCCGAACATCGCGGTCGGGTCGACGATCGTCCGCACGCCGTGGGCCTTCGCGGCGTTCACCGCCACGAGCGCTGCGTCGAGCTCGAGCTCCTCGTCATAGCGGCTCGGCCACTGCACCGCGACGGCCTCGTCGCGAAAGCGCACGTGCTCGTGCACCAGCGTCAATCCCAGCTCCTGCGCCTCCACGGCTCCCTGCACGGTCTCTACGCTCGGCATCCTGTCTCCCTTTGGTCGTTGGCAGGTCGCTCGTGCTCAGCGCAGCGCCTTGCACCAGATCGTCTGCTCGCGCAGCTGTGCCTTCCTATCCCCAGCGCGCGCGGCCCGTGGCGCCGCCGCCCGTTCCCGCGCACCGTCACCTACATACTTCGCCCCCCCATGCGAGATGTTTCGCGGCAATCTGCTCGACTGTGCCCTTCGTGCGGATTGTCGTCTGTCCCAACACCCGCGCGATCGAGGTCATATCGAGCGGTGAATCGAGCACGCCGCCGCTCGGCAGCCAGTAGACCTCGCGCCCGTCGAACACGAGGCCGTCCGTGTCGCCGGCCAAAGCGAGCGCGTCCGCCTTGGCCTTACGCGAGGGAGCGGCGCTCAGCAGAACCACCTGGAGCTTGCCGGCTGAGCTCTGCAATTGCAGTGACTCAAACGGCGTCGCCGCGGCGATCGCGTGGACCTCGGCGGCGGTGCGCACGAACGTCGGTACCGCGTAGCCCAGCAGTTTCTCGAGCCCCACCTCGATCCGCTCTTGCACCGCATCTGGCGGCTGCGCCTTGCCGGCGAAGACGACGTTCCCGCTCGCGCGGAAGGTCGCGGCGTCGGCGAATCCCATCTTCGCGAAATGCGCGCGCAGCTCCTCGTTGGTGATACGGCGGCCGCCGACGTTCATGCCGCGGAGGAAGGCTGCATACAACGACATGGCGAGACCCTATCCGCACTCGCGCGGAGGATCGGGTACTACTGGCTGCGGATACCAGCGATCGTCCTCGCAGCACTCGTGCCAGCACTGGTCGCGGCCAACCTCGGCGTGTTGCCGGGAGGCTGACGGCCACCGGCGTTGGCGTCGTGATCGCGGTGCTCACCACGCTCGAGCATTTTCTGAATGCCGGAGGGCGATGGCGCCATTACCGGTCGACGGTGGAGCGTCTGAAGAGCGAAGGCTGGGCATATCTCAGCCTTGCCACGCCGTACGCCACAGCTGGCGATCACGACGCGGGCTTCCCGACCTTCGTCGACCAGGTCGAGGCCATGATCAGGGCCGATGTCGGCCACTACGTCACGATCGTGGACACGGATACAGCCGCGAAGACCCGACCCGCAGCGTAGGATGTCGGCACGCTGCTATATCAGGAGATATCCATATGTCTGATCAACTGACTCTGTACGTCTGCCACGTCGACAACAGCGGACCGGCGCCGCACGCCTGCAAGCGCGCTCAGCGCGCGCTGCGCGACGCCGGCCATGACTTCGAGAAGGTCGTCTACGGCAAGGGCAAACCCTTTGGCCTGTTCACGAGTGGCACCCGGCCCGAGCTCAAGGAGATGAGTGGGCAGGAGAAGCTGCCCGTGCTGAAGCTCCCCGACGGCAGCACCGTCAGCGGCGGCTCCAGTATCGTCGACTGGGTCAAGGCCAATGCGCCGGCACAAGCCACTAGCGCAGGCTGAGAACGCCT
>Ga0182015_10005532_pt1 | contig 13098 bp, 12 predicted proteins | sample 712P3MmetaG_FD_120478 | JGI IMG/M metagenome (GOLD analysis project Ga0182015, IMG submission 120478) | Permafrost microbial communities from Stordalen Mire, Sweden - 712P3M metaG | ecosystem: Environmental > Terrestrial > Soil > Wetlands > Permafrost | place: Sweden: Stordalen | collected...
GACCACCGCAGCGCCGCTCACCTCGACGCGCTCGATCGCATCCGCGGAGCCGAGCGCTCGTGCGCGCAGCAGCGAGGGGCGCCCCACCTCCGCGCCCTGGCGGATCTCGATCTCCTCACCGAACGCGATCCTGGCGTGGCGCGCGAGGTGGACGGCGAGCGGTCCCGCCGCTGACCCCGTAGCGGGATCCTCGACGACGCCCAAGCCCGGCGCGAACATGCGCGTCTTCCAGCCCGCGCCGGCCCCCGCGAAGCAGCTCACGCCCACCTCGCCGTGGGCGAGAAGCGCGCGCATGTCGGGGGCCAGCGCTGCCACCGCGTACTCGCTCTCGAGCTCCACGTACACGTGCCGCGGACCGTTCACGTACATGTCTACGGGCAGCCCCGAGCGCTCCACCCCGAGCGCGGCGAGCAGCTCGGACGCGCGCTCGTAAGGCTGCCACGACGGGATCGGCTGGCGCATCGTCCCGTAGCCACCGTGCGCTGTGAGATCGCGCAGCACGACCGCCACCGGGCCCGCGCCGGTCTCGAGCGTCACCTGCTCGCGCCCGCGCTCGGCGCCCAACAGGATCGCGCTGCCGAGCACCGGGTGCCCGGCGAACGGCAGCTCCGCGGCCGGCGTGAAGATGCGCACGCGCGCGTCACATCCAGGCCCGGCTTCGAACGCGAACACCGTCTCGGAGAGGTTCAGCTCGCGCGCCAGCCGTTGCATGTGCGGCGTGCTCCAGTCGGGAGCCTCGGGGAAGACCGCCAACTGGTTGCCCTCGAGCGGGGTATCCGTGAAGACGTCCAGCACGACGTAGCGATCTGCGCCGCTCACGCCCGACAGCTTGCCACGCGCGAGCCCTCAGGCGACGGGCAGCTTGCCGGCGACCGCGGCTGGCTGCTCGATCGGCGTCTGGCCGTGGCGCAGCAACGTAGCCGCCGCCACAGCGCCGAGCAGGCTGATGGCGCTGGCAACCGCGAACGCGATCCGAAAGCCGCCGCTCTGAGCCGCCGGGCCGGACGCGCCGACGAGTAGGTCCGCGCGCGTTCGCGACGCCGCGATCGTGCTCAGCACCGCGAGGCCGAGCGCGCCGCCGATCAGGCGCGAGGTGTTGAGCATGCCGGACGCGAGCCCGCTCTCGCGCGCCGACACCCCCGCCACCGCCGCGATCGTCGCCGGCACGAGCGACAGCCCGAGACCGATCGCGGCGAGCACAGCGCCCGGGAGCACGTCCGCGCTGTAGCTGCCGCCGCTGCGCACGCCTGTGAGCAGGTACAGGCCGACGGCGGCGCACAGCATCCCCGCGCTCAGCACGCGGCGCTCTCCCCACGCTGCGACCACACGCGGCGCGAGCGTGCTCGCGAGCATGATCGCGAGCGTCATCGGCAGGAAGCGCAGCCCCGTCTGCAGCGCGTCGTAGTGCAGCACCTGCTGCAGGTACAGCGACAGGAAGAACCAGATCGCGAACACCGACGCGTACAGCAGGAACATGATCAGGTTCGCGGCGCGCAGACGCGCCATGCCGAAGACGCGCAGCGGCATCAGCGGCTCGCGCGCCACCCTGCCCTCGACGAACACGAACGCGCCGATCAGCGCCGTGCCGACGGCCAGCGGTACGAGCACGCCGGCCGCGCCCCAGCCGAGCGTGTCGGTGCGCACGATCGCGTACACGAGCGCCGTCAGCCCACCCGTGATCAGCAGCGCGCCGGCGGCGTCGAAATGCCTGCTCGCGGAGGAGGCGCGGCCGGCGGGGATCAGGCCGCGCGAGCAGGCGATCACCGCCAGCCCGATCGGGACGTTGACGAGGAAGATCGCCGGCCAGCCGAACGCCTGCGTGAGCACGCCGCCGAGCAGCACGCCGAGCGAGCCGCCGAGGCCGCCCATCGCCCCCCACACGCCGAGCGCGCGAGCGCGCTCGCTGCCCTCCTTGAACGAGGTCGCGATGATCGCGAGGCTCGCCGGCGAGATCACGGCGCCACCGACGCCCTGCAGGGCGCGCGCGCCGATCAGCAGCGCGCGCGAGTCAGCGAGCGCGCACGCGAGCGAGGCCAGCGCGAACAGCGCGGTGCCCGCGAGGAACACGCGACGGCGCCCGAGCAGGTCGGCGGCGCGGCCGCCGAGCAGCAGGAAGCCCGCGAACGTCAGCGTGTACGCGTTGACGACCCACTGCAGCCCCGTCGTCGAGAAGCGCAGGCCGTCGCGGATCGACGGCAGCGCGACGTTCACGATCGACACGTCGAGGATCACCATCAGTTGTGCCAGGCACACCAGCACGAGCAGCGCGCGCTGGCGGCGCTTGGCCCCTCCCCGGTCCTCGCGGCCCGGACGCTGTGCGTCGAAGGCGCCCCGCTCTGAGGCCTCGGCTCGCGGCGCTCGCTGGCTCTCGGTCACGGTGGCTGGCATTTGATCTATCCTTCGTCCGTAAGTACGGCGATCATCGTAACATAAGTTCGAAGATCGTCGTACAATGTCGTCATGGGCCTCTACCACCCCGCTGCCGAGGACCTCGAGCTGCCGGCCGTCCTGCACGCTCTGAGTGACCCACAGCGCTTGCACATCGTGCGCGAGCTCGACCGCGACCCGGCGCCGCGTCCCTGCGGCAGCTTCGCGCTGCCGGTCTCCAAGTCGACATGCACGCACCACTTCCGCGTGCTGCGTGAGGCCGGCGTGGTCGAGCAGCACGAGGTTGGGACCGCGAAGCTGACCACGCTGCGCCGCGAGGATCTCGACGCGCGCTTCCCCGGCCTGCTCGACGCGGTGCTGCACCCCGCCGCCGCCCCGTTCGCGCAAACCACGTAGGCCGGCGCGCGTTTCCCCTCGCGCCGCGGCGGCGGTGTACGCTCGACGAATGCGCGCGTCGACGCGCCGAGCGGGAGGGAGCACGTATGAGCGAAGTGGTGCAGATGCGGGTCGAGGACGGCGTGGCGCTGCTGACGCTCAACCGGCCCGAGCGCCTGAACGCGTGGACGACCGAGATGGAGAGCATGTACTTCGCGTTGCTCGAGCAGTGCGCCGACGACGAGCAGGTGCGCGCGATCGTGGTCACGGGCGCCGGCAGGGGCTTCTGCGCGGGCGCCGACATGCAGCAGCTGCAGGCGCTAGGCGACGGCACGCTGACGGCGTCCGCCGAGACCGAGGAGCGCCGCCCCCAGAGCCTGCCGCTGTCGATCCCCAAGCCGATCATCGCCGCCATCAACGGCGCGTGCGCCGGCATCGGCCTCGTGCAGGCGCTGATGTGCGACATGCGCTTCGCCGCCGAGGGCGCCAAGCTCACGACCGCGTTCGGGCGCCGCGGGCTGATCGCCGAGCACGGCATCTCGTGGATCCTGCCGCGGCTCGTGGGCCCCGCGCGCGCGCTCGACCTCCTGTTCTCCGGCCGCGTGGTGTTCGCGGAGGAGGCGCAGGCGCTGGGGCTCGTCAACCGCGTGCTCGCTCCCGACCGGCTGCTGGACGCCGCGCTCGACTACGCGCGCGAACTCGCGGTCCACAGCTCGCCCGCGAGCATGGCCACCATGAAGCGCCAGATCTACGCCGACCTCGAGCGCACGCTGCCCGACGCGCTCGCAGAGGCCGACAGGCTGATGCTCGCCTCTTTCACCGCACCGGACTTCGTCGAGGGGGTCGCGAGCTTCCTCGAGCGCCGCGACCCGCGCTTCGCGGCGCTCGGCGCCTAGCCCGCTGCGTCGCTCCCGCTCGCGCTCCCATGAGCGTGGCGCTCCGCGGCCACGTCTCCGCGGACGTCAGGACTCGGTGACGCGCGGCGCGTAGCGGTGATGCAGCATCAGCGCGTTGCCGTCCGGATCCGAGAAGAACGCCATGTGGCACACGCCCGTATCGAGCGTGTCGCCGACGAACTCGATGCCGCGCGCGGCGAGCGTCGCACGCGCCTGTTCGACGTCATCCACGTGCAGCGCAACCGCGTTCTGGTTCGGGTGGAAGCCGAGGCCGAACTTCTCGGAGACGATCACGCTCAGCGTCACCGTGCCCGTCTCGAACTCCGCGAAGTGGTTCGCGGGCCTGTATACGGAGCGCGACAAGCCGAGCTTCGTCCCGTAGAAGTCGACCGCCGCGTCGAGGTCGCTGGTGGGCACCGCGACGAAGTCCACACCGGTCACGATCTGGCCCTCGGGCATCCGCTGATCCTACACGCGCCGCAGTCGCACGCCGCCGCACTCGATCGTGGAAGCGCCGCCGGGCAGCTCTCGCTCGAGCTCGATCACGATCTCCACGAGCCCTTCCGCGCGCTCGCCCGTCGCCGCTTCGAAGCCGACCTCGGCGCCGTCGAGCGTCAGCACCGGTCCCCGCTCGCCACCGCCCACCTGTACGCCCAGAACCTCGCCCCAGCGCTCCGCTGCCGCCTCGGGATCCGCGACCGCCACGACGATGCCGGCCAGCCGGCCGGGAGCGCCAACGCCGGTTCGCCCCGTCCACTGCGGCCCGCCCCAGCGCCACGTGCCATAGGGCTGCGAGCGATCCAGCGAGACGATCGCGCCGCGCATGTCGGCGGGGTGCAGGTGCGTGCCCGAGATGTCTGGCAGATCGATCTGCCAGACCACGCGCACGCCCAGCGCGAGCGCGCGCGAGCGCGCGCCCTCGAGATCCTCGAGGTCGAAGATCACCATGTAGCCGCCGCCGAGTGCCGCGGACGGGGTATCGCCGCCGTGGCGCGCGAGATAGCGGCCGGCGGCCGTGTCCGCCCGCGTCGGCGAGACCACCTCGAGGAAGCAGTCGCCGAGCGCGAACACCGCGTTCGCGAGGCCGAACTCGCCCACCCCGGGATCGCGGAACGGCTCCTGCAGGCCGAGCGCCGAGCGCAGCTCCCCGGCCACGGACTCGAGCTCCTCCGCCACGAGCACCGCCTGGCGCAGCCTGACCCTCGGTCCACCCCCGCCGTCCACCGGCCGAAGGCTACCGCTACGCGGTCTGCAGTCGCGCCGCCCGCCGCGCCGCGTACTCGGTCGCGAACGCGTCGACGACACGCGGATCGAACTGCGTGCCGGCGCATTTGCGCAGCTCGCGCAGCGCCTCCGTCTCGGACCTCGCTTCGCCGAACGGGCGCTCGGAGGTCATCGCGTCGAAGGAGTCGCACGCGAACACGATCTGGCTCGCGAGCGGGATATCCTCACCGGCGAGCCCGCGCGGATAGCCGCTGCCGTCGAAGCGCTCGTGTGTCGCGCCGACGATCTCGGCGACGCGCGCGAGCGCCGGCGCCGCCGCGAGGATGCTCGCGCCGATGATCGGGTGGTGGCGCATCAGCGTCCACTCGTGATCGTCCAGCGGCCCGGCTTTGTGCAGCAGCGCGTAGGGCATCGCGACCTTGCCGATGTCGTGCAGCTCGGCGGCCCGCACGGCGTCCGAGAGCTCGACGCCTTCAAGCCCGATGCGGCGCGCTACGCCTTCGGTGAGCTCGGCCACGTGCGAGGCGTGGCTGTGCAGCTCGGGCTCGTGCGCCGCGAGGATCTGCAGGGCGAGATCGCGCGTCTGCCTGCCGGCGCTCGCGCGAGACGATTCCTTGTGCGCGTACATGCGCTCGTCTGCCAGCTGTAGTGCCAGGTGCGGGTCAGAGGCCTCTTCGGGCAGCGTCACCGAGCCGTAGGAGCTCGTGATCGAGAAGCCCTCGCCGGCGGCGCTGAGCGCCTGCAGGCAGTCGCCCACCATCGCCTCGCCGCTGTCGGCCCACAGCAGCGTGCAGAACTCGTCGCCCCCCAGCCGATAGGCGCAGCCGCTCGAGCCGACCGCGCGCTTGAAAGCCTGCGCGAGCCGTCGCAGCAAGAGGTCGCCGCCGAGGTGGCCGAAGCTGTCGTTGTACGCCTTGAAGCCGTCGAGGTCGAACATCAACAGCCGCACCGGCCGCTCGAGCGTGGCCTGTGCCCACACCGTCTGCAGATCCTCGGCGAGCTGGCGGCGGTTGGCGAGCCCGGTTAGCGGGTCGGCGGTCGCCTCGCTGCGCTGGAACAGCTCGGCTGCCTGCAGCGCGCACACGACCGACACGACCGCCGTCAGCAGCGCGAGCGTCGTGAACACGGGCACCGGGTCATGCAGCGTCGCGCTCGGGTCGACCCCGAGGGTCACCGCGAGGATCACCGCGACCGTGATCGCGAGTCCCGCCATCACCACCTGCAGGCGAAAGCGCGCCGCGACCATCGCCGCGGGCAGCACCAGCCATGGCAGCGCGGGGCTCCGCGGGCCGCCGCTCAGCGCCACGCCGGTCGCGAGCAGCGCCAGCGTGACGACGATCGCGTCGACGCTCACCCACTCCGGGCGCTCGCTGCGCTCCATCCGGCGATCGACCGTCAGCAGGTTCAGCGCCGAGAGAGCGAACAGGATCAGCGTCCAGGAGCCGAGCCACGGCGTCGAGATCAACAGCGTCACGCCGATCGCGCCCGATCCGACCTTGCGGATAGTGCGCACGCGCGGGCTCGCGTCAAGCACGCGCACGCGATCCCGATCGGTGGGACAGAGCCAGCTCGCAGACATCTCACCGACGATCTCGTCAGCGACGCGGCCGGCCTTTAAGCCTGCACACCCGAGACACGCACTCGATCGGAGGTCGACAGTAGAACACCACCTCCTCTCCTCTCAATTCTCCGCGTGGCCCAGCCCACCGTTCAGCGGCTGAACGCATCTCAGGAACCGTGACCCATTGTGGCAACAGTTCCCTCTATTGATCATCAACGCCCAGACGCGCCTGCCAGGAAAACGGAATTGGGGGACGTGCGGTGATTCGCAGCCTTGAAGTCAAGGATGGACATGTGGGCTTTCGGCCGCGCAAGGCGCTGGACGACTCCCCCGAGGCCAGGCGCGAGGTGCGCCTGGCCGTGGCTCGCGCCAAGGAGGGCGACCGTGACGCGGTGCGACTGCTCTATATCCGGTACTCGGACAATGTGTACGGCTATCTCCGCAGCATCGTCAGGGACGAGCGGGAGGCCGAGGACCTCACACAGCACGTCTTCATGAAGCTGATCACGGCGATCGGCAAGTACGAGGATCACGGAGTGCCGTTCTCGGGCTGGCTGCTGAGGCTCGCGCGAAACGTCGCGCTCGACCACCTGCGCAGACGCCGCCCAACGCCGGCGGAGGATCTGGTGCGCCTCGATCGTCAAACCGACGAGAGCGCACATGAATGCGCGCGGGCACTCCATGCCGCACTCGCGACACTCCCCAGCGAGCAGCGCAGCGTGATGATCATGCGCCACGTCGTCGGACTCTCGCCGCCGGAGATCGCGGCGCAGATGGGGCGCTCGGAGAGCTCGATACACGGCCTGCACCACCGTGGGCGCAGAGCGCTCCAGCAGGAGCTGGCGCGACTTGGCTCGGCACCGTCGACGTGTACCGGGGCATCGCTGGGAGTGGCATGCTGAGCAGCAGTCCGGCAGCGCCCGCGGAGAGCAGCACATCGGTACCGCTGACGAGACTGGACTTCGCCGACGCCGAGCTGCTCGAGGAGCTCATGAGCGCTGTACGCGAGGTGAGCGAGCGCGGTGCGTTCACCCTCGGCGACGCCGTCGAGCGCTTCGAGCGCGAGTTCGCCGCGTACTGCGAGACCGACTTCGCGGTTGGCGTCTCCTCAGGGACAGACGCACTCGTGCTCGCGTTGCGCGCCCTCGAGGTCGGACCGGGCGACACGGTGATCGTGCCCGCCAACTCGTTCATCGCGACGGCCGAGGCGGTCACGGCGGTCGGAGCCACGCCGCGACTGGTCGACGTCGATCCGGACTCGCATCTGCTGACCGCGGAGATCGTCGCGCGCGCACTCGATCCCAGCGTCCGTTGCGTCATCCCCGTGCACCTGTTCGGCGCCACCGTCGACTTGGACCCGATCCTCGCGCTCACGGACAGCGCCGGAGTGCCCGTCATCGAGGACGCATGCCAGGCCCATGGCGCGCGCTACCGCGGGCGGCGTGTGGGAACGCTCGGGGCGCTCGGCTGCTTCAGCTTCTACCCGACGAAGAACCTCGGCGGCTGGGGCGACGGAGGCGCCGTAGTGAGCTGTGACGCGCAGCTCGCGGAACGCGTGCGGCTGCTGCGCTCGCATGGGGAGCGTCCGCGTCACCGCCACAGGATCGCCGGCACGACGGCGAGGCTGGACGCGCTGCAGGCAGCCGTGCTGCGTCGCAAGCTGCGCCGTCTCGATCAGTGGAACGACGAGCGCCGAGGACTCGGCGCTGCGCTGCTGCGGCGGCTCGCGACACCCGCGGCAGCCGCCGTGCTCGATCCGGTTCGCCCGCCCTTCCCCGATGGCGACCACGTCTACCACGTGTTCGTCGTTCGCTGCCTGCGACGCGACGCGCTCCGCGAGCACCTGGCGCGGGCCGGGGTCGCAAGCGCAGTCCACTACCCCGTGCCGATTCACCTCACCGAGGCCTACGCACACCTCGGCCTCGGCCCGGGCAGCCTGCCGGTGAGCGAGACGCTCGCCGAAAGGATCTGCTCGCTGCCCCTGTTTCCGGGAATGAGCTCCGGGGAGCTCGAGCGCGTCGCCGACGCGACCGCGACCTTCGCCAAAGACCTGACCCCCCAAGCGCGTTGATCGCATATATGGGTGTTGCACCGAAACAGCTGGAGGTGCCGGAGCCGACCGTCGCAGGCCGCACGCCCCGGCTCGCCGCTGACGGCGAGTGCGCGACGTCGGGCGGTGCGCCGGAGATTCGGCTCGCCCACGATCTGAGCCTCGTCGAGGCGGGCTCGCGGCGGCTGCTCGACATCGTCGTCGCCACGGCGCTGCTGATCGTGTTGGCACCGTTGATGGCGCTGATCGCACTTGCAATCCGAACCGACTCGGCCGGCAACGCGATCTTTCGCCAACGCCGCGTCGGGCGCGGCCGGCGCGAGTTCACGGTGCTCAAGTTCCGCACGATGTACACCGACGCCAACGCAGCCCCGCACCGAGAGTATGTGCGGGCCCTGATCGGCGATCGGCGCCGCCCGGAGCGCGATCGGGACCGTGGCGGCCCGGAGCGCGGCGGCCTGTACAAGCTCTCGCTGGACACCCGCGTCACTCGAGTCGGACGTTTTCTGCGCAGTTGGAGCCTCGACGAGCTGCCGCAGCTGGTCAACGTGCTGCAGGGGAAGATGGCGCTGGTCGGCCCCCGCCCCGTGATTCCGTACGAGGTCGAGATGTACCCAGCCGAGTACCTCCCGCGCTTTGACGTGAAGCCCGGGCTCACAGGTCTCTGGCAGGTCAGCGGCCGCAACGTCCGCACGTACGAGGAGATGATCCACCTCGACCTCGAGTACGCGCAGGCGGCCTCGCTGCTGCTGGACCTGCGCATCCTCGCTCGGACGTTGCCCGTCGTGCTGGGCCGCCAGGGGGTGGCCTGAGCCATGGCCGCCGAACCGATTGCCGCACGCAGCGCCAGCGCCGTGGGCGACGCCGGCGGATCTCCCAAGCTCGCCGGCCACCGCCGTCACAGGTCGATGCTGCGATCCGAGACGCCCCTCGGCACCGCCGTCGTCGGCTACGGCTACTGGGGCCCCAACCTGGCGCGCAACATCGCCGAGTGCCCGCAGCTGCACCTCGTGGGCCTGTGCGATCCAGACCCCGCGCAGCTCGAGCTCTTCAGCCAGCGCCACCCCGACGCCCGCACCGTGAGCGAGCTGGACGAGCTGCTGCTCGATCCCGACGTCGAGGCGCTCGTGATCGCCACCCCGCCCGTGACGCACCATGCCCTGGCCAAGCGCGCGCTGCAGGCTGGAAAGCATGTCCTCGTCGAGAAGCCCCTCGCGACCGAGTTGGAGGACGCCTATGAGCTCGCCGAGCTGGCCGCCGCCTTCGATCGGGTGCTGATGCCTGGACACACATTCATCTACAGCCCGGCCGTCAACGCCGTGCGCGAGCTGATCCGCAGCGGCGTCATCGGCGAGGTGCACTTCATCACGTCATCTCGCATGAATCTCGGCCGCTACAACAGCGAGGGCGTCGTCTGCGATCTCGCCCCTCACGACCTGTCGATCCTCCTGTACTGGCTCGAGCAGCCCGTCGTCGAGGTGGCCGCCTCCGGGACCAGCGTGCTCCGCGAAGGCGTCCCGGAGACAGCCTTCATCACGCTCGCCTTCGCCCACGGGCAGACCGCCAACGTCCAGATCTCGTGGCTGGCGCCGCGCAAGCTCCGCCAGATGATCGTCGTCGGCAGCAAGCGCATGGTCCAGTACGACGACACCGCCGCCGACGAACCCGTGCGCATCTACGACCGCGGCATGGATGTGCTTCCGCCGACGCCGGCCAACTTCGGCGAGCACCAGCTGATCTACCGCACCGGCGACGTCGTGATCCCGCGGGTGGAGCCCCAGGAGCCGCTGCGCCTCGAGCTCGAGGACTTTGCGCACGCGATCCACACGGGCGAGGCCCCCCGCTCGAGTCTTGCTCTGGGGATCGAGATCGTCGCGGTGATCGAGCTCGCCAAGGCATCGCTTCGCGCCGGCGGCAAGCCGCTCTCGCTGGCAGTCCCCGCCGATCGCGCCATCGCCTGACCCACATGCGGATGTGCGCGCTCGAAACACAAGACACCGAAGTGACGCGCTCGGCGCCACCGAACAGGATCGCCGTCGAGCCCACTTTGCGCCCGCGCATCCTCTCGGTGATCGGTGCCCGTCCGGAGATCATCCAGGCTGCTCCGGTCTGTCGGGCGCTGGCGGCGCGCGCCGAGGAGATCCTCGTTCACACCGGCCAGCACTACGACAGCGCCATGTCCTCGAGCCAGATCCTCACGACTGGCCTGCCGTGCCCGAAGTACAACCTGGGGATCGGCTCGCGCGCGCGCGAGGAGCAGATCCAGCTTGCCCGGGTCGGACTGGAAGAGCTGATCGCGCTCGAGCATCCCGGCGCGCTCGTCGTCCGCGGTGACACCAACGCGACGCTCTCGGGCGCGCGCGCGGCGGCCGCGACGGGCGTGCCACTCGTGCACGTGGAGGCCGGCCTGCGCTCGCGTCGCGACGACATGCCGGAGGAGCACAACCGCATCGAGACCGACCGGCTCGCGCACGTCCTGTGCGCTCCGACCGAGAGCGCGCGCCGCAACCTCGAGGACGAGAACGTGCGGGGCGCGATACACGTGACAGGAGATCCACTGTGCGACGCGTTCGAGCGCTGGCGCCCCAGTGTGCGGCCAGCCGATGGCGAGTACGTGCTGGCGACCGTGCATCGCAACTACAACACCGATAGCCGCGAGCGCCTCGTGGCCGTGCTCGACTGTCTCGCGCGCTCGACGCTTCCAGTGCTGATGCCGCTGCACCCCCGCACGCGCGCCCAGATCGACGCCTGGGGGCTCCGGGTGCCACGGCAGGTGCAGCTGCTCGACCCGGTCACCTATCCGCGGATGCTCGAGCTCGAGCGCGGCGCAAGCGCGATCGCGACCGACTCCGGAGGAGTTCAGCGCGAGGCGTACCTCTGGGGTGTGCGCTGCATCACGCTGCGCGAGGAGACCGAGTGGACCGAGACGGTGCAAACAGGGTGGAACACGCTCGTCGGGGTAGACCCGGATGCGTTCGCCGCCGCGCTCGAGCGCCCGCTACCCGACGCGCGCCCGGCGATCTTCGGAGAAGGTCGCGCCGCCGAGCGGATCGCCGACCTCGTGATCGAGCTTCTGAGCGCGACGGACGCGGGACGCGCCAGCAGCGCCAGGCGCGCCGGCGTCGTCGAGGTCGGAGCCGCGAGATGAGCCCGAGCTCCTTGGCCGTCGGGCTCGTCGGCGCCGGACGTATGGGCGCGTATCACGTCGAGACATGGGAGCGCGTCGCCGCGGCGCAGCTGGTCGCGGTCGCGGAGCCCGACGAGGCGCTCGCGCGCAAGCGCATCGGGCGCCGTCCGATCGACTGGGTCGCCGACCATCGCTGGCTGCTCGAGCGCGCCGACGTCGAAGCCGTGTGTATCTGCGCGCCCTCGGCGCAGCACGCGCGGATCGCGCTCGACGCGATCGCCGCAGGCAAGCACGTATTCGTCGAGAAGCCGATCGCGACGACGCTGGAGGACGGCCTGCGGATCGCCGCGGCCGCGCGACTTGCCCGCGTGAAGCTGATGGTCGGGCACGTCGAGCGCTTCAACCCCGCCGTCGGCAAGCTCGCGGAGCTGATCGGCCAGGAACGCGTCGGGCGCGTGTTCCGCGTGCACTCCACGCGCGTCGGGCCGCTGCCCCAGCGCGTGCAGGACACCGGGGTCGCGCTCGACCTCGCAACCCACGACCTCGACCTCATGCAGTTCGTGCTCGATCGCGACATCACGAGCATCTACGCGGACGGCAGCCGCTGCATGCACCCCAGCCAGGAGGACATGATCGCCTGCCTGCTGCGCTTCGGCGAGGACGGGCCGCTGGGGCTGCTCGACGCCAACTGGCTGACGCCCGAGAAGCGCCGCGAGATGGTCGTCATCGGCGAGGGGGGAATGCTCAGCGCCTCCTATCTGACACAGGACGTGTGGTTCACCGAGTCGGCGTGCGCCCCCACGGCGTGGAGCGATCTGGCGCGTATCCGCGGCGACGCCGACGGCGCGGCCGTGCGCTTCGCGCTGCCGCGCGTGGAGCCGCTCCAGGCCGAGCTGGAAGCGTTCGCCAGCTGCGTGCTCGAGGACACACCAGAGCCCGTCAGCGCGCAGGACGGATGCCGGGCGCTGGCAGCCGCGCTCGCGGTGCGCGACTCCGCCGCCAACGGGCGCCCCGTGACCCTGCTCGACCTGCAAGCCACGAGACGCGTCCGCGTCGCCGCATGAGGAGCCAACCGTGATCCGCTTCGTGATACCCGCCTACAACGAGCACGAGAACATCCCGAGCCTGCTGGCCGATCTGGCGCCGCGGGTCCACGAGCTCGGCGCGCGTGTGATCTTCGTGGACGACGGCTCGACCGACGGGACCAGCGAGCTGATCGAGAGGCACAGCGACGGGATGCCGGTCGCGATCGTGCGCCACCGCGTCAACCGTGGCCTCGGGACCGCGATCAACTCGGGGCTGCGAGCCGCTCTGGGCGAGTCCCACGACGATGACGCGATCGTCACGCTGGAGGCCGACAACACCTCCAACCTCGACGATCTGCCGCGCATGCTGGAGCTGTTCGAGGCCGGCAACGACGTGGTGCTCGCCTCGGTATATGCGGCGGGCGGGCGCATCGTGGGCGTGGCGCGCTGGC
>Ga0182015_10005533_pt1 | contig 13096 bp, 8 predicted proteins | sample 712P3MmetaG_FD_120478 | JGI IMG/M metagenome (GOLD analysis project Ga0182015, IMG submission 120478) | Permafrost microbial communities from Stordalen Mire, Sweden - 712P3M metaG | ecosystem: Environmental > Terrestrial > Soil > Wetlands > Permafrost | place: Sweden: Stordalen | collected...
GAGTCCGTTTACGTTGCCGGACCCGCCCGTCGAGCCCGGCGCGTCGGTGGTGGTCATCGTCGTAGTAGTCAGCTCCGGGGCACCATAAGTCGTAATCGCGATCACGTCTCCCGGCATAATCTTGACGTCGTTGTATTGCGCCTTGAAGGCCGAGGCCGGCGCAGGCGGTGCGGTCGATGGCGCACCGACCGCGGGGCCAGCAAACTGTGCAACAGCCGAATGGGCAGCAAAGATTACCCAGCCAATCGCTATCAGAACCGCCATCCGGCCAATAAGCCCGACTTTCATTCGATCGCTCCCGTCGCGTTCGCCCGACAATACCCGCCGGTTACTTCCCATATTCGTACGTGTAATAGCCGAGATAGCCGTAGTACTCCGGCAGGGAGGCGTCGACGCCATTAAATACGAACCCGTACACCTTCACGTCCAGTTCATGCAGAATCTCAGCCGCGCGCGCGAGCATCCGGCGTGTGCAATAACCCTGCCGGATCACCAGCACCATGCCATCGGCCTGCGCCGCAACGATCGCAGGATCGGTTACCGACAGTACCGGCGGAGTGTCGAAAATGACGTAGTCGTAGCGCTCCCGCAGTTGCCGTACCACCTCGGTCATCTGATCGGAGGCCAACAGATCCGCGGGCAGCGGAGGAACCGTCCCGGACGGAATCACGTCCAGCGTCGTCAGCGTCTCGTGCGTCTGCGTAACCTCGTCCAGGGTGTAATAGCCCGTCAGTACTTCAGACAAGCCCTTTCCGCCTTCCAGGCGAAGGCGCTTGTAAACCGATGGGCGCCGCATATCCGTGTCCACCAGCGCCACCTTCTTGCCTCCCTGGGCAAGGACGGCGGCCATATTGACCGAGACCGTGGATTTACCCTCCGAAGGCTGACAACTCGTTACGGCAATCACCTTCGATTCCCGCGAAGTCGTCGACAATCGCATCGAAGTTCGCAATGCGCGGAATGACTCCGCAAATGGAGAACGCGGGTCTCTTAGTAACTCCGGGCCCACCACCCATTCCAGCTCCGTCCCTCTGCTCTTCCAGTGACTCTGCGGGATCATCGCCAGCGACGGAAGCCCAAGCATCTCCGAGATCTCGTGTGCATCCCGAAGCCGGGTATCCATCTTCTCCATGAAAAGCGCCAGCGTGAACCCGCCAAACAAGCCGAAGAGCGTGCCCATCAGCCCCAGTCTCATCGGCGATGAACTCGACGGGCCCATCGGCACCGCCGCCAGATCCACAATGCTGATATCGGCTGCATCCAGGCCGGCATCCACCTCGGCCTCGCGCAGGCGCCCCACGATGCTCTCATACATCTTCCGGTTGGAATCGTATTCCTGACTGAGAAGCACGTACTGAACCAGATCGTCCCGCTGGCCGTACAGCTCGTGAGTCTTGTCGTTGAGCATTCCCTGCGCTTTGGCCTCGGCGGTCTGAGCCAGGGCTAAGGAATCATTGGCCTCCACGATTACACGCTGCTCCTGCTCCCCAATCTCCCGGTTCAGCGTATCGCTCTGCGCTCTCAGCTGTTTGACCTGCGGGTAATTCGGACCATAAACCGGCTGCAAGTGAGCCAGGTCCGATTCAGCCTGAGCTCTCTGCGCTCGCAGGGTCGCCAGCAATCCTTCCGATCCGATGGCCCCCGGCGTATTGGGAGGAGTTTCGACGATCTGATCCGGCGGCAGCGACCGCAGAATCCTATAGCGCGCCTCGGCCAGAACCCTCTGCTCCGACGCGTCCGCCAGGTTCTTTTCGAGGCTTGCGATTTCCCCAACCATCAGACTGTGTTCCGGATCGAGCGCCATCACTCCCAGCTTGCGCTGCAGATCCACCATCCTGTTTTGCGACGTCTGCACGATGTTGCGCAGGTCATCCATCTGGGTGGTCAGCCACTTGCTGACCTCCTGCGTGGTGTTGTAGTGGGTCGAGAAATTATTCAGGATGAATTCGTTTTCGAGCGTGTTCACCACATCGGTTGAAAGCTGCGGAGAGGGGCTTGTATAGGAAATCGTGATCATCTGCGTGCGCGGAACCCGCGATATCGCCAGATGTGCCCGCAAATTCCCGATAACTGCACTACGCAGCCCGGGATCGTCGTCCAGACTCCGATGCTGCGCCGGGGCCGATTTGCTTCCAGGAAATGCGGCCGAGAGTTTGCTCGGTCGCCCCATAAACTCTGGATTGTCCTGGAGATCGAGCTTCTCACCGACAGTCTTCAGCAACTTCGCGCTTTCGAGAATCCGAATGTCGCTCTCCATCACTACGTCGAGCGAACTCGTCGATCCCAGAGCCGCCGAGATCGATTGCTTCAGATCCGACGCGGATCCCGGCCGCACCTGCACTTCCCCGGTCGCCGTGTATCGCTTTCCGCGAACGAATCCCGCTGCGGCAGCCAACAACCCAATTCCCAATGCCATGCTCACCAGAAGCACACGCCTCTTCCGAATCACCAGCCACAGGTCGGTGAGAGAGACGTCCTTCGCCTCCGGGACTGCGGAAACCCGCTTACTGCGAATTAACTGTTGCACCTAACCTCTCAGTGTCCGTAATTCCCTGATGGGAATCCAAAATTGAAGACTTTTTTCGCGAATTGCCGGGGTAAATGATTCCAGCATGCGGTCGTACGAGAAAAAAGAAGGGCTTGCTTCCGGACAATCCACAGAAACAGAGCTGGCGGTGCGCCATGCGTTTTGCCCAATGGAATTTACCGCTCTGCTGCAAAAGCGTGATTCGAGTGTACCGCCCCGTTTCCTTCCCGGTCAATCGAGCCCAGGCCTCTGGATATCGTGATTTGAACCCCGACCCCAGGCTCTCCCGGAAATCCGTCAGACCGAGGCCCTTGCAGGTGCGGGTCTCCAGCTTGTGGGTGCGTGTCCAAGCCGGATCAGTGCGGGTATATCCGACGCCTTCCGTGGTGGAGCGAACAGAAATCCCTGCATCATGTCGCACTTCATTCTTACCAGCGCTTCCGCCTGTTCCTCCCGCTCCACACCCTCCGCCACCACCTGCAGACCGAGACTGTGCGCCAGGGAAAGAATTGCCTCCACCAGAGCCCGCGTCCCGTTGGATTCGCACACTCTCTCTATAAACGATCGGTCGATTTTGAGCCGCTCAATGGGAAGCTGGTGCAGATGCTGCAGGGACGAATAGCCCGTCCCAAAATCGTCCACGGAAAAGTGCACGCCCAGGTCCGCCAGATCCCGCATCTGCCGCGCCAGGTCATCCAGGTTCCGCATCACCGTCGTCTCCGTCATCTCGATTTCCAGCGAATCCGGATCGACGCCGGTTTCCAGCACCACCTGCCGGACCTGACGCGAAAAATCCATCCGCATGAACTGCAGAGGTGAGACATTGATCGCAATCCGTGGGACATCCAGACCCCGGCTCTGCCATTCCTCGCTTTGCCGGCAAACCTCTCGCAGGACCCAGTTCCCTATTGGCACAATCAGGCCGCTCTCCTCGGCGATGGGAATGAAGCGGTCCGGACTGACGATGCCGAATTTCGGATGCTGCAGCCGGAGCAGAGCCTCGAGCCCGCAAATAGTTCCGTCGGCTCGGTACTCCGGCTGGTAATACATTTCAAGACCGCCTTCTTTCACCGCGCGCCGCATGAACAACTCAAGCTCATTCGCTTCGGTCGTGGACTGGCTGATCTCCTGCGAAACCAGCGCATAGTCGTTGCCTCCCGCGCGCTTGACACGGTACATCGCCGCGTCGGCGCTCTTCCACAGCTCGCCGGCTTCCGCCCCGTGGTCCGGATACAACGCGACCCCAAAGCTCGCCGTCAGGTCCACTGGATACTGATCCACGATCAGCGGCTTTCGCAGCGCCGACAACAAGTCCTCTACGACTCGCGTCGCGTCTTCCGCCGACACCAGATCGCCCACCACCACGGTGAACTCCTCGCCGCCGGATCGCGCCACCGTATCCTCGGCGCGCAACCGGCTCTTCAGCCGCTCAGCGACCTGCTTCAGGCACAGATCGCCAACCGCGTGCCCGTAGGTGTCGTTGATCTGCTTGAATCGGTCGATGTCCAGGCACATTACCGCCGCTTTCCTTCCGCGGCGCGCCGCCGAAGCCAGCGCCTGCTCCATGCGATCCAGCAACAGCAGCCGATTCGGCAGCCCCGTCAGCATGTCGTGATGCGCCTGGTGCAGCAGCCTGTGATGCAGTTGCTGCCGCTCCGTTACGTCCTGCACCAGGGAAAAACGCGCCCGCCTGCCTTCGAACCGAATGCTGTGGGCTGAGATTTCGACCTGGATACATCGCCCGTCTCGCAGAATGTGCGTCCACGGCCCGGAGACGATCACCGCCTCGTCGTCCGTTGTCTGAGAGATGGTTTGCTCCAGCGCCGCCACCTCTTCCACCGGACGAATATCGCGCAGCGTCATTCCCCTGAATTCCTCTGCACTGTAGCCGTAGCGAGCTACGGCCGAATCGTTCACCGCGAGGAACTGGAGCGTCTCCGTATCGAAAATCCACATCGGGTGCGGATTGTTTTCAAAAAGCACCCGGTACTCCTCACTGCGCGCGTCCGCCTGCCGCTTCTGTTCTTCCAGCAGCGTGAGAATCATGCCGAACGCCACGAAGTACTTCGGCACATTCCACATCTCCCCGATGACGTTCACCTTCGGAAAAAAGAGTCTCATCAGCAGCGCACATGGAAAAACCGCACCCCACGCAGCCAATCCGAAGGTCGCCACCAGCACGCCCGCCGTCGACAGCCGGAAGTCCTCCCAGTACAGCAGCGCGTTCAGCAGGAAAATCTCCGACAGGATCGGATAAATACTGTTGTCCCGTTCGCCGCGCAACAGCAGCAGCGCGAGCCACACCGCGCCACCAGCAATAATCGCCGCGCCCCAGCGGCGGGCGAGGGGCGCCCGCGCATCCGTCACCCCGTTCCTGCGTCCCCTTCCTAACCGCAGGATCACCCCGAGGTAGGCCACCTGCGCCGCCGCTCCGATACCCGCCAGCACCGCCGTCGGCACCGTCCAGACTATCTCCACCGTCAGGTAGACCACCGGCGGGACGCTCAGCAGCAGAGCGGGCACAGCAAATCGCCAACCCCGTTCCCAAACCAGTTTTGACGACAAAGCGAAAGCCGCTCCGCACAGCAGCAGCGCACTCATGGCCGCCGCCAACAGCAGCTTCGCACCCCACGGATCCGGTGGCGTATACAGCAAGAGTCCAAAATGGATCAGGATGAAGAACCAGCCCAGCAGCCAGAAGCGGACACGTACCGTCGCGTGTTTGCGGTAGATGGACCCGAACAGAATCACCAGCAGGCCAATGATCAGAATGTCCAGAAGGATGTTCTGCATGAAACGGAGTCTCTTCTCCCGGCCTTGAAGGGTCTTTGATGAGTCTGGAGACTGCTGGGGGAACGATGCCGTCTGAGAGTACGACGGATGTCCGGCAAGATTAATAACCTGACCTAAGCATACGCTCCAATCTTCCGTAATCGCAGCAGCCTGAACACCTTGCACACCCCTGGAGGCATGACCCCAGTTACAGCATTTGCCCTGCATAAATTCCGATCCAGATGGGCTCACGAGCCTCCAGCATCGGTTTGCTACTCTTCCCCCATGTCTGGCGCGACAACCCCAGCATCGAGTTCAGGATCGCGCTCCCCCCGGGCGCACGTCCTTCTTGTGACTGTGGTCGCGATCTGGGGATCCACTTTTGTCGTCGTCAAGGGTGCTCTCGCCGATGTCTCCCCGCTGCTCTTCAACCTCATCCGCATGACCCTCGCTTTCGCCTGTCTGGCGCTCTTCTACAGCGGCCACTTCGGACGCGTGGATCGCCGGGCCCTCTCTGCCGGCGCCATCGTCGGTTTCTGCCTGGCGATGGGCTATCAGTTCCAGACCGCCGGCCTGCGTCTTACCACGCCCTCGAAGTCCGCCTTCATCACCGGAATGGTCGTCGTGCTCGTTCCTCTTCTTTGCGCGATTCCCTTCCTCCGCCCGCGCAATTCGCGCTCTCCCGCCTGGAACGCCTGGCTTGGAGCCCTTGTCGCCTTTATCGGCATCGTTCTGCTCACCACCCCGGCCGGAACCGGCTTCGCTCTCCATTCCATCAACGTCGGCGACGTTCTCACCTTTGGATGCGCCTTAGGCTTTTCGCTGCATGTGCTGGCCCTCGCCCATCTCTCGCCGCGCGTTCCCTTCGAGCAGCTCGCGCTTCTCCAGGTCGGCTTCTGCGCCGTCTTCATGGCGATCAGCATGCCTTTGCTCGAGCATCCATGGATTCACTGGTCCCTCCGTCTCCTGGTCGCTCTGCTTGTCACCGCCGTCCTCGCCACCGCGGCTGCCTTCACCGTGCAGTCGTGGGCACAGAAGCTCCTGCCCGCCACGCACACCGCTCTCATCCTCGCCCTCGAACCTGTCTTTGCCTGGCTCACTTCGTTCCTCTTCTTCGGCGAACGCCTCGGCAGCCGCAGCGCAACCGGCGCTCTGCTGATTCTCGCCGGCATCGCGCTGACCGAATTAATCCCGGCACCCGTACAACCAACCTCCCATGAGGGCGTTCCACTCTCATAGAACGACGGCCAATCACGATCTGTAACCCCAGCGGTCCGGACAGCGTCTAAAAGACGCAGGAGTCTCTTAACCAGCGCGTACCCGACGGCCGCGCCCCGGGTTCTATACTTAAATGAGGGAAGACGCCTCAGCGTCACGCCCTCAAAGATCACGAGGTACGATTCGAATGAAATCCCTTTTTGGGCGGTTCCGCTATAACCGTCTGGCTTCGACTTTCACCATTCTGGCCACGCTTTCCGCAGGTATCCTGGTCGGTTCATTCGTCGCACACCAAGTTCGCGGCCAGGAGTCTCAGGTCAACAGCGCAGATGCCACTCCGCTCAAAATCCCCGCGCCCCGCGAGCTTTCCACCGACTTCTCCCGCATCGCGAAGGAAGTCGGCCCCGCGGTCGTCAATATCAACACTGAAATTCTGCCCAAACAGCAGCAGCAGAATCGCCGCCGCGGTCCTCATTACATGCAACCGTGGTCCGCGCCACAGCAGCCTCAGCAGCAACCGCCCGACGGCGACGACGAAGATCAGGGACCCCAGGGTGGTCAAGGTCAAGGTGGGCAGGGCGGTCAAGGTCAAGGCGGTCAGGGCGGCCTTCAGGACTTCTTCAACCGCTTCTTCGGCGGCCAGAATCCCGGCATGGACGGTGGCGATGACGGCGAAGCACGCGAGTCCCTCGGCTCCGGCTTCATCGTCGATCCCCGCGGCTACATTGTCACCAATAATCACGTCGTCGATAAGGCCGACCGCATCTTTGTCAAGCTCGCCAGCGATCCGGAAGGCAACCAGGGCCGTCCCGCCAAGGTCGTCGGCGTCGATAAAGCCACCGACATCGCCGTCCTCAAAATTCAGACCGACACGCCCCTGCCCACCGTGAAAATGGGCAACTCCGACGGCGTTCAGGTGGGCGACTGGGCCATTGCCATCGGCGAGCCGTTCGGCCTCGCCAAAACCGTCACCGCAGGCATCATCTCCAGCAAGAACCGCACGGTCGAGCCGGGCACTTCCGGCGAGTTCCAGCACTTCCTCCAGACCGACGCGGCCATCAATCCGGGCAATTCCGGTGGTCCGCTCCTCAACATGGCCGGCGAAGTCATCGGCGTCAACACTGCGATCTATACCCAATCGGCCGGCAATGAGGGCATCGGCTTCGCCATGCCTTCCATGTCGGTCATCGAGGTCTACAACGCGCTCATCGGTCCTGACCACAAGGTCATCCGCGGCAGCATTGGTATCAGCTTCTCGCCCAACCCCAGCAGCGCCGTGGCCCGCGTTTATGGATTCAAAAACGGCGTCATGATCAGTGCCGTCACTCCTGGCCAGCCCGCGGCCAAAGCGGGCCTCAAGCCCGGAGACATCATCACCACCATCGACGGTCACCCCGTGAAGGACGGCGATGACCTGGTCGCCGTTGTCTCGGTGCGCAAGCCCGGCTCGACAGTCGACATCGGCTACATCCGCAACGGTGAAAACCTCCACGCCACCGTCTCCATCGCGGATCGCGACAAGATGCTCGCCGCCATCAACTCCGCCAGCAACGATGAGGGCGACGAAGGTCCGGCAAAGAACCCCGGCACCATCTCACCCGCCAAGCTCGGCATCACCGTTCAGGATCTGCCCCAGGGCGCTCCTGCCGGTTTGCACGGCGTGCTCATCGAGTCGGTCAAACCAGGGTCCTTCGCGGATGACATCGGCGTCGGAAATTTCCAGGGTGGCGTCATCGTCTCCGTGGATACGGCGGGGAAGCGCAACCCCATCCACACCGCCCAGGAATTTCAGACGATCGTGGCAGGTCTGCATTCCGGACAAGACGTGGCGCTGGAGATCGTTAACCCACAGCATCCAAACGAGGGAAACAACTACCTGGCCGGCACACTGCCGTAACCTTGCATCCAATCTCCAGGGGCTCGGGCTCCCCCCAAAGTTATGGGAGCCCGGCCACTTTATGTTGCAATTTCAGGCAGGCCGCTATAACCTCCTCCCATAGATTGCCGAACTGTTCCCTGAGGTCCTTTTGCATGGTTCTCCTTAGAACCGGGCGAATTATTGTTTTTGGCGCACTTCTGGCCGCGATACCCGCGTTTGCCACGCGGACTCATCGTGCTGCGACCTCCGGTCACGCCTTGCACAATAAGGCTGCAAAAAAACACAAATTCACCCCTGGTCAGCGTCAAATCGAGCCGGAACGCGCCAAAGAAATCCAGGACGCGCTCATCCGCGAGCATTACCTGCCGGGACCAGCCTCGGGTCAGTGGGATCCCTCCACCGAAGCCGCCATGCAAAAATTCCAGGCAGATCACGGTTGGCAGACTAAGCTCACTCCCGACTCGCGAGCTCTCATCAAGCTAGGCCTCGGCCCCCACGACGCTGCCGCAGGCCCACCCCCGACGGCATCCGTCTCGGCTGAAGCAGGCCGCGCCGATTCCGGCCACGCCACACCCGGAACCCTGGCCGCTACCACTTCCAACCAGAACTAGTCGTCCCTCCCGCTAAAGAAATACGCGTGTCTTCCCAGCGTTGAACGCCGCGCACTGGGCTGAACCTGCACCCTGTACCCTGTTCTTGATGCCATCCACCACCACCCTCCGCGTCCGCTACGCGGAAACCGACCAGATGGGGGTCGCCTACTACGCCAACTACTTCATCTGGGCCGAAATCGGCCGCGTCGAGCTTCTCCGCCAGCTCGGCTTCGAATACAAGCAGATGGAGTTGGAGCACAACTGCCATCTCCCGGTCGTCGAAGCCTCCTGCCGCTACAAATCTCCGGCCCGCTACGACGACCTCATCAAGATCGAAACGCGCGTCTCCGGCCTGCGCACCTCGGTGATTAAGTTCTCCTACCGCCTCTTCGCCTCTCGCGATGGTGAACCGGTTCTCCTCGCCGACGCCGAAACCGTCCACGTCTCGGTCGATCGCAACATGCAGAAATGCCCTCTGCCTGAGCCGTATTTCTCCGCCATCCGCGCCCTCATCGAGGAGTAGTCTATGGGTCCCCGCATGTCATGGGGCTCCCAGATACGGGTAGAATCAACACGCGTCCCTGGTTTCGCATCGGAACCACGTAGAGATTTTCGGGAGGATTATGAGATCAGCCGCATATTTTTTGTCAGCCGCCCTCCTCTGTCTTGTTGCGACCGGATGTGAAACTACTCGCGTCAACAAACTGCATGCGCCGTTTGAATACACCTCCGACATCACCACAACGCCGCACCCGGATCCGAAATTCGCCTCTGTCGCGACGGGCATTCCGCCCGTGCCCGGCTCGCCCACAGGAGCAGGCGCCGACGGCACCCAGCCTCTGAACGACAGCCAAGCTCGCACCAGCCCCGGCTCAGAAAAAGGCTGGCCCACGGCCCCACGCGAACAACCGCAGGCCCGCTTCATCCGCCAATAGCCAGAATTTTCATGGGTCAACCGTCCGGCTGCCCCGGGTCTCGCTTTTGAGACCCGGGAATCGCGAGAAGCGTGCCATTTTGGTCCGAATCAATGCACCAATGCGGTGCCTGGAACCGGCTCCGGCAAAATTCCCGGACCCTCCCAGATCAGCATCGGCCCACCACTCCCCAAATTCCCTCCGGGCTCGTTCTCCAACCCGGGGTCCAGTTCAATCCGGATCCGATGCAATCCAGCCGCGAGCGCCGCGCTCAGCCGCACTGGCTGCACAGCATCGCCCATCGATCCACAGACCTGGATTCGCAACTCCGGACTCTCGGCCGGCGCGAGATCATCGACCCGAAGCTTCGCTTTGCGACTCGTGAGCAGCGTGAGCGTATAACTGCCGTCTGAAGGAATCCGAACCCAGCCGTCGTACTCCGTAGCCCGCCCCGCGTCGACGCGTTCCACACCCGGAGTCAAAGTCTCCGGCGCATTCACAGCAGCAATAGTCCTCGCCGCAACAACCACGCCGCGGGAAACCCAAACTTCATCATGGGGAGCACGAGTCGCCCGCAGCAATACGCGAAACCGCCCCGACACATCCAGCAGCGTTCCCTCGGCATCCGGAAAAGCGTGCCGAACTACCGCGCCCTCGGCCGTCGTCCCATCGCCGAAGAGCCATTGGTATTTCCAGGCTGCGTCCGGAGCGATCACGCGAAACGTCACCGCCTGCCCAGGCCGCACAAACCCAGGCGCATAGTCGAACGAAGCATCCGTTAGCCCCGGCCGATACTCCGGTTCCGTCGCCCCACCGCTCACTTCCAGCGGAATGTCCGCGTCTTTGGTCGCAATCTTTCCGGCAACCCGCACGCCATCGAACACCACGTCACCCACGGTGCCCTGCAGAACCGAAGGCACCATCCCGACGCCATCCATCGCGGCAATGTTCGAGAAGGTCACGCCCTTCACTTCCGGATTCGGGTATCGAATCTGCGTCAGCGAATAAAAATCCTCGATGCGAATATTGCTGAACTCGAAATCCGTGTGCGCCCCCACCGCCGCCTCATCCGCCCACAGCTCAAAAAACGCGAACGGCACCACACACCCGCCAAACCCCGTGTGGATCACATCAAGGTTCCGCATCACCACATGCGCCGAACGAAATGTCTTCTTCGGCCACGCCACCCGCAGCGTGTTCGAAATGCTCGTCGACGCCACCGTATCCTCGATCGTGATGTTCGTAACGTCGAGCCCCGGCAGCCGCATCTCCGCATCGGTGTAGCCGTCCCAGTTTCCTTCCATCGCAAAATCATCGTCCGACGCGCGGATAAAACAATTTCGCACCGTCGTATCGCCACCGCCCAGCCAGTCCATCCCATCCTGATTCGCGTCGCTCGCGAAGCCGCCAATCACGTTGACGTTGTAAAAACCAGTCACCCGCGAGTCGCGCATCTGAATCTGCCACGTCCGGCTCCGCACCACACACGTGATCCCATCAATCTCCACGTTGCGCGTCTGATCCATCACGATGCAGTGCCAGCCCCGCTTGTGCATCCACCCTTCATCGCCCGCCGGATCCTGAGGCCCGTCGTAGATGATCATTCCGCGCCCTTCGACGCGCACATCGTGGACCTGCCATAAATTCAGCGACCCAAAAACCACCGCGCCCGCGGCGAGATAAATATGATCGCCGGACTGGGCCTCGATCTGCTCCTTATGCACTCCCGGCCCGTAGTAGCGAATGCCCCCCGGTTTTCCAGTATTGCTCTTCGCGGTAATGTGCGATTCATCCGGGGGACTTCCCAGCAGAAACAGCATGTCGGCATCGGCAAAATGATCGCCCGGCCGCGTCACCGACAACTTCACGGGTCCGGGAATCCGAAACGTGATCGTGCTGCCCACGCGCGTAGGCCGAATCCCATACCGCATCGGCTGAATCTCAACCCCGCGATCCCAATAGTGCGCATCGGCCGCGCGAATCGAAACCATCGCCGGCCCATCCAGATCGAAATTCAGCAGATAATAGCTACTCGCCGCATGCACTACCGGCGATAACCGGCCATTGATGGTGACGACAAAATAATCCGTCCGCACCACGTCGGGAATCGTCGCAATCGCAACACGAGTAGCCGCAAGCGCCGGCAAACAACCCAGCAAAATCAGCCCGCGCGACATCCAACGAGTCATCGCCGCCATCGACACTCCCGTCGTACCTTATCGGCGATTCGCTCGCGCATCATCAAGAGGTTCTGGCTATTCCCTGTTGCCTATCCCTGTTCCCTGCTCTTTCACATCACTTCCGGCGCAAAAATCCCCAGCCATCCCAAAGACCGCACCAGTTCACGCTGCGTCACCGCCGCCGTCGCCAGCAGCAGCGCCTTCCGCGCCGGATCTTGCTCGCTCAAAATGTGGTGCAGCCGATAAAAATTGCTGAAATCCTGCGCCAGCTGGAACGCATGCTTCGCCAGATACGCGGGCTCCGCGGTCGCGATACATTGATCCAGCAGCAGAGTCGTCTTCGCCGCACGCAACCACACTTCCCAAATTCCCTCGCTGCCTTCGCCGCTCAGATACGGCGCCAGGTTCACGCCCTGCAAAGCCGCCAGCGCATCTTCCGCCGTCGTCCCCGCTTTGCGAAAGATGCTCCGCGTCCGCACCACCGCGTACTGCAGATAAGGCCCCGTCTCTCCCTCAAAACTCAGCGCATCGTTAAAGTCGAACGCGATCACGGAATTCCGCGTGTACCGCAGCATGAAATACCGCAGCGCTCCGACCGCGATCGCCTTCGCCGTCGCCCCGCGCTCCGCTTCATCGAGTTCAGGATGCCGCCCATCGACTTCGCCCCGCGTCGCCGCAATCAGCTTGTCAATCAGATCATCGGCCTTCACTCCGAAGCCCTTGCGCCCCGACACTTCGATATACGGCCGCGCCCGATCCTCCTCGGAAACCTCGTATCCCAAATCGAGCCCACACTGCGGGGTCAGCGCGACCATTCCATACGAAAAGTGCATGAAGCGCGCCGCCTGCTCTGCGTACCCCAGCCCCCGCAGCGCCTCAATCACGTTCGCCTGCGGATCGGACTGCCGCGCGTCGATCACGTTGTAGATCGCCTGCGCCCCGCCAAACTGCGGATGATTCGCTTGACCCGTCTCCGCCGAAATCCAGCACTCGCGATCGTCGTACTTGAAGAA